>Ga0206829_10125_pt1 | contig 28087 bp, 23 predicted proteins | sample Alteio_BWOrgCont_75_FD_152862 | JGI IMG/M metagenome (GOLD analysis project Ga0206829, IMG submission 152862) | Enriched cells from forest soil in Barre Woods Harvard Forest LTER site, Petersham, Massachusetts, United States -... | ecosystem: Environmental > Terrestrial > Soil > Temperate forest >... | reverse complement strand
TGTTTTCCAACAAATTCAACTCTAGAATGCCGCCTTATATTTAAGGGCGCTGAGATAGGCCGCAGATTTGCTTTAATGCGGCGTGATGAAGAGGTATACTTACGTATTCCTTCATTTCAAAATTCGCGGGTGAAATTGTGGCTTCCAACCGAATCATTGCTCATGTCGATATGGACTCCTTTTTCGTTTCCTGCGAACGATTAGTGGACACGTCTTTAGTGGGTAAACCTGTCGTGGTAGGCGGTCGCCGGGGTGAGAGAGGCGTGGTAGCTTCCGCTTCGTACGAATCCCGCAAGTTTGGCGTGAAGTCGGGCATGCCGATCATGACCGCCGAGAAATTATGCCCCAAAGCGATTTTTATCCCGGGCAATCACCGGCTTTATTCCAAATATTCCCGAAAGGTTTACGCGCTTCTGCGCCGGGTGGCGCCGGTGGTGGAATATGCCTCGATTGATGAATTCTATCTCGACTTCACGGGATGCGAGGATTTGTACGGCCACGACTTAGAAGCCATGGCGAAGAAAGTCCAGGAGAGTATTTTTAAACGGGCCAAGCTGACCTGTTCAGTAGCCATCGCGACCAATAAATATGTGGCGAAGATCGCGGGAAAAACAGTGAAGCCCTCCTCGGGTTCCAAAACAGGGATTGTGGTGGTGCCGGCGGAGGAAGAACAATCTTTTCTCGCCAACCTTCCTATAGAGAGACTTCACGGGGCCGGGGAAAAGACCCTGCCCCGGCTGAAAGAAATGCGGATTACCCGTATCGGCGATATTGTTCCCATGTCTTTGGTAAAACTGCAAAAGGCTTTTGGCCCCTCGGCGGGAAGCTGGTTGTACGAAGCGGCAAGAGGCATGGGTTCGGACGAGGTTCATCCCTTTCATTACGCTAAAAGCATAGGCCATGAAACCACTTTTGAAAAAGACACGGACAATCTTCAGCAGATTCATCAAACGCTGGCATGGCTTTCGGAAAAAGGCTGCTACCGCCTGAGGCGCATCGGCAAAAGAGCCAGAACGGTTACGCTGAAACTGCGTTATGACGACTTTCAAACCATCACCAGAGCCAAAACCATTCCGGAAACCAATGATGATGTGGCGGTGATGAAGACTGCTTATGAGCTTTTTCAGGAGTCCCATGTCCGCAAACGAAAGATCCGGCTGTTGGGAGTTTCCCTTTCCAAATTTGAGGCAGGGGAGGAAGTGGAGTGGCTTTTTCCCGAGATGAGTAATAAAAAGAAAGACGCTCTTTATCAAAGCGTGGACGCGATCAAACGCAGATACGGTTTTCATAAGCTGGAAAAGGCCGCTTCGCTGGACCCAAAAGAAGTGGATCGGGAAGGCAAGGGTGGGGCCTCTTCTTTTCAAAAGCCGAAGATCAAATAAGGTCCATTTATTTTGATCGGCCTTCCTATATGCTATTCACACGCATCATTTTGGAGAACAAGGGACATCATGAAAATTCAGCAGACGGGGTTTGTGTTAAACGTGGAAAATTACGAACAGTGCGTGGCTTTTTATTCCGACATCATCGGACTGCCCATTGTGAAGCAAAAAGAAGATCTGACTAATTTTCGGTTTGGAGAAAGCTATCTTCTGATTGAAAAAGGAACGACTGTTCCCGAAGAGATCCGCCGCGCGGAAAATGTTCCCTATGTCATTCGCTTGAATGTGGCGGATGTGGATATGGCCGCGGAGCGAGCCAGAACCAAAGGGGTTGAAGTGAATCGTTTTTCAGCGGACTGGGGCGAAATTGCCCGCTTGAGAGACCCGGACGGCAACGCGGTGGAATACTGTAAATGGAAATAGCTTCTTTTTTAAAACGAGTTCCCTGGGGAAAGTTCTTTCTTCTATGGTTTCTCGCGGTTTTGATGGGCTCCAGTCTTCTTTGGCTCAGTTTTGGATTTACCAAAAACATGTTGTTGCCATTGGGAATTCTGATTCTATTTTCCGGGATGGGACTACTCTGGGGAACTACCCTGCCCAAATGGCAGAAGGCCCATTGTTCTTTTTGTCTCAACCGGGTTTCCGCCAAGGCCATGCGGTTTGACAAGGAAAATCAGGTTTGGGTGCTGATTTATGAATGCGAGAAGTGCGGGCACATTACTGAAAAAGCCAAAGGAAAAGTCACAGCCAAACCGGAATAGCTTTTTTTATCGTCGAACCTTTTAAATCCATATCCGCTCGAAAAGCCTCTACCTGGACTTTTGTTTTAACCGTCTGCCGCAAGGTTTCGCCAAAAAACGGATCGGTATCGTCTTTGGGTGTGACGCCTTTGCCCCATGGATTCTGCAGAATAAAGAAAACAAAACATTTGGTTTTGGGTTTGCGGGAAAGAACCATCAGCTCCCGCAAATGTTTGGATGCCCGTTCGGAGGGAGCGTCGGGGAAATGGCCCATTCCCTTTTCATCCACCAAGGTTACGCATTTCACCTCGATCCATGCCTTTTCGCCTGTTTTGGTATTGCGGGCTTGAAAATCAAAGCGGGTATGGGCGTTTAACGGCACTTCCGCTTGAAGCTGATCGTAATCCTTGAGGCTTTTCACTTGTCCCCTGTCCCAGGCTTCTTTTAAAAGTTTGGGGGCGATGTTGGCCTCGATACAAACCCATTTCTTTTTATAGTAAGCGAGCCGGACCGCGTAACGGGTTTTGCGGGGAGTTTTGGTGTTGGAAAGAAGCTGGCCTTGATGGTCAACCAGCGCGACATTCGCGCCGGGGTAAAGTAATTCCCGAAGCCGGCCTGAATTGGTGACATGGCAATACTCATTCTTTCCATTCACTTGAACCGTGGCGCCAAAGCGGTGAAGCCGTTCCACGAAAGTGCCGATAACAAGGGGCCCGTCATACCATTTCATAATCGGTTTTCCATTTGTCGGGTTGTTGGGGGATAGAGCTTTTCATTTCATGAAACCTGACTTAAAGTAAAGATGTTTTCATTTAACAACTTTACGAGGGTAGTGACTATGACTTTTCGAAAGACTTTATTGGCTGTTACCTTTGCGCTGACTTGTGGATTCTGTGGAACCGCCCAAGCGGGACAGGACACTGTCGATTTTGAAAACATAGTCAGCTCGGATTTTCTATCCATCGCGAGTTTTGTGAATGGGCCTTTCGTGAATTCTATGGGTTTTTATACCAGCTTGGGATGGGATGTCCCTCCCACGGTTTATGATTTGGTCTCGGGCCCCCATTTTGAGTTAAGTGTGGGAGCGGGAGCGGATTTTATTTCCTTACCCAACTTGAATAACCTGACGGCTTTGTCCGTGGTTTCGGCCACTAGTAATTTGAGTTTACCCTCGGGAATTCCCCTGCCCTATCCTGTGGCCACCTTGCGGTTGGGGCTCTTTAACGGTTTTGACGCCGGGTTTCGATACACCTATCTGCCTGAAATCAGCGCGGCGGGAGTTGGCGGCAACTTTACGGGTTGGGGGATTGACCTTCGTTATAAATTGTTTGAAGGCATGGAATTACCGACGGTTACTTTGTCCACGAGTTATGACAGCAATTCGGGAAATTTTTCAGTCGATACGGGAAGCGTGAACCAAACCGGCATTAACTATACGGATTCTAATAATGGACATAACTATCCAAACGCTTCTCTATCCGGCTCCAGCACTTACGCTTTAAATTGGACGACCCGAAGCATGGGGATAAAGATTATGGTGGGTAAGTCTCTGGGTATTTTTTATCCATTCGGTGCCATTGGTGTTCAAAGAAACAGTGGAACGATTACTTCTTCGCTGACCGGAAGCTACATCGCGAATTTGAACGGCGGAACAGAAACCGCGACGCCTTTTAACCCTTCGGGAGTCAGTGCGGGCGCGCCGGTGGTTTTAGAACCCAAGTATGTGCTGGGGTTCACCCTGGGCGGGGGAATGGGTATTGATTGGTCGGTGGTCGGTGAATCCAACGGGACGGATATAGCTGGCAGCACCAGTTTTGCCCTTCTGTTTTAATGGAAAAGTAAAATTATGGTAGACTCAAAAAAAAACAACCGAATCGCTTATGTCGATCAAAACGAGTGCACGGGCTGTGAGGCCTGTGTGGTGGAAACGCCCAAGGTGTTTCGCATGACCTCTGACGGTCTTGCGGAGGTTTATAACACCCATGGTGATACGGAACAAAAAATCCAGGACGCCATGCGCGGCTGTCCGGTTTCCTGCATCCATTGGCAAGATGAGCGCAAATAAGCTAAAAATTCTTTCAACCGAAAAAGCCGGTCTTTATAAAGTTCCGGGTCATCCCGAACATCCCATGAGAGTTCTGGCTTCTCTCAAACACCTTCGAAGTTTTTTATCCGCATCCGTTTTTGAAGAACCCGCCGCGATAGCGTTGGAAAAGGTACAGGCGGTTCATTCCGAACTGGTAGTTCAAGACGTTCAAAACGAAAGCTATCTTGATCCTGATACACCGGGGGCCAAGGGTATTTATCAGGCAAGCCTTTTATCTGCGGGAGCTGCCCTGCAGGCGGCGCAAAAGGCTCTTCAGGGAATCTCGGCTTTTTCGCTGATGAGGCCGCCGGGCCACCACGCCACGCCGGGCCAGTCCATGGGTTTTTGTTATTTCAACTCCATGGCGGTCGCCATCAATGACCTGATTCAAAATCAGAAAGCGAAAAAAATCGTGGTTTTTGATCTGGATTGCCACCACGGCAATGGAACGGAAGCTTTTTGTTTGGGCAAATCCGAGTACCTCTATCTTTCACTCCATCAGGCTCCGGCTTACCCCGGCACGGGCCTTTCTTCCCGGGACAATTGTTTGAACTTTCCGCTTCCGCCCGGCACGGAGGAAGGGGTTTATTTTCCCGCGATGGAAAAGGCCATGGAAAAAATCCGCGTCTTTAAACCGGACCTGGTAGGAGTTTCCATGGGGTTTGATACTTATGAACGCGACCCTCTGACTCAGTTTGGATTAAAGCAGGCGGATTATCTTCGGATCGGTCAAATGCTGAAGTCCATGAATCTGCCGATGTTTACTTTGCTGGAAGGCGGTTACGACAGGGATCTGCCGGTGTTGATTGAAAATTATTTAACTGGATGGACTTCGTAAACGGCGGTTACCATCTCTTCTTTTTGCCGTACCGTTTGAGCCAATTTTTCTCGTCCTTGCCCTTGGTTAAAATTTTCAAAAGGATGGAATGCATTTTGGGGTTGGCCGCCAGAGCGTTTTGGGCGAAGAGATCGAAAGGGTCGCCCGTAATGTCGGTTAATTTGCCGCCCGCTTCCAAAATTAGCAACGCGCCCGCCGCGATATCCCAGGCCTGGATACCTCTCTCCCAGAAACCATCCAAACGCCCCGCCGCCACATAGGCAAAATTCATGGCCGCCGAACCGTCCCGGCGGACACCCTGCGAGGTCAAAACAAATTGGGCGAAGTTATCGAGGTTGTAGTGTGTTTCCCGCACCATGTAGGCAAAGCCGGTACAAAGCAGACTCTTTTCCAAGGTTGAGATTTTTGAAACTCGAATGGGTTTGCCGTTAAGGAAGGCCCCTTTTCCTTTTTCGGCGGTGAAACATTCATCTCTTAAAGCGTCGTAAATCACGGCCGCGATAGGAACGCCGTTTTGTACCAAAGCGATGGACACACAAAAGAAAGGATAGGCGTGGGCAAAATTGGTGGTTCCATCTAGCGGGTCAATAATCCAGGTGTAAGCCGAATTATTTTTTTGAAAGCCGCTTTCCTCGCCCAAAAAGTCGTGGGCGGGAAACTGTTTTTGAAGGATGGACAGAATCTTTTTTTCTGAAAGCTGGTCCACCTGGGTGACCAGGTTTAAGGAGTTTTTGCCTTTAAATTGAATGTGGAGGGTTTTTCCGTAAAACTTCTTGTGGATGGTACCGGCAGCTTTGGCGGCTCTGACGGCGGTCTTGAGAAATAAGCTCAAATGAAACTCCTTTAAAGAAAGACGGGATTTTAGCCGAATTCATCGGGAGAATCCACCAAGGCTGGATTTCGATAAGGAAGAGCCTGGCGGCCGACTGTTCTGTTGCGGGAGTCTCCCGAAGGCTGTTACAATGCCCTCCGCTTGCAACCTGTCCCAGTAAAGGACTTTCATGAGAATCGTTTTAATTTTGCTTGTCGCCGCAGGATTGATCTACGCCGTCGCGGCGGGCTTGGGATTGACCCATATGAGAAAGCACGGACTGGTCAAGAAAACCACCATGCTGGATGATTTTGAAGACGCAGATAATGATTTTGACTGGTTCACCGGCGGTTACGCCAAGATGGAACAGGCCAATCAAAACCAGACTCATGGCAAGCACAGCGCCAAGGTCACTTTTTATACCCGCAACCAATTTCAAGCCATGCCCACACTACCGCCCGAGATTACACCTACGCCTGAACCGACCTGGCAGCCGCAAATTGTCCTGAATACCCACTCGGTGACCAAGCTCACCGTTTATGACTGGCAGGATTTTACCAGCCTGAAACTAGATGTTTTTAACCCGATGGACCAGCCGGTGACCTACCATGTAACGCTGTCGGATTCAAAGACCTTTTCCCATGACACCAGCGGGGTGATGCTGGGTAAAAAGGTCACTAATATCTCGGTACTTCTGGACGACCTTTCCCAAGACCGGATGGACCTTTCCAACATGGATTCCATCCAGTTTTGGGTGGATATGAACGGCGCCAGCCAGCCCATGTCGGTTTACGTTGACAACCTGCGTTTGGAATTTGATCCCGGCGAAGTCAAAAAGAAGTGATTCCTAAGGTAGTTGTTTGCCCGGCCTTTAAAAATAGATAAAATAAGAAATCAACAAATGAATGGCGGTTTTTCCCATAGTGATAGGGGAAACCGCCTTTCCTTTGTTCACTGAATTTTATTTTTTACATGAATCTTCGGCCATTTTTTTCTCAGGATCGCGATGAAACCCAAAGTTGTCAAACCCATTCGATTTGGGGAACAAATCGAGATTGAAATCGATTCGATGGCCTTCGGCGGAGACGCTGTAGGACGTTATAAAGATTTCGCCGTTTTTGTGAGAGGCGCTCTTCCGGGCGAAAGAATCCAGGCCCGAGTGACGCTGGTTAAAGATCATTACGCGGTGGCGGAAACGGTTTCAGTTTTACGTCCCTCGCCCGACCGGGTAAATCCTCCCTGTCCCATTTTTGAGGAATGCGGCGGATGCCAGTGGCAGCATTTTGATTACAGCCGGCAGCTTCTAACCAAAACCCAATTCGTCAAAGACGCTATCGAGCGCATCGGCAAGCTCAAGGAGATTACGGTTTATTCCTGTCTGGCTTCGCCCAGTCCTTATGCCTACCGTAACAAAGCCCTGCCGGTTCTTTCCATGAGAGACGGCCATTTTGTTTCGGGTATTTATGAACCCCGTTCCCATCAATTGGTGCCCTATGAAACCTGTCCCATTCAAGGCGACGCCATCAATGAACTGATCCAGAGGGTTTTGCAAAAAATCGATCAGGCGGGATTGACGCCTTATCAGGAAAAAAGCCACACCGGGTTTATGCGGCATTTGGGAGTGCGTCAGGGTTTTAAAACAGGCGAATTGCTTCTGGCCTTTGTAACCCGCACGGAGATTCCCGAGGAAAAAGTCCAAAAACCGGATTTGCCCATCGAGGAATTAAGCGAGATTTTACCCCGCATCGCCGCGGAACTGATGGCTGAGATGCCCGGGTTGGTGGGGGTGCTTCAAAACATCAATTCCTCGCGGACCAACATTGTTTTCGGTTCCCGGACCAAAGTTCTGGTCGGCCAGGACCATTACTTTGAAATCATCGACGGATTTACGCTTAAAGTTTCACTGCAGTCTTTTATTCAGGTCAACATTGGCCAGGCCGATCAACTGCACGAAGTGGTTCGTCAGGCTTTGGGGAAACCGGTTCATAAGAATAAATGGGGAACCGTACTGGATCTCTACAGCGGGATCGGCACTTTAGCTTTGGCGGTTTCGGACAAGGCTGATTATGTGATTGGCATTGAGGAAATTGTTCCGGCAGTCGAAGACGCGAAACTCAACGCGAAAAATAATCACCGCTCCAATCTGGATTTCACGGCGGGCGATGTAGCCCAGACTCTTTTAAATTTAAAAAATCAGGGATTGGTTCAAATCGACGCGGCCATTTTGGATCCGCCCCGTAAGGGAGTAAGCCCGGAAGTTTTGGCCCGGGTAACCGCTCTTCATCCCGAGCGGCTGGTTTATGTTTCCTGTGATCCGTCGACTTTGGCGAGAGACCTGGCTTTACTTTGTCAGCACGGCTATATGGTGGAATGGGCACAGCCGCTGGATATGTTTCCTCAAACTTACCATGTGGAAACGGTGGTCAAACTGACGAGGGATACGCCCCTATCCATGGATGTTTCTTCCAGGCGCAGCGAGACCCAGTCCTTCCGTCTTCCTAAAACTCCTGATTCAGCTGAAACGGCTGATACGATTATTTCCGGTGACAGAAATCAAGGGAAGATTTTGGTCGCCTTGCGCAGTTTTTTAGTATTGGCGGGAGCGGGACTGGTTATAGCGGTTCAACAAATGCGGAAGGTGATAGCCCTCGGGGGGAAAGCGGTTTGGGACTGGTGCGGGTCGATACAAAAAGACATCGCGTCCAAACTTAAGGAACGGGAAGAAAAAGAAGCTTACAAAAGGGCTTTGAAAACCGAAACCCTATCCGAGGCCCAGCTTTTGGCCAACGCCATTCGACTGGAAGACCTTGAAAAACAGCTTGAAGAAGCGGCGAAAAGCCCTGTTCAAAATCAAGAAAAGCCGATAGAGCCTGAAAAAAAGGCCTCCCCGGCTTTTAAGTGGACTGTTCCCAAGATAAACCTTCCCCGAATTAAACCGCCCCAGTTGCGGGTTATGCCCTTTATTGAGCTTTGGATCGGTAAAAAAGCGGTCCGCTGGGTTTTGGCGGCGGGGTTCCTGGCAATGGGCGGCTATATCGCGATGGCCACACTGGCACCTTTATTAAAACGGACACCGGTGAATAATTCCACCACCCAGCTTTTGCCCGACATGGTGGTTTCGATGCCGAATGGCAATTTTTTACGTTACGAAATGGTTCCGTTTGAGATCAAGCTCACTTCAAAGGAGACCATCAATTTTTCAGACGTTCACGCCGAACTGGTGATTTATAACGGGGGAGATCCGGTTACGACTGTGGGCGGAAAAGACAAATGGGTTCTTAAAAAAGATGAACAGAACCACAGGCTTTACGGTAATTGGCCTATTCCCTACAATCCCAAACCGGGCACTTATCTGGCGGAGTTGAGCGTTGTTTCGCCAGAGTGGAAGGGCTCGAAAGTTCTTCGGTCCGCTTTTACGATCCCGCCTTTAAAACCTCAGGGTCTTTATCCGGGCTATGCTACCTTGACGATGGAAGGCGGCAAACAATTAATCAATGGGGCCGTGCCGGCCATCGATGGCAGCAGCTCCATCAATGCGCAAAATACCATTCAATGGGCCCGTTATATGGGAGCGAACTGCTATTGTTTTTTAGCGGGGCAAACTTCCATTTGGGACCATTTTAATTCCCGCGACTTTCCTTTCAGCCAGGGTGACATGGATCTGGCCCATAAATACGGCAGGGCGGCCCATGAAGCGGGAATGAAATTCGCCGCTTATATCACGACTTTCAAAGTGGTAGGCGATGCCTGGAGCCAGGCGCCCTATCAATTCTCCATGGGCTACGATAAAGAAACCGACCAGGTGGTTCAGACGCGTTTTATTTCGCTCAATGATCCCAAGCGCCGCCAGGACGTGATCGACATCCTGAAAAAATTTAACGATGATTCTTCCATCGACATCATCGGTATGGATTATGTGAGGACCGGATTCGCGGGTTACGAATTCGTAGACGAATTTATGAAGGATATGAATGTCCCGGCTCCTTCTGATTATGGAAGTATGACGAAGGAAGACCGCATCCGCTGGCTGGCCAAAACAGTGGAGCTGGACAAAAACCACGAAGTCACTTCGCAGTTTGAGTGGTGGCGGGCCCACAAAGTGTCTTTGGCGCTCAAGAGCATATTGGACGAAGCGAAACTCACCAAGCCGGTTTTTACCTTTACCCTCGGATGGCAGCAAGGCCATCAGCATGGACAGGATCCGGCGATGTTTGTGGACGCGGGGGTCAATTACAACCACATCATGCTTTATGAAGGCGATAGGGAAACCCTGAAATCCATGAACGAGCACTGGCCCAACTACTTGACGAGGGGCAACGGCATGTACGCCATGGGAGAAATGGTCGATTTTAACTGGGTTCAAAAATCACTGGATCCGCCGGCTCCGGAGGAACTTTATGACCGCGAGGTGGATACTTTTCAAAAATGGTTTTCGGTGAACGCCCGGTTGGGCATGTTCTGGCACGATCTTTACCGGATTGTTTACGGCATCCGCGGACCTTATAGCGCCATGGAATGGCTGATCGCGGGCGGAAAAGCTTTTACAACCCTGAAAAACGCCGAGGGAGTTTTACCCGTCAGAATTAATTTGTCGGTTTCGAGGGAAATTCCCGGCGGGACAGCGGAACCGATGAATGTGGAGGTACGCAACCAGTCCAGCCAAAACCTAAAGGGATTGATACTGCATCAACTGGACACGACTAAAAACTATGCCTCAGACTTAGTTACGGTAGGGCCGTTTGATTTGCCGGCGGGCCATAACATGAAGTTTAAAAATCTGGTGGTGACCATTCCCAAAGACGACGAACCGGAAAGGGACAATCGTTATATGGCCGCGGTCATGGTAGAACAGCCTGATATGGACCTGCGGGCATTTGATTTTTCATATATTCATCGTTTGGGAGCCAAAATTCTTCACCCATCGGAACATAACTCGGCCGATTCCGGCGCCGACTCCGGGTCTAATAATGTGGGGGATTCTTTAGCGCCTCCCGGCACTCCGGATCAGGATAATTCGGGTGCTTCTAAATGATGGATTGGAAAGTCATCAAAGCGGTTTATCTGTTTGCCTGTCGTCGGGCCCAACTCTAAGCAGTTCAAAATTCACATGTATCAATCGTTTCAATAGCTACTTGGGCCTTTTTTTGATTTTTAAAAACAGCCTTCTTGGACTTTTAAGCTCTCTTGCTATACTACGACCCCTCAATCCAAGGAGTTTTACTTGTCGCTCGAACATATCCGCAATTTCTGCATTATTGCCCACATTGACCACGGCAAAAGCACGCTGGCAGACCGGTTATTGGAATTTACCGGAGCCATCCCACCCCGGGAAATGCGCGCCCAATTGATGGACCAAATGGATCTGGAACGGGAACGCGGCATCACGATTAAAGCCAAAGCGGTCCGGTTTTTTTATAAAGCCAAAGACGGCAAAAAGTACGAGATGAACCTCATTGATACTCCCGGCCATGTTGATTTTAACTACGAAGTCTCCCGAAGCCTTAAAGCCTGTGAAGGCGCTCTTTTGTTGATCGACGCTTCCCAAGGAGTAGAAGCCCAGACCCTGGCGAACGCTTATTTAGCTTCGGACCAAAATCTAGCCATTATTCCGGTTATCAACAAGATTGATCTTCCCTCGGCCGATGTCGAGCGCTGTAAAAAGCAAATGGAAGACTCCTTGGCCATTGACGGCTCCGAGGCGGTTTTAGCATCGGCCAAAGAAGGCATCGGCATCGAGGAGATTCTCGAGGCTGTGGTGAAAAACGTGCCCTCGCCTACAGGCGTGGTGGACGAACCCCTCAAAGCGCTTATTTTTGATTCGATGTTCGATATTTATCGCGGCGTGATGATTTTCGTTCGGGTAATTAACGGCACGATCAAAAAGGGAACCAAGATGAAGTTTATGGTGACCAACAAAGTGTTCGAGGTCGAGGAAATCGGCGTATTCAAGCCCAAGATGGAAAAATCCGACCAGCTCTCCGCGGGCGAGGTAGGTTATATCGCCGCGAATATTAAAGAGGTTCGGGACGCGAAGGTCGGCGACACGATTACGGACGAAACGAATCCCACCGCGGAAGCTTTACCCGGGTTTAAAGACGTACTGCCCATGGTTTTTTGCGGTCTTTACCCCGTCAGTACGGATGATTACGCCAAACTGAAAGAGGCTTTATCGAAACTCAAACTATCCGACGCGGCCCTTTCTTATGAGCCGGAAACTTCCCTAGCGCTCTCATTTGGCTTTCGCTGCGGTTTTTTGGGGTTGCTTCATATGGAAATCGTCCAGGAGCGTTTGGAACGCGAATACGATCTGAACCTCATCGCGACCGCACCGAGTGTTATTTATAAGATTAAGAAAACCAACGGTGAAGAACTGGTAATCGACAATCCTTCCGAACTGCCCGACCCGACTCTGATTGACGCTATTTTTGAACCCTACATTGACGCTAAAATTATTGTTCCGGCTGACTATATCGGCGTGGTGATGACCCTTTGTCAGGAAAAGCGGGGAATTCACAAGAACACCAGTTTTATTGATACCACCCGGGCCGTCATCAGCTACGAATTGCCTTTGGCCGAAGTGGTTATGGACTTTTTCGATAAACTCAAAAGCGCGACAAAGGGTTACGCTTCGCTCGATTACGAACCGATGGGTTATCAAGAAGGGCACATTGTCAAAGTCGACATTCTTTTAAATAACGAACCAGTTGATGCGCTTTCCTTTATGGTCCACCGCGACAAAGCGGAGAACCGGGGCAGGGGCATCGCTGAAAAATTGAAAGAAATTATTCCCACGCAAATGTTTGAAGTGCCTATTCAGGCTGCCATCGGCGGTAAAGTCATCGCCCGTGAAACCGTCCGGGCGCGTCGTAAAGACGTTTTGGCCAAGTGCTACGGCGGCGACATCAGCCGCAAGCGCAAGCTGCTGGATAAGCAAAAAGAAGGCAAGAAACGCATGAAAAACATTGGATCGGTCGAGATTCCCCAGGAAGCTTTCATGGCGGTTTTAAAAGTTGAGGACTAGGATTTGACGAGCCGGAACACTAAGATCGCCTGGTGATTTTTCTCGGAGTAGGAATTTGAAAAGGAAATGAAATGGAAAATTTAAATCAGTATCTTTATATCGCCGCCGCTCTCTTAACGGTCGTCGAAGTTATTCTCAAATGGGTTTTTCCGGCGGTGAGAAAAAATCCGGCGAATGCCGGTATTATTGAAACGCTTGATTCTCTTTGGGTGGCGATGGTGGTGGCTTTGTCTCTCAAGGCGGTTTTGGTTCAGCCCTTTACCATTCCTTCGGGCTCCATGGAAGACACTTTGGAGATTGGCGACTATATTTTGGTGAAAAAATATGAATACGGCTATTCCTTGCTCAACGCCACAGACCGTTTTCTTGAATTTAAAAAACCACAGCGGCATGACATTGTGGTTTTTGTGTTTCCATTGGATCACACCAAAGATTACATCAAGCGCTTGATCGGGCTGCCGGGCGATGTGATTGAGGAAAAAAACAAGGTTCTTTACGTTAACGGTGCGAAGCAAGATGAGCCTTATGTGATTCACACGGCGCCTGAAATTTTACCCCGGGGCGATTACTTGGGCGGAAACCGCGATAACTTCGGGCCGGTTACGATCGAAGCGGGCCACTACTTTATGATGGGTGATAACCGCGATAATAGCTACGATTCCCGCTACTGGGGTCAGCTGGATGAAAAGCTGATTAAAGGCAGAGCTTGGATTATTTACTGGCACAGCAATAATTTTCACCCTGATTTCAGCCGTATGTTTCACATGGTGCAATAAGACTATTTTCTGCGGCGATGTAACTCTTGAGAATAATTTTGGAGTGGTTGTTTGAACGCGTATCTTCATATTCCTTTTTGCACTTCCATATGCAGTTATTGCGATTTCACGTCCTTCGCGGGACAGGAAAATAAAATCTCGCGTTATGTTGACGCTCTCCGCGCTGAAATAGAATCTTCCGATCTAAAAGGCCCGCTTCAAACGGTTTATTTCGGCGGGGGAACTCCGTCGTTATTACCACCTGAAAAAATCCAAACTATTCTTGAAACTCTCCGGCAAAAGGCCGTATTCGAGACTGAAATTGAAATTTCAATGGAAGCCAATCCGGAGACGGTGGATGAAACCCGTCTTCGCGGTTACCGTGAACTGGGAGTGAACCGATTGAGTTTTGGTGCCCAGGCTTTTCAGACGGAAATTTTGAAAAAATTAGGCCGGGGCCATGATTGGGTTGTCGTTGAAAAGGCTTTTAAGGATGCCAGAGCGGCAGGATTTACCAACATCAATTTGGACCTGATGTTCGGTCTGGCCGGACAAAGTCTTTCCCAATTTCAGGAATCGGTTCAAAAAGTAAGTGAACTTCATCCTGAACATCTTTCTCTTTATGCTTTACAAGTTGAAGAAGGCACGCAGTTAGCCAAGCAAGTGGAGGAGGGGTTGGAACTGCCCACGGAAGAACAAGTGGCGGATGAATACGCCTGGGCCCAAAACTTTTTAACCGCCAAGGGGTACGAGCAATATGAAGTTTCCAATTTCTCTCAATCAGGCTTTGCTTGCCGTCACAACTGGAACATCTGGCGGGGCGAGGATTATTGGGGTTTTGGTCTTTCGGCGGTGGGTACGGTAGGCGATGTGCGTCATGCTCATGGGGATGATTTAATGATTTATATCAATCAATCTTCCCGGGGACGGGAAGGGATGCTGGAAAAAGAAGTTTTGTCCCAATCGGTCCGTGCCTGGGAAAGAATCATGCTTCAGTTTCGAACCCAGGAAGGCGTGTTGGAGAGCGAATTGGAATCTTATGTCCGTTCTCAAGGCGGATCTTCCTATAAAGAGCGGTTCAACCGTTTTGAAAAAGAGGGTTTTATATCCCTAACCCGGGGCCGTTATCGGGTAACCCCGAAGGGCTATTTTGTCATGAACGGCATTCTAGAAACCTTGATGGTATAAGCTTTTTTGGGGGTTTTTAAGGGCCGCCCACGTTGACTTTCCAAAAGGCCTACCTATTATGTCACCTCCGGGCAGCCTCAAAAGGCTTCTTTGGACGGTTTTAATTTGAGGAGATGCGGCGAATGAGCGAACAAGTGACCAATTCGACGGATAACGCGGGGCAAAATCCCGAAGTGCCTGTGGAAAACGCCGCTCCTGCGGGGGCAGCGATCGAGGACTGGCAAAAAAAACATGATGAAGTAAAAGAAAAACTACTGTGGATGTCCGCTGATTTTGAAAATTACAAAAAGCGGGCCTTGAAGGATAAGGAGGACCATCTTAAATTCTCACAGGTTGGTCTTTTGCAAGAAGTTTTGGTGGTGGCGGACAATCTAGAAAGAGCCCTTGCGGCGCTTCCGGCGGACGATAACGATAAGGGCCTTTTAACCCTGAAGCAGGGTGTGGATTTGACCCTCAAGCAGTTCAATTCGATTTTGGCCAAATACAATGTCACGAAAATCAAAGCCAAGGGCGAGAAGTTTGATCCCCGCATGCATGAAGTGATGTTTCAAGAAGAGACGACCGAGTTCCCAGACGGAACCGTTCTGGAAGAACTACAAAGCGGTTACCAGCTGCATGACCGGGTTTTACGGCCGGCGATGGTAAAAATCGCGAAGAATTCATAAAGAGATTGAAGGAGAATTGACATGGCAACAAATAAAGTTTTGGGCATCGATTTAGGAACGACTAATTCCTGTATGGCGATTATGGAAGGCGGCGAGCCTGTTGTTATCGCCAACTCCGAAGGCGCGCGCACCACGCCGTCGGTAGTGGGTTTCACCAAATCGGGAGAACGGCTAGTGGGCCGTGTGGCGAAGAACCAGGCCATTACGAACCCGACGAATACAGTGTTTTCGATCAAGCGTTTCATGGGCCGAAAGCTTCATGACAGTGAAGTGGAAACGGACAAGAAACTAGTCCCTTACAATTTAAAAGAATCCTCCAACGGTGACGTTCGGGTGAAGATTGACGATAAAGAATTTTCCCCGCCGGAAGTTTCAGCCATGATCCTGCAAAAGCTCAAAGCGGACGCGGAAGCTTATTTAGGAACAACTATTACGGAAGCGGTTATTACGGTTCCGGCTTACTTTAATGACGCCCAGCGCCAGGCTACCAAAGACGCGGGTAAAATCGCGGGTTTGGATGTACTCCGCATTATCAACGAACCGACGGCTGCGGCCTTAGCTTATGGTTTGGATAAAAAGCAAAAAAACGAAAAGATCGCGGTTTATGACTTGGGCGGCGGAACCTTTGACGTTTCGGTGTTGGAATTAGGCGACGGCGTGTTTGAAGTGAAATCCACCAATGGAGATACCCACTTGGGTGGAGATGATTTTGACCAGCGCATTATCCAATGGCTGATTGACGAGTTTAAAAAAGAAACCGGTGTGGATCTCAAGAACGACCGTATGGCGCTTCAGCGTTTAAAAGAAGCGGCTGAAAAAGCCAAGATCGAATTGTCGTCTTCCAATGAGACGGACATTAACCTGCCGTTTATTACGGCCGACGCTTCAGGCCCCAAACATTTGAACGTGAAATTGACCCGCGCCAAACTGGAACAATTGGTCATCGACATGGTGGATAAGACCATGGAACCCTGCCGCAAGGCCCTGAAAGACGCCGGGCTGTCGGTGGATGATATTCATGAAGTGGTTTTAGTGGGCGGGATGACGCGTATGCCGCTGGTGCAAAAAGCGGTCAAAGATTTCTTTAAAAAGGAACCTCATAAGGGTGTGAACCCGGATGAAGTGGTCGCAATCGGCGCCGCTGTTCAGGGCGGCGTTTTAAAAGGGGAAGTAAAAGATGTTCTTCTTCTGGACGTGACTCCCTTGTCCCTTGGCGTTGAAACCATGGGCGGCGTGATGACCAAAGTCATTGAACGCAACACGACTATTCCGGCCAAGAAGAGTCAGGTTTTCTCGACAGCTTCAGATAGCCAGCCGGCAGTCTCCATCCATGTGCTTCAAGGCGAAAGGGAAATGTCCTCGGACAACCGTACCTTGGGCAAGTTTGACCTGGTGGGTATCCCGCCAGCGCCACGCGGCGTGCCTCAAATCGAGGTGACGTTTAACATCGACGCTAACGGCATTCTTCATGTCAGCGCCAAAGATTTAGGCACGGGTAAAGAGCAGGCTATCCAAATCACGCCTTCCTCCGGCTTGTCGGAAGACGAGATCAAAAAGATGCAAAAAGACGCGGAGCTTCACGCGGAGGAAGACAAGAAGAAAAAAGAAAAAATTGAAACCAAGAACCACGCGGACACGCTGGTTTACTCCACCGAAAAGGCCTTGAAGGAATATGGCGACAAGGTCGACGCGGACACGAAGAAAAAGATCGAAGAGAAGCTGGAAGAAGTTAAAAAAGCTCTGACCGGCGACGATTCGGACGTGATCAAGAAATCTTCGGACGAGTTAGGTGAAGTCTCTATGAAGCTGGGCGAGGCGATGTACAAGGCCCAGGCGGAAAAAGGTGCGGCAACACCTGAAGGTGGCGACGGCAATGCGGCCAAGGCCGAAGGCGACGGTAAGGAAGCGCCGGTCGACGCCGAGTACGAACCGGTTGATAAAGACAAAAAGTAATAATTAAAAGCATAAAAGCTGTTTGAAACGAGGGGTGAGAAATCACTCTTCGTTTTTTTGTTTAAAGCGGGTGTTATAATTCAATAAGTTTTTAAAATTATCGCCTGTGATTCTGCTTAAAGCCGCGGAGAGATTTTTGAAAAAAATGATCGATGTTTTATCCGATTGGTCATCACACTTTTTTGATAACAAATATCGAATTATTTGGTTTCTTCTCGCGGCAATTCTTTTTTCCCTTCAAGTGATTCCTCGGTTATGGATGGATTCGGCTCTGACAGATGAGGCCTGGGAAACAACATCGGGATATTATTACTGGTTGACTGGGGATGTGGTTTCGCCTCATAACCACCCGCCTTTGGGAGACGCTCTTAACGCTTTTCCACTTTTGTTCATGCATTTGAAAACTCAGCCGCATATTTGGAATAACAGCGAAAACCGAGCTTACGCGTTTTATTATCTTTCTAATCTCGACAAGCTGGACTGGATTTTAATTTCATCCCGTTTAATGGCCTTATTTTTTTCTTTGGGGACAGGATTTTTAATTTATCTTTTAGTCTATTGGGAAAGCTCGATCGTCTTTTTATTTGCTCTCTTATTTTGGGCTTTTGAGCCTGACATGTTGGCTTTTTCCACGGTTTCTAAAGCGGACGCGCCGTTTACTTTTTTTTGTATAGCCAGTCTTTTTTGTTTTTTGAAGAGTTGCGAGAAAAAATCCTGGAAATTGATTTTTTTGACAGGCGTGATGACGGGCTTGGCGACGACTTCAAAATTGACCGGATTATGCCTTATGCCAATTTATTTCGGATTAGATATTTTGACATTCCGAAAACAAACTTGGGATATTTATCAGTGGGTTCAACGATGGGTTGCGGGCATTTTGGGGTTTATGGTTACTATATTTTTTGTTTTTGTGCCAGCCACCGTCAAATTAAGCGATCATTCAAATCCCTTTTATTACTTTTATTTAAAAATCAAAGAAGTTTTTTGGCTTAGGAATAATTTGCACGTTTCCACCTATTTTTTGGGACAATCATATTCTTCGGAGCATTGGTGGCAGTTCCCTGTTATTTTTGCCCTGAAATCACCAGTTCCTTTCACTGTTTTATTGTTCGCGGGAATCACTGGTTTTTCTATCGACAAGATAAAACTTCCGAATTGGGTTTGGTTTTTTCCTTTGGTTTGGATTATTTTTTTACATTCATCACCTCTGGTGTATTTACGATATGCTTTGCCGGCTTATCCAGCGTTAATTTTATGGGCCGCCCGTGGAGCGGAATGGTTGTGGACGATTGGCAAAGATAATAGATGGCGGTCTTTGCGATGGATTTTGATATTTGCTGCTTTTTGGAATGTTGTCAGCGTAACTTTTTATTTTTCAAATCAGATTGGTTACTTCAACGATTTTGTTCTCCCGAATCAAAAGATCGAGCTGTTGGACTCTCATTATTATGATTTGAATCAGGATCTGAAACGATTGGGTCAAATATCAAAGAAAAGACAATGGACCCATGTGAAGTTGGCTTACGCTGGCCAGGATGATCCTTACTATTACGGATTAGCATTGTGGGAACCTTGGTCGTTCCAAGATCTGGAAAAACCGCAAGCGGGAACCGTTTATGTTATTGAAAGAGAGATGTTGGTGGGAGGAAGTAACGGATTTCCCATTCATCAAAGCTGGCCAAATGTTTTGAAGCCAACGGGCGCTATAGGTGACACCTGGTATTATTATGAATTCTCAGGATCGACAAAAACTCTCGATAAAACACCTCTTTTGCCATCAACCCCCTATTTGGTTTATCAAAATGCGCCCTACCGCCGCGGAATTAAATAAAAACTGATTCTTTATTCGTTAAGAATCAATTAAAGTTTTTCAAAGAAGGCTAATGTTATAATTCGGTCCCGTATTTTTATCACAAGTCGGATTTGGAAAATCGAATGCCTAAGAAAATCTCTATTTTGGGTTCCACTGGGTCTATCGGCGTTTCTACCCTGAAAGTGGTTCGGAAACTCAAGCCCTCTTTTCAAGTGGTCGGGCTCACCGCCAACCGAAATGTTAAAGTTTTAGCCCAACAGATTAAAACCTTTAAACCCAAACTGGCCGCCATCATGGATGAAAGTCTGGTGGCCGAACTCAAAAGATTGGTTAAGGGCACTTCTACTAAAATCTTGGGCGGGGAAGAAGGGGTTATCGCCGTTGCCGGGGAGTCTGGAGCGGATCTGGTTTTGACCGCCATTGTGGGCGCGGCGGGACTTAAACCTACCTTGACCGCCATTCAAAAGGGCAAAGATATCGCTCTGGCTAACAAAGAAACCATGGTGATGGCGGGTGAAGTGGTTACCAGCGCCGCGAAACAGTCCGGTTCCAAAATTCTTCCGGTGGATAGCGAGCATTGCGCCGTATTTCAATGTTTGGCGGGGGCGCCGCCGCTTCATGAAATCCATAAAGTCATTCTGACCGCCTCCGGCGGACCTTTCCGTAATCTGGATCAGAAACAGTTTCATAAAATTACGCTTAAGCAGGCTTTAAACCATCCTACTTGGCGCATGGGACCGAAGATTACCATTGATTCAGCGACCCTCATGAACAAAGGATTGGAAGTCATTGAAGCCCACTTTCTTTTTAATATTCCTTTTAACCAAATTGACATCGTGATTCATCCTGAGTCCATCGTCCATTCTTTGGTCGAGTTTATTGATGGTTCAGTTTTGGCCCAACTGGGCACGACCGACATGCAGATTCCCATTCAATACGCCATGACTTATCCGGCCCGGGCGAACGCTCCGGTGAAGCGGTTGGATTTGTCCCAGATCGCCCAACTTAATTTTCAAAAGCCTGATTTAAAAAAGTTTCAATGCGTAAACCTAGCTTATGAAGCGGGTAAAAAAGGGGGTACATTTCCCGCTGTTTTAAACGCGGCCAATGAGGTAGCGGTCAGCCGGTTTTTAAAGGGAGAAATCGCTTTTGTCAGTATTCCCGAGATTATTGACAAGGTTTTGACAAAGTACCGGCCCCTGACAAACGGAACACTGGATGGTATATTACTGGCCGATCGCTGGGCCCGCGCCGAAGCCGCCCGCGTGGTTGGTTAAAACTCCAAACATTTCATCACAAGGAAAAGCATGAACATCATTCATCTGGTTGAAGTCGTCCTTTTTTTCAGTTTTATGATCTTTATTCATGAGTCTGGTCATTTTTTGGCAGCCCGCTTTTTTAAAGTCGAAGTCGAGGAATTTGCCCTGGGTTTTGGTCCCACCCTGTTTGCCCGTAAATGGGGAAAAACCCTTTACGCGGTGCGGGGCGTTCCCTTGGGTGGTTTCTGCAAAATGAAGGGCGGTGATTTAAGCAGCAACTCCGCTGAAGAAATGCACGCGAAGGTTCCCGAACAGGGAGATTTTCTATTCGCTTCCTGGTGGAAACGCATCGTCATTCTGCTGGCTGGTCCTGGTATGAACTATATTTCGGCGCTGCTACTCATCGCGATGCTCTTTACCTTCACCGGAGAACCTAACGAGATCGCCCAACCCCTACTGGGTTTTGTACCGCCCGGCAGTCTGGCGGAAAAAGCAGGCTTAAAAACGGGTGATTTGCTTTTAACGGTTAATGGCAAGGCGATCGATAACCTGAATACTGCGGACAATCTGCTTCCTGACTACGGCAAAAGCTCGGTGGTGACCTATCAGCGCGGCAAAAAAGTTGAAACCACCACGATTGAACGGGGACCGAAGCCCCTCACAGATTGGCAGACGTCTGATAATGGTCTTTTAAAATTTCTGGCGACATTAGGGTTAGGGCCCGCGCCGGTGGACACGGCGGCTTTAGGTATTGTGGAAAAGCAGGAACCCATCGTGGGTCAGGCGGTTTTGGGCAATCCGGCCCGCAACGCCGGTATCCAAGACGGAGACCACATTACTAAAATCAACGGGCAGAAGATTTCGGACTGGTCTGAATTGGCTTATGTAATCCGTAACGCCCAGGCGGATTCATTACAAATCGAGTTTATTCGCGACAAGGTTGTCCATGTGGTCACGGTCCAGCGTATTTTTAATGGCTACTTTAAAGCTATCGGCATTAGCCCTGTTGACAATGACAAACTGGAAATGAAAAAGGTGTCCGTATTTACGGCTTTCTCGGACGCGGGAACTTTTACCATCACTATGTCCAAGAATCTTTTTGACGGCGTGGTAAAGCTTTTCACGGGTCAGGTTTCCCTCAAAGACAATGTGGCGGGGCCTGTTACCATCATGCGTCTGATGTATCAGCAGGCGGCGCAGGGATGGGCAGATTTAATCCACAGTGTGGCGGTAATTTCCCTGGTTCTTTTCATTATGAACTTATTACCCATCCCCGTAGTCGATGGCGGGCAGATTGTTCTTTGTTTGATTGAAGGTATCAAGCGCAGCCCCGTTTCGGTGAAGGTTCAGATGGTCTATCAGCAGGTGGGTTTTGTTTTGGTGATAGGCTTGATGGCCCTCACCATTTTTAATGATTTTAAAAACATTTTTCTCGAAATGCACAACCACATCCATTAAGGGATGGCGGTATTTCGGAGTTAATTAAAATTTTTCCTTGAGGAGTTCCCGTGAAATTACACGAATACCAAGCCAAAGAGATTTTCGCCAAATACGGATTGCCGGTGACACCGGGTGTTGTAGTGAAGCATTTATCCGAAGTTGATGAAGCTTTAAAGCAATTTCCCCAGGGTCCCTGGGTGGTTAAGGCCCAGGTTCACGCCGGCGGCCGCGGCAAGGCGGGCGGGGTCAAATTCGCCAAGTCCGAGCAGGAAGTCCATGAAAAGGTCAGCGCCATTTTGGGCATGACGCTCATATCGCCCCAAACTGGTCCTGAAGGCAGGCTGGTACGAAAAGTGTTTATTACTCCGGCCTTGGATTACGTCAAAGAACTTTATGTTTCGGTTGTTTTGGACCGGGTTAACCGCACGCCGATTATTTTGGCTTCCGCTGAGGGCGGTACTGAAATTGAAGAATTGGCTGTTCATAAGCCTGAGGCGATTTTTAAAATTCTCGTCGATCCTATCGAGGGATTACACCCTTACCAAGCCCGTCAGCTTCATTTGCGCCTGGGGTTGCCCCAGGAAAGCATCAATCAGGGCGCCAAGCTTTTTCAAAACATGGTAAAGGTTTTTATGGAACTGGACTTGTCCATGCTGGAAGTGAATCCCCTGGTGGTTTTAAAAGACGGTTCGATTCATTGTTTGGATGCCAAAGTGGATTTTGAGGATAACGGACTGGCCCGCCACAAGGATTACGCGACATGGCGCGACCCCGATGAAGAAGACGCCCGTGAATTGCAGGCCGCCGAACACGGTCTTTCCTACATCTCTCTCGACGGTTATATCGGCTGTCTGGTCAATGGCGCGGGACTGGCCATGGCCACGGCTGACGCCATTCAGCATTTTGGCGGCTCACCTGCGAACTTTTTGGATGTTGGCGGCAGCGCTTCTCAAAAAGCGGTGACCCAAGCCTTTAAAATTATTTTGTCTGATACCAGGGTAAAAGCCATTTTGGTCAATATCTTCGGCGGTATCGCCAAGTGCGATGTGATCGCGCAGGGCATTATCGACGCGGCCAAGGAAGTGGGCTTGTCCCTTCCTTTGGTGGTGCGTTTGGAGGGAACCAACGTGGAAAAGGGAAAAGAATTACTGGCCAAGTCGGACCTCAAATACACTTTTGCCACCAGCATGGACGAGGCGGCTAAAGCGGTTGTGGCCGCGGCACCAGCGGGGGTGAAGTCATGAGCGTCCTTCTCGATAAAAACGCCAAAGTCATTTGCCAGGGCATCACGGGCACAGCCGGATTATTCCATTCAAAAGCCTGCCGTGAGTATGGCACCAAGATGGTCGGTGGCGTCACCCCGGGCAAGGGCGGTACTGAAATTGAGGGCTTCAAGGTATTTGATACGGTTGCCGAAGCGGTGGCCAAGACCGGCGCCAACACCACTATGATTTTTGTTCCGGCGCTTTTCGCCGCGGACGCTATTTTGGAAGCGGCGGCGGGCGGCATTAAGCTGATCGTCTGTATCACCGAAGGCATTCCGGCTAATGACATGGCCAAAGTGAACAAAATTCTCAAAGGCTATCCGGACGTTCGTCTTATTGGCCCCAACTGCCCCGGTATTATTACCCCGGGTGTGGCAAAGGTCGGCATTATGCCCGGCTATATCCACCGTCCCGGTAAAATCGGAATTGTTTCCCGCTCGGGAACTTTAACTTACGAAGCAGTCTGGCAGGTCACTCAATTAGGGTTGGGCCAGTCCACCTGTATCGGTATCGGCGGCGATCCGATTGTGGGTACCACGCACATTGACGCTATGCGGTTGTTGAATGAAGATAAAAATACAGAGGCAGTCATCATGATCGGCGAAATCGGAGGTTCCAACGAGGAAGAAGCGGCTCTTTACGTGAAGAAATACATGACGAAGCCGGTAGCGGCCTTTATCGCCGGTACCTCGGCCCCCCCGGGCAAACGCATGGGCCATGCGGGCGCCATTGTTTCGGGCGGCAAGGGAACGGCCAAAGAAAAAATCGCGGCGCTGGAAGCGGCAGGCATTGTGGTCGCGGCTACTCCGGGCGAAATTGGCCACGCTCTTTTGGAAGCCATGAAAAAGGGCAAAGGCAAAAAATTGTCGAAGTCTAAACCGGCTAAGAAGGCCAAGAAGAAAAAATAGTTTGTTTGTAATTTTAAGGCGGGTTCCATGGGAACCTGCCTTTTTTTATTTGTACAGGGTTTGGGTGGCCGCCAGAATGATAGCTTCTTGTGGACCCCAAATGCGGGAATCAGTGGTGTTGAATACCGCGAAGGTGCGAATGCCGCAGGCGGAAGCTAGGTGAGTCACCCCACTATCGTTGCCCAGGTAGCCCCGGGCCTGGGAGAGAATTGCGGGCAAGTCTCGAAGCATCAAAAGGTCGGGCAACACCTTAACCTTCTCCAACCCTTTAAAAGTTTCCTGAATTTCTTCCACTCTTTCCAGTTCGGCATCACCCCAAATGACCAAAACATCGGTTCCTGATTCCTGAACGGCCTTTTCCGCCGCTTTTCTGAAAAAACTGAGGGGAGCGTTTTTGACCGGGTTGCCGCTGCCGGGGTGAATAATGAGGGGATTGGTTACGCCCAAAAACTCGCATAAAAGGGCGCCCCGTTCTTTGATTTCTTTGGTAATGTTCAGCCGGGCTGTGGGAATTGTTTCGGTTTGAGGGCGGTTGGGCTGAACTAATTGAAGCCAATAGTCGCCGGCCCACTTTTCTTTTTTGAGAAATTCCTCAAAGGGTTCGGTTGGTTGGTGGATAGTTAAGCTTGTAAATGGTTTTAACCGATTCGTGATTTTGTCATCTTTGTTTTTAAAGAAAAGATAGAGGTCTGAAAAGCTACCCCAGAAAGATTCATCCAAAGGACTGTCCGAGTGCAAAATCTGAGAGATCGCCTCAAAGGGAATGACTCGTTCCACATTTAAAAGAGAGCTGCCGAGTTGAACATAGGGCCAGGTTCCGGCCAAAGTGACAGGTCCTTGGGATTGAAGGATTTGAAGGGCGGGCAGGGTTAAAACGCAATCGCCCAGGCTTCCTGCGGTTAAAACCAATGTTTTAGATGGATTGGACATAGCGTCATTATATCCAGATCGGGAAATTCGGGTAATTTAGCCGTTTTCTTGTCCTTGAAACGTGGGGCATGGTACCGGATAATCAATTGACATTCTTTTAAGGAGCTTTTTGTGAGCGAAGCTTTATACGAAATTCCACGCCGTAAATCCCGCGCCGTGATGGTGGGTAAAGTTCAAGTAGGCGGTGACGCCCCGGTTTCCATCCAGTCCATGACCAATACGCACACCTATGATGTTCAGGAAACCATCGATCAAATTAAACGCCTCGAAGACGCGGGCTGTGAAATTATCCGCGTGACGGTGGAAAGCCAGCAGTCGCTCAAAGTTTTGGACAAGATTAAAGCGGCTATGACGGTGCCGTTGGTAGCTGACATTCATTTCGCTTACCAGATCGCTCTGGGTTCGATTGACGCGGGAGCGGACAAGATTCGCATTAACCCGGGTAATATTGGCGGGATGGACCGGTTGGCGCAAGTGGTGGAAAAGTGCAAAAAGTACAACGTCGCCATGAGAGTGGGAGTTAACTCCGGTTCGCTGGAAAAAGACCTGTTGGAAAAGCACGGACATCCGACACCCGAAGCCATTGTGGAATCGGCGATGCGCCATATTAACTTCATTGAATCTCTCGGCTATTACAACATGATCATCTCGGTGAAAAGCTCTCACGTGCCGACTATGATTCGTTCTTATCGGTTGCTGGCTGAGCAAACGGACTATCCTTTCCACGTAGGCGTAACCGAAGCGGGTACCAAAATGCAGGGTACGGTAAAGAGCGCCGCCGGTATCGGCACGATTTTAGCGGAGGGGTTAGGCGATACCATTCGGGTTTCCCTGACGGCCGACCCGGTTGAAGAAGTTAAAGTGGCGACACACTTGTTAAGAGCTTTGGGTTACCGCAAAGAAGGTATCGATATCGTGGCTTGCCCGACTTGCGGGCGTTGTCACGTGGATCTTGAAAAGATGGTCGATCAGGTGGAAACCGCGACGCTGACCATGAAAACTCCCATGCGGGTGGCCATTATGGGCTGTGTGGTGAACGGTCTGGGTGAAGGCGCCGAAGCGGATATCGGCATTTGTTCCGAAAAGGGCCATGGGGTCATTATTGAAAAGGGTGAGATTAAAACCCGCCTCAAAGAGGAAGAACTGGTACCTCATCTGATCGGCGAAATTAAAAAGCGCCATGAAGCGATGACCAAAAAGGCCTGAAACCCCTTGCTGAAAATCTTAATTTAGTGAAAATGTGTTACCCAGGGGCGTGAGAATTCACGCCCCTGATTTATTTAAAGGACAATCCCATGCGAGTCTCTAAAGCCCTTATCCCCACTGTTAAAGAAACACCCCAAGAGGCGGAAATCCCTTCCCACAAACTGATGCTGCGCGCAGGGTTGATGCGAAAAGTAGCCGCGGGTTTTTATGAATACCTGCCTTTAGGCCAGAAAGTTATTTTGAAGATTAACCAGATTATCCGTGAGGAAATGGAACGGGCAGGCGCCCAGGAAGTTCTCATGCCGATTATGACCCCCGCTGAGTTATGGCAGGAAACGGGCCGTTGGGAAAAATATGGCAAAGAACTCATGCGGGTGCAGGATCGCCATGAACGCAACTACGCTTTGGGGCCCACCCATGAAGAAGTCATTACCGACCTGGTGCGTCGGGAACTCAAAAGCTACAAACAGTTACCCATGAACCTTTTTCAGATCGCCACCAAATTTCGTGACGAGGTTCGGCCTCGTTTCGGGGTCATGCGCAGCCGGGAATTTTTGATGAAAGACGGCTATTCCTTTGATGTGGATGACGCGGCGGCGGACAAGACTTACTGGATTATGGTGGAAGCCTATAAGCACATTTTTAAACGCTGCGGTCTGACCTTTTCGCCAGTTGAGGCGGATTCGGGGCTGATCGGCGGAAGTTTTACCCATGAATTTATGGTGCTGGCAGAAACAGGCGAGGCGGCGGTAGCTATGTGTTCGGCTTGCGATTACGCCGCAAATCTTGAAAAGGCTTTGGGTGTGCCAACCCCTCACGCGGCAACCGCGGCAGGCGGGCCTTTTCAAAAAATCTCAACCCCCGGCAAGCACACAGTGGAAGATGTTGGCGCTTTGTTGAAATTACCAGCCCAACAGTTTATTAAGACGCTGGTCTTTATTGCCGATGGCAAGCCCGTGGTGGTGTTGGTAAGAGGCGACCATGATGTCAACGAAGTCAAAGTTCAAAATTATTTGCAAGCCGCCGAGTTGGCCCTGGCCAGCGGTGATAAAGTCTACGAAGTCACTAAAGCACCGGTAGGTTTTGCCGGACCGGTAGGATTAACCGGAGTTCGGATTATCGCGGACAAGGCCTTACAAGGTGGCCATCAATATGTAACCGGCGGTCTAGAAAAAGACATTCATTTGACCAACGTGGAGTTTGGCCGGGACTTTGCTGAACCCGAATGGGGAGATTTCCGTAGTGTTCTTTCGGGTGACGGCTGTCCCAAGTGCGGTAAGCCGCTCAAGGTGGGCCGGGGTATCGAAGTCGGTCAAACTTTCAAGCTGGGTTTGAAATATTCCCAGCCCATGCATTGCGTTTATCTGGATGAATACGGTAAAGATAAAGAAGCGGTGATGGGTTGTTACGGCATAGGAGTAACCCGCACCGTAGGCGCCACCATTGAACAGCATCATGATACGGATGGAATTGTTTGGCCGATCGCTACCGCACCGTATCAGGTTCATTTGCTGCTTTTAAATCCTGCGGAGCCTGAAGTGGCTCAGGTAGCGGATAAATATTACGAAGAATTAAAGCAAGCCGGGTATGAAGTTCTTTATGATGACCGGGCTGAAACTTCCGCCGGGTTTAAGTTTAAGGATGCGGATTTGATAGGCCTGCCGATCTCGGTTCGCGTAGGAGCCCGGGGCTTAAAAGAAGGCTTGATAGAGATCAAACGCCGCCGGGAAAAAGATGTGGCGAAAGTTCCTATCGCGGATGTTCTCACGAAGGTCAAAGAAGCGGCAGATGCTGAATGGAAACTTTGCACACCCTAGTTGTCAGAAA
>Ga0206829_10129_pt1 | contig 28318 bp, 18 predicted proteins | sample Alteio_BWOrgCont_75_FD_152862 | JGI IMG/M metagenome (GOLD analysis project Ga0206829, IMG submission 152862) | Enriched cells from forest soil in Barre Woods Harvard Forest LTER site, Petersham, Massachusetts, United States -... | ecosystem: Environmental > Terrestrial > Soil > Temperate forest >... | reverse complement strand
CCAGAGGAAGACTCTTCATTTTTGACTACAAAAACAATGGGGACTACCAAGACTTTGGAGAATTGCACGGCAGGGAGAGATTTATCCTCGCACCGATTGTGCTGGACGGGATTTCAGCTCTTTTGAGTCAAGCTGGTTGGAAACTCGAAAGATCGGAAGTGATCGATTCACTCTATGAAAAATGGTATTCGAATTTCTTAAGTCAGTTAGCCCTCAAAAAGGCCGAACTGGAAAAAATCGCCGGACCCGATTGGTTTCGTAAAATCCACGAAAACTTTTTTCATCTTCTAAACGAAATAAGAAGGGGCGCACTGGGAGGCGTGATCCTTGAAGCGTCACCCTCGCCCAGGCCTTCAAATCTGGGCTAATTTAGTGTCAAACGGATTTTCAGGCCAAGCATGGCGTGGGTACCGCCGACTCAAAGCTGGCCGAAGTTGTGGGTAGTGGTTCTTCCAGAAGCTTTCGAGGTCGGTCGTGACTTGAACGGGTCTTTGATTGGGTGCCAAGAGATGAATTGCAAGAGGCAGCCGGCCGTTTAAGAGTCGAGGGCCTTTTTTCATTCCAAAAAAGTCCTGCAATCGCGATTGCACCCAAGGCGGTTGTGAAAGAGTGTAATGAATTTTGGATCGCCTTCCCGATGGCAAGAGAATTTCCGTCGGTAGGAGATCTCTCAGCTGATGAACAATTTCTCCCAATAGGGATTCAAGTATTGCGGAGGGCCAATCCATCTGCTGGAGAGCTGCCAGCGAAGATTTTCCTTCTAAATAGGGTTCGAAAGAAGTCCAAAAGTCCTGCTGAGGTAAGCCCATCGATTCGGAATAGAGTTTGGCACGAGCAAATGCAGATTCGATCTCGGAGAGTCGGGACGGATCACAGATCGGAGTAAGTCCTGAAATCCAATCCGCTGGAGAAGCACTGCTCGGGTCGATCCCGAGAGCGTTCTTGATGAGAATCCGGTGGACGTCCTTTTGATTCTGAAGGGAATTGGAGGATTCAGAGAGTACTAGCTCTCCATAGGTGAGGAAGGAGGAGCTCATGACTCGCTTTCGTTCGGGGTCCCAGTGGCATTCTGTCTTTTCTTCGATACCCAGAGGTTCGACCTCTAAAAGCCAGTCTTCCGAGATGGGAATCCAGGAACGCACATGAAGGTTGGATTTTTCCTGACTCTTTCTCTGTTGTTCTTGAATGTCGAGAAGAATAAAGAAATCTTCCCCAGACATCCCCTGAGTTTCTTCAAAAATAGCTGATCCTCCTGAGGAGAGCTGGAGCTCAATGTCATGGGATTTGCCACGGGTGATTTTACTCCCCAGTCTCCGTTTTTTGGCTACTCGGTCTGAAAACCCTTTCAGAACGGCGCGGGCCAGAGAATCTTGGGCTGGATTCAAGTTCGGGTTTGAACCCCCGGACTTTTGCATGGATTCGAATAGAACCCTTTGGGCCTTTCTGAGGGATTCATCGCGTGAATAATTCTGTATTGAATCTAGCGAGTTACCGTCTCCAAGCTTACCTTCCGAGAGGGCAGCTCCAAGCCAGGTTGCAGCTTCGAGGACGCTGAGTTCCTGAGCTTCGAAAAGCATTCTTGAGATTCTGGGATGCACCGGGATGCGGGACATGCGGCGACCCATTTCAGTGAGCTCTCCGTTTTTTGTGGTAGCACCCAAGCGGTAGAGCAGGTTCTCGGAGGCCTCGAGGGATAGCTTGGGAGGGGATTCAAACCATGGAAAACTGTTCACAGAGCTGAGCGAGACTCCGACTCCGAGGGCTTTAAGATCCAGGAGGGTTTGAGAAAGATCAGAGCGCATGATCTCTGGTTTTTCGAAAGGGGTACGAGTTTCAAATTCTCCCTGCGTGTAAAGTCGGTAGCACTTGCCAGGTCCGGTTCTTCCGGCTCGACCTGCGCGTTGAATCGCTGAAGCACGACTGATGGGCCGGGTCTTGAGGGCTGGAATTCCAGACCACCAGGAGTAGGTCGCCATTCGATGGAGTCCACTATCGATTACGGCAGTAACTCCAGGAATTGTGAGCGAGGTTTCTGCAACGTTTGTAGAGAGAATTACCTTTCGAATTTTTCCAGGTTTCATAGCTTGATCCTGTAACTCTCGAGAGAGCTCACCGTGGAGCAAAAATACCTCCACCTGAGGGATGCCTTTGAGAGCTTGCTCGCAGCGGCGGATCTCGGCAATTCCGGGGAGAAAGACGAGGCAATCTCCAGACGTTTCCTGGAGGGCCCGCAGAACAGTTTCATAGACGGACTGATCTAGGTACTTGGCCAGAGGAGAAGGCAGATGATGAATCGTAACCGGGTGCAGTGGCGTTTGGAGTCTGATTATGGGAGCGTCTTGAAGGTAGCTAGATAAGGGAGCAGATTCAAGTGTGGCGGACATCACTAGAATTCTCAAATCAGAGCGGAGAGTCTTTTGCAGCCAGCTGAGGTATCCGAGGGCCAAATCGCTATGAATATGCCGTTCGTGAAATTCGTCCAGGATTACTGCTGCAACACCGTCTAGCTCAGGGTTGCTCATGAGAAGTCGCATGAACATCCCTTCGGTGACAAATTTCAATCGGGTTTTTTTACTGCTGACCTTTTCAAATCGAAATTGATATCCAACGAGTTCGCCCACTTCAGAGCCTAATTCGGAGGCGATGCGATGGGCGCTGTATTTTGCAGCAAGTCGTCTAGGTTCCAGAACCAAAATTTCTTGATCACTTGTACGAAATGCTGATTTTAGCAGGGCGGGGGGGACTCGCGTTGTTTTTCCAGATCCTGGGGAGGCTTCGATGATGAGATTTGGATGTTTCTCAAGGGAGTTCAGGATCTCTGGGAGGAGTTGGTCAATAGGCAGATTCATCGCTGGATTTTAGCCATTTATGCCTAAAAGGCAATGTCCTAAAGGCCAGTATTCGATTGAACCTTTAAAATCCTCGTCGGCGGCGCCGTCTCTTCATTTGACCTCCGGAGCCTGAGTTTCTCATGCTCGGGCCGGAACTTGACCTGGGGACTTCAAAGCGGGAACTCGGAGCTCTGAAATTTGAGGATTGGAGAAATTCTGGGTGCTGAGAAATTGGACGTCCCTCAAAGTTAGACCAGGTGTTATTCCAAGTGCGGGTCTGGGGATTGTTTTGTTGGTAGCCCTGGAGCTGCTGCTGACTCTGGTTTGCCGATCTTGCGAATTGATTAGATTGGACAGATCCAGGTGGGTAGGCAGTGGGTGGGGCTAGGATGACTTGTTCTTTCTGGTACACAACCATTTGTCTGGCTACGAAGAACTGGACTGGGCTTTGTACTGAGGTGCTGGGCGAGGAGAGTCCGCCTTTTCCGGCATTGGGGTCGGTAGCCTGATTTTCAGCGAACTGAGATGATGTGGGAGGCTGGTATTCGTATAGATCCTGATAGTGTTTAAGCTGGTCGGTCATTTGAGCGTTTGCGAGCTTCTTGATGGCGCTTGGATCATTTGTATTTTGGGCCTTCTCGCAATCTTCGTAACTGAGTCCAACTTTGACTGAAACTTTATGGACATTTTTAAGTTGTTCAGAATAGCGATCTTCAATTCGGGTGCCTTTGGGAACAAATGAGCACTCGTTTGCAACATCCTGAAGAGCAATGGACTCCGCTTTGAAGAGCGCCTTTTCTTCCGTGAAATCCTCTGCGTGAGCTACATACACAATGTATCCTGAATCCACTGTTCGCGCAGGTTGGGTAACCCATTTTGTTTCTGGATTATCAGCGGGGTTTTTCTGTGAAGTGCCGCAGGATTCTAGAGGAAGAGTAGCCGAGAAAAGAAGAGTAATTAAGGCGAGTTTTGAAGCAAATCGAAGTAATTCCTCAATCATCACTGTTTTGATTCCTTTGATTATTAGAGATACTATCCTTTCTAAATTACAATTCAACAAATAATAATATCGGTTGAAAGGCCATTCGAGTATGATACCTTACCTTTAGTAATTCCATACAGAATGAACTACGCTAAAACAGGCTGACTGTTTTGAGGGTGAAGCACCATGAAAAACCTAAGAACAAGGGTCTTTGGTTCGGCGATTCTCATAGCTACCTTTGGATTGGCATTTGCGACTTCCGCCACTGCAGCTTTGGGTGAAAAAGTTACTCTAGATCGAAGCCGCATGATGGTGCTGAACGAAAATTTCTCTATTCACGAAACTAAGAGTCCGGGGCTTAGCGTTTGGGAATATATTTCAAATTCAGGGATTGTATTTGCTGTCACCTGGAAGGGCAATCATCACCCCGACTTAAGTCAGTACTTGGGAAATTATTACAAAGAGTATCAGGCGGCCTCTCAGCTGAGTGGGAAAGGCCGACAAGGAAGACTTGCTCATCGCGTGGTGGATGGCCCTCGCGTGAAGGTGATCAAATTTGGTCACATGAGGTCCATCCAAGGAAAGGCCTATGCTCAAGAGCTTCTGCCAGAAGGAGTAAGTCCGGATGAAATTAGGTAGCCTCACCCCTCTTCTCATAGGAGTTTTGTTATTATTCGGTTGTGGTGGATCCTCTTCGACCCCAGCAAGTACACCTACCTCGTTTTCAAAGCAGACTTACCCCGTGGTGGGCACCTATGCTACGGGAGGAAATGTTGTACCCGTGACCGTTAACGGGAATCTCTGTGGAAGCGCCGCTAGCCAATATCCCAATGAGATTTGTACATCAGTGACGATTTGTTCCCCTTCAAATTCTGCTCAGTGTCAAACGATTTCAAATGTTCTTGTGGATACTGGGAGCATTGGGCTGAGGTTGTTTTCATCCGTGATATCGGTCTCTCTTTCTCCGGTGACCAACGGGTCGATGTCTTTAGCAGAATGTGTTCAGTATGGGGACGGAAGCAGCCAATGGGGACCTGTTGAATATGCCTATGTGAAACTGGGGAGTGAGCCTGCCGTTGCCATGCCCATCATGGTCATTAATCAATCCTATGGAACTCCCCCCGCAGCGTGTACGGCAGCTCAGAGCACGCCTGATACCAGCCCGGCCGATGCAGGGTTCAATGGAATTATTGGGGTTGGATTATTTGCACAGGATTGCGGAGCTGAATGTGTTTCGGATTTTGGAAACCAACAATACTATACCTGTAGCGGCTCTGATTGTTCGAGTGGAGCTAAAGTTGACCTAGATACCCAGGTCCAGCATCCCGTCAGTCTTGTTCCTACCGATAACAATGGGGTTATTTTAAAGCTTCCGGCAGTGAGTAACGTAAATGGGGTGGCTTCTTTGTCCGGGTCTCTCGTTCTCGGAATTGGAACGCAGACCAACAACACGCCATCGGGAGTGACCACCTATCCGACTGATTCAAACGGAAATTTCTCAACCACCTTTGCTGCCTATAGAGCGTCGGCCATGACGGATAGTTTTATCGATAGCGGATCCAGTGCACTCTTTTTTCCCTCTCCTACCAATGGATCGCTTCCCGATTGCGGGACCACTGAGGCCGATGAAAAGGGGCTCTATTGTCCGACGTCGGTTCAAAGTTTCTCTGCTACGGCTGCAGGCGCTTCGGGGAGTCCGTCTGGCAATGTGTCTTTTCAGGTCGCGAATGCCAATCAGCTCCTGGCGAGCTCCAACTCAGCCAATCAGGTTTTCAGTGATTTCGCATCGAGTCTAGCCGGAGGTTCAACTCCTTACTTCGACTGGGGGTTGCCGTTCTTCTATGGAAGAAATGTTTACGTGGGGATTGACGGAACCACGTCGAGTTTGGGCACGGGCCCTTATTGGTCATATTAAGCCGTTCGGAATACCATTGACTTCATCAGCGATCGGGCTATCAATTAAATATTACAACGCAACTTCACCATAAGAGGAATCTCATGAAAAAGGTATACATCTTTGCAACTTGTCTATTCGCGTTATCATTCCAGTCGGCATTTGCTGATACCATGAAAGCTGTCGGAAAATCTCAACTTTGCGTTTCTGAAACTGGAAAGGAACCCGATTGCGTCTCTTCAAATGTAGACGTGGCGATTGATCTAGACGAAAAAGGAAATGGTTCTTGGACCAACCTAGGTGTGCAGTCGAATGGCTATTCCACCCAGGCTACTGTTACGGTTACAAAAAATGAAGTCACAGGCAAGTACCTTCTAGGACTGGCCTGCACGACCTCTGCCGATGATTCCAAATCGAAAGATAAGGGAAAGGGCAAAGACGACGGCGCTCCCCAATGTCCAGATCCTGTAGGGAATAAGATCGATTCTCCTATGGATTGTATTCATCAAGTTCCAAGTCTTTCCTTGGACTGCGGGATGATCACAGACAGTTCTAAGAAAGGGGACATCACAGTGGATTCCTCATTCGCAATTGGCCCAGTCCAACGGTAATAGTTCACGGATCTCAGGTGCTTTGGGGATTCTTTTGACCCAGAGCACCGTTCCTGCACGGTAAGTCCCTCTCGACCCATTGAAGCGCCCCCTCATGTAATCAAGTTCTTTTCGCAATATGATCCATATTTTCCCCCGAGGAACAACCAGCTTTTAGACAATATTGCTCTTGGGGAGAAGCGAGCGAATTCAGTGAAAAATTACCTCTCTGACTTAGGTGTATCTTCTGATAGAATTTCGGTCATCACTTACGGCAAGGAGCGGCTGTTGGATAAGTCAGAAACCGCTGAGGCTTATGCCAAGAATAGAAGAGCAAACTTTGTAGTAACAGCGCATATGTAAAGCGAGATCATCGATGCAGAATGGTAATCTGAATGAATTTCCCCCAGGCGAAAAAATACGTAGAAACCAAATCAACTGGAACCTGGTCTACTATTTTTCGGAAATCGCTGCCACTGGGTCAATTAAAGACGCCGCAGATAAACTTGAGCTGAGTCCTTCGACTCTGAGTTCTCATTTGTCTCAGCTGGAAAAGGATCTAGGGGTTCAACTTTTCCACCGTCAGCACCGAAAATTGACCTTAACGCCCGAGGGTAATCGCCTGTACATTCGGGCCAAAGAAATGTTCGAAGCGGGACAAAAGCTTCTTAATGTGGTTTCCCCTGTTCCATTAGGTTGTTATCCGATATCAATTGGGTTGGTTCCTAGCCCCTCAATTCGAGTGGCCTATCAGATCATCGGCAAATGCTTGCAACAACATCGGAACCTAAACATGAAACTCTTTCATTCAGGCTACGCCGATTTAGAGGGGGGGTTAGTCAGTGCGAAATTTGACTTTGGCTTCTCAGATCGTGTTCCGGAAAGAAAGGACCTGGTTTGCCATCGCATTTCTCGTTTTCCCATTAAGTTCTTTGTCTCAGATCAGTGGTCAAATGTTTCATTTGCCGAACTGCTCAAGCAACTGCCGATATTGATCTGTAACGCGGAGCCGGCACAAAGAAGCTTTGCCGAACAAGCTCTCATTGATGCCGAGCTACTTCCATCATCTGTGGTGACTTCCGACTATCCAAGTGCGCTCCTGGATCTTTGTGAGGAGGGGCTTGGAATCGGCGTCTTCAGTGAAGGAGACGGGCTTAGGTCTTTACGAGTGCCTAAGGATGCCCCAAAGCTTCAAGATAATTTGTATCTGCTGTGGTCCTTAGAAGCTGAAAATACGGCTGCTATTCGACTAGTGAAGTCTCTTACCTCGTTGGAGAAGGTGTTTGGCGGCGGTTGGAGAAGTGCCGAGTAGGGCAACGCTATTGAGCTAGACCGTCGTCAACTTGAATCGGCATGGTGAGGGTTCGGTTTCGCCAGGCCCCCCTCCGCCTCTTTGGCACCTTTGAGGTAGCAATATAAGATTGCGGTGCCAAGAATTGAAGCGAGCACAAGGGATGCATGGGCGGTACCAAGTGCCAAACCTCCTTGGTCTTTTTGCTTAGTAAGGAGGTCACCCAGCGTGGCGCCAAAAGGGCGGGTGAGAACAAAAGCTACCCAAAAGAGGAGAGTGCTGGAAATCCGAGTCGAATAGGTGGCTAACGTGATTACGCCCAAAAGGCCAGCAATGAGAAGAGCGCCCCCTCCAAAACCAAGTCCAGAACTATCCGCCAGGAAATCACCGAGGGCGGTGCCTAAGGTATTTGAAAATACAATAGCAGTCCAATAGAGCACCTCAACTTTGCGAGTTTTTATCTGCTCGACAGACATCGAATGATCGCTGGTGCGCCAGTAGAGAAAAATCGCAAGCAGTAAGGACAGCAGAATAGCTGAGCCTTTGGCATAGCCGAGCTGGAGAGTTCGATCCATAAAGTCAGAGAGAGTAGTTCCAGCTGTGCTGGTGAGGAGGATGACGGTCCAATAGAGAAGCGGTCTGTAGCTTTTTGCGGAGATCTGAAATGCGAGGGCAATCGCAAGCAGTCCGAAAAAGATTGCAGAGCTTGCCGCGTATCCCACGGCGAGAGTCATCGACAATAGATCTCCGGCTGTTTCTCCCAGGGTCGTTGCTGAGATCTTCATGATCCAGAATAGCTTGTTCACGGGTGGAAGTTTGTTCATAGTCTTCGGCTCCCGCTCTTATTATAGGCTGAATACAACGCCAAAGGCTAGTTGCGAGCGTAAAGCTTCTTTTTTTCGACCTCAGCTTCAGGGATGTGAAGAGCGTCGTGATGCTCGTCTTCCCGTCTTCCTGCCAAAAAGCTATACAAGGGGGTAGGCATAATCCCCTTTCCCACGCCATGAGCGAGAAAGGCGGAAATCATGAACGGAAGAATAAGGATATGCTCGTCCGTCATTTCCATCACAATGATGACGGCAGTGAGAGGAGCCTGGACTACGCCCGAGAAAAAAGCCACCATGCCCATGAGTGCGCAGGTTTGAAAATTGGTAAAATGAGCTATTTTAGCAATCGAGATTCCCAAGCCAGCCCCGATAGAAAGGCTGGGTGAAAAAATGCCTCCCGCCATACCAGATAGATAGGAAAGAATAGTGGTCGAGAGTTTGAGTAGTGGGAAAAAGAGGCTTGCATCAGTCAAAGTTGCTGCCTCCAGGGATTTTTTAGTGACTTCATAACCCGAGCCAGCGGTATCCCCATGAGTATAATACCCAATGATCGAGCATAGGATGCCGCAGACGAGTGCTCGAGCTTTCCAGTGCTGAGGAAGGCGGGCCAGTTGGGGATAGGCTAAAATTTTAGCAAATCCTCCGCCAAAGATACCGCCAACTATTCCGATCAACAACGCTTGAGGAATCACTAGAAGCGTATTTTTTCCGAATGCAATATGACCGAAATACAGGTAATCGCCCAGAATGGCTTGCGCCACTATCCCAGACACAATTACTGCCAGCATGACGGTCCGGCGAAATGGGCCGAAGGCACCGTCTGCAATTTCTTCAATGGCAAAAGTAATTCCCGCAAGTGGGGTATTAAAGGCTGCAGCAACCCCAGCGCCGGCTCCAGCGACCAGAAATGCACGAAAATTGATCTGTGGCACTTTTTTATGCAGTTTTCTCCCCACCCAGGTGAAGGCAGAAGCGGCAATCTGTACGGTCGGCCCCTCGCGGCCAATTGACGCGCCTCCTAGAATCCCCACAAGTGAAGACAGTACTTTTATTCCCGCAGTTTTTATTGAAACTGACGGAGTGTCCCAAAGCTCCGCGTCTTCCTGTGCTCGATGAGTCGTGGCCTTTCCCGATTCGATCGCTTCCAGTACTTGAGGAATACCACTTCCTTTGGCTTCAGGGGCGAATTGTACCACCAGATAAGTAGCCAAGACGAATGCAAGAGGAGAAAGGGCAGCTACCAGTAATGAATTGGCTTGAAACCAAATAAAATAATGGTGCTGAACAAACGAAATAATATTCGCATAAAAAACAGCCGCAAATCCAACTAGGATCGCGGCCACCCAGACTGACGCATGTAGCCAAGTTCTTCTTGTGATGTGGTTCATATTTTCCCCTTCGGAATAACCAGCTTTTAACGTTAGCACTTTAGCTTGAGGGTTCCAATGTATAAATCATTTGATTCTGTTTTTTCAATCTGAATGAAGCTGTGTGGGGAGGGCCTGCCTTTGCTCCTCTAGAGAGGCCGAGAGAACAAGCTTGAAACGTCAAACGCATCGTCAATCACCCGGTCTCCATCTCGAGGCGTGATGGGCGTTTGAATTGAAGCTGGGGTGATCACTAGGGTCAGCTTCCGCTGGTTCTCGATTTTCAATAAATCTTCCAATGCATTGGCCACAGAGGTTGAAGTGATTCGGAAGGAGTGCCAAATAGATGAGATTGCACAGCCGATCTGGCGGAGACGGCCTTTTCTGTTTGCCAGCCGTCGACCGAGCGTATCCTCAAGATGATCGAAGGCTGACTCTTTCAGGACATTCGACTTCGTTGCTCGAAGTTCAGCAATCGCATTCGAGAGCAGGGTTTCAAGTTCTTCACGCACTCCCTCTAGTTCTCCTGGCTTGGGCTGAACTAGAACCGCCAAGACTGTTTTTTCTGGGTCAGATTTTACCTCAACATTTGCGATGTATGCACGTCCTTCTCTTCGAAACTTTAAGAAGACCAATGTGTTTAAGAATTCGGTCGCAGCTTCGAGGTTCACTTCGCTTCTATTTCCCCTGTTCTTCATCTGATAAATCTGCATCAGGACTGGATTTGGATCCTCGGAATGGCCGAAATAGAGGAGTGAGGTTTTCTTAGGCAAGAGTACGGTTTCAGTTGAAGGGTCATTTTTTTGATCCCTAGACTCTTCCATATTCTTAGTCTTGGCTTCTCCCGGTGATGCGGATTGAGCGAATTGATCAAATGTGTCGATCAACTCTGTGAGAACAGGGGTCTCAATTCTTCCAAACCCATTGACTTCCATAAAGGTAGGATTCTTAAACGAGTTCAGATAGTCCCTGATACCTTCGAGTGGTAGAGACAATCCATTTTCAATCATGCGATCCAGCGAATTTCCCCTGATTCCTCCCGGGGTCAAAATGCTCGCGGCCAAATAGGTAGCTTTTGTTCGTGCAGGCTCGGCCTCGATGCTGGCTTTCTGTTCGGCTACGAGCTCTGCCCATTCTTCGCGCATATTTGCATCTGGCAGAAGGCTAAAGAAATAGGACAGTACCATTTTGGATCGCTCTAACAGATTGGCATTTAGGGTCTCGACCTGCAATACGAAACGCCCTTGCTCGTCAAAACTAAAGCTAAAACCTTCCGTAGGTTCTGTCGGGGATTCCAGCGTGTGCCGGAACTCTTCTTTGATCCACTTTAAAAGGAGAGCATTCATCAATTTTGCATCAGATTTGTTCGATGCCGAAGGATGTTCTGAACTCAGTACGAACTGAATGGCCTCGTAACTGCTCAAGTGATGATCTTCGGAGTTCGTTTTAAGTTTTTCTTTTCTCACTACACAGGTTTTATCTTTTTTGAGAATCCGCCATGATGGGCTTTTATTTCGTTGAGCATTGAGTCCAGCTCTTGCGTTCAAAGCATTCTGAACTTTTTCCACGGAACAGTATTTTCCGATCGGGCAAAGGGCTTCATTCAATAGAGGATTTTGTGAGAAGCCATGTTCAATTTCGTCTGGCGTGAGCGTCTGAATCTGAAAATGAGTGCCATATTGGGTGGTCATTTTCTCAGAAGTTTGGCTCCAGTTGGGATTTTCAGATTCGAGGACGATTTGTGCGCGCTGAGGAACCAGATAGCTGAGAAAATCGCGATAGCTGGCTTCGGAATGTCTCAAGGGTATTAGAGCCCCACCAGTTTGTAAGATTTGCCGGGCTGTTTGTCTGTGCATCCACCTTGCGACCGAGGGGACATTAAGCTCCTTGTTCTGACTGGACCGATAGATAGATGCCTGGCTCACTTGTTCAAAATACTCTCGTGGCAAACCCAAAAGGTGGGCCTTCTTTGTAAACTCGAAGAACGCCTGAACCACGCTTCGCCATTCGACCCGTCCTTTTTTCGATAGTTCAAATTCGATCCTAATCTCTGCTTCTTGACTCGGGTCTAACAGATCTAGGTCATGCTCAACTCCAAGGTTCCTAATCCATCCCTGTTCCATCAAGTAAGCACGGAAAGAGCCCTTACCAGAGGCCAATAGAATTTTTGGAAAGAGAACATGAGGTAGGCTCAAGGATGATTCCCAGGTGGAGGGAACAGAAAAAATCAGGGAAAGGTTCTGTCCAAATTTTCCTTCGGTCTGCAATAAGCGAGGTCCTACATTCTTGGGAAAACGAGGAATCGCATTTGCCTCGAGCGGTTTTTCTCTCGCAGGAATCTTTGAGAACTCTTCTCGAATAAGGCTCTTTGTACTATTGAAGTCGCTCTTGTCTCCCAAATACACCACCATCTTCATTTGAGATGGAAGATAGAATTTCTCAAAGAATGATCTTAAAAGGGTAGGTGTTACTCCCGCGAGGGTTTCTCGGTTGCCTGTAAACTCCCAAGAGCGGGGATGGTCTGAGGAGTAGAATGCACGTAATGCGTCCTTAGTGCCCCATCCGTTTTGTCCCTTTTGTTTGAGAAACTCAGCGTGGACCACCTCTTTTTCCTTTTCAATGCGGTCGGCAGGAAAAAGTGGATCGGCCATTGCATCCGCAATTCTTTTCAGAGCTTCGCTGAGGTATTCATTGTCCAATAGGACTTCAAATGAAGTGGTCTCCAATTCTGTCGTCGCATTAGCCATTCCACCATGATGGCTCGTCCAGTTTAAAAGCCCGTAAGAATCTGGAAACATTTTTGAACCCTGAAACAACGCGTGTTCAAGGTAGTGAGACAAGCCGGGAAAATCGCGTGGATCGTTTTGAATCCCTGATCCCACCGAAAGCACGATGTGTGTGTTGGCCGAGTCTCCTGCAACTATGAGCGCTGTAAAGCCATTGGGGAGTTGCACCACTCCTTCGGTTCGATTCGATGCGCGGTGGGTTGCAAGGGCGGCTAGGGCGTTTTCCTCATCCAGGGTGGGAATCTCTATTGCAAAGGTTAGGGGAAGATGAACAAAAAAGAATAAAAAAATCGCTGACTTGAATATTCTAAATTGGATAAGCCCAGTGCATCTATTCAATCGTAAAAGTGCATTTATCATCTTTTTACTCCCTGGCTATTCCCTGGCATTTCTTTCATTTTCACAGATCGATTGAATGGACCATAAGGCAATAGAGGGGCTCAAAAAAGAGTATTTTATCCCCTGTTTTAATGGGGAACTTCACATTCCTGTTGGGCATTTCGGCCAAAATCTGTTGGTAAGTTCAGCAAGTTTTGCTAGACAAGATCATCAAAAAACAAAAATCTGGAGATTTTTATGATGGCTCGGATCCTTTTTTTCTTTTTCATGATCCCACTTGCCTATAGTTCAGAAGGGATTGAGCAACAGCTGCCGTTGGATCAAGGAGATGTAATTTCTCAGGTCCAGGACCTCTCTTTAGAGGAGACTCGCCCAGCATTAAAGCCTTTGCGCGATATTTTACAGGAAGGCCTCAATGATTTTCAAATCTGGGACTACTCTAGATCTATAGTTAAAAAGAGGATGTTTGAAGAGTTTTTTAGTGCTCTTTTGACCGACACTCAGTTGGTGTACAAGCAGCAAGCCAGACAGTGGCAGGCCTTTCAAAGGATTCCGGGTTTGGCTGCCCAACTTCATGAGAAGACTAAGGATCCTCTGGCCGTAACCGCTGAACTCATGGGCATTCAATTGTGGGGTAATGTGTCCATTGATGATGAACTCTTAGTCAAGTCACTTGCAGGCTATTGGCAGCAAAAGAGCGGTATAGAGTCTGACCTAGGCGCTTTGATTGGGATTTTCTTATGGGAATTTCGAATTCAGAAGCGACGTCTTGTAATATCTGATTCGATCTTCTCCGGGGAATACAGAACCCAAATTGTGGATGCGTTGAGTTTGAAAGAAAATAGTCCCCCCGATTTGCGACAGTTGGCTGAAGGGTTGAGCAGCCTCTACCATCTTCATGCAAAGGAGATGTTTGAAAGCTACCTCTCTGGGATTTATCCACGTAAAACGCCCCAGCAGAAGGTCCAGGAGCGGCCCAAAGGTCTAAGTAATCACCAGAAAAAAAAGGCGAGGCGGCAACAGCTCAGGCATTAAGTAGTTCTGTACAGGGATAAAGTAGCTAGGTGTATTTAGCCAACCCGGCTTGAAGGCCGGGTTGAGAGAAGGTGGCGTCGGGGTGCTCGATGAGCCGAGCCGTCATCGGAGTTCGGCAGTGCGATCTTAGGATTATCGGTAGTTTTTACAGTGTTATTTAGTTCAGGTTGCTGCTACGAATGTCCCAAATTAATAAGGACTCCGTATGAAAAATTCTGTTAAAGTAATTGTTTGTTCTCTATTTTTTCTAAATATCGCTCAAGCCGCGCCTCTTTCTGGCGATGAGCTGATTCGTTTCTTGCTGACGGAACAAAAGAGTTGCTTAATGCATCTTGCTCAAAACTTCTGGACTGCTTTCGAAACCTTCGATGAAAAACCAGAGAGCAGGCCCCAATTCAAGCTAGGGTCCGATGATCTCGGGGCATTCCCTGATGTAGGATATGTTGATTTGAATTCAGCAGAGATCGGCTCCGGACTCAAGTCTGCTTGTGAGACGGTCAATGGTCAGTGCCAACGGGCTCTTCAGTTGCTCCTCAAGGCGCAACAGGCTGAAGCCGCATTGAAGGCCGTGAATCCAACTGAAAGCTCTGAATGGAAGATCCTTGTGAAGGAGGAGAGCCAGCTCCTAGCTGAGTTCAGAAGAGAAGCCGAGACGCTCCAGTCTGAGGCAGATTCGCTAAGAAGAGACGTTGAGTCCTATGAAACTTGGAAAACGTCGAACCTCTCTACTTATCGCAGTCATGAAACGGAATTCAATCAGGCCGCAAAAGCCGCGAAGGCAGCCTACGAGCTCTACGATAAGCGAATCAAAGAATACAATACGGCAGCTCTTGAAGCAAACGCTCGCGCCAATCATTACGTTAAATTCAAAGACCAAATTGCCAGCAGTCAACAATGGGCGGCTGCCACCTACGGATCTTGGTATCAACCGGAGCAGGAGTACAAAAGACAAGAGGCTAAACTTAAAGACTACAAATCAAAATTGGAATCTCTTGCAACTCAGATCAATGAAAAAAATAGCAGCATCTCAACTAGAGTCTCGGCATTTCAATATCGAAAAGAAGCTCTTCAAACGAGTCAACAACAACGAAAAGACCTTCTGGATAAGCGGGTGAGCCACGTTACTGAAACCCTGATTTCAAAAGCACAACCCTTGAAGGAAGCATACGAGCGCTCGATTCAAACTCTTATCCAGGAATTTAATCCTCCTGTCGTCTTTATCGAAATCATGAATAAAGGAGCGGAAGGAGGACTTGATACCCATGCCAGCACGGTTCTCAAGTCTTTGAAGGATAACGGCTGTTCAGGAACCGGTTGCGACCAAGTGGTTGCTTCAGTCCGCCGCATTGCTGATTTGATTGCAAAGAATGAACAGAATCGCGCGCAGGCACAGATTGAATTGAACAAGAAGGTATCGAGGATTAACGCCTTCCAGGAAAAACTCCGGGCTGGGGGCGACGAGCTGAAGACTTTCTTGGATGGCAAGGGCGAGAGTTTAGAACCCAAACACGGCGTGTTTTTGGGTGATCTAGCCATCCAAGCAGGTCTTCTGAACGAACTCCTATTGCGGGTGGCCTTAGAGTTGAATTCAGTCCAACCGAGTGATTCTCAGTTGCTCAAGCTCTTCGGGCGTCTGCAAAATCTCTGTGGGAAGAGTTCGGATGTGTCTCCTACTCAGACTAGCTTGGATGTTTGGTTGAACGGGCAGTCTTCACTGTCTTCTTCTTGACTAGTTCTCGGCAGGCCCGCTACAGGCGCATCTTGCCGAAAATAGGTCGAACTTGGCCTGACTCCCCATTTCGCCTCTATTACCGTAGAATATGCGGGCACTACCGGGATAATCGGGGTCAGGCGACGATGACCAAAAGGCGGCGTCCATTTTCGGCAGAATCTGCTGTAGCGTCTGCCCTTGATGCTTTTTAGCATCGAGTTTAAGGAGTCCCCATTCTTCGCTACTCATAAGATAGCAGCCATTGATCGGGTTTTTGAAATGAACATCGTATAATGCTCTTTCTTTTTCCTCTTCGGAAGAATAGGTTTCTGACCCTCGGATTTCAGTTAGGAGCGTTTCTCTTTTCAGGGCTGCATTCTCAACATCTCTGCGGTTTTTTGGATCATTGAGCTCCAGACAAGCTTTCTTGGCGCCTTCAAAGCTTACCCGTCTTGTCTGTCCATAGGCGTCTACCAGCGGCTCTCCAATTGCAACGTTTTGGCCAAAGATTTTCCTGTGCAGACTTCTACCCATCTGCTTTGCCGCGGCTTCACCCAGTTTGGCTCTCAGGGCTTCTCCGCTGATGGGTGTGTATATTGCTTCCAGGTTTTCGGTTTGAAGAGCAGGATCTCCCAAAGGATAGCTGCTTACTTGGATCGTATTGGATTTTTTCTTTACAGGTTGGGGCTTCTCGAGGAGTTCTTGGGGCGTATGGGGTTCTTCTTTGGGTGAACTGAGAGCCTCTAACGGGGCATGCGTCTCCACACGTTCAAAATTTACCGGGATTTTATCCTCTGGGCCAAAGTACCTTGCAAAGTCATGCCCACTTCCATAAAAGAGAAGGGGAGTTCGGTTGTCATCTTTGCGTCGATTCTTTAAGTAATTTTTGACCCTCTGAACAGCTAGAAGTTCTCTTACATCGTCTACTACTCTCATCCTTCCGGAACTTTGATCTTGATTTTCCTCCCTTCCAGGATGAGCGTAGGCTTCGCGGATCTCCTTTTTCATCTCTTTGTAAATATCGTCAGTAACTGAGATGTATGATGTACCGCGCATTTCTTTGATCTTCCCTAGAGATAGTAAAACTAAGGGAGCACCGTGCCTTGCAAGGAGAAGTCTTTGTTGGGGAGTTAAGTCTTTGAAGTCCTTAGGGAACGATCCGCGAAATTCTCGCGAGATTTCTTCATTCGCCAGTTTGTATTCGTATAAAGTATAAGCTCGTTCACGCAAGTTCGACTTTGATTTATTTTGAATGTAAGATGACTTTCTGTATTCCTCTGGTGATTTATTAAGATCGGACTGTCTGATGTTAAAAGGCAAGGACTCATTAAAGACAATCGGGTCCTTGGTTTTAAGAATATACTGTGCAGCCTCCATCTGAGATTTTGATATCATTTCAATATTCTGATCTAGAACATCGTTTCTTCCGTACCTGAGAGCTTCATCATATTCAGGTCGCCAATGCATCTGCCCGACCGACACGACCTTGACTGGCTTGTCTCTTCCCAATCTACTAAAAACGTCGAGAAGGGGATTCATCACTCGTGGTGAAATCACTTCATTATATTGATCACAGGTTAAAAACCCCTGCACTAGAAAATATTTCAACATCTGACTTGTTAGGTGACGAAGCTTCTCTTCGCCCTGGGGGCCATTAAACTCCTGGATGTCTTGGTCGCTCAAGTTTGAAAGAAATCGGCTCACATAATCTTGGATAAACCTTTTTATATCGCCATCATGGCCACCACGATAGCCAAACTCCTTCCTATACCCTTCAGTTAGGTAATCCTTGAGGTTTTTTTCTAGCCCAGGGGACAGAGCAGCTCCACATGGAGTACTGATACTTAAAACAACCCAAGAAGCGACAATGGTCGCCCTTAATTTTAGGAGGAATGGCATATTATATATATTATGGGTGATATGCGAAAAAGCAAACAGTTTCACCGGCTCTGCCAATGACGAAGTGATTTGACACCTGGTAAAATGGAATTAAAATATGAAATTCCGAATGTCATAAGAAAGAAGGAGTGGTGTGAAGACTATTATCCGTAAAATATACGTAGTACTCCTTTCAGTTATCTTCGCGATACCAGATGTCGGCCTGCCCTGTGATAAGATTGTGCTAACCGGTGGGCCCGGAGTGGGGAAGAGCTCTGTCTTAGAAAGGCTTAAAGTCCTAGCCCGAACCGATAAATTTCGAGTTATAGCTCCCTTTGAGGTGCGCCCCGAAGCTTTTACCCAGCTTTATGAGGAAGCCAAAGTTAGAAATTCGCTAGATGAACTATTCTCTGATCCAACCGGTGCTCATCTCCGAAGTAAGCTCGTCCAGAGGCAAGCAGAATTTGAGTCCTGCGCAACAGAGGGGTCCTCCCTTGTTTTGGATCGAGGTATGGTTGATATTCTGACTTTTGGCGAGATTCTAGGTCATTCAGTAAGGCCAAAGGACAAAGCAACTGCTGAACTCTCGGACTATGGCTTAGTGTTCTTCTTGGAACCTCTCCCTCAAGAGTACTATCAAAATACCGAGATCAGAAGAGAAACTTATGAAGAATCGGTTGAAACACACAAAAGACTAGTTGCAGACTATCAGCGGTATATGACCGACAAAGGTAAAGATCCCAGGAGCTCCATTTTCTACGTGCCTACTTTTCATTCTGGAGCGTTGAAAATGAATGGCGACGAAATTGAAAATTCTGTCGCCAAAAGAGCTCAATTCATATTCGATAAAATTAAAGAGAATTGCGGTCTGCAATAGATTTCACGCTGCCGAGCAGGTGTGCTGTCATACGATGGGGCATAGGGTCTTTGACTCTGCCAACCAGTTCTGAGAGTCTTTCTCCCCATGGGTCTCTACATTGCAGGAGTCAGGCAAGTATGGAGTCCTACCCAGAAACGACTATTTTTGAGTGCATCGCAAGAGAAGAACCAAAATGACAACCACAGGTGGGAACTGCAAGACAATTTTGGTCGTGGAAGATGATTTTGAAATCAGAAATATACTTTGTGAACTCCTAGAGTTGGAAGGTTATGACGTACACAGCGCTGGTAACGGCAAAGAGGGTTTAGACCTACTGCCCAAGATGGAAGAGCCCTGTCTCATTTTGCTTGATTTGATGATGCCCGTAATGGACGGGTTTGAATTTTTACACGCGAAAAAGCGATACCTCAAGATTGCTCCGATACCCGTGGTCATCATATCGGCTCTCGATCCAGGAATGGAACCACCTGGCGCCGCGAAGTTTATAAAGAAGCCGATCCAAATTGATACTTTGCTGCAAGTGGTTCGCGAATATTGCGGCATGCCTTCAAAATAGTCCCGGGGGAACGTCAATGTTTGAGCCGCTTAGGCAGTTCTTTTCAGCGAATGGCTTTATGCCTCATGGCCATTGTTATCTTTGGAATCCCATCCTACTTTGGCTTGAAGTGGTGTCCAATAGTCTCATTGGCCTCGCTTATGTGGCGATTTCAGTCACGCTCGCCTATCTGGTCTATCGTATTCGAGATCTCCCATTCCAATGGATGTATTTGGCGTTTGGGCTGTTTATTGTGACCTGCGGTTTCACTCATTTTTTGGATGTCATAACAGTTTGGGTTCCGGTCTACTGGATCGATGGGGCAATCAGAGTGATTACAGCCATTGCGTCAGTCGGGACAGCTAGCCTCTTGCCATCCCTGGTCCCCAAAGGAGTTGCATTGGCACAAGGAGCTAAGATTGCCTTGGATCGGGGAATTAAGCTTGAAACCGCAAATAGAGAACTGAGCACCCTTTTCGAAAGGGCAAAAGAACTGGATGAGCTAAAAACTCAGTTTTTTGCCAACGTCAGCCATGAATTGAGGACGCCTCTTGCGTTGATTTTAGGCCCCGTTGAAAAACTACGCACGACGTCCAATCTTACGGAAGAACAGCGCCGTGAACTCGAAGTAGTTTCCCGCAACGCTCGCACTCTTCTGAAGCATGTCAATGATCTTCTCGATATTGCTAAACTTGAGGCTGGTAAAATGATCCCTCGTTATGTCGAAACGGACTTGATAAAACTGGTTCGCTTCATCTCCAGCAATTTTGAAGGCGTTGCAAATGAACGGAATATTTCATTCATCTTGAATCTACCTCAAATGATGAATGTGCAAATTGATTCGGATATGATTCAACAAGTTATCGTTAATCTGCTCTCAAATGCTTTCAAGTTCACGCCGGGAGGGGGGAGTGTCACAGTCACTCTTGAGAAGAAAGCAGAGCGCGTGAATCTAAGTGTACAGGACACCGGTCCAGGTGTGCCGCCCGAAATGAGAAATGCGATTTTTGAACGATTTCGGCAAGTGGACGGAGGGGCAACACGGAGATTTGGCGGTACGGGATTGGGGCTGTCCATTGTAAAGGAATTCACCGAGCTTCATCGCGGCTGGACGGCGGTGATCGATGCGCCCGGTGGAGGGGCGCTTTTTACGGTGAGTCTCCCAATTTTAGCGCCTTCAGGAATTTCAGTTCGATCTGCTTTGGAGCAAGAGAGGGTATCAGAAGGCTTGGTCCGCCCAGCTGCGGAGAGCTTAAGAGACCTGAACCGACAATTGGGCGAAATCGCAGTGGACCAAGGTTTAGAAAAAGGTAGAGTTCTAGTTGTAGAAGATAATGTCGATATGAACCGTTTTATTGCCGACGCGCTTTCTGCGGAGTTTCGGGTAGTCATCGCCTACGACGGGAAGGAAGGATTAGATAAACTGGCCTCTTCGCATCCCGATCTTGTTTTGACTGATATTATGATGCCAGGAATGAGCGGGGAGCAAATGGTTGCCGAAATTCGCAAGAGACCTGAATTGAGTGGTCTACCTATCATGGTCCTCACTGCAAAAGCAGATGATGAGCTACGGGTCAGGCTTTTGCGTGAAGGAGCACAAGACTATGTGATCAAGCCGTTTTCGTCTGAAGAAGTTTTGGCGAGGGTGCGAAATCTAGTGGCCATTAAGAGAGCCAGAGAAACACTGCAGCGTGAGCTCTCAAGTCAAATTCAGGATTTAGAGGTCCTGGCAAAAGAGGTGACTCTTCGGAGGAGAGAACTCCAGCAAACAGCAGAACGGCTCCACGTAGCAAAACAGGAAGCAGAACGATTGAGCCAAGTGAAAAGCACCTTTTTGGGATTGGTTTCTCATGAAATGAAAACACCACTCACTTCGCTCCAGCTCCAACTCGAATTACTGCGAAGAGTAGACGCAGAGAGATTGACGGTTCGGCAGGTTGAATTAATCAATCGAGTCTCAAAGTCTTCGCAGCGAAGTCTAAATCTCATGAATTCTCTTCTCGAATTCGTCAAGCTTCAGGGCGGTCGGGTGGAACCTAAAGTTGAGGTGTTCGACCTGTACGGTGCGGTTTCCGAACTGACAGATTCCTTTCAGGATGAGGCTCAAGAAAAACATCTGGAACTGATCCTGCTGCGGCCCGAAACAGATTTTCCTGAATTCAAAGGTGACCGTCTCATTGTACAGGTTGTTGTTAGAAACCTCATTGATAATGCAATAAAATATACGGAACAAGGATCCGTGCGGGTCCTATGTGCGCATCGGGAAGGGCGGTTTTATATTTCGGTTCAGGATACGGGACGAGGAATCACGGAGGAGCAGCAGGCTCTCCTTTTTGAGCCTTTTGAACAGCTCACTCCCTTGTTGAAGAAGCATCAACCCGGCTTTGGTTTGGGACTCGCTATCGCTAGGGAGACTATAACAGCTCTGGGGGGCAAAATTGAATGGGTCTCAAAAGTTGGCGAGGGAAGCACGTTTACAGCGATGTTTCCTTCGATGATCATCCAGGGCGAGGAGGATCTCTCAGCAAAAATTAAATCCGCTTCTTAATGAAGTGGTCATCAATTTGCTTAACTGTTGGGTTGGGGTGCATTCATGACAACATCTGATTCTAGTATGGGTGGAAGTCGGACGCGCGGTGTCTATCATGTGACGAATCTCCCAAAGAGGGAACGCCATCGGCGCCGAGAATCAGAAGTGTTCGAAGAACATCTCAGGGTCCTTGTAGACACACTAAAAACCTTCGATGAAGGAGATTTTTCAGTTCGTATGCCGGTCAACTATGGGGGTATTCTCGGTGAAACCGCTGGGGTCATCAACAGAATATTGTCCCGAAGCCAAACCATTGCCTTGGAGATCGAGCGTGTCAGCATGGCCGTGGGACGTGAAGGAAGATTGACTGAACGGGCCACTCTAAGTGCGGGTGACGGCGGGTGGGCCATGAGCCTAAATGCAGTGAATACACTCATTGACGAACTTGTTCGTCCCACGACTGAAATTGCATATGTGATTCGAGCCATTGCATCAGGAGACCTCTCTAAGAAAGTAACCGTCGAAGTTAAAGCGGAAGCTCTTGAACTCAAGAACACAATTAACACGATGGTGGATACGCTGAGGTCATTTTCGGGAGAGGTAACCCGGGTCGCGCGGGAAGTGGGTACAGAGGGAAAACTCGGAGGCCAAGCAGACGTAATAGGAGTCTCTGGGACCTGGAAAGATCTCACCGACAATGTGAACAGTCTCGTCGGAAATTTGACCGCGCAAGTCCGCAACATTGCGAAAGTGACCACCGCAGTTGCAAGAGGAGATCTGTCGGAAAAAATTACGGTTGAGGTCAAAGGAGAAGTTCTCGAGCTCAAAAATGCGATGAACGTCATGGTGGATCAGCTCAACTCCTTTGCTGCCGAAGTTACTCGCGTTGCGAAAGAAGTAGGTACCGAGGGAAAACTAGGAGGGCAGGCGCTGGTAGAAGGAGTCTCCGGGACCTGGAAGGATCTTACCTACAGCGTGAATCAGCTTGCAGGCAATCTGACCAACCAAGTGCGAAATATTGCGCTGGTGACTACAGCCGTTGCAAATGGTGATCTCTCCAAACAAATTACCGTCGAGGCAAAAGGAGAAATTTTAAAGCTTAAAGATACAATTAATACCATGGTCGACCAGCTCAGAGCGTTTGCCTCCGAAGTGATTCGAGTGGCTCGCGAAGTGGGCACTGAAGGAAACCTAGGGGCCCAAGCTGAAGTCAAAGAAGTTGCAGGAACCTGGAAAGACCTGACCGATCATGTCAACGTCCTCGCAGGAAATCTCACCAATCAAGTAAGAAACATCGCAGCCGTCACGACGGCAGTCGCCAATGGAGATCTTTCACAAAAAATCACGGTCAAAGCCAAAGGAGAGATTTTGGAGTTGAAATCCACGATCAATACAATGGTGGAGCAGCTCAGGGCTTTTGCCTCTGAAGTCACCCGTGTGGCAAAAGAAGTGGGCACTGAAGGAAAGCTTGGGGCCCAGGCCGAAGTCAGTGGTGTTTCAGGGACCTGGAAAGATCTCACGGACAACGTCAATGTCCTCGCAGGCAATCTGACCAATCAGGTCCGAAACATCGCGGCGGTCACAACAGCAGTGGCCAAAGGAGACCTTTCAAAGAAAATTACTGCCGAGGCTAAGGGCGAAGTCCTTGAGCTTAAATCCACGATTAATACCATGGTGGATCAGCTCAACTCCTTTTCCGGCGAGGTCACTCGTGTGGCCCGGGAAGTGGGCACTGAAGGAAAGCTGGGTGCCCAAGCGGAAGTGACAGGCGTATCGGGCACGTGGAGAGACTTGACAGAGAACGTAAATGTTTTGGCAGGTAATCTTACTTCTCAAGTCAGAAATATCGCACTGGTCACTACGTCGGTTGCAAATGGCGACCTTTCCAAAAAAATTACCGTCGAAGCTAAGGGAGAAGTTCTGGAGCTAAAAGAGACCATCAATACCATGGTGGATCAACTCAGGGTGTTTGCGTCTGAAGTGACTCGTGTGGCGCGAGAAGTGGGAACAGAGGGCCGTTTAGGTGGGCAAGCCCAAGTGCTAGGAGTTGCAGGGACCTGGAAAGATCTCACTGACAATGTCAATCAGCTTGCAGGCAATCTGACCAACCAAGTCAGAAACATAGCCCTAGTCACGAAGGCAGTGGCCAACGGAGACCTTTCCCAGAAAATCACAGTAGAAGCCAGAGGGGAGATTCTAGAACTTAAAGATACTATCAATAAAATGGTGGATCAGCTGAATGCATTTGCAGCAGAAGTGACTCGAGTTGCTCGTGAAGTGGGAACAGAAGGGAAGTTGGGAGGGCAGGCAAAGGTCCTCGGTATCGGAGGAACTTGGAAAGATCTGACGGATAATGTCAACGTGATGGCGAGCAACCTGACCTCTCAAGTTCGAGGAATCGCGAGAGTTGTGACAGCAGTTGCGAATGGAGACCTGGCGCAGAAGCTCCTTCTGGAGGCCAAGGGAGAGATCGCTTCTCTTGCAGATACAATCAACAATATGACCGATACGCTGCGGCTTTTCTCTGATCAGGTCACCACAGTTGCCCGGGAAGTTGGGATTGAAGGAAAGTTGGGTGGGCAAGCAAAGGTCCCTGGTGCTGCCGGAACATGGAGAAGTTTAACGGATAATGTGAATCAGCTCGCAGGAAATCTCACCACTCAGGTGCGATCCATCGCCGACGTGGCGACTGCTGTTACAAAAGGGGATCTGACTCGTTCGATCGCGGTTGCAGCCCAGGGAGAAGTTCTGCAGCTCAAAGACAATATTAACCAAATGATCGGGAACCTCAGAGAGACAACCCGCGCGAACAAAGAACAAGATTGGCTGAAAACCAACATGGCCCGATTCTCGGGGATGATGCAAGGGCAAAGAAACATTGAAGACTTGGCTTCGCTGATTATGTCCGAATTGACTCCGGTGGTCTCAGCTCAGCTCGGAGCTTTCTACACTTTGGAAAAAGAGGAAGACCGCCCCATCTTGACCCTGGCCAGCACCTATGGCTATCAAAAGAGGAAAAAAGTCTCCAACCGGTTTGCGCTTGGAGAAGGTCTTGTGGGTCAATGCGCGCTTGAGAGGAAAAGTATCGTCGTGGCTGATCTTCCGGAAGATTATGTCGAGATTAGTTCTGGTCTGGGCCAAGCTCCTCCGCGAAATTTGATCGTCCTTCCGGTTCTCTTTGAAGGAAAATTGAAATCCGTCATTGAGCTGGCTTCGTTCCAGAAATTCAACCCAATCCATCTGTCATTTTTGGAGCAGTTGGGACTTAGCATTGGCGTTGTTTTCAATATGATCGGAGCCAGCATGCGTACCGAAGAGCTCTTGCAAGAGCTCCAGCGGTCAAATGCCGAGCTAGGAGGGCGGAGTAAAGAACTCGAGGATAAGGCTCATCTTCTCGAAGTCAGGAATCGTGAAATTGCGAAAGCGAGTGCATCTCTTGAAGAAAAGGCCAAAGAGCTTGCTCAAATTTCAAAATACAAGTCTGATTTTCTGGCTAACATGTCGCATGAGTTACGTACTCCTTTAAATAGCCTCCTCATCCTAGCAAGAATGCTCATGGAAAATCCTGATCACCATCTTTCGGACAAGGAGGTTGAATATACGAAGACGATTCACTCTTCGGGGCAAGACCTTCTGACGTTGATTAACGAGATCCTAGATCTTTCCAGGATCGAAGCTGGTAGAACCAAGATTGAACTCAAGAGAATTTTGATCTCTGAAATTCAGGAATATGCTGAAAGGGCGTTTCGTCAAATAGCCCAGCAGAAGGGGATTGAATTTCACACTGCGATCGATCCATTTACTCCACTTCGAATCACGACAGACAGCCAGCGGTTGGAGCAGATTTTAAAAAACATTCTATCCAATTCATTTAAATTTACAGAAAAGGGCAAAGTGGACTTAAGAATTAGTCTTGCACCCAAGAACCAACTCTATACGAACCATTATCTGAGTCAGGCAAAAGGAGTTCTGGCGTTTTCTGTCACAGATACTGGAATTGGTATTCCGGAAGACAAGCAGCGAATTATTTTTGAAGCATTTCAGCAAGCGGATACCACGACCGCACGCAAATTTGGGGGAACCGGTCTTGGTTTGACTATCAGTCGGGAACTTGCGAGGTTGCTTGGCGGGGAGATCATGCTCAAGAGTACTGTTGGCCAAGGAAGCACATTTACGCTGTTTGTCCCTCTTGAGGAAGAAGACTTAGAATCTACCCACCCTGAGAAAGTACCGATCAAGGAGGCAGGCATTTCGTTGCATGGTGCCAAGGATGCGACAGCCATTCAAGGTCGCAAAATTCTCCTGATTGATGACGACCCGCACAACCTCTTCTCGGTCGCCAGTTTTCTGGAGCGGAGAAAAGTAAAAGTCCTTGCGGTTGAAAGCGCCAAAGAGGGGCTTGCAGTATTAAAGCAGGCTACCGATATCGATCTCATCATCATGGATATTATGATGCCAGAAATGGATGGCTACGCGGCCACTCGCGAGATTCGGAAAATGGATAGGTTCTCTTCAATCCCAATTATCGCTTTAACAGCGAAGGCTATGCCAGGGGACCGTGACAAAGCGATCAATGCTGGGTGTTCGGACTTCATTGCCAAACCGGTGGAACCCGATCAGCTCTTGGACAAGATGGTAGAATGGATCAAACCAAAGGCGCAATAATGCCAAAGCTCAATATTCTTCTAGTCGATGACCGGCAGGAAAATCTCCTGACCCTCGAGTCAGTACTTACTGATCCCAACTTTAACCTCGTTCGAGCGAGCTCAGGAGAACAAGCCCTCCTTAAATCTTTGAAAAATGATTTTGCACTTATTTTGTTAGACGTGCACATGCCCGTCATGGACGGTTTTGAGACGGCAGATATCCTTCGATCTCGTGAGCGCACGGCTGATGTTCCAATTATTTTCATTACAGCGGTGTATCATGAGATTTCTTACGTCCTACGGGCTTATAAACTTGGAGCCGTCGACTATGTTACTAAGCCCTTTGAGCCGGAAGTGTTGAGGGCGAAGGTTGCGGTGTTTACGGAGTTGTACCAAAGGACTCAGAATTTAATAGAGGAGCGAGAGTTACGACAGAGAATGGATCTTGCGAGGCTCAGCTATTTAGACGTCTTGAACAGATTAGATCGCTCGATAGTGTGGGAGGCAAGTGTTTCGGACCGTCACCTTCTTTTTGTGAGTCAACAGGCGGAGAAGATTCTCGGGTATCCCCATCATTTTTGGTTCGAAGACCCGGATTTCTATTTGGGCCATGTCTATCCGGAAGACCGCCCTTTTGTGGAATCCCTGTTCAAAAAAGCCCTCGAGTTCGGTTGTGATGCGCGGGGAGAACATCGAATGGTGACCGCCGATGGCAGAAGCCTCTGGTTTCATACTGGAATACAGATCGAACAGATTAAAGTAGAAGGGGATGCTCCAAAGTTGAAATATCGAGGTCTTTCCGTGGAAATTACAGAATTAAAATACAGTGAAGAGAGAGTGCGACGAAGCGAAGCGAAGTACAGGCATGTTGTGGAGGCCAATATGCTGGGCTATGTATTCAGCGATCGTCTCGGGATCATTACCGATGCCAACCATTATTTTGTAAATCTGATCGGCCGTGACCTGGATAGATCGCTGATCCAGAGCCTGGGATGGAAGGATATTATACCTGCCGAATTTTGGGCAATCCATGACCAGGCTATCCGTGAGGTTAAGTCGAAGGGAATTTCTGCACCTTTTGAAGTCAAAATCGTCGGACGAAACGGCAATTTGATTCCTGTCATGATAGGGGCCACTTTGCTTGAAGATTCTAAGGATGAGTATGTGGCCTTTGTTCTAGATTTGACAGAACAGAAGAGAATAGAATCCGAAAGGCTTTATGCTGTGAAGCAGCGGGAAGAAATGCTCTCCGTGGTTTCCCATGATCTCAAGGCCCCCTTGTCTGCGATTCTTCTCTACACGTCTTTGATGATTAGAAAGGATTTGTCTCAGCTCAATCCGACTGAAATCAAACGGATGGCACTCGCAATGGAGCGTGGCGCTCAAAGAATGAAACGTTTGATCGAGGATCTGCTGGATGTCGCTCAAATTGGGGGCGTTGGATAGCAGTTGCGTAGGCAACCCCCTGGTAGGTTTCGTTCGTCAAAGTAATTTCGCTGCCAGGCCTGACTTGAGCGGATGGAATGTTCAGTCTCTTCCCATCAACACGGACTTTTCCGTGACGCACAAGCTGTCTTGCGGCAGCAATACTCGATGCAAATCCAAGTCTGAAAATCACATTGTCCAATCGGGTCTCTAGCAGGCCGATCAGCGTCGACATCCAGTCGGTAGATCGACCTGATTTTGCTTTTCGAACAAATCGTCGAAGCTGCTCTTCTCTCAACCCATAGTGGAACTTCATTTTTTGCTTCTCTCGCAATCGTGAAGCGTATTCAGAGAACTTGCGTCTCCCTAAGCCGTGCTGGCCGGGTGGGTAGGGCCGACGTTCCATTGCTCCAGGCTTTCCCAACCCAGGCAGTTCGCATAGGAGGGCTCGTTGAATTTTCCAAGCTGACTTTTTATTTCCTAATTTTGACATACACACTCACTTCTATTTGTATCGACAGATATTGATACTCATTCTCACTATTGATTTTGTTTGTAAAGTAAAACTTAAGTGGAATGAGCTTGGAGCAACCACCCTTTGGTCAGGCAGAGGGCAAAGTGAAATAGAAGGTTGCCCCGTGGGTCAAAACACTCTCGACCCAAATTCTTCCCCCATGGGCCTCGACTATACCCTTGGCGATCGCAAGCCCAAGACCTGATCCCGACTTCTCGCCGTGTTTGGCTTTCCAAAATCGATCAAAAACCTTCTGC
>Ga0206829_10126_pt1 | contig 28687 bp, 27 predicted proteins | sample Alteio_BWOrgCont_75_FD_152862 | JGI IMG/M metagenome (GOLD analysis project Ga0206829, IMG submission 152862) | Enriched cells from forest soil in Barre Woods Harvard Forest LTER site, Petersham, Massachusetts, United States -... | ecosystem: Environmental > Terrestrial > Soil > Temperate forest >... | reverse complement strand
ATTTGAAAATCTGGGCGCACTTGTGTTCTCGAACTGCCGCAAATACAGGTTTGGCTGTGTCGGATTGATACAGGATGAACGCATGCTGGAAATTAATTGGTCGGCTGCCGAGGCACATGCCATACGCGTTAACAGTTTCGCTAAAGTGTTTTTGCCAGGGCAAGGTTTAGAAAGCTGCAAACGTTTGGAGGAAACATTGGGATATACCCTTATAACAAATGATCGAGGCATAGAGCGCAAGCAGCCACTCATGCCGGCCGCTGCTATCCGCATGGCGCAGGACTCTGCCATAGTGCTGGTTGGCAACTCAGCCCCGGTATTTGCAAAACTAAAACCTTACTACAGCCATTTTATATATGCATATCGCAGCCGCATCCCCCCGTATGAGCCTGAGAATGCAGGTACAATTACTGCTCCCCCTTTAATTCCCATTGATGAAGCGTAAAACTGTTTCCGGCCTCGCAACATATCTTGAATCCTGCGGCATATCCAATGCCAGCAGCCCTGAAGCTATTGCCCGATGCCGTAACATGTACTTGAACGAATGCAAGCGGCGGTATAAGCATGAGAAGTCCAAGCGTGAGCATTCTTTTACCGTGTGGTTTACCAATGAGGAACTTGCGGTCATTGCCGAAGCTTCGTGTGCCCATGAAGTGTCAAAGACAAGGTATATACAACAGGCTTGTTTAGCGTATGCGAAGCGGAAGTATCTCGTCATTGGCCGTGCAGAGGTTGCGGAGATAAAACAGATGCTTGCATTGAACCATACGGATTTGCTTTCCCTCTTTGACGAAAACAGGCTGCCGTATGATATGGGAATAGACGTGCTTCGGAGAATGGAATGTTTAGAAGAAAAGATTTTGCACCAATTGCTTCACCCTAAACTTTTGGAACAGTGATCCTCAAAAACCTGTCCAGAACAAACGCTGATGGAAGCGGCAAGCTCGTTTCCTATATCTTCCGGTATATCTTCCGCGACCATGAAAGAACTGACACACAGCGGGAAATGAACATCGTCTTTGACAAGCAGGAACTGTACCGGAAATTCAAATTGCCAAAGGGCGTCCATTTAACAAAGCTCGATTTGATGTATTTACACGGCGAGTATATCGACGCTAAATTGATGGCCCACATGAAGGAAAAGGGGTACGACAAGAACCCCGTACCCTACATACAGAAATACCTTTTGGCGGATAGAGGGAAAGCGCAGGGCAAAGAAGAATTGATGGCAGAAAGCGCCCCGAAGCCGTTCATCATACGCCACAACATGCGCTCCCGGAGCCTGGAGGGGTTTAAACGGGAGTTCGAGCAGAACGAGAAAGGACGGATGCACAAACGCAAAGATGCAACGAGCATTCACCACACCATCATTTCTTTCAGCAATTTGGATAAGGCCCATGTGACGGAAAAAATGCTGCGGGATATTTCAAGGGAATATATTCGACTGAGGGGTGAAAATAATTTGTATTGTGGAACAGTGCACAATGACCGCGATCATATTCATTTGCACATAGCCATGTCGGGCACAGAAATGGGTACGGGTAAAAGTTCACGCATCAGTAAGAAAAAATTTGAAGATGTAAAAATTGCGTTGCAGTCATTTCAGAGGCTTCACTACCCCGAGCTCAAACACAGTTTGCCGGAACATGGACGGGCCAAGAGCAGAGAAAAAACTAAAGAGGAAATTCAAAAAATAAAAACGGACGAACGAGCTACCTACAGGTCAGAGCTTATGGGCATCGCAACGATCAGTGCTAAATCAAAATCTACAGAACATTTCATTTCACAGCTTAATGACAAAGGCTACTCCATCTACAGCCGCAACGGGAATGAACCTTCAGGTATAGTATATAAAGGATACAAATTCAGGTTTAATAAAATCGGCGTGGATTTGGAACCTCTCAGACAACAGGATATTCAGCGGGAGAAGGACGAGCAAATTTTGAAAGAATTGCATGATCTGAGAAACAAGGAATGGAGGGAATTAGGCATAAAGGAAAGCATCAGCGACATAGAAAAAGAGACAGGCGAGAAAATGATCGTCACCAGCGAGGGCAAGAGCTTGCAAGACCTGCGGAATCTGAAGGACTTGCGGGAACTGGAACAACTCCGAGGCTCCCATAGAGACGGCCCTGAGAGAGACTTCAGCTTGTATGACCCCGACATGGATGAACCGGAGGACATGAGTGAGAACGAACAAGAAGATGAGGACGCAAGGGATATGGAAGAACTGGAGATGGAAGATGAGGCTTTGGATATTGAATATGAGGATGCAGATATGAGAGAAGAATAACGCAGACAATAAACGTTCAGGTATGAATAACAAGGAAACGAAACGGGGCATCACGCCGGAAAAGGCCCAGGCTTTGCTCAGCGAAATGGGGATAACTATTTCTCTCGACAAGGCCGCACTGGTATTGGATTTTATGTACACATTGGCTATCTTGGAAATAGAAAACGTACAGAAATGAATACACGAATCGCCGACCTGTATTGCAGGGTCTCGACCGATGAACAGACAAGCGGGTACAGCTTGGACTACCAGGAAGAAGTGTTGCGCCGCTATTGCAAGATACACGGTATCATCGTCCGCAAAGTTATCTTTGAGGACCACTCCGCGAAATCCTTCGACCGTCCCGAATGGAAAAAGATGCTTGGTGAATACCGGAAGCAGAAGGGGCTCATTGACTGCATTTTGTTCCAGAAGTGGGACCGCTTCTCGCGCGAGGCCGGCAGCAGTTATGCGACCCTCGCACAGTTGCAGAAGCTCGGCATTGAAGCCCAGGCCGTTGAGCAGCCCTTAGACCTCTCTATTCCTGAGAACAAGATGCTCTTAGCCATGTACCTGGCAATACCCGAAGTGGAGAACCTGCGCCGGGGCCTGAATGTCTTAACGGGAATGCGCCAGGCCCGGAAGATGGGCAGGCACGTATCTACCGCACCCATAGGCTATGCCAACAAGACCTATGAGACTGGCAGAAAGTACATTGCGCCGAAAGAACCGGGCGCAAGCATGGTGCGCTGGGCGTTTGCGGAACTGGCAGGCAGAAAGTGCAGCGTGCAAGAACTGTGGGAACAATCGAGACAGAAAGGACTTATCTCCTCTAAGAATGCATTTTGGCACATGATAACCAACCCGATCTATTGCGGGAAGATATTCGTGCCCAGATACCAAAATGAAGAAAGCTATTATGTGCAGGGGCAGCATGAGCCCCTTATATCCGAAGAATTGTTTTATACGGCCCAGGATGTTCTGTTCGGCAGGAAAAAGAAACAGGCGGTAAAAGTTGCCGTGCGCGAGGAGTTCCCTTTGCGGAACTTCTTGACCTGCCCCAAATGCGGAAAGACGATCACGGCAAGCGCATCGAAGGGGAGGACGGCGTACTACAATTATTATCATTGCACCTCCTCATGCGGCTGGCGGTACAAGGCAGAGTTCGTGCATGACAGCTTTATACAGGAGTTACGGAAATACAAACCGCATCCTGCAATGATTGAGTTATACAAGCAGGTTATTTTAGATGCCTATGCCAGCCAGTCAAACGGTGCAAAAAATGAAAAGAAACTGCTCTTACAGGAGATCGGCGAACAAAATAGCCGTCTTGCAAAGGCGAGGGAACTGCTCTTGGCAGAAACCATAGACGCAGGCGATTACCGGGCTATCAAAACGGAGTGCGAACGCAAGACCAACCTGCTCGAAGCGAAAGTATCGTCATGCTCTCCCGCACAGGAGAACATAGAGGGCATATTGGACAAAGCCTTATATAATTTATCCCATATTGACGAACGGTATGAAAATGCAGACATTCAGGGCAAGCGCCAGATCATTGGTTCGATGTTCCCCGAAAAATTGGTGTTTGAAGAAAATAGTTATCGAACCGCGCGAGTGAATGAAGCAGTGCAGCTGATTTACGCCATAGACAAGGCTTTCAGCGAAAAAGAAAAGGGACAAACCGGCGATTTTGCCAGTTTGTCCCAAAGGGTGATCCCGTTGGGACTCGAACCCAAGACCCATACATTAAAAGTGTATTGCTCTACCAACTGAGCTACGGAATCAAAAAAAACAATAAAAAAAGAACAGAAAAACAGCCATCCCTTTTCAGAACGGGACGCAAAGATAGGAATATCCTATTTTTCTCAAAAGATTTTTCTATAAAATCCAAATTTAACCCTGGAATGCTTTGTGGTAAAGAGTTTTAAGAAATAGAAACAATCTTTATTTAAAACAAAAATACCAGTTTTACATTCAGCAGCCGCGAAGTGAGCCGATTGGGAGCTGCAAATATTCTATTGGTTGTATAGTCCTGTATCCAGGAATAAGAAAGTGTATTTTGAATATCCAGCAGGTTAAATATCTCAATGCTGGCCCATATACTTTTCAGGTTGTTGAAATAGCTGTGCGCCGGGTGTAGCTTGCGTTTACTATCCAGCAATAGTGCCGAAAATCCAATGTCCACTCGTTTGTAGTCAGGAATACGCAAGGTATTATCGTATATAGGCAAATTGGGCGGGCCGGTAGGCAGGCCGGTAGCATATATTAAGTTAAGGTGCATTTTGAAGTTCTTATTTTGTGGCAGGTAGTCTTCAAAATACATGCCCAGCATAAAGCGCTGATCTGAAGGCGATGGGAAATAGCCTTTAAAACTAGGGCTATCTGTAAGCCTTTGTTCAGCCTTCATAAGGCCAATGCTGATCCATGATGTGGCGTCTTTTACTATATCTCCATACAGGCGCATCTCACCGCCATATACGTAACCAACCGCATCATTTTTTGCTGTATACCTGATGCTGACATTATCATATATATATGGGTCAATGTCCCACAGGTCCTTATAGTACAACTCCGCTGTTATTTTGAAGGGGCGGTCGTATAACTTATACTTGTAGTCGGCACCCAAAACAGTGTGATATGATCTCTGTGCTTTGAGTTGTGTATTTACATTGCCTTCAAAATCGCGCATTTCCGTATAAAAAGGCGGTTGGGCGTATAGGCCGGTAGCAAATTTAAAAACCACATCACGCACCCAGTCAGGCTCATAGGCCATTTGCAACCTGGGGCTGACAACAGTTTCGTTGTTCAGAGAACTGTAATTGAATCTTACACCCGCTGAACCGGTTAGTCTCAACGAATCTTTAAAACGGAAATTATCCTGTAAAAAACCATCATAACGGGTATAATTAAATGTAGCGGCAGTATTATAATAATAGGCCATTTGCAAGGTGCTGCCAACAGGTTGTGTATAACTGGCAGAGTCCCTTCTTTCCCACTCCAGCAACTGGTCATTTATGCTGGTTACGTTGGCGTCCAGCCCCCATTGAATAAAATTATTTTTAGCATCGTACGAGCCCCTGAAGCCTGCATTAGCCAGGTTTATGGTCAGGTAGTCGCGGGTATAGTCTTGTATCGTCCCGGTGGCCAGGGCATCATCAATTTGTCCGAAATTTGCTTTGCTCAGGTCAGTTTGTAATTCACCAAAAAGGTACTCCCCGCTGATGTCATAAGTTTCCTGTTCGTTTGTCTGAAAACCGGAAATAAGAAACTTGAGTTTTAATTTATCGTTTGGATGATAAGTGGTTGATACACCTCCGAAGCGGGAGTCGAACTGGTCAATTTCATTGCCGGTATAAGCTACATCCAACTGGTAGGCCTGGTTCAGCACACCAAAACTGGTAGTTTCGCTTTCGGGTTCAAATGTAAAACGGTTGCGGGCATAATTTGCTATCACTTCCATATCCCATTTTGAATTGAATTTGTAATTAACCAGCATTTGTGCATCCGTAAAGGATGGATTATAAACCCCTTTGGTAGGTTGTGCCTGTAAAATATATTGATTGCTTTTTTGTCTTACACCAATGAGGTAAGTGAGCTTTTTGTTTTTAGATGCCCCTTCAAGATGTATATTGGCCCCCAGTAAGCTTATCATTACCGAACCTGCAAATTCCGTAGGTGTTTTATAAGTAACGTCCAACACGCTCGACATTTTGTCGCCATACTTTGCCTGGAAACCACCAACCGAAAAATTGACGTTTGACACCAGGTCCGAATTAACAAAGCTCAGCCCTTCCTGCTGCCCTGAGCGCACCAGGTAGGGCCTGTACACCTCAAAATCATTTACGTAAACAAGGTTCTCGTCATAATTGCCACCGCGAACACTGTATTGGGAAGTAAGTTCATTATGCGATCCCACATACGTCTTTATCATTGCGCTTATAGGGTCAACAGCCGTCACCATTTCATTCATTTTAGTTGTATTGAGCTGTATGGCCGAAGGGTCATCACTACGGGAAGCTTTTACCTCCACCCCACCCAGTGCTTTCGATTCCGATTTCAATACCACATCTATTTCCTGGTTTTGCCCTGCCACAAGATTGATAATTTTGTGTTTTAGTTCATAGCCTAAAAAACTGTACACGATGCTCAGTTTTTTATCGGCAGGAACTTCAAGAGTATAGTATCCTTTCGCATTGGTGTGCGTACCTATGGCAGTGCCCTCTGCCGCTACTGTGGCCTGCTCAATGGCATTACCCTGTTCATCTTTCACTTTGCCGCTAATAGTAGCATGCTGCGCATAAGCACAGCAGCACATCAGTAGCAATATTATAGAACACGATAATTTCTTCGGCATATCTCAAAAACGATAAAAACCCGGATTTATTTTTAAATGCCTTTTAAACTTTTAATGGTATCAGCCTGGTCTTCAGCAGAAAATACAGTATTCCCGGCCACCAGCACATCGGCGCCTTCTTTTATAAGAATAGGAGCATTGTCTAATGTAACACCCCCATCCACTTCTATGAGGGTTTGTACACCCATATTTTTTATCATTTGTTTCAAGGTACGGATCTTATACATAGTTTGATTGATGAATTTTTGTCCGCCAAATCCCGGGTTCACACTCATCATGCAAACAAGGTCTATATCACCTAACACATCTTCCAGGAAGTGTACAGGCGTCGCCGGGTTAATAGCAACACCAGCCTTCATGCCCAGGCTCTTTATCACCTGCAGGCTGCGGTGCAGGTGCGGCGATACTTCATAGTGCACACTCAGCATATTGGCACCGGCTTTTGCAAAATCCTCAAAATATTTTTCAGGTTCCACTATCATCAGGTGCACATCAAAAGGTTTTTTAGCTTTCTTTTTCATGGCTGCGATGATAGGCATACCAAAAGTAATATTGGGCACAAAACGCCCGTCCATAACATCCAGGTGAAACCAATCTGCTTCGCTGTTGTTCACCATGTCAATATCCTTTTCCAGGTTCAGGAAGTTTGCAGAAAGCATGGAAGGCGCTATTATCGGCATATCTTATTTATGATTTATAATTTGCGATTTATGATTGTATCTAAAACTAATTAACCTTTTAACAACTCAACCCATCAACCTACTTCCCACCCAATCTTTTTATGCCATCCATAGCATCCTGGTACTTGCTATTAAATACCAGCGCCTGTTTATAATCGTTAATGGCATCCTGCTTATTATGCATCATTTCACTGCAAAGCCCCCGGTTGTAATAAGCCACGGCATTATTAGGTTCAATTTTTGTTACATAGTCGTATTGATGTTTTGCTTTCTCCAGCGAGTCCTGCTGAATCAACACCCATCCCATATTAAAATAAGCATCGGCATATTGGGGGTCGCGGATGATGGCGTCTTTATAAGCTGCTTTTGCCTTTTCATAATCATTATTATCCTTGTAAAATACGCCCTTTGCATATAAAGGAAAAACATCGGTGGTATCCAGTTTAAATGCATTATCGTAATACTTTAATGCTATCGGGTTTTTCTGCATAGCATATAATTGCCCCAATTGTATTATGGAAGCCCGGTAATCCGGGTCAACCTGCACAGAAGTAAGAAAACTGGAGATGGCCTTCGAGCTATCTTTCATTTCTTTATACATCATCCCTTTCAGAAAATAGGCCTCCGGGTTATATACATCATGCCGCAGCACAATATTCACCTCAGAGAAACCTTTTTCATAATCTTTTATAAAAAGGAACATCTTGGCCATTTTAAGATGCGCCTTTATATCATCAGGGTTTAATTTAATAGCTTTTTGTATCCAGGGCACCGATCCGCTTATATCCTTATGTTCAAACATCAGGTCTCCTATAGCGCTGAAGTACTCAGCTTTTGTGGAGTCAAGGCTTCCGGCTTTTTTATAGTCAGACAGCGCTAAAGAGTCTTTCTCCACTTTATGCAATAGATTGCCCCGCTCAAAATAAAGCGCCGCGTTTTTGGGCTCAGCATTTATCTGCTCAGTAATATTTTTTATGGCAGGCAACTTAAAAACCGGGTCATTATTATTATCAGTCCCACCCTGTTTGTTTTTACAGGCCGCCAGCAGCAACATATATAATACAATGGGGAAAAGCCTTTTCCATGCGTTTTGCATGGCGCAAACTTAGCAAATATTCTTCTTGCCCAAATCCTATTAAGGTATTTATTTACAACACATCATTCACCCACCCACTACCTGCCCAATGCTGCCGTCATCCTGAGCTTTTGCCGAACCACGGCAAAAAAACCTATGCTTGCATATAAATTTTATTTTTACTTTTACAGCAGCTAAAAACAAAAAGACTATTTGACGAAATAAAGAATAGAACATAACATAACTGCGTTAAGCTGATTCTTGCATCAGAAAACTGAGAAATTTCAAAGCAAACAAGAAGTAGGCGAACGCTCACCAATGCGTGGGCTTTCCTTATTTCGTTTGTGGGTATCTCAGTACCTCTGATGCGGATAGGTGAGATGTTCCACGCAGTTTTTTTTATCACCCCTGCACTAAAGGACAAGTGCAGATAAATGAAAACACCACCATGTTTTTACATACCCACCCACCGGCACGATAGCGAGCCATCCCCCCAAAGAGGATGCCCGCCAAATACCCGAAACATTGATCAAGGCTTTTAAAGCCTGTAAGAGTTCCCGCGCGATTATCTTTTCAAACTACTACTTTTTTAAAAAAATTAGTAAAAAAATAATTAAAACAAAAAATCATGAAAAAACCAAACACTTTTACAGCAAGGCTGGGAAGCCTCTTGCTATTACTATCTCTGCTTACAACAAGCATGGGCAAGGCTTATGGACAATTAGGATTCATAAGTCCATTATTTCTTGATAAGCCATTATATTCAGCTATATTAGCTCCCCCACCCCCTTTTGAAAATACGGCCTCGATTGATTACCAGCCTTTTAGACATAATAATCCTGGGCCGTGGCAGTTAACAGCGATAGTAGCAGATGGCAGTATGCCGAGCTACTCAGCCACACTGTATGTAACAGATAATTATTATACAAGTTGGGTATCTCTGCCCATATACTCCGGAACTGCTTTAGTATATCCTGACTGTGCTATAGGGAATGATCTTGCGAACAACAGCCAATATATTATTGGGGTAGTGGTAAATATTAGCTCTGATATTTACCTTTATACCTATTCAGTATCTAATCAGGGAGCAAGTACTGTGACACCTTTTGGTCTAGTCCTTGACTCTGTAACCAATTTATCCAATACCGGCACTGTGGTAGGTGTGCCGCATATTGATATCATTGCAGAGTATGATAATCTTTATCCTACCTTTCCACCAACAGGGCAAAAACCCTTTTGCAATAAATTTGTGGCTACCTGGCAGGATGCATCAGCCGGTATCATGGGCTGTTATGGAATCCTTAGCACGCCCTCCGCATCAACCGTAACAGTTATTGACGGCAGCCCTACGGCTTCTAGGCCTGCTTGTGCAGGAGTGGGGCGTATACCATGTACTTCCGCCAATGAATACTGGGGCTTGTTTACCTATCTTGATAGTCCCATTTCTGTTGCTCCTTATTACAACCTTATGGAAGCAGAAAAATGTTTCAACTACAGCTATTCGGTAGCCCCTACCGTTTATGATATAGATGATTATACCCTGGGGGGATCTGTGCCTACATTATTAAATTGCCCCAGAATAGCGGCCATAGATGATTATCATAAAAACAACCCGGGGCCAGGCGTCTATCCTGGCATAGGCTGTTCTACACCAGCGGCCAATACTGCCTATTTTACCATAGCTATCGGCGGCATGGGTTATGGCAGTTACAACTCTATATACCCCCCTGCATCCGGCACTTCTTATTTGCTGGAATACAATAATCTGTTAGGGGCATATAATTATATTTTACCAACAGGATTCGGTCTGGATATTACCTACCAGCAATTGGCGCAGTTGAATTATACCCCCACTATAGCCTGCGGGCCCGACGTGCATTACACCATACAATACAGTTCAGAGGGCACTCTTTATACCTATCCCCAAGTATTTGCCGAAACAACTGACTGGGGCACAGGCACTACCAGCCCCGGCACCATATCGCCCTATATAGCCGACCTTTACCAGGTGGCTTATTCTGCCAACACAGGTATTATTGGTAACGGGGCAAATGCCATTAGCGGCACTTGCAATACACAAGGGCCTGCTGGAATGACCAGTAATGTGCAACAGATATTTAGCTGCTGGGATGGCACGGCCTATGGTCCATATACCGTTTATTATAAAACGGCCTCGCTAAATGGCTCAAATCCCTGGATAGAGTTCAGGCAAGGGCCTACAGGCTTAACAAATATCGGCCAGGACAAAAATTGGCTTGTATCGCCCAACCCCGCAGCCGATTACATAGTGATAACATCTCCGGCAGACATGAATAGTAGTGGTAATAGCAGTTGTCTTATTACAGATATAACAGGCAGGGAAATGCTGAGGGCAAACATTAGTCAGCAAAGCCAGCAAATAAATACAGGCGGCCTTGTGCCCGGCGTGTATCTATTGCATATTTATAAGGGGAACAATGAGATGGAAGTGGATAAGTTTGTAAAGGAATGATCACTCTTTTCGTCGACTGCTTGCCTCACCTTCAACTGATGACTGCTGAATAGAGTAATCTTGTTATCTTGTTGGGGGGTTACCCCCAACAAGATAATTTTTACATATCAAATATTATTATTAATTTTATGAAGCCACGTATAAAAGATATTCCATGAAAAATTTCTCCTTCTTTGTTTTTTTGCTTTTTGCCTTTTGCTTTTTGCCTTTATTTGCAAAGGCCCAATTGCCTGTTTATAACGGCGCAGGCAGTGGCTTGATATATTATGATGCCAATTCAGACACTATATATATGTACGGTCCTTCTATGCCTTTGTCTTCCACTAATCCTTCCACTAACTCTATTTTATTGCCTGCTGAATGGGAAGGATTATCGGTAAATAGTAATCTGAACGCATCAAGCCCCTCACCTACTTTTTATACTGTAGATTCGGGTAATTATTTTTATTATAATGGCGCAAATTGGGTAAATACCGGACATTCTGCTGGCGGTGGCGATGGTATCGCGGGCGGGGGGGGCTATATATATAGTATTAATAGTGGTAACGGATATATATATCAGTATAATGGCACAACCAATGCCAGCCTGCTTGTAAATGTAGGGCTTGGTTGTGTTGCCGACCTCGTAGCAGATTGCGCTGGCAATTTTTATGTTTTAAATTTTGCTTACAGCACTTTTCGTAAATATAATTCAAGCGGCATATTGCTCAACACGTGGACTTTAAGTGGCTCAAGTATCAATACCTCTACCACAGGTAATTCACTGGCCCTAATTGGCAACCACCTGTATTGCGGGAGCAATGTTGGTTTGCTGGACGGCCTGATAAGTGGTAGCACCGTGAGTTTCACAGTTATAACATCTTCCGGTTTGAGTCCTGTGCAAAATGATTTTGGTTCTTGCCCATTCGGTGCCAATGTATCCGTGGCCATGCCCGATACTGTGTACCATTGTGCCGGCAGCCCTGCAGATACATTGCGTGCCGGTGGTGCCGGGTTGCATACCTGGGCAGTACTGAGCGGCCCTGCCAGCATCAGCGGCAGTGGTGATACGGTAACGGTTACCAGCACAGGCAATGCCCAGCTTATACTAAGCTCGGCAGCCCTGGCGGTTTGCGGCTCAGATAGTGATACTGTAACCATTATTGTGCCCCCGGCAGATACCATAACTAGCAATAGCCCTGTATGCAGCGGTGATAGCCTGCATTTGGCCGCCAACGGCATAGCAGGCACCACATATAGCTGGCATGGCCCTAACAGTTTTACTGCTATCGCTAAAATCAGCTACAGGGCAAATGCAGTTGCGGCCGATTCGGGTTACTATGCTGTTACGGAAACAGTGGATGGATGTGTAGCAACAGACTCTGTGCATGTAAGCATAAAACCCATCCCCGCCAAACCCAATGCCACTAGCAACAGCCCCATCTGCGTTACGGATAGCTTACAACTAAACGCCACAGACAGCACAACGGGTGTAAGCTACTTATGGACGGGGGTAAATAGTTTTAGCTCCACTTTGTCCAACCCGACAAGAACGGCTATGATCTTTAGTGACTCGGGAAAATATATGGTCACTGCCAGCCTGAATGGCTGCACATCAGAAGCAGACACCATAGACGTCGCGGTGGAAGCATTGGTAACACCCACCGTAACTATTCTGTCTCTTCCTCCTCTCATCCCCGCAGGGCATACCGATACTTTTACCGCTGTCACCACCAATTGCAGCAGCCCCGCATACCAGTGGTATAAAAATGGCATTGCCATCCCAGGGGCAACAACAAACCCTCATGTAGATAGCCTTGCAGCAGGCGAGCACATAAGTGTACAAATACACTGCGCCCCCTGCGCCAGCCCGGACAGTGTGAGCAGCAACGAATTGAGCCCTACGGAAGTGAACAATGAACAATTAACAGTGAACAGTGTAAATGTTTATCCTAATCCTGTAACGAACGAATTATACATCGGGGGTGCGGAAAAGTGCAGCATTCATATTTTCGATATAGTAGGTAGGGAAGTGTATAGCGGTAGTATCAATCAAAATAAAGAGGCCATCAATACAAGCTCTTTTTCAAGAGGCACTTATATTTTACGACTTACTGCTAATGATGGTGTTGTAATAATTAGAAAAATAGCAAAGTAGCGCATCATCGTGGCTACCTGGGCCGCCACCGGCGGTGGTCGTCATTGCGAGGCACGAAGCAATTTCAAGACAACACCGGTAAAATGTTATTGAGTGAATTACGCAACCCGCTCTTGCATATCGCAAGGTTCGCTTCTGAAGTAATAAAGGTAGGGCATCAACCATCCCAAAACACAAAAAAATCCCAACTTTGCATAAGGTTTCATAACACCTCATCTCCTCTTGTCTCGCCATGGCCGATTGGAGAGGGTAAGGGTGAGATCTCTAAAAAAACCAGAAATAAAAGCATGACAACAACGCCACACCAATTCCAATTCCGGTCATTGCGAGGAACGAAGCAACCAAATTCCCAATCCCATTATCATTTATGCATAAACACAAAAATCATATTTTAATGTATTTTTTCATTTCCACCGTTTCAATACCATTTCAGTTTTTAAAAATTAAAATAAAATTAAAATAAATAATGTATAGTCTAAATGTCAAAACCTGCACTCTTTTTTATCTGCGGGAAAAAACGAAAAAATCAGTTGGTCCTTAAAAATCTTATTTATATAATATTTTATCTGCAATACGCAAAAATCTCCACCGATATCTCCGTTTCTTTTTTCAAATTCAATACTTTAATTATGCATAACTATTCTATCCTTATTCAAAAGCCCCTTGCATATTTTTTTAGCAATCCCCGGCCCTTCATAAATAAACCCGGTATAAACCTGCACCAGCGAGGCACCGGCATCCAGCATTTCCCTGGCGTCGGCAGCGGTAAATATGCCGCCAACCGCTATCACAGGTATTTCCCCCTTACTCCGTTCATGTATATACCTCACCACCTCCAGCGACCTTTTAAACAAAGGCTTCCCGCTAAGGCCGCCTGCACCCATTGCCTCCACGTCTTCGGGGCTGGTGTTCAATCCACTTCTGTCAATAGTAGTATTGGTAGCTACCAGGCCATGTATCTTTGTTTGACGAACAATGTCAATAATATCATCTAACTGTTCATTCGTAAGGTCAGGTGCTATTTTTAGTAAAATAGGTTTCTCGGCCCCCAATTGTTTATTCAATATCTGCAGTGCATTCAATATCTTCATCAAAGGTTCCTTTTCCTGCAATTCCCGCAGGCCTGGCGTGTTGGGGCTGCTCACATTCACCACAAAATAATCTACAGATTTATACAACTCACGAAAACATAATTCATAATCGCCATAAGCATGTTCGTTGGGCGTCTTTTTATTTTTACCAATATTCCCGCCTATTACGATCAGTTCCCGCCTTTGCACTAATTTCTTTGATGCATGAGCCGTTCCGTAATTATTAAAACCCATCCTGTTTATGAGGGCCATGTCCTTTGGCAGCCGGAAAAGCCGTGGCCGCGGATTACCTGGCTGGCCCTTGGGAGTTACAGTGCCTATTTCAATAAATCCAAAACCTAAGCATGCCAATGCGTCCGTGTACTTCGCATCTTTATCAAAACCTGCAGCCAGACCAACAGGATTAGGAAACTTGATGCCCCACAATGTCCGCTCCAGCCTCGGATCGTCAACCGAGTATTTGATTTTCAGCAGCAAACGCATGATGGGAATAGAGTAGGCAAAACGCAGCCATCTCATCACCATATGGTGCACTTTCTCCGGGTCTTTTAAAAAAAGAATTTGGCGAACAATTTTATACATGCGCATCAAAGATAATAGCTGTTCTTATATTCTTCCACAGATATATTGTCGGAAAGTTTATGTTTTTTTTACCTTTCGCTATTTAGTTTTTATTCACCTAATCTGTAACTTAGCGTAATCATGCCGAGGCGACTAGTGATATTTTGTATTTTTTTTATGGGTTTGCTGCATGCAAAATGTTGGGGCCAGTCCATAATAGGCGAAGTTGTAGACATGGATAGCAAAGCCTCATTGAAAGATGTAAATATTGAGAACGTATATACCGGTTTGGGCGTTTTAAGCGACGCGAATGGGAAATTTGCAGTCATAGCATCAAAAGGCCAATTATTACAATTCAGCAAAGAGGGGTATAAAACGGTGAAGGTGCGGGTGCCTGAGGGAGACGTACCTTCCTATTTCAAAATAATTATTCAGAAAGGTGTAAAACAGCTACCAGCCGATGATCTCCTGGCAAAGAATGATTACAGGTCGGATAGCATTTATTATCATAATTTATATAAACATGAATTGGATTTTCCGAAGGAGACTGGACTGGATATGATAGAGCATCCTTTTAGTGCTTTAAGCAAAAAGAACCAGGAAACATGGGCCTTCCAAAAAGATTATACTGAGAACCAAAAGCAGAAATACGTCGACTTTACATTTACCCCGGAATTGGTATCAAGCCTCACCGGCCTCACAGGGGACAGTGTACAATTCTATATAAGAAGATACAAGCCTACCTACGACCAGCTAAAAAACATGGGTGAATATAATTTGTTTAATTACATTAAACATACTGTGCAGCGCTATCGGGAAATTGCAAATTCCCCGCATAGGAACTCAGGGTAAAAAAAACCGCCAAGGCTAGTGGCGGTAACAATTTTCTTCTTCCCTTTATTGTAAGGACAAAAAAACTTTATTCAGTTTTTTTAGCTATGTACGGCATTATCATTTATTAGAATCTGGTATTGCGTGCGCATATTCTCATAAAAATCTTCCACGGTCGGAAAGGTTTTTATTTCATTGGCCACACCATAAACATGCCCCTGAACATTGAAATAGGCGTATGCTTTCTCCGGGTGTTTTATCCAATGCTTTTCATCCTTTACAGTGAACCCGTCTATAAGGAGGTTTATTCCGCCAAGTTCAAATCTCCATGTTCCGTTCCCATCATCAATTATCTTAAACTGGTACATTTTCATATTTTGCTTAATTACGGCAAAAAGCAGGCTAAAAAATTGACAAAAACAATTCTAAAAGATTATTTTGCTACTGCATAATATATTAATAAATTTAAGCTTGTTTAAATTATTAATTTTAAATTATCTAAAACAGTATGTTTTTATTTAATTAGATAAAAATTATTTTATAAGGTTTTAAGCCTAAATAATAATGCTGGTTTTTTATGGTGGATTAATAATGACAAGTGGGGAAATAATTACGCAAAATGGAATAATATGGGTATCATTTTCAGGCCTTGCGTATGGCTTTATATATCCTGATAGCACTCATAAGAATAAGAATAAATAAAATCAGGCCAACTAATCCCCAAAACCAACTCATGCTTTGTTTCACGACTGCAAGCATAACTATGGCGATTAGAAAAATAGTAGCAACTTCGTTCCATACGCGCAGCTGCATGGATGAATATTTAAATGCGCCTTTTAACTGCTGTTTATATATGCTGTGAAGCGTAAAGTGGTAAGCATACAGGCCAATCACAAAACAAAGTTTTATTGCCAACCATGTTGGCAGGCTCCCCAGCATAAACCACATCCACGGGCCCAATATCAAGGTAAGAATAGCAGAGGGCCAGGTGATACCAAACCAAAGCCTTTTTATCATGATGCCGAATTGTTTTTGCAATATGCTTCTTTCCAGCTCACTTTTTTCGTTTGCCTCGGTGTTATATATAAACAGGCGCACGATATAAAACATACCGCTAAACCAGGTAACAATAAAAATAATATGCAGCGCTTTTATATAATCGTACATAGGCAGCTATTTTATCATTGTCATTTCGTAATTGTTTTCATTTATTTGTTTCACCCATTTAACAATAGCATTTACCCATGCCGGCTGGGTGTTCATACAAGGTATAAAGGTATAGGCAGTTCCCCCCGCATTCATAAAAGTTTCTTTGCCTTGCATAGCGATCTCCTCCAATGTTTCAAGGCAGTCGCTTACGAAAGCCGGGCACACTATTAATAACTTTTTTATGCCTTCGGCAGGCATTTCTTTGAGGCGGAAATCTGTATAAGGCTTCAGCCATTCCTCGCGCCCCAAGCGGGATTGAAATGAAATACTGTATTTGTCTTTAGGGATATTAAGCAGCTCAGTAACAAGGCGCGTTGTAGTAAAACATTGGTGGCGGTAGCAATGCGCATGTGCAGGCGATGCAACTTCGCAACAATTGGCAGCATTCATGCAATGATTGCCGGTAATGTCTGCTTTGCGCATGTGCCTTTCAGGCAGCCCGTGATAACTGAAAAGGATCCTGTCGTAATCCTGTTTTAAATAAGGCTTAATACTTTCTGATAATGCATAAATATAATCAGGGTTGTTATAGTAAGGTTGAATAGTCGTGATCTTGAAAGGATATTTGCCTTTTGCAAATACTTCTTCTGCCTGCACAACCGCGGTTTCATAGCTCGACATGGCATAATGGGGATATAAAGGAAGGAGAATGACTTCATTTACTTCAGGATGTTTTGTCTTTATATTATCGAAGGCATTTTTAATATTAGGTTTGCCATAGCGCATGGCTATTTCCACGGGTTCGCTTATTTGTTTCTGCAATGTTTGTTGCAGTGCTTTCGTTAGAACGATGAGGGGAGAACCTTCGCTTGTCCACACTTTCTCGTAAGCATGTGCCGATTTAGGCGCGCGTGATGGAGCAATAATGCCATTAATAAGAATATACCTGGACAAATAAGGATAATCGATAACCCTTTTATCCATTAAAAACTCTTTAAGATAAGCCTTTACATCTTTTACAGATGTGGAATCAGGTGAACCAAGATTCATCAATATTATTGCTCTGTTTATAGCTCCCGGCATTAATAATAATTTTTTTTTGATTTTAATATAGCAATATGCAAAGAAAAGAACATTATAATAATGACGAAAATCATAGTCTAAAATGACGAAGGTATGACACGGAAATTATGCCAGCCTGCAAGCTGAACATACCTTTGCGTCAGAGATCACATGAACATAAATGCATATCAGAGTCGACAGAAAAATAAGTGAGTTCTGGGTAGTTGGGATAAACTATAAGAAAACAGAAGCATCTGTAAGAGGGCAATTTGCTATCAATAGCGAGCAATATGCTAACATATTGTCATTAGCTCCCGGCTGTGATATTAATGAACTTTTTATTCTTTCTACCTGCAACCGCACGGAAATATATGGTTTTGCACAATGCTCAGAATTATTGATGAGCCTTATCTGTTCAGAATCAGAAGGCGACATGACAACTTTTTCTAAACTGGCATATATAAAGAATGGAACTGGTGCAGTTGAGCATTTATTTAATGTAAGTGCAGGTCTTGATTCGCAGATACTGGGCGATTTTGAAATACTGGGGCAGATAAAAAGTGCAGTAAAATTTTCCAAAGAAAAGGGGTTTGTAGGCTCCTGCCTGGAACGATTGGTCAATTCTGTATTGCAATCTTCCAAAGCGATAAAAACAAAAACAAATCTAAGCGGTGGCACTGTGTCGGTGGCTTTTGCTGCGGTGCAGTATATTAAAGAGCATTTTGAAGTTCCGGCAAATAAAAAGATATTGCTGGTTGGCACAGGGAAAATAGGCCGCAACACTTGTAAGAATATGGTGGACTATTTGGGGACGAATAATATCACACTTATTAACAGAACAGAGGAGAAGGCTGCAGAACTTGCTGATGAGCTGAAATTAAAGTGTGCATCGATAGAACAACTTAGTGCTGAGATAAGTTCTTCCGATATTATTGTCATTGCAACAAATGCGCCCGTTCCCACTATTCTCAAATCGCATTTTGAAAACAGCAGCAATAAGCTCGTTATTGATATGTCTGTGCCCTGCAATGTTGAAGAAGATGTAAAAAAACTCGATGGCCTTACATTCATAGGCGTTGATGAATTGTCGCGTATAAAAGATGACACTTTACAAATGCGCCAGGCCGAAGTGCCGAAGGCACTTGATATCATCAAAGAACATATAGACGACTTTATGGACTGGTATGCGATGAGAAAAAATGTTCCGGTACTTAAAGAAGCAAAAAATAAGCTACAGCAATTGTATTCGAATCCGTTCCCTGGCTGTAATGCAGGTCATGTTACAGTTTATGGGGCCGATCAGGATGAGAAGATACAAAAAAGTGATCAATACCCTGGCTATAAAAATGCGCAATGAAGCCACTGTCGGGTGCTACTTTATTGAAGCAATAAATGAATTCATAGCATAATATGGGCCGGCTTATAAGGATAGGCACCAGGGAAAGCGAATTGGCTGTTTGGCAAGCAACTCTTGTAAAAAATCTGCTGGCGCAAAATGGTTTTGAAGCTGAATTGATCTTCATAAAAAGCGAAGGTGACACAGATCTGAAAACACCCTTGTATGAAATAGGTGTGCAGGGCATTTTTACGAAAACACTGGATATAGCCCTATTAAATAAACATATAGATATTGCGGTGCATTCCATGAAGGATGTGCCCACCCAGATGGCAAAGGGCATTATCAGTTCAGCAATATTGCCCAGGGCTTCTTATAAAGACTTATTGGTGCCAAAGCAGGATGCCTCATTTTTAAATAATGAAGAATTCAATGCGATTATTGCCACCAGTAGTATTAGACGAAAAGCACAATGGCTGAACCGCTATCCTAATCACACTTTAGAGAACCTGCGTGGAAATGTAAATACCCGACTGCAAAAAGTAAAAGATAACAATTGGCATGGCGCTATTTTTGCTGCAGCGGGATTAGAAAGAATAGGCTTACGTCCGGCAAATGCAGTGGAATTGGATTGGATGCTGCCAGCACCGGCGCAAGGAGCAATAATGGTGGTTTGTCGCGAAGATGATCGATACAGTTTTGATGCCTGCAAACCATTGCATGATGAACAAACAGCTACCTCTACAACTATAGAAAGAGATTTTTTGAGGGCATTATTGGGCGGGTGTTCCACACCTATCAGTGCACTGGCACAGATAAAAGACGGTATGCTGCATTTTGAAGGAAATGTCTTAAGCCTTGACGGAAAGGAGAAAAAAGGAATATCTAAACAAGTGAGCGTTGATAATACTGCAGGATTAGGGAATATAGCTGCCGGGGAATTGTTAAACAATGGAGGGCAAAGTATTTTGGATGGTATCAGAAATGGACAAAAATAAAGCACAAATATTATGTACTGTTCCGCTTGGGCAATCGCTTATTGATAAAGTGCGTGCTCATGGAATTGACATGGATATTCTTTCTTTAATTGCCATCAAACCATTTTCGAATAAAAGCCTTGAGTCTGAAATAATACATTTGTTTCAGCAAGCTGCAAATATTGTTTTTACAAGTGCTAATGCTGTTAATGCAGTTGCAAGATTTAAAGGCAAGCACAAGCCTGCCTGGGAAATATACTGTATAGGCCATGCAACACAAAAAGCTGTTTATGAATGCTTCGGTGCGGAAAAAGTAATACTTACCGCAGACAATGCATCAGAGCTTGCCGATAAAATAATTAAGCAGGGTAATATTAAAGAACTGGTATTTTTTTGCGGAGATATTCATCGCGATGAATTGCCGCAGAAATTAAAACAGGCAGAAATAAACGTTCGGGAGGTCATTGTTTATGGGACAATCGCCACACCACAGAAAATACCTAAGGAATATGATGCAGTGCTTTTTTTTAGCCCCAGTGCAGTAAATAGTTTTTTTGAAGTGAATAAGGCTAATAAAAAAACATTGTTTTTTGCCATAGGCAATACAACTGCTGCCGCCATAAGCGAAAAAACAAGCAACATCGTGATAGTAAGCAATAAACCCGGTAAAGAGGAACTTTTGGAGCTTGCCATTAAATATTTTCAGAACAAAACAGTAAACGCATAAAACAATATAGATGAGCAATTTGAAAAACGACTTGCTGTTAAGGGCTTTGAAGGGAGAGAAACTGGAACGCCCACCGGTTTGGATGATGCGCCAGGCAGGCCGTTACTTGCCCGATTATATAAAACTGAGAGATAAGTACGATTTCTTTAGCCGTGTGCAAACACCGGAGCTTGCGTGTGAGATCACTTTACAACCTGTGAACCAGATCGGTGTAGATGCAGCGATTATATTTTCAGATATTCTCGTCATTCCCCAGGCAATGGGCATGACTGTGTTGATGGAAGAAGGCAAAGGGCCATTATTGCCAAAAGTTGTAAAAACAGAAGCTGATATTGATGCATTGATATGTGATAATGTTGAAGAGAGTTTGTCTTACGTGACAAATGCATTAGCACTTACTAAAAAAGAATTAAATGGCCGGGTGCCATTAATTGGTTTTGCAGGCGCCCCCTGGACTTTGTTGTGTTATATGGTGGAAGGCAAGGGCAGTAAAACATTTGATAAGGCAAAACAGTTTTGTTTCACACAGCCGGAATTGGCTCACAGGCTTTTGCAAAAAATAACCGATATAACCATACTATATTTAAAAGCGCAAGTAAAAGCCGGTGCCGATACTGTGCAGGTTTTTGATAGTTGGAGTGGCATGCTAAGCCCTGCCGATTTTAAGATATATGCACAGCCCTATTTAGAACAGATAGCAGATGCAGTTAGTGAACATGCACCTGTAATATTATTCCCTAAAGGGTCCTGGTATGCACTGCCTGAATTAAGCAAGGGTAGTGCGGCAGGTTTAGGAATTGACTGGTCGCTTACACCTGAAATGGCGAGAGCGCTCAGCAATAATAGTATCACATTACAAGGCAATTTCGACCCTGCTAAACTGCTGGCACCCATACCTGAAATTAAAAAAGCCGTGAAAAAAATGATTGATGGCTTTGGAACAGAAAAATACATAGCCAACCTGGGACATGGTATTTTACCAAATGTGCCAGTGGACCATGCAAGGGCATTTGTTGATGCGGTAAAAGAATATAATTCTGTTGTAATTGCTTAATATTATGAGGGACAAATTTACATCGTTCATACACAGCCTCCAGGATAAGATATGTTCAGGCCTTGAACAAATGGATGGCAAAGCAGTATTTAAAGAAGACAAATGGGTGCGTGCTGAAGGCGGCGGTGGCAGGACGCGTGTTATTGCAGATGGTAATGTGTTTGAGAAAGGTGGGGTAAATATTTCGATGGTATCGGGTAAACTGCATTCTGCAATGCAGGAAATGCTTAAAGTCCCCGAATCTGATTTTTTTGCCTGCGGGCTTTCCCTGGTCATTCATCCCCTCAATCCCTATGTGCCCACTGTACACGCCAATTGGCGTTATTTCGAAATGTACGATAAGGCCGGGAAGAAATTAGATAGTTGGTTTGGCGGCGGCTCAGACCTTACCCCTTATTATATTTTTGAGGAAGACGGAAAACATTTCCATTCTACACTTAAAAATGCAATGGACACGTTTGGCGCAGAACTATACCCCAAGTACAAACAACAATGTGACGAATATTTTGTAAACAAACACAGGGATAATGAAACCCGTGGCATAGGCGGAGTGTTTTACGATTATCTTCGCCCTGGCGCAATAAAAGATGAGAATAGCTTATTCAATTTTCAGCAGGCAAATGGCAATGCTTTTTTAGATGCCTATTTACCCATAGTAGAAAAAAGAAAGAATATTCCTTATGGCAAAAGAGAAACAGAGTGGCAGGAAATAAGGAGAGGCAGGTATGTAGAGTTTAATCTCATCTATGATAGAGGAACCACATTTGGCTTAAAAACAAATGGCAGAACAGAAAGTATATTAATGAGCCTGCCACCAAGGGCCAGATGGTATTATGATTATCACCCTGAACCGGGAAGTAAGGAGGCTGAATTACTTGAATATTTAAAACCAAGAGACTGGGTAAACATTTAACCCTTCTTTTTTTGAATTTTGAATTTTAACTTTTTTGAATTTTATAAAGATGCATTTGATAAGAAGAAACAGGATACTGAGGCAATCTCCCGCCATACGCACAATGGTTGCTGAAACTATATTAAGGCCATCTGATTTTATTGCGCCGCTCTTTATCGTGGAAGGCAGCAATGTAAAAGAAGAAATATCTTCTATGCAGAATTACTTCCGCATGAGTATTGATCTTACTACACAGGAAGTGAAACAATTGTGGTCAATGGGAATAAGAAGTGTATTGCTTTTTATTAAGTGTAAAGACGAATTGAAGGACAATAAAGGAACAGAAGCTCTGAATCCAGATGGCTTGATGCAAAGAAGTATCAAAGCCATAAAGAATGCATGCCCTGAAATGGTAGTGATGACAGATGTTGCACTTGATCCTTTTTCTATCTATGGCCACGATGGCATTGTGGAAGGAAATGAAATAGCAAATGATGCTACCGTGCAAGTATTGGCAGAAATGAGTTTCAGTCATGCAGAGGCAGGTGCAGATTTTGTTGCTCCGAGCGATATGATGGATGGACGTATTATTGCTATACGCGAAGCACTGGAAGGAAACGGTTTTACAAAAACAGGCATTATGAGTTATAGTGCCAAGTATGCATCCTGTTTCTACGGCCCTTTCAGAGATGCGCTGGACAGTGCGCCCGGGTTCGGCGATAAGAAAACATACCAGATGGATTATGCAAACCGCCGCGAAGCGATAAAAGAAACGATCATGGATGTGGCTGAAGGTGCAGATATAGTAATGGTAAAGCCTGCTATGGCTTACCTGGACATTATCCGCGAAGTAAGGGATAAAGTGGATATACCGGTAAGTGCTTATCATGTAAGCGGTGAATATGCCATGATAAAAGCAGCTGCCAAAATGGGCTGGCTGGATGAAAACAAAGCCATACTGGAATCGTTGACAAGTATTAAACGCGCAGGCGCTGACCTGATCGCTACCTATTTTGCAAAAGACGCAGTTAAATTGATTAGCAATATGTAGAGATACAAATTTTGCGTCTCTACTATATCTATACAATACAAATTCTGATTTTATTCGATTATGACTTACGATTACAATAAAAGCCAGCAATTATTTGAACGTGCACAGAAAAGCATACCCGGCGGTGTGAACTCGCCTGTCCGGGCTTTTAAAAGTGTTGGGGGCACACCTTTATTTATGGAGAAAGCAAAGGGTGCTTATATGTACGATGCGGATGGCAACAAGTATATAGACTATATCAACTCATGGGGGCCAATGATATTGGGACATGCTTATGAACCTGTTGTAAAGGCTATACAGGACAAAGCTGCCAGCTCAACCTCTTTTGGCGCACCCACAGAGTTGGAAATAGAAATGGCAGAGCTTATTAAGAGCATGGCCCCGAATGTGGATATGGTGCGCATGGTAAGCAGTGGCACAGAAGCCTGCATGAGTGCTATACGTTTGGCAAGAGGCTATACAGGGCGTAATAAGTTCATTAAGTTTGAGGGTTGCTACCATGGGCATGCAGACGCATTTTTGGTGAAGGCTGGCAGTGGTGTGGCAACATTTAATATACAGACAGTTCCCGGTGTTACTGCCGGAGTTTCAATGGATACCTTAACGGCGCCTTATAATGACCTGCGGGCTGTTGAAGAATTAGTAAAAGAAAATAATGGAGCAATCGCAGCTATTATCATAGAACCTGTTGCGGGCAATATGGGCTGCATTTTACCGGAAGTAGGCTTTCTTGAAGGTTTGAGGGCTATATGCGACAGGGAAGAGATTGTATTGATCTTTGATGAAGTGATGACAGGTTTCCGCCTGGCGGCAGGTGGCGCACAAGAAAGATTAAAAGTGAATGCAGACCTTGTTACTTATGGTAAAGTAATAGGTGGAGGCATGCCCGTAGGTGCTTTCGGAGGTAAAGAAGAGATCATGCAACATATTGCGCCACTCGGCAATGTTTACCAGGCCGGGACATTGAGCGGTAACCCGATTGCAATGATCGCGGGTTACACCATGCTCAAAACCTTGAAAGACAACCCTTCTATTTATAAAGAACTGGACGAAAAGACAGCATATTTACACAAAGGCCTGGATGGAATTTTGAAAACAGCCAATACTCCTTACGTTATCAATAGGCTGGGCTCTATGATAAGCCTGCATTTCAGCGAACAACCTGTTATTAATTTTTCCACAGCAGCGTCTGCTAACAATACTTTGTTCAACCAGTTTTTCCATGCCATGCTGAAAGAAGGTGTTTATCTGCCACCCTCAGCTTATGAAACCTGGTTTGTAAGTACAGCTTTATCCAAAGAGGACATTGATAAAACGGTGGAAATAGCCGGGCATTTTTTTAATAACTAATATTATTATTGGGACTTATTTTTAAGTATTAATTTTTATATATGTGTTAAAAATCATGGTTCATCCCCATTTATTCCTGTTCCGGCAGATCAAACGTAATCAGATCATACGGCTTATTTATTTTTGATTCAATGGATTTATTAATTCGTTTTAACATGAAAAGCTTATTCGTGATCTGCGGGCTGATAATTATTTTTAGCAGTTGTTATAATGATAAAGCTAATCAATTGTATGTAACGCCTGTAACTACATGCGATACAAGCAGTATAACTTTTTCGGGTAAGGTAGATAGCATTATTAATACATCCTGCGCAATTAATTCAAGCTGTCATGGTCAAAATGCTGCTATTGGTATTGACTTCTCTACATACACTGGAGTGTACAATCAAGCGATAACGGTCGGAGATTTAATGAACGCTATTCAGCATTCAAGTTCCCTAAGCCCAATACAGTGGATGCCTCAAAATGCCCCTAAGTTGTCTGAGTGCGAAATACAGCAAATAGGTGTATGGGTAAACCACGGTGCTCTTAACAATTGATATTGTCTCGCATGGAGTCTTCCCGCTTTATTCCATAGTTTTGCACTATGGGCTTAACAAGCGATAAAAATATTTCAAAACAAATATTGAAAGGCTGTATAGTGGCTGCGTTGCTGCTATCGGTCTTTTTCTTTTTATCCCTTGAAAAAAATTCTCAGAATAAGATACCTGCTTCAAAACAGGATGCAAAAATATCCTCACCTGAAGATAGTATCCGGAATCACAAAGCAATTGATTCTGCTATAAGCATCTTAAGGTCAGGCGATCTGGTATTGCGCAGAGGGGCAGATGTAACGAGCTATATGTTTAGCCATACGAATCAAAAAAATAAAAGCTATTCTCATTGTGGCCTTGTAATGATAGAAAACGGATATCCGTTCGTTTACCATAGCATCGGAGGGGAAGATAATCCCAACGGCCGTTTGCGTAGGGACTCGGCATCTTTTTTCTTTTCTCCCGCCAATAACCTTGCTTTTGGCATTGCAAGGTTTGATATGCCCGATAGCACCATAGAGCGCTTAAAGCAAATTGTACGAGAATTTTATAATGAGCATAGAAAGTTTGATGTGAATTTTGATTTGAAAACAGATGACCGCTTATACTGTTCCGAATTTGTATATAAAGCTGTAAATAAGGCCTGCCGAGATACCAATTACATAAAACCGGTATCTATATTGGGGTTTTCTTATGTGGGCATAGATAACCTGTTTATTAATCCCCATGCGAAGCTGATTTGGCAAGTAAAATTTAAATGATACCTTTGCCGCAATTTCAAAAAAATAACGCTTAATTTTTATGATAAAAAGATATCTATCTTCTTTCTTAGCTATTATAGCTATTTCAGCAATACTGATAAGCTGTAATTCCAATTCGCCCAAAGTAGCTGCCGAGAAATTTCTTACGTCTATCTATCAATTGGATTATAGTGGTGCAAAGACCGTTTCCACTGATGATACCAAAAAGATGCTTGATATGTATGAGCAATTCACAATGAACCTGCCCGATAGCATGAAACAGCAGTTTAAGAAAATTAAGATAGATGTTAAAAGTGTAAAAGAAGAAAAGGATAATGCGACCGTTACCTATACCACTTCTGATTTTCCCAAAGAACAAACTTTGCATTTGGTAAAACAAAATGGCAAATGGCTGGCGCATTGGACGAAAGAAGACACAAAAACAGACCAGGGAGACCAGTCAACTGACCAGCCTGCTATGGGCGATTCAACAGGAGCAGCTGCACCCCCTGCTCCTGCCGATACTACAAAGGCAAAATAGCTTTAACCCTCTGTTTCTTCCGGATGTAATATCCATTTCTTCTCATTTAAATGAGTGATCGTTACTGGTACGTTATAGCGATTACTTAAATAATTGCCTAATTGTTCAGCTGCATATACAGAACGGTGTTGCCCGCCAGTACAACCAAAAGCCACACTTAGCTGTTCAAAACCGCGCGCCAGATAATCTTCCACATTTAAGGAAACCAATGCATAAACGTGATCTAAAAACTCAGGCATGCGCGATTCCCGCTCCAGGAACTGCTTTACAATTTCGTCGTTGCCGGTAAGATATTTATAAGCCACATAGCGGCCCGGATTTAAAATGGCCCTGCAGTCAAATACAAAACCGCCACCATGAGGACCTTTTTCTTTAGGCATGCCGTCTTTATAAGAAAAGCTGGATATCTGCACATTCAGTTTCACATTTTCCGCCTGCTTGTTGTTGGCATAGCGGTCCTGCATTTCCTTCGATGAGATTTTTTCCAGTAAAGACCGGAATTCAGGGTAGGACGGCAGTTGTGGGTGGTCAGAAAGAAAAGCTTCCAGGCTTTTCAGGGCAGGATAAATACTGCTGATGAAAAGCGCTTTATGTTGCAGCAATCCCCTGAAGCCATAAGCCCCTAACAACTGCAATAAACGCAACAATACAAATTGTGAGTAACCCCTGCGAAAATGTATCTCATCCATGCGGGGCACATGAAGCTCATTAAGGCTGGTAATATAGCCGTTCAAAAGGTCTTCTTTCCAATTGTCAGGCAATTGTGCCCTTGCCTGCCACAACAAGGAGGCTATATCATATTGTGGTGGCCCCTGCATACAACCCTGGAAATCTATAAAATAAACCTTATCCTTATGCAGCATGATATTGCGGCTCTGAAAGTCGCGATACATCAGCATTTGTGGTTGCACCCTGCCCAGATCTTTACTCAACAATTCCATTTCACTGATAAGAAGTATCTTATCATACTGTATATCGTGCAGGTCCGCAAAATAGTATTTAAAATAAAGCAGGTCGGCCATGATGGCTTTTTCATTAAACTGGTGGGCGGCAAAACATTGTTTATAATCTGCATCGCGCCCTGCTATCCACTGCAGTTTGGCCAGTTGTGCCAGGCTTTTGTGGTAATATTTACGCACATTATCTGTAAAGCCTTCTTTCTTTAATAAGCTATAGAGAGAAGTATTGCCTATATCCTGTTGCAGGTAGGCCCTGCGGTCTTTATTGATAAGATATACTTCCGGCACATCAATTTCATGTTTACGAAACAGTTCAGTAAAATAGAAGTAAGTATTATTTTCTGCTACATTGTTGTTATAGGTGCCGATAGCAGTAGTATTGCCTGCACTGATGCGATAATAACGGCGGTCTGATCCTGAAACCGGTAAAGCTTCTGTCTTATCAGGTTTCTTCCCGAAATGATCTTCAAATAATTTCTCGACAATACTTATTATCTGTGCTGATGATTTTACAGTTGCCATATTTATTTCTTAGGGTATTCAAATAAAAATACTTCTTTTTTCGCTTTATTAAATTCATTCCAGTGTTCTGTATGTATATGAGCTGCGACGACCCCGCAGGTAGGCATATTATCTATGCTGAATGCCGGCGATAATTTGTTTGCAAACTCTGTAATACCTGGGTTATGTGCCACAATAAATACAGTTTTAATTGTATTGCTTATGCCGTAAATAACTTCTTCAAAAACAGGCGGCATACAATGATACAATTTTTCCTCCCATTGTATATCCTCTTTATCATAACTCATTGCTTCAGCTATTTT
>Ga0206829_10121_pt1 | contig 29111 bp, 26 predicted proteins | sample Alteio_BWOrgCont_75_FD_152862 | JGI IMG/M metagenome (GOLD analysis project Ga0206829, IMG submission 152862) | Enriched cells from forest soil in Barre Woods Harvard Forest LTER site, Petersham, Massachusetts, United States -... | ecosystem: Environmental > Terrestrial > Soil > Temperate forest >... | reverse complement strand
ATAGAAATCAATGGGAATTAGGGCAAGAAACTCTACCAGATCACAGAAGCAGGATTGGAATACTTGGAAAACACTCGCTCCAATAGATTCATTTCACAATGATTAATTCGTCAAGCAGGTTTTCCAACCCGGCAACTTCTTCTTAATTTCGTTCAAAGACTGATTTAAGTATCTGTGAAATACTTCTGGGAGGAGGATATTAGGTTACCTTTTTCTCTAATCTTTTGACATACTTGAATGGCTTCTTGGGTGAACTCTATTCCTTCAACGAGTTCTTTTCTCATCTGAGGTGTGGCGTGCACTGACGTGGCAAAACACAGCAATACAATCGCACTTACTATCGAAACATAAATTCTCATATTCAGTATCTCGCTTTAGTTTAACACAGCGTTAGTCCTCTGAACGGTGTACAATGACACAGCCCATTCCCGTACCACTATGCTATTTCACATCAAAATCAAAGTATCTGTCAGGATAAGGTTCATTCCGAAGAGTATAATGCCACCACTCTTCAGCTAGATTCTTAAATCCGTTTTTCTCCATCATGGATTTCAACATAAGTCTATTGCGCTTCTGCAAACTCCCGACTTCTTGATTAGCTGTGTGGGCGAAGGGATCAAAGCAATCAAAGCCAGTACCAAAATCCAAGGTATTGTCTTTAAATCGCTTATCCACAGGCAAATAACATTCAAACAGAGGTTCACCGCCTCGATATTCCGTCTGCTTAGGAATAGGCAGTGGAACAATGGTTAGATCCATCGTACTACCACGACTATGACCAGACTTTTCAGCAATATAGCCATCCTTGAATAGGTTCGTTTTATCCACTTTTGGATAAAACTCCTTCCTGGTCTTAGTATCGTTGAGGTCTTTAGCCCACGCCACAAAACTATCCACTGCTTTTTGAGGGCGATAGCAGTCATAGACCTTGAGGGACATTGAATATTGCTTTAATTCAGCCTGAACCTTAGCAAGAGCTTCTGCTGCCTCCACGGTCAAAATGCAACGTGGCACATAGTAGCCAAGTATAGGTCTACCGATAAAATTGTGATTTCCCAAGTATCTCATCTCTTGAATAATGGATGGATCGACTTCATCCAAATAGGTAAACCCTGACAGTAAATTCGGATTCCCGTTCTTGGTTTGGAGGTTGGTACAGCCCGATATAAAAACGCTAGAAACTACTACTAACAAAAACAATTTCATAAAGTGTCATTCTTATAGCGAAAGCCTAACTATTTTTCAAATTCAAATGAGACTTCAGAGTCGTTCGCAGACTTGATAGGCACCCAGCTTGCATATTGAATAATCTGGTGCATAAAAACTATGGAAAAAGGGACGTCCGAAAGACTTCGGTCGAAAAGCGACCGGATCATAAAATTATGGATCGAGCAGGTCGAAAAGGATATTTCATCAGCTCACAGACAGCCTTCATTCATTATTAAAAACGCGATTCCTGAGTTTTTGGACCAAATAGCTGACGCTCTATCGGCAAATATTGAAAGAACTCAGGCTCGCGTGAAATCGGACGAAGTGGACATAAAAGGAACTGGGGCGGAGCATGGTGCCTCACGCGCGAATATCAAAGAATATACCATTGACCAACTGATCCTGGAGTACCACATACTACGAAAGGTAATCTTTCAAGTTTTAGAGGAATCTACACCACTTAAGTTGAATGAAATTGAAATTATTGTTTGCGCCGTTGAACGAGCGGTCAATGACGCCGCAACAGAGTTTAGTAAAACTCTGGATATAGTTAGAGAAAGCCTCAGTGCAACGCTCGTTCACGATCTTCGCAGCCCTATTACAACCGCCAAACTGCACTTAGAGCTCCTCCTCCTCCAATCAACAGATGCCCTAGCGAAGAAAGCGGCAACCCAAGTTTTGAAATGTATGGACCGTTTAAGCTCAATGATTCACGAATTACTTGATGCTAGCGCTTTAAGAGCAGGTGAGAAAGTTTCTATTCAAATAGAAGAATGTGACCTAGAGGAGATTGCCAGTCAAGTGGTCGCACAGTTCAATGACGTTACCCCTGCTACTCCTTTCATTTTTAAATCTACAGGACCTATATTAGGACGATGGAGTGAAGATGGTTTACGGAGAACTGTCGAGAATCTTGCCAGCAACGCATGTAAATATGGAACACCCAATACTCCTGTAATAATTGAGGTCAAACAAGATTCAAACTTAGCACAATTGACGGTACACAATGAAGGAGAACCCATTCCGAACGAAGAAAGAGACAATATCTTTCAAGAATTCCATCGCCTTCGAGCATTTGAAAAGCCGGGCTGGGGTCTAGGATTGTCACTTGTTAAAGGGATTGTGGAAGCCCACCACGGCAACATTCGCGTTGAGAGTTCAAAAGAAAAAGGCACATCTTTTATTATTCAAATTCCAAAGAACCTTGAAGAAAAAGCTACCAAAGTCCAATCGCCTTCCACCAAATTGGCCCTATAACACCCCAGACAACCAAATGGGCGAGGCCAAGCTTACCGCCGACTGCCCACCAGTCTTTCAGACTGACATAGCCACTACCGAAATAGACCGGGCCCGGGCCAGTTCCATAGTGGGTAATAGCAGCGCAGAGATTCGAAGAAAAAGCCATAATGAGGACAGTGAGGGCCGGAGGAGATCCAGCTGCAATCGCAACCCCCACCAGCATGGCAAATAAGGCACTAATGTGAGCCGTCGTACTAGCAAATATATAATGGATAAAAAAGTTAAGTAAGGTGAGAACAACTAAAACAATAGGCCAGTCAACCCCTTGGCTGACAGGGCCAAGAAACCCCCCAAACCATTTGATTACGCCAGCATCAGACAATGCTTGGCAAATCATAATCAAAGTGGACATCCAAATAAAAGTGCTCCAAGCATTGGACTCCTTGAGCAAGTCATCGAACGTAAGGACTTCAAAAATTAACATCAGTGAAACGCCAAAAAGAGCTGCAGACGTTGCATCAATGCCCACACTCGGTCCGAAAACCCAAAGACCAAGGAGAACAGCGAAGATCCCTATGACAAAATATTCCTTGAGATGGATCGGACCCATTTGTTTTAATTTCTCTTGCGCCAGTTTCGGCGCTTCAGGCGTTTTCTTTAATTCAGGAGGAAATATTTTAAAGAGAATCAATGGCATCAATACGACACTAATAAGACCAGGTAGACCTGCCGCCATGGCCCAACTGGTCCAGCTGATCTCAATTCCAAATTTTTTGGCGAGTTGGACTAGGAGGGGATTGCACGCAGAAGCAGTTAAGAATAAGGTGCAAGTGAGGACGTTAGTCTGATAGCCCAACACCATGAGGTACGATCCCACCCGCTTTTCCGTTTTCTTTTTTGGATCGCTTCCCAGGCCCTGCGATACGGATGATATCACGGGAAATAATATTCCAGCCCCACGTGCCGTATTACTCGGAGTAATCGGAGACAAAAAGACTTCTGAAAAAACCAAACTATAACTCAATCCCAGGGTGCTTTTACCGAAGATTTGAATGAAGTGATAGGCAATCCGAGTTCCTAAGCCAGTCTTGATAAACCCTCTTGCTAGCAAAAAAGCCGTAAAGATCAACCACCCAATGGGCGAGCTAAAAGCGGAAAGAGTCTGTTGAATAGTGAGAGTCTTTGTGATCGCGCATGCGGAAACAGCAAGAAGTGCGATTGCTCCCATCGGAAAAACCTGGGTCATTATTCCCACAATCGTCCCTAGAAAAATAAGAAAAAGATTCCATGATGGAGTAGCTAAATCATCAGGACGAGGGAGAGCGAGAAGTCCAACCAAAAAAAGGGCATAGAAAAACCGCCCATTTTTCAGTACGGAAAGACTCTTCAATAAACTAGGAACTTCAAACTTAATATACGTAGATTGCGACATAATGTGTTATAGACCCGTCTATTACATGATTTAACGCGGCGAGAGAAGAGTAAACTCGGTGAGAGGTTCACTTTCCTGATTTTCTTTTCTTTATTTATTCAACTGTAACGACAGAGCATGGACTTAAGTATGTCTAAATATCGATTTTTTGCCCCTAACATGTGGGTATTGTTATTATTTTTTTGCTTACGTATGGCTTACGCCGACGAAGTAACTCCGATCACAACGGAAACATATAAGGAAGGCGCAAGCCAAACTGCGAGCACCTCTCCGATTACGTTCGGGGCTCAAGCCAGACTTCGCCCGGAAGTGAGAAACAATACAGACTATGGAGGAAATCGGAACTATACTTTGCTTCGGTTTCGCTTGAACACGACCTATCGGCCAAGTTCCAATACCCAGTTGTTCTTTCAACCCCAGTTTTCAAAAGCCTTTGGAAATCCATCGTATACCGGCATTTCTCCAACCGCCAACGCCTTCCAGCAAACGAGCGGCGTTTTTTTTGATACGGCTCTCATCGTCCACCAAGCCTATTTAGACTATCGACCCTTTGAAAGTTTGAGGATGGTTGGAGGAAGGCAGATCATGACGTATGGGGACGAACTCCTGGTGGGTGCTGCACTCGGTTGGGCTAACGTGGGCCGATCCTTTGATGCAATTAAATTCATTTACACACAGGGGAATTTCCAAACAGATTTATTCTGGAGTCGTCTCGTCGATACCTCGACCTTTACCAAAGCGGGAACGGGAAGCGCGGATTTCGCTGGAATATACGAAAGCATGAAATTTGGAAAATTCCTTCAGAATTTTGATCCCTATCTGTTCTACTTAGCCGATACCAGAACCACTGCAAACCTTTCTCTTTGGACTGCTGGTATTCGACTCAAGTCCTCCGTTGACCAATGGGATTACCGTGATGAGATCACCTTCCAAACTGGTTCGAGCCTGCCCGGCCCTCAAAATGGATTCCAAGATGATTTGGAATTCGGATACACGCTTCTTCCAACTTCGAAGCTTCGAGTGGCACTGAATGGGTTCTATGCCACCCCCCAGTTCAATCAACTTTTTCCAGCCGCCCATAAGTGGCTCGGGGTTGCTGACGTTTTGGGAAGAAGAAATATTTATGGAGGTGGCATCCGATCTTCTGCCTCCCCACATTCTCAGTGGAATGTTAATCTTGATTTATACCATTTTTATAGGGTGGATTTAAATAGTCCATTATATATGCTCAACGGACTCGTCCCCTTGGGCTCAGCGAACGCGACCACCAGTTCCAATGTAGGAACAGAATTAGACTTCAACGTGCTCTACAAGGTTTCGCCTGTAATTAACCTCAGTACTGGAGTAAATACTCTGTTTGCGTCGGACTATCTGACCAGCAACTTCGGACCGATCAATCCGATGTACGCATTCTTAGAAATCGAAGCTAGGTACTGACCGGCGTCATGAGGAGAGGGAAGAGGTTCAAAACCTCTCCCCGACATGCTCGCGCCCGGACCTTTAGGGCCGGGATTATTTTTTACGCTGTCAGAAATCGATAAATGTACGATAACGGCACCTTTATTGGTGCGCCGCATGACAAAATTTAGCTTTCACTTTAAGCCACTTGAGTGACTTTAACCATTCTCTTTAACATCGGCCTACTAACACCGATAAAGCTTAAGGAGAAATGGAATAAAACCAAATACATGCTAGATATCAGGAATCTCTCGGCTTTTTACGACGATGACGGAGCGCTGAGAGTTTTACATAATATAAATATAACGCTTAAAGCCGGCAGCTGCGTCGCTGTCCTAGGGATGAATGGCGCAGGTAAATCAACTCTCTTAAAAGCCATCTCAGGGGTGATCAGTCGAGTTCGAGGAACTATTCTATTCGACAACAAAACAGTTTTGAATAGGAGTGAAGGGACCCCTTTTCGTAGCGGAACTCAACTCAAACCAGAGGCAATTGTACGTTTGGGCGTGGTGCAAGTGCCCGAAGGGAGACAGCTATTTCCAAATTTGACTGTGACGGAAAATTTAAGACTCGGCGGGTATGTCCTTTCAAATGGTAAATTGGTCAACGATCAAATCGACAAGTTAAACACCCACTTCCCTATTCTAAAGAAAAAGAAAAAAGACCTGGCAGGTAACCTTTCCGGCGGAGAACAACAAATGTTGGCTATTGCAAGAGCTCTCATATCAAGTCCCCGCCTAATCATGCTTGATGAACCGTCCATGGGCCTTGCTCCTAAAATTGTTGAGTCTACCTTTCGTATTCTGAAAGACATTTGTAAAGATCTTAATAGTACGATTCTAATAGTTGAACAAAATATCCCGGCAACTCTCAAAATTGCGGATTACGCCTATGTTTTGGGCAACGGAAGCGTAGTCAAGGAGGCCAGTGCTTCAGAAATTACCCAGGCAAATGATTTACAGGAAATTTATTTTGGTTATGAAACACAGAATATTTAACTTATGAACAATGATCTAGTCCCACAAATCGCGAGTGGAATTGCAATGGGTGGGCTTTATGGACTTGTAGCGATGAGTATCGTCTTCACCTATCGCTCAACTTATGTTCTCAACTTTGCCCAAGGCGAAATGGCCATGCTCGGCACTTATATCTACTGGACGATCTCGCAATTCATTCCAATTTGGTTTGCCATATTTTTAACCCTGATCCTTTCTTTTTTCATGGGTACTCTCCTTGAACGTCTGTTGCTTCGACGATTAGATAAGAATAATCCAAGTTCATCATTGGTTCTGACAATTGGATTACTAATGGTCATCAATAGCACCGTCCAATGGTGGTATGGGCCTATTCAAAAATCAGTACCTAGTCCTTTTGGAAGCGGAGTTATTCGGCTTGCTTCTTATAATTTCTCCTTACACGCAATAGGTACAATACTCATGGTCCTATTAGCCGTAGCTATTCTGATTATACTTTTCAAATTTACGCAACTTGGTCTAGCGCTAAGAGCTACGGCGGAGAACTGGAGGGCAGCTCAACTGATGGGCATTCCTGTCGACAGCATGCTGAATCTTGGCTGGGCAATTTCAGCGGTATTGGGGACGGTCGCCGGAATTCTGGTAGCTCCTATTCTTGTTTTAGTGCCTTCGATGATGCAACCCGTAATGATGTACGCATATTCAGGCGCGGTAATAGGAGGCCTCGAAAGTCCCGTTGGCGCTCTTGCGGGCGGCATTTTAATCGGTGTAGTTGAGAATCTAGCGGGAACTTGGAGTCCAATTGGATCTGATCTTAAAATAGTCATTGCATTTGCTCTAACATTTGTCGTCTTAAGCATTTTTCCAAATGGTCTCTTTGCCAAGCGAGAAGCTCGTTTGTATTGAAACTTGGGGATGATTCGAATGTTCTATTTTTTTCAGTTATTCTACGGAGCGGTCTTCCACCTCTTTAAGAAGTTTGGAATTGTATTGTTCCCATTGCTTTTGGCGTTACCCGTATTCATATCTGATTTTCAAATATTTAAGTTAACCACTGCCTTGGTTTACATAATTATACTGCTAGGTTTGAATATTATCTTTGGATATTCAGGTCAGTACTCAATTGGTCATGCCGCGTTTGCCCTCATGGGGGCCTATACTGCCGCGTGCTTAAATATTGGTTCAATTCACGGTATTATTTTAAACGGCGTTTTTTCCGTACTCATGGGTGGATTTGCTTCTTTGGCCGTTGGAGTAGCGTTTGGAATACCTTGTTTGAGAATGGAAGGACCTTATCTTGCACTCGCTACCCAGAGTTTAGCAATTGTGGTTCCCGTGATCATTCGGTCTAGGTATTTGGAGCCATTTACAAAAGGAAGTGCAGGAATAAACATTCATCCATTGAGTTCACCCGCCTGGTTTCTTCAACATTTTCCTCATTTTAGCGACGAAAAGTGGCAGTTTTATATAGTACTTATCCCCACGGTTGTTATTGTCCTAATTCTCAAAAATCTTCTAGCCACACAGTTGGGTCGAGCATTTATCGCAATTCGAGATAACCCAACCGCTGCTGCCACTCTCGGTATCCACGTTCGGAAATATAAAATCATTGCGTTTGGGTTGAGTTCCTTTTTGGCAGGCTTAGGCGGCGCGATACTCGTATTCTTAACGGGATATCTCAGGTATGATAGCTATACTTTTATCGATTCTATCACCTATTTAATTGTAATAGTCGTCGGTGGTTTAGCATCCATCGAAGGATGTATTGTTGGAAGTTTGGTCTTGGTATACCAATCAAATATCAATAATCTTATCGGAAAATGCATACCAGGTGCTCAAGACCTGCATTGGGCTATCTTTGGATCGTTCGTAATCATTATTATGCTTTTCTCTGAAAAACTAAATCACGGAGGATTAGGTTATCTTTTGAAGAAATACCATAGAAAGCTGCTCTATGACATTCAAGGAGTGCTTCTATGAGCTTGGTTTGCTCAGAGCTCTCTATTCGGTTTGGTGGACTAGTAGCTCTAAATAGTGTTTCACTTGAACTAAAGCCTGGTATGATGACAGGACTTATTGGGCCCAATGGTGCGGGAAAAACAACGCTTCTCAACTGTATTTCACGTCTTTACGCTCCTTCGTCTGGAACAATGACATTTAATGGAGCGGATCTGCTTAAGCGGAAATCGCACGAACTCACACAAATGGGTATTACCAGAACTTTTCAGCATCTTGAACTTTTCGAATCAATGACAGTACTAGAGAATTTAATAGTGGGACTGCATTCAAATGCGAGAAGAAACTACATAACAGCCGCATTTAATACTGCTCAGTCTGAAGACAATGAAGACGAATTATTAGGACGAGCTGAAGATATCTCCGAATTCCTGAACATTGATCGATATATGCACTATCCCGTTTCTATACTTCCATTTGGAATCCGACGCTACGTAGACCTAGGTCGAGCACTCATAAGCAAGCCAAAACTTCTTCTTCTTGACGAACCCGCCTCGGGCATGAGCCAGAACGGGGTTGCAGATCTAAGAGCAATAATTAATAAAATTCGGGAGGAAATGCCGACTACAATATTACTTGTAGAACACAATGTTAATTTAGTCATGGAATTATGTGAATATATATCTGTTTTGGAATTTGGAAAAAATATCGCCTTTGGAACCCCGTTGGAAATTAGAAATGACAAGAAAGTTATAGATTCGTACTTAGGCGAAAAGGAGGATCGCTAAAAATGGCAATGGAGATGCAACCTGAACAGCTATTCATCTCCGGAAACACAATTGTTTATAGGCTTCGCGATCCTGAATCACAAAAAACCAACATTATTAAATCCTTAGCGCGCGAGCATCCCACATCTTCTGATATTGCTAAATTCCTTCATCAATATGAGATCTTATCACACCTCAGAGCCGTCCCAGGCGTGATTCCAGCCGATGAAAAACTTCTCTTCAAGGGCTACCAATCTTTGCGTTTTCCCGATTTAGGCGGGGAACCTCTAGGAAAGCTATTGAACCGCCCCATTGATATCGGAGCTTTTTTTAAATTGGCGTTATCTGTCACAGAGACTTTGAGCCAGATTCACGCTCTGGGAGTTATTCACAAGGACATTAATCCAAATAATATTCTTACGCTCCCAGATTTCTCCAAGGCTTGGCTAATAGACTTTTCCATTGCATCAAAGACTCAGAGAGAAGTACAAGTTGTCAAACCCGCCCAACATCTTGAGGGTACTCTTCAATACCTTCCGCCAGAGCAATCAGGGAGGATTAATCGAACTCTTGATTACAGAGCTGATTACTATTCATTAGGGATTACCTTCTTTGAAATTCTGACTGGCCAAAGGCCTTTTCACTCAGAAGATATCATGGAGCTCCTCCATGCGCACATGGTTACGCCCCTCCCAGATTTGAATTTATTGCGCAAGGATCTTCCAAAGTCAATCGCTCTACTGGTAAAAAAGTTAGCCGCTAAAGATCCTGACGACCGGTATCAGAGTACCTGGGGCCTTTTATCCGATTTAAAGAAAGCCCAAGAACTTTGGACTCAAGGAGACCTAACCGGAGTTTTTCCACTGGGTTCAAATGACTTTTCTGAGCAGTTGCTCATTCCGGAAAAGATTTATGGCCGTGAAAATGAGATTGACGTTCTGGTTAGTATATTCGAAGAGAGTCAGAAACCGTTAGACAGTCAAAGTGATATGAGTGCCGCTTCCTTAAAGGGAGGGCGATTAACATTGATCACGGGCGTTTCAGGGGTTGGAAAATCTTCTTTGATTCATGAGTTAATTCGACCTGTAACTGAAAAGGGTGGATATTTAGTCGAAGGAAAGGTCGATCAATTTCAACGAGATGTACTTCTTTTTGGTTTTAAAGAGGCTTTTATATCTCTTTTTGATCTCCTAGCCGGAGAGATTGCTCTCGGAATTTCCGCTCAGTCTTCTCAGCAGGTCTCGAAAGACATCCTCACTCAAATTAAAATGGAGCTAGAGGAAAAGTTAAAAAGCAATATAGGAATCATAACGGACAGCATACCTGAACTTTCGGTTTATTTGGGCGAATACTCCAAGCCCCAGTTGGTTCGACCAGAAGAAACAAGAAAAAGGCTTCTCGAGTCATTTGCTACATTGTTTCAAATCATTGCTTCGAAGAGATCCCTCCTGTTTTTCTTAGATGACTTACAATGGGCCGATCGAACAACATTAGATTTGATAGAACACCTGTCAAAAATGTCAATTCCTGGCCTGATGCTAATGGGAGCATATCGTTCTAATGAAGTAGAAGAAGGGCATCCCCTCTATTCAGTTATAAATAATCTGACTGGCTACGTTACAACTGTCGATCTTCAGCCGCTTCAAGATTCGGCAGTTCGACAGCTGCTGGCCGATACCCTGGGAAATGGTGAAGACTTGAGCGCGGTCACTGAGAAGATCATTCGCAAAACAGCTGGAAATCCCTTCTTTGTGCATCAATTGCTTAAACAGCTCTATGCTGACGAAATCATTTTGCGAGATCCCCAACGCTTGCTCTGGGTAGTCGATCTATTGAAGTTAGACGCTCTCAATGTCAGTACAAATGTAGTTGACTTTCTTTTGATAAAACTTCGAGAGCTCCACCCAACAATTCAAAACTTTTTGAGTCATGGAGCGGCGCGAGGATCGCGCTTCGAATTAAGTCTTGTGGCCCAACTTCTTCACGCTGATCCAAATACCTTAATCGAAGCTATACGAAAAGCGGTGGACGAGGAAATTATTCACGTAATACAAGGTAGCTATCAACATTTGCTCAGCAGTCAGAACGTTGACTCTTCGAATGGATTCGCATTCCAATTTTTGCATGATCGTTTGCAACAGGCATCCTACGAGCTTAAAACGGAATCCGATAGAAAACTGATTCATTTTTCGATAGCTGAACTCCTATCTGCGGACGCTGAAGAAAAGCAAGATTCTATTACTATCACAGAACAGTATTTAAAATCCGAATATCCGAACTTAGATCCGGAACATCGAGTTAGAATCTCAACGGTATTCTTGAAAGCTGCTATTCAATCTAAGACTTCGGGAGAGTATAAAAAAGCTTTCGAATATGTCCGAAAATCACAAGCTTTTCTTGACGAAAAGTTCTGGAGTTCCCACTCGGACTTCCTGCGCCAGCAGTATCTCCAACTATCTGATATTTCCTTTCGAGCACGAGAGCACCAAGTATGTCGCGAAGCAAATGAAATCCTATTGAGAAAGTCCAGAACTCAATTGGAGCAAGCCGAGTCGTACAAGACCATGTCCGATCATGCTTTCTTTGAAGACAAAGGAAGTTTATCCATTCGATATGGTTTAAAGGGTCTCTCATGTTTAGGGCTTAACTTTTCAAAAAATGCTTCAATATTTGTTCTTTCAACTCATTTATTTAAAACTCTATTGCTTCTAAAAAGGGCAAAACGCGGAGAGGACGGAATCCTATCAGTTCTAAAGCTCCCTGAAGTAAAAGATCCCCGGATTTTAATGAGTTTCAGACTAATGACCGCTATGAGTAATTCAGCTTACCAAACTCTCAACTTAAATCTTATTGTTCAATTAGTTTGTTTTGCGATTCAATTGATTCTGAAACATGGCTTGTCGGAATTTGCGAGTTATTGGTTTGGTTCTATGGGTGTAGTATTAAATGCAATGCAAAGGTATGATCTGGTGGAGGACATGTTTAGAATTGGACTCGTCCTAGTATCAAGATCAAAAGTAAATACGGAATTATCGGCTGACAGTTATTATGTCGCGGCCTGTATTAACGGTTGGACCAATTGCAATAAATTGGAGCTCAACAATCATTACCAAAGAGTGTTTGATTTAGCTCTTGAAACAAGGGCGACTGCCGGTGCTATTGCAAAGCATTTTCAATTAGATGCTGAGGTTTTTCTAACACCCATTGATACTCTTTTTGAAAACTACAAAACCGGTCGAATTCAAATGGTAAATATGGGCGTAATAGCGCCTTTGAAGGGATTTGACCTTTCAATAGCTTTCTTAAAATGCTTATCTTCGAAAACCGAACAGGAATCAAAGCTGAATTATTCAAACCTCCTTATGTGTCAACAGAAAGCAAATCAAGTCAATACTTTGTCATTTGTTTTTGTGGGGGAATGTTATCGCGCAATATTTAGCTATCTATTTGATTCTCCAGATAAAGCGGAATCCGAATTTCGTTCTTTGTATCAATCTAAATTGTACCATATCGCATTAGCAAGCGAGGTTCGATTTGAGCTGTTCTATTCTTTAGCTCTCCTGGGCGGTCGAAGAGCAAAAAAGAAGTACCTGTCTCCGAAATATGTTGTTCAGATTAGTAAAATACGCAAGCGCTTTAAGAGATTGAACGCACACAGGGGTGACCTTTTCGGACATTTTTATCATTTGTTAGAAGCCGAATACGCCATCTATCGAAGCAAGTCTTTTAAGATCGTTGCAAATCATTACGTTAAGGCGGCGGAGTTAGCTAAAGGCGCTAGTAATTTTCTAATCGAAGGATTGGCTAACGAAAAAGCAGGTGAGTATTTTCTGACCCAAGAAAATAATGAAGTTGCAGGTTATTATATTCGGAAATCACGTGTCGTTTTTGCTAAGTGGCAAGCGTGGGCTCGGGTGAATTATTTAAACAATAAGTATCCTGAATATTTTCAAGATGAAGCAAATACCAATTCCAACCTACCCCGAACTCTCACTTCCTTAACTGGTACTATAGAAAGTCCTTTAACAACTTTAACATCAAGCACCACTATAGGGGCAGGGACAGTAAGTGAGGATCGGGATCTTGATTTGAATGAGGTCTTAAAAGCGGCCCGTTCTTTATCAAGTGAGGTGGTACTTGCTCGGCTCACTGAGAAGGTTTTAAAAACCGTTTCGGAGGTTAGCGGCGCTGAGTGGGGCGCACTTTTAATGCCCGAATCGCAAGGACTGTTCAAGGTAAATTCATGTTTTCATCAAACAAAGACCCCTGAAAATGTAGACGTACCTATAAGTCTAATAGACAAAGTACGAATAAAAAAGGAACCTTTAATTATCGCAGATGCTACGAAAGATCCTATTCTTAAGCAAGACCCCTATTTCAAAGATAGAGTGATTAGATCGATTGCTTGCCTCCCAACAATGAGTCAGGGCAATATTTCTGCTATCCTCTATCTAGAGAACAATGAAGTAGCCGGTGCTTTCACCACTTCCAGAATGAAGACTTTGTTTGTTTTAGCTTCACAGACAGCGATTTCGATTGAAAATGCTAAACTCTATGAAACTCTCGAAGACAAGGTACAAGAGAAAACAAGAGACATCCAAGCGATACTGACAAATCTTCAACAAGGAATTTTTACATTGCGGAAGGACTTTACCATTCATCCCGAATATTCGACTTATCTAGAGGTGATATTGGGAGAAACTAGTTTAGCTGGAAAGAACCCACTTCCTCTCCTGCTTAAGAATTCTTCGTTGGGAAGCAATTCCGAAAATCAAATTCAGGTAGCATTAACTGTTTCCTTAGGAGAAAATATTTTTAATTTTGAATTAAATTCTCACCTTCTTCCTAGAGAGATCACCCGAAAGACACTCCATGGAACAGATCAGTTTCTTGAATTAGACTGGAAGCCCCTGTGTGACCAGGGGGGAAGTGTCGATCGGATCTTAGTAACATTACGTGATGTAACGGAACTCAAGCGACTCCAATCAGAGGCAGATGGTCAGAAAGCCGAGCTAGAAATGATTGGAGAGGTTTTGGAATGTGGACTAGACACCTTTCAAAGAACTTATGAGCATAATCTGAAATATATTGAAGAGAATAGGAAAATTTTGCGGCAAATCGACTCAGATCTATCGCCTTCCATCGAAATACTCAATCTACTTTTTAGAAATCTGCATACCGTTAAAGGTAATGTGCGTACGCTGGGCCTAAGCTATGCGGTTGATGCTGTTCACGAAACCGAACAGTTTCTTGATTCGATGAGGAAAATGTCGTGGCAAAAGTCCAATATTGATAAACTAGAAACGGATTTGAATCAGGCAGAAGAAGCTCTTAAACGGTATTTTCGATTGAAACAAAGCAAATTGAGTGCGTTCAATCACTCGGAACTAAACGATTCAGAATATGGCCAGCAAGAAGAAAATATTTTAGATTTACTGAGAAGTGAATCAATTCTATCCCTTACAGTAGAAGAGAAGGGTAGAATGATTGAACGGTTTCATGATTCACTCGCTTCAAGGCGTTTGAGAGATCTTCTTCGATCGGAACTTAAATCAATCTCAGGTTTAGCAAGCGCATTAGGGAAAAGTGTCCCTCAAGTCGATATTCAAGACGGAGGAGATGACGGTGTGCAATATTCCTTTTTGGACAAAAATGCCTTCGTATTGCGGGATATATTAACTCACTGCTTTAGAAATTCCATCGATCACGGACTCGAAAGTAATGAGGAACGAAAAGCCAAAGGTAAATCTGAAATTGGTAGAATACAGATTAAAGTACTTAATGATTCAGCAACGCCCCATTATAAAAAGCTACTATTTTTCGACGATGGGAAAGGATTGAATCTAGGGAAACTGCGAGCAAATGGAATTAAAAGTGGCGCATGCTCGGAATTATCCTCAGACCTTGAAGTGGCAGAACTCATATTTCAGGCTGGAGTTTCCACTGCTGAGTCCGTTACTCATCTTTCAGGTAGGGGTGTTGGAATGGACGCTATCCGATCTTTGATTGAGAGTTCAGGCGGAAAGCTCCAGATTGAATTTACCGGAGAGAAGACGCAAGACGGATTTCGTCCATTCCAATTAGTTTTTTCGATACCTATAAATTGGGTATCGGAGGTCCGCAAAAAAGAGAGCTATAAAAGTGAAATGAAAGCTTAGAAGGAAAATTTTTCACCTGTCATTACCCAGTTGCCCTTCGTTGCCTTCACGACATGTACGGAAGAATACACTCTGTGCTGAGTTTTTGATAAACTCAATTTATCTATACAATTAGTACATTTAAAGTTAGCCATTCCTTCAATGGTTTCCATTAGCTTTTGTCTAGTTAGATCCTTTCCAGTCCGCTTTAAAGCTTCGACAAATATTTCCGCCTGAGAAGCTCCCCAAACCGTAAGCAGGTTTGTCTGAACGTCTGGATAATATTTGTGGACCATCGCAATATGTGCCTTATATTCAGCGGAGGGGTGTTTATCGTCAGGAAGTTTTAAGTAGGTACTTGAAATAAGACCCTCTGCGTCTTCTCCTAGTAGAGCGAAAGCAAAGGACACCGCATGATAGCTTGCTGAAACAAATACGGGCCGATATCCTTGGAGGTGCGCTGTTTTAATGGCAGCGACCGTGTGACCTAAATCCATTGTGGTGAGAATAACTTCAACTTTTTCATTCTTGAGTTTTAGAATTTGGGCTTCAAGAGACACTGCCGCAACATCGACCTTTTCAATCATTGGTGAGGGAGTTTTTCCTTCATATGCCTTTGAAATGGATGCTTCAATAGTTTCGATTCCCGACTCATTGAGTGCAAGCAGTCCAATTTTCTTCTTGGGAAAGTGCTTTTGAACATACTTTGACATCCACGTAGCTTCGTCGGCCCAACCGGGGGTAGACGCCGTTCCAAACTTATAGTTGATCAACTTTGCTGAGCCATTGCCCGCCAGTAAGTCTGGGACTTCCTTTTGTTGCAGAAAATCCATTGCGCCGTCATGAGCCGCAGAAAGGTTAAGAACAGATGCAAAAATTTGGTCTTGCTGTACCAATTCCTTCATCACTTCAAGCGCTTTTGCCGGATTGCTTTGATTGTCCTTATAGGAATAATTAATTTTACGGCCAAAAACTCCGCCTGAATCGTTTATCATTTTAAAATAGGCATCTGCAGCTTTGGAAACTAATCCGTAAACAGCATATGGCCCAGTCAAAGACGTATCAGAACCAATTTTGATTTCGTTCTCAGATACTCCCGGCGCATTCTCGCCTCGCGCTGAGAATGAAATAAAAGCAAGTAGTAGAGATACCACTACCGTCTGGGTAGTAAATGATTTTTCCATTAATTTAAGCATAATTTCTCCTCGAGTAATCTAATTTATAAAAAGTATAAATTACGGCGCAAGTGACAAGATATCACGATAAAGTAAATGAATAAAAATGAAATACTTACTGTTGTTTCTTAGGCCTATATTTGCAGAGTATGAATAAATCTTCAAAGTTTCCTTTTTGAACCAATGCTGCGCAAATTTAAACCCGCCTAGGCATGGCACAACTCCTGCGATACCAAAAGGTGTAGATAGGCGTCCAGACACGCTTCGTTAGATCTGCGAGACCTGCGACCTGAACAGCAAACGAATAGGAAAAAAATATGAGCGCAACGGTAATCCAGCACGTTCTTTCTCGCCTTAAGAGTCTTGGAATAAGGGATATCTTTGGAGTAGCGGGAGACTATGCCTTCCCGATAGAAGACGCCATCTGTGCAGACAAGGACCTTCGATGGATTGGGAACTGTAATGAACTCAATGCCGCTTACGCTGCAGATGGCTACGCCCGTATCAATGGCTTCGCGGCACTAAGCACTACTTACGGTGTTGGAGAACTTAGCGCGATTAACGGCATCGGAGGAGCTTATGCTGAATTTCTTCCGGTTTTCCACCTCGTAGGAATGCCAGCAACCACGATACAAGCGACGCACCGCTTAGTACATCACACCCTGGGCAATGGTGAATTCAATCTTTTCCAAAAGATGTCAGAGCCAGTAGTTTGCGCTCAGTCGATCCTTTCTCCAGAGAACTGCGTTGCTGAAACAGAGAGATTGATGAGAGCCGCTATCGAAAATCGCCGGCCCGTCTATATGGGTATTCCAAAGGATATTGCCAATTTGCCAGTTATTGGAAAAGTAAAACCAACACAGAAGGCCACGTTCGATTCCGCCGTTTTGGAGTCCGTAGTTAAAGCGATTGTGTACGAAGTCTCTACGAGCAAAACTGCTTGCATTCTGCCGGGCATTGTCGTAGCTCGCTACGGCTTAAAGAAAGAAGCGACTGCGGTAGTCGATGCTTCAGGCCTGCCCTTCGCTACCATGTTCATGGACAAGTCCGTACTCGATGAAACCCATCCCAACTATATTGGAATGTACGACGGCAAGCTAATGAACGAACAAATCCGTGCCTTCGTAGAAGGTTGCGATTGTGTTTTGGGTATTGGAGCGATGCAAACAGACTTCAATACTGGGTCCTTTACTGCCAATATTGATCAAACAAAAAGTATCAATATTATGCACGACAGCGTGCGAGTTGGAACTGCCGTCTTTAATAATATCGTAATGAAGGATGTTTTGGAGGCACTCGCTAAGGAGCTTCCTAGAAAGACGATACAGGCTCCAAAGATACTCAAGTTAGGAGACCCCAAAGGGGAGGCAGAGGATAAAATAACTGCCGACTATCTCTATCCACGCTGGCAACAAATGCTTAAACCCAACGACATACTCATTACGGAAACTGGAACTTCCTCTATGGGGCTTGGATTCGCTGCAATGCCCAAGGGGACAACGTTTCAGAACCAGACGCTATGGGGATCGATCGGGTGGGCCACTCCGGCTGCATTCGGTGCCGCATTGGCTGATCCAAAACGTCGGACCATCCTAATCACGGGTGAAGGATCGCATCAATTGACCGCGCAGGAAATTAGCCAGTTTTACCGCTTTGGACTTAAGCCGATCATCTTTGTGCTCAATAACAGTGGCTATCTTATTGAACGACTGATTAGTGAACACCCAGACTACTACTACAATGACATTGCCCAATGGCATTACGAAAAGCTACCCGAAGCAATGGGATGCGATGGCTGGTTTACCGCGCGAGTGCGCACATGTGACGAATTGGATCAAGCAATCAAGCAGGCTGAAGCTGCTGACACCGGGGCTTATATCGAAGTAATCACGGACAAGTACGTTGCTTCTCCACTGTCTGAAAAATTGCATGAATCTACACAATCTAAGTTTGCAGCTTGAGAACCTATTGACTTCTTTATAGCGCACTTAAATAAGTAGTAAATGTAAAATAGTTCCGACGAGGGCTAGGATCATCGCCCCAAATATAGCTGCCATCCAACTGGAGATCTCAAAACCCTTAAGCACAGCGGCGCACATTTTTAAAATGACGCCATCGACTACAAATGTAAAAAGACCTAGAGTCAGGATATTAATTGGGAATGTCAAAAAAAGAAGAATGGGACGTATAACAATATTTGCCAAACCTATAATAAATGCAGCTATAAGGGCTGAAGAAAAATCTTTTATTTTGAATCCCGGCACGATATACGCCGTTGCCAATAAGGACAGAGCAGACACTAGCCAATGTAGAAGTGGATAAATCATAGGGCCATCTCGTAGCATGTATCAGATGAAATTTCCATCCTGCTTGCTCAAAGTGGTTCATTTTCAACGCTAACAAGCGGAACGCTAAGAAAAAGAACAGATTTTGCATTCTTCTCTAGGATATAGGAGACCGAAAGTCGTAAGTTGACCAAGCTATAGAATCGGAGTCAGCATGCAGGTACCTGTCCAGATTACATTTCGTCACCTTGACTCTTCTACTGCGGTTATATCTAAAATTCACGAAAAGATAACTTGGTTGGAACGTTTCTCCGATCAAATCATTAGCTGTCGTGTAGTCATTGAAAAGCCACACCATCATCACCATCAAGGCAATTTATTTCACGTTCGTATTGATTTACGCCTTCCAGGTCAGGAATTGGTAATCAGCCGAGGACCTCCTGATCATAAAGCTCATGAGGAAATCTTTGTCACTATTCGTGATGCATTTGACGAGGCCCGCAGAGAAGTGGAAGACTATGTTCGAAGGCGCCGGGTGGAAGTGAAACACCTGAGCTCTCCTCCTCATGCCTTCGTTGTTCGCCTGATAATTGAGGACGAAGAATATGGATTTATTCGAACCGAGGATGGTCGGGATCTTTACTTTCATAGAAACGCTGTTTTGAATAATCAATTTGATCTATTAAAAGTTGGTACCGAGGTGCGATACTCCGAAGAAATGGGTGAGAATGGCCCCCAAGCAAGCACGGTTGAAGTTGCTGCAAAGAAAAATGGTTGTTTCAGAGTAGCTTAATTTTATCAGTACGGTATTACTCTATTTAATGGCAAACTGTTTTTCTTTATTCAGGCTATTCTTGAGTCAAGCTTTTCTTCTCTTTTTTTCGACAATTTCACCCTCGTCAATTTCTTGATCAATCTCTTCTTCGAGTTCATCGAGTTTGCGGTCACTTGTCCCAACACCTCGATGAGGAGCAGTAGATTTCATCGATCTCTGTCCCTCCGTTTCAGATCGATGGCTACCAGTGGCTTCTACTGCTCGGAGAGTTCTTTCCCACACGCGTTTTTCCAGCGCCATTTCAATATATTCTAAATGACGTCTTTCGTCGTCCCTGTTTTGTTGTACAGTGTCTCGGATATTTGCCGGCAGTTCCCAAGAAAGAGCTTCATCATAGGTTTTATTTGTTAACTCTTCGTTACTCTTCATAGCCTTCAGGGCACCTTCGGTTCCTGTAATACTCCTAAAAGCAGTAAGCCCTTCGATCAAGATTCCTTTAAAGTCTGGAGAAAATTTAGGGACATCTTCTCCATAGCCGCTAATAAAAGCAGATAAATTCTCCACATGGTGCATATGATCTTTTTTATACTCAACGAGTTGGTCTTTTACCTTTTTGATATCTATTTTCTCAATGGCTTTTTCATAAGCGTGAATCGCGTCAATATCTAGTTGAACAAGAGACCTCAGCTTTTTAACAATTTGGGCAGTATCCATCTTTTCTCCCTGAATAATTTATTGAGTACCTTCTCACTTCCCTCACCTATTTTCTTTCACCTTACTTCGCTCACCCTTTTTCGCTCACCCTTCTTCGCTCAATAGATGCAAGTAGAGTTCCACACAAACCATCCGCTCGTTACCAATTAAACCGATAGGCATACAGAAATCGATCCGCTTGGATCACCTTTAGATGTAGGCCGGCATCACTTCTGCATTCTGTTCTGCAAATGCTTCATCTAGTTTCAAATACATATGGAGCACTGAACTGGACTCTTCAGGAGGACTGGAAGCAATATCATAGCTGTGCGATTGCCTGCTGCCAAGCACCTAGAACTGGAGTCGTTCATGACCTTCGAACCAACTTGAGAAGAATAATCTCTTTGCTGGACGTTCTTCAAGAGATCAAACCTTCGAAGCAAATAAAAAAACTCCGAAAGGAATTCAAAGGAACACTTTCCTTACTTCGGGATCTCCGGGATTTACAGATTCAAGAAAAGTCACTTGATAAACAGCTCAATCCTTCCGTCCTCGTAGATTTTCGAAAATCCCTGAAGAAAAAGAAAAAGGCCGAGCAAAACTACGTTCAAAAATATCTGAATAAAATCGATCTGGACCAACAAAGCTTAGCTATTCAAAAATTGAGTGAAGCGCTAGTATCCAAAACGGGAACCCCTAAAATCGAAAGATCTGTTCAAATTCGTCTTCGAACGATCCTTTTCTCCAGATACCATCAATTTGAAGTAGCGGCACGGAACGCCCGTCCTGACTCTCCCCCGTCACTTCACAAGGCTCGAATTCAATTTAAAAAATTCCGCTACACATGGGAGAAACTAGAAAGAGTCTTTCCAAAAGATAGAAACATCGAAGAGACCATGAAATCCGTACAAAACGCTCTCGGTCAAATCCAAGATTCCGTCGTCCAAATTCAATTCCTCCTCGAATTTCTCGCAAAGCAGAAACAAAGCCAGCTCGATTCCGAATATGTTGTGGTTTTCCGTGCAATTGAAAAAAAGGGCGACGAAGCTACCTCTCGGTTTTTCGCAGATCTCAAGCAGACGTTGTTCCGAATCCACCCAAAAGGGAGACTTCTGAAGACAAAAGCAGCTTGAGACGAATTGAGAGCTACGACAATTCCTGCCACATGAGGAAGTGAATTCGTAAAGTCTTTCTTCTTTTACGCTATCTTCTGGGGCTCGGCCTGAATTTCGTGTACATAGCACCATATCCAATCCTCACCCGGTTCAAAGGACTGAATGACCGGATGTTGCGTCTGATGATAGTGCCGGGTCGCATGTCGATTCTTTGAGGAATCACAGCATCCAACATGACCACATTTTAAACAAAGTCTCAAATGAACCCAGGTATCACCCATTTTCAAACACTCCACACAACCTTCGGACTGCGGAGTAACATCAAAACGAGCATCTTTAAGGTCACGACAAAGTAAATCAGCCATATCTCAGGCAGAAGCAAGAACCGCACTCACAGACGACCGAGATAGTTCAGGAATACCGGTTGCGTGCGGCCACACCTTAGTCCTATTTGAATCTTCGCCTGATATGTGATAACAAGCAGCATGGGCCATAAATTGACTTACAGTTTTTTGTTTTGTTTTACCTTGATGTTTTCGATGATGCTTTCAATTTTGAATTCAGCCGCCTTTGCGAACCAAATTATTTGCTCGGCAGTCTCTGCCAACGAACAATACTTTCTCTGCTCCGGCACAGAATTCGATGAGACAACAAATAATGCCATAGAATCATGCTGGTTAGCCAATGGGAACACAAATTGTGTTGCTAAAGAGTGCAAGATTTACAGTGGAGACCCGAGTTTCAAATGCTGGAGCCTGTTTGACGTGGATGGCTGAGGCTTTGAATTTATTGAGTCCGAATTTTGGACCGCTGGCTGGTAGCCCCATCAGAGCTAATTCGCCAAATTGAGTTTGAACCATCATCGGAAACAAGCAGGCTCCCATCAGGTGCCACCGTTACCCCAACGGGTCGTCCCCAAACGCGAGTGTTATCAATTACGAATCCGGTCATAAAGTCTTCATACTCACCACTTGCCTTCCCTTTTTGGTGAAGTGGCACGCGAATCAGTTCATACCCTGTACGGATCGAGCGATTCCATGATCCATGTTGAGAAGCAAAAATGTCTCCGCTGAATTCTGAAGGGAATTTACTTTTTCCCTTTCCAGGAGTATAAAAGGTTAGTTGAAGCGAAGCATTATGAGGCTGTAAGAGCACGTCCGGTTCTAGTACTTTATTTTTCAGTTCAGGATGCTTACCGAGATGACGTGGATCTGGATTGGCTCCCATATACCACCAGGGCCAACCGTAAAATCCTCCCTCCTCCACGTGAGTAATGTAATCGGGAACAAGATTGTCCCCCAGTCCATCGCGTTCGTTTACGGAGCACCAAAGTTCCCCATTGGCGGGATTCACGGCTAGTCCACCTCCTGCGTTTCTAATACCCGACGCATAAATTCGCTGATCTGAGCCGTCGTTGGGGTCCATCGCTAGAATGTCCGCTCTATCTTTCTCGCCAGGAGTCGTATCTGGATCGTCGATATTGGAATTCGATCCGACAGCAACAAAAAGTTTCTTTCCGTCCAGACTGAACTGAATATCTCGAGTCCAATGTCCTCGGAAGGAATGAGGCAGATCGGCAATTTTTTGAGCCGGCCCTCTGACATGAAGGTCTCCATTTCGATAGGGATATCGTAGGACCGCGTCGGTGCTGCCGATGTAGATCCATTGCGGGTCACTACTGCCCTTCGTGCTGCTCTTCGCGCCAGGAGGATAGAAGGCGATTCCATAAGGCTGATTCAATCCCGTTAGGAATACTGCTTTTTGCTTAGGCTTCCCTTCCTTCGTCATTCCGCGAAAAACGCGAATCATTCCTGTGCTACTTTCTGCCAGGAAAATATCCCCATTGGGGGCGGTTCGAATTAAACGCGGATTATCTAAACCATCTGCGAAAAGCTGCACCAGAAAACCAGCTGGGACCTTAGGCCAGGCGTTCTTGGGGCGAGGGACGACGTCCGGAGCGTTTCCGACTGAGGTGTCTGGCGCAGGAGGGGGTAAGTCTTTTGACAAAATCTTGTGGACTTGTCCCGGCTTTTCGAAACGGTAATCAGTAAATGGAGGTGGCGGTATCCCTTGGGACGAGAGGATAACCCCATCCTCACTGCCTGAGTGACTGCCAAATTGAATTGTTTCCGGTATTTTGGCTCCGGACCCCTTTTTAGCATCGGGACTGAGTGATCGAAGATAGGTAACGATCTGCCAGCGCAGAAGCGGGGGGAGAGTGCTAGGCGGCATTCCATCTTTAATTGAACCTTTTTCTATAAACCAAAATACCTCCCCGTCAGACGCCGACCGAATCGGACCGTGAGTAAGCGAGGGCACCAGACCATTTCCCTGGGCCACTTTCCCGTGGCATGATGCACAATTTTTATTAAAAAGCTCATTCCCTTTTCGAATGGCTTCCGCGTCACCACGCGTAAATGGGTTTTTGAGCTCTAGGGCAGATTGAGGTGCGTCTCGAAAAAGGGAATTGGCGCTCGCAACCAAACTCACGACAATAGGCATGATCATTATCATTCGAGTCATAATAGAATGCTACTAACATCTGCCCGGCTACTGGGCTAGGTTTTTTCCAAAATGCCGGACCTCATTCGTTCCAAATTCCTCCATTTCTTGCTGATTGATGACACCATGCAGGCCGAAGTATTGGGACAGATTTTTGTCCCAATACTTGGGTTTGCGTCGACTATATGGTACGGAGCCAACCGAGGCAGTGTCGAGACTCCAAGATTTTACCTAAACACAGGTTCCGCAAGTTCAACGACGTGATTTTTGACGTCAGAAGCCCAATCTGCAATTTTGGCTCGAAACAGCTTTTCGTCTTTCTTATACAAAGCCCGAATCGCGTCCTCATATCCTGCGCAGTCGCCTGCCATTGTAGTCATAAATTTATAAGTTCGTTCTTGTGCTCGCTTTGTGTCTTGAACACCAGACACACCGCCCACACCCAGAGACTTCTTCCTCGATTCTTCAACGAGCTTACGCAAGGTTACTGACGCTCCTCCAGCCTGGGACGCTAACCACTCCCAGTGCCTTGGCAATAGCGAGACTTCCCGCGAGACAACACCCAACTTGGGCCGACCTGGACCCGTGTTTTCCTTGGGCGCATCTTCAGCAACATAAACGTCGAGTCGTTTTAGAACGTCCTTTTCAGTACCCTGAAAATTGAAATCCATCGACTTTCCAGTGGCGTCACTGAAAATAAGTATTGAGCTATTTTCTGATTTGCCGAGCCTTTTTTTTATTTTGACCACAACTTCAACTAAAGATCCTCGGCAAAACAGGGTGTTACCCTCAAACGCCGTATATTTACTTAATGCTTCCATAAAGCCACCTCTTTAAATAATATTACCCGGGTATAATACAGATGTCAATATCACCCGGGTTTTATTATTTACCCCGTCCCTTGCCCTACAGAAAACGATTGTAATCCTTCATAACGATTGACGAATAATCTCATGAACATGGCCTGGCCATTTGGCGTTGAAATTAAACCAAAGCCTATCATTACTTTGACCCGTCACTTTGAAATTAGACAGGGTCGTGGCAAACCGCCTCGATATTATGGCCGTCAGGATCAAGGACGAAGGCACCGTAGTAGTTCTCGTGATACTCAGGGCGAGGGCCCGGCGGTCCATTATCTTTCCCACCTGCCGCTAGAGCCGCGTGATAGAACTCATCCACTTGCTTTCGATTGCCTGCCCGAAAAGCCATATGGATTCTGGGCTCGTTAGGTATGCCCTCAGCAACCCAGAAATCAGGCTTCGGGGCTACTCCATAACCTAGGACAACGACACCTTCAGTATATTCTTTGGGGATTTCCATCAGCAATTGGTACCCTAGAGGGGCCAAAGCTTTCGTATAAAATTCCCTACTTTTCCCGGCATTGCTTACTTCGAGGCCTGTGTGGTCAATCATAGAATTGTAGTACCATTTGAAATCGTGGTGGGGAAGATTTTTTTCAGAAAGGATATGCGGGAGAGGTCGCCAGGCTTAGATCGGTCGCCGATCTGACCTCAAGATCGCACCCAGCTAAAATAGTTAATATGCGAAGAATAAGGGGATTTTGGATCATTTGTGTTTGCAGTCTGTTCTGTATTCCGTCATGGGGGACATTACAACAGTCACAAAAGATAAACCCTCTCAATTCAAAAACAGTCGATTCTTCAAATGTAGACCATTGCCCAACGTCGCCCAGCATTGGACCGTCTGACTTATCCAATGTCGAGAATTTAGCTAGTGAAACGATATTAATTCGGCAATGGGCGTGCATGGCTGATAAAAACAAAGTAAAGGACGTCCATAAAGTCATTCCCGAGTTTGACGATAGCGTTCTTATGAAAATGAAAACTATAGAAATGTTCAAGTTGCTTGTGAACTTCTATGTTTTCCATGAAGAAATCCAGGAAGTGAATCATTGGATTTCGCCAGCAATCCAGGTTGGATTTCAACATGACGTCTTTAAGGAAGATGTCCCAATGTTAGCTTGGCTTATTTTGACCGAACTGCTAGCTAGAAAGACCGGTAATAGCCAACCATCAATGCCAATAAATAATTGGAATGGCTTGCAGATCGGAAAATTGATAGCTGCAAGCCTTTTGGTCGCACTAAAGGCAGAAGAAGATATACCTTATAACAATAAGTCGTTTTCAAGGCTTTTTAATTTAAGTATAGAAGCCCTGAACGAGTCTGAAATAGATTTCCTGTATGAATCCGACTTTTGTCTTCCCCTGCTTGATCCTCGAAATGATGAAGGATATCAGATCTCTCACTTCAAAAGTTCCTTAATCAATAACGTATTCAATTTAAACCGCTCTTGATAGGAAGCAAAATCCATAAATTCCTGGTCGGTATGCATCCCTCCACCGTAAGGGCCAAGCCCCACTAAAACACTCAATCCAGCTTGTGCAAGTGGACCACCGTCACTTCCGTATCCCACGTACTGACCTTGAATCATATGACCCAACTGACTTGAAAGAGATTGAATTACTTTTAAAATAGAGGCAGACGCTTCCTCCGGCATATTGACCATATTGCTGATCGGTTTCAATTCTGCTTGAGGAGAAAGATTCAAAAGAGAATTATGAACAGTAGATTCATTCTTTATTTTTTCAATTTCAGCTAGTATAAAGTCTAAATCTTCCTTTTTGATATACCGGATATCTATGACTGCCGAGGCTTCATCGCAGACAATATTTGCCTTCGTTCCGCCCTTCATCACTCCCACGTTTACTTTTAACTTTCTTTGGTAATCGGTAAGACGACTTAGCTTGATAATCTTATTGGCAAGTTCAACACAGGCATTGACCCCTTTTTCGTGATCCATCCCTGCATGTGCCGCCTTTCCCTTCACGGTCAGCTGCATATCCTGGACCCCCGAGTGCGATGACACCACCGCACTATTGGGTAACCCGGGCTCGAAAACCAGAGCATGAGTCATACCTTTCACAAGATTCATATAAGTAGATTTAGAAAATGGCGAACCCAGTTCTTCGTCGTCATTGATTAAAACTCTGATCTTTTTTAAACTCAAACCCGATTTCTTGAGCTCCGACAATACGTGGAGCATGAGGGTATTGCCGCCCTTCATGTCAATAACGCCAGGCCCTAGGTAGCGGTCATTTTGAATTCCAAATTTTTGAAACGATGAGGTTTTCGAAAAAACCGTGTCCACATGCCCCATCAGAAGCAGCTCAGGTTTTTCATGGGCAAAATCCGCAATCAGAATTTTGTGCTGACCTTCCAATTCAACTGTTCTTGTTTGAAAACCTAACACCTTGAGTTCTGGAATAAGAATTGCTCTCATCTTTTCCAATCCTTCTGGATTGTCGCTAGATGAATTGGTTTCCACCATCCTTTTTAATAGTGAGACCCATTGATCTGGAATGGGACCCGAGCCCGAGGCATGGGCAATTCCAGCAATATCCAGAACAGAAAAACTCAAAACACTTAAGGCAAAAAAAGCATAGTAAACGGACAATAGTAAGTTTCGCATAGATGGCCCTGTATCGTACCTTTATTGTCCGCATCTCGTAGCACGACGCATCCAAAGCTGTCTAGAATATATTTTTGGCCCGACAGTGCAGTAGCTACCGTTCTGGCGCGCTAACTTAGAAATCAAAGTTTGGCCCTTTTCTCGCACCTTGGAGTCCATGGTATTCCGACTCCCTGCCCTATTTCTTACAGATGTCGATGGCACCCTAGTAACGCCGAAGAAACTCCTGACCGAACGTGCAATTCAAGCCGTCCAAGCCCTCCGTAAAAAGGGAATTGCGTTTTCTTTCGTCAGTAGTCGCCCGCCGATGGGAATGAAGCAAATTGCGTTATCACTAGATATTCAGTGCCCTTATGCTGCTTTTAATGGCGGTGCGGTCATTTTGCCTGATTTTAAAATCTGGAAGACACGTCCGCTTTCCCCTGACGTGGTGAAAAAAGCCGTAGAAACAATCTTTCAGAATGGACTAGATGATACATGGATATACACAGAGAATAATTGGTATATTCATAAGCCCGAACTCCCACGAGTCCAAGTAGAGCAATCTACTGTTCGATTCGCACCCCTAGCTATAGAAAACCACGAAGCTCATTTCACGAACGTATTGAAAATAGTCGGAATAGGCGAAGATTACAAAAAGGTTGCCCGATGCGAAACAGAGCTTCAGAAAAGTCTATCGGGGCTCGCGTCAGCCGCACGGTCTCAACCTTACTACGTCGACGTGACAAATCCTCAGGCAAACAAAGGTACGGTCCTCGAAGATCTCTGCGCATATTTAAAAATCTCACCTTCGCAGGCGATTACAATTGGGGACATGCCCAGTGACATACTCATGTTTAAAAAAGGCGGTTTCAGCATCGCCATGGGAAACGCTTCTGAGGAGGTTAAGCGCAGCGCAAACATCGTAACTGCCAGTAATTCCGAAGAGGGGTTCGCCAAAGCGGTAGAATATGTCTTATCCAAAATCCAGAGTGCCGCTTAGACGGTCTATTAGTTCCCAACAAGTATTCGTAAACTGCGGGCCACTTCGGTCCAACTTTCCAAGAGCTTCTCACTATCATCCATTAATTTATTCATAGTGACACTGCTCTGAGCTGGGATCAAGGCCCCTGCTGGAACAAGGGGCTCTGTATCAGATCCCGGGTTCAATTTAAGATACCGATCTCCGAGATAGCCAACGCTCTGAAGTTGAATGGAAGCATCTTTATGTACATCTACGGATGAAACGATCTCCAGCGTCAGTTTGGCTTGGCGATTTTGAAGCGATTTTGAGAGAAGTCTTCCAATATCAATTCCCGCCACCTTCACTGAAGAACCCGGTAGAAGCCCGATGGAGTCGTCTACGAGCGTGAAATAGTTCTTTGTAGGTCCTCCTAGTTCTCGCTCTTGCGCAAGACGGCTCACCATATATGATAGCACCAAGATGACTGATATAATGAGTATTCCTACACTGATATCCCGCCTCACGCAGTTTGACTCCCTTTAATGTTAAAGGTGTTCCTGGTTTATCCAACTCCTCGATACAAAAAAAAGCGAATCATTAAGGTCAGAAAGGCGTCACTCATTAATATGAGAACCAGAGTAACTACTACTGCTCGATTCGTCGCATTTCCAACAGCTCCGGACCCCCCGGAGGCAACGTAACCACAGTACGTACATACCGTCGAAAACATAATCCCAAAAACCCCTGCCTTTATTAAGCCTTGGGCAATATCTTGAACGAGAATAAAACTCGTCATATGAGAAAAAAACAAAGCAGAGTCTATTTTAAGAATATAAATACAAGCGAAGTAGGCTCCAAAATTTCCAATGAATAAAAATAATGTACAAACTATTGGCATAGCAATAAGACCGGCAAAAATACGAGGAGAAACGAGATACTGAATAGAACTCACCGCCATGAT
>Ga0206829_10053_pt2 | contig 29153 bp, 21 predicted proteins | sample Alteio_BWOrgCont_75_FD_152862 | JGI IMG/M metagenome (GOLD analysis project Ga0206829, IMG submission 152862) | Enriched cells from forest soil in Barre Woods Harvard Forest LTER site, Petersham, Massachusetts, United States -... | ecosystem: Environmental > Terrestrial > Soil > Temperate forest >... | reverse complement strand
GTATATAGAATCTATAGCAATGATACCTACAGAACCATCTTTAGGACGATTCTCTTCGCTTGGCACATAACCACGGCCCTTACCTACAAATATTTCTATTACAAAGTTAGTGTTAGGCTCCATGTTGCAGATGATCAACTCTGGGTTCATCACCTGGAAGTTTGGCAGTGCCTCACCTATCATACCGGCTGTGAATATTTCCTGGCCTTTAATGTTCAGTTCTACCCTGTCACCATTTACATCACTTTCACCTATTGCTTTAAAACGTACTTGTTTCAGGTTCAGGATAATTTCTGTAACATCTTCAAGCACACCTTTGATAGTAGCAAACTCGTGATCTGCACCAGCAATTTTTATAGCTGTTATCGCATAGCCTTCCAAAGAGGAGAAGAATAGTAAAATTTTATACAGGTCAGAATATATGGAATTCCATACGTTCTGACCTTTTTTTATCACATAAGTAGCCTGCAATTCCTTGACACGGTTGCAAGTGAATAGCCGCTAATAACGGTACAAAAACAAAACAGTCATGCGTCACGGAGACAAGATCAACAATTTAGGCCGTAAAACGGCACACAGGAAAGCGTTACTTTCTAATCTTACCTGCCAGCTTATAGAGCACAAACGTATCACTACTACCTTGGCAAAAGCTAAGGCTTTGCGTGTGTATGCAGAACCACTTATCAACCGCAGTAAGGTGGATAACATGAACAACCGTCGTGTTGTATTTGCCAAATTACAGGACAAAGAAGCTATTAAGGAGCTTTTTGGTGTGGTTAGTGATAAGATAGCCGACCGTCCGGGTGGCTATACTCGTATCATCAAGTTGCCAACCCGTGCAGGTGATGCTGCGGATATGGCTATGATAGAACTGGTTGACTTTAACGAACTGTACACTAAGGACAGCGCAGAAAAAGAAGGCAAGAAAACACGCCGTAGCCGCCGTGCTGGTGGTGCTGCTAAAACTGCAACTACAACTGCTGCTCCTGCTGCTGAAACTACAGCACCTGCTGTTGAAACAGAAGCTACTCCTGAAGTACCTGCTGCTGAAGATACAGAAGAAACAACGGCTTAGTATATTTATGAACGTTAGTTCATGATACAATAATAAATAAAGAACCAGGCTACTATCAGTAGCCTGGTTCTTTTGTTTTATGGTAATGTCTTTTCAGTTATTATATTGCGGCTGAAGATGCCGTCAGCTTCTTATGATAAAAATAATACGAGCCACCAACTACTATAATTCCTATAATAATAATTGGGAGCCACTTGCTTACTGGGTCACCCACGCATATAGTTGAGTACACCGCTGCGGTCATGTCAAATACAAAACCCGCGTATGCCCATTCTTTTATTCTCGGGAAGCCTGGTACCAGTATGGCAATAACTCCCAGTGCTTTAGCTACGCCAATAAATGGCAGGAAGTAGGGTGGGTACCCTAAGTGTGTGGTAACCATAGCTACCGCATCAGGAACCGATATAATGTCCGGGATGGCAGATATGGTCATTAATATGGCCATGAGAATGGTAAATATCCAGTATGCAATGTTGATCTTTTTCATTGTTGTGTATGTTTTGTGTGCGGTAAAAATAAATTTAAAATACTTTGGAAGCAACTACCAGGGCTACCCAACTGTCATCTTCAAGAACCTGAGCTGTAAAACCACATTCCTTTAGGAGGCTAATCAGCTGGCAGCTTTCTATATGTTCTGTTTCACTCTTTACCCGCAATATCTTATCGCAGTCCTCCAGGTCAAAGTTGGCCTTGTAGCTTGGGAATATAGCATGTATCCGGCCAATAAGCATGTTTGCATGCTCACGGCTTTCAACATTTGTCTTAAATACTTCTACCATTGGCTGTAATGTTGTTATAAAGTAGCCAGGTACTCGTCCAGTTGGTCGAAAGTACCCGTAAAGCCTTGTTGCATGCTTTCGTGCATAGCATTAAATATAGCTATCTCCTCCTGGCTTGCGTTGATAGGATGCCCACTTAGTTTGAGTGTAGTTTTACCATCAGCTTCTGTAAGGGTAAGCGTATTATAAACCTCCAGCGGCCAGTTTGGCGCCATTGGGTGGCGGGTCAGGTTGCCTTGCTCGTCTGAAAATGAGTTGACAAAAACAACACGTTCGGGCGCGATAATTTCTCGGTACACAAATTTCCCCCACATTTTAAAACCTTCGGGCGAGACCATACAATAGTGATAAGAACCACCGGGGCGCAGGTCCATATTGTTTACCAGCATGGTAAAGCCTTTTGGTCCCCACCATTTCGCCATATGTTCTGGCTGGGTAAATGCATCGAACACCAACTGGCGTGGTGCATTGAACGCACGGGTAATCGTAAAGTCCTGGTAGTTGTCGCTCATTTCTACAAGGTGAGCTTCCAGGTTGTCAAGGTGCTGTTTGTTACCTTCTATAGCAAAATCATTCATGATGAATTTATATTCCTCCACAGAAGCACATAGCATATGCATGGTTAGCCTTGTTTTATCGCCTTCCGGCACAAATGTTACTGTAACTTCAAAATTAATATTATCAAATGCGGCTTCACCACTATGATCATACACAAGGCGTTCGTTGGGTACAACCTCTTTATACACCACTTTGCTGGGATACGCTGTTCCATCCGGACCATGCATTACATGGCGCCAGGTACCACCTGGCTTTACATTTATTTCACTGGTAGTAGTGCGGAAGCCATAAGGTCCCCACCATTTATCAATGTGTTTTGGGTCTGTCCATGCTTTATAGACGAGCGCTGTAGGTGCATTAATGAGGCGCGTTGCTATGAATTCCCGCTGTGCTCTTTGTTCTTGATCATTTGTTGCCATCTTCTTTATTTTTAGTTTGAAGTTCACTTAAATAGTTTTCCAGCGAATCGAGACGTGCATCCCAGAATTTCCGGTATTGTTCCACCCAGTCCGATACCTCATTCAGCTTTTCCAGTTTTGCTTCGCAAAAGCGCTCCCTTCCTTGTTGTTTCATTACTACCAGTCCGCACTCTGTAAGTATTTTCACGTGCTTGTACACCGCCGTGCGGCTCACATCAAAATGCCCGGCTACCGCATTTACATTCAGAGACTCGTGGGCTATCATGTTCAAAATCTCTCTTCTCGTTGGGTCGGCAATAGCCTGAAACACATCTCTCCTCATGATATTAATATGAAACCTTTAGGTTGCAAATGTAAATGAAACCTTTTGGTTGCGCAAATTTTTTATGAAATTTTTTTGAGAAAATGAAATTGAGGCTCTTTAATAGGTGTGTTTAGCCATGTTGGTACATTTTTTGCCTGCAACTATACAGGGCTGACTAGCACATCAATATATTGGCCCTGGATCAACTAAAACTGGAAAAATGAAAAAAACAGGTTACGTCTTTATTGCAGCTATTATATGTGTCTTAGCTTTTTCTCTGGTTACTTACACCTCTTGCACTCGGGACAGGTGTGCTGGTTATACTTGCTATAATGGCGGCTCTTGCTACAATGGAAATTGCAGTTGTCCTTCTGGTTTTGCCGGATATCATTGTGAACTTGTTGCCCAAACAGGTATTACTTATCAAAACGACACATACACACCAATCTATATAACCGTTAATGGAAGCAATGACGTAATTCCCGTAGGCGGGACAATAACTTATACCGGTACATATGGCGACCAATTAACTGGTAATGCATCAACTTCGGGCACAACAACGTCTGGGAGTGTGGTAGGGCAAACGATCCAGTGGAATTTGAATGCCACATTTCCTTCAAGTGGTACATCAGTTCAGTACCTGGATGTTACACAAGATTATTTCTATTTAAAGATAGTCAATACAAGCTCGTACACTATACAGACTGTTTACGTGAATTATGGCCTTGCAGCGCAAACCGTAGATTATATATCTTTGCCTAACGATGGGCACGTGTATGGTATAGGATATTATGAAGCCTATACAAATTCTAATGCCCGATTTGAATCAGGAGCAAATTCCTGGTCTTTTAATAGTTTAGGATTACCGTTTACTTCTAATCAGTCAGTTACCCTGACAGCAAATTAATCAGTTATTTTTTGAATTAATTTTTGTTGATTGAGTGCTGGTACACTGTGATCTAACTTCGTAACTATTTTATGCCTAAACCATCATTAACAGCCTTCCAATAGTCAGTAACCGGATATAACCCCATGTAGTGGCAAGCACTGTTTTCATGATATAACAACATAGTAAGACCACAACAAAGCAGGTAAACAGGCAGGATATACAAATAGCGACGGGGCTTTACTTGTAAGGATAACGCGATAAGAATACCAAACAAGGGTAAAAAATCGAGAATACTTCGTGCGCCAAACGATGTGCCGTACCACCAGCACCACCACGAACTATTTACATACACCATGGCTGCCAGTGTGATCAGTGTGCCAGCTATAATGTTTTTATATTCGGGTCGGTACCATGCAAATAATAAGAGTAGTGGGGTAAAGAAGAGTGGAGTATAGGGGAGTACACCATTGTCGTAACTGAACAAATAATGTAACAAATGAGGGTGTTTGAAATTAAAACCCTCCGGCCCGTATGAGTAAATGAAATAATGCCCTGTTGATACTTTATAAAGCATAAGCAGTATAACCGGCATGATGAGCCCGCAAAGGAGGGCTGATAAACGTATAGGTTTTAGTAAGGTTTCGCGCCAAATTACAGGCAGCCGGCTGCCGAGTATAAATGGCAGCATAAATACAATGCAGATATTAACTGGCCTTGCTATCATTATCCAGCCTGCAAGAAAGCATATCAGTGCAATATATAGGACTTTATAGTTTTCTTTAAGACAAAATGCATAGTATAAGAAAGCAGAGATGAGCGCAAAGGAATACACGTGGGAATATAGCGGCGCATCCACAATATAAAATACAATGTTGGAGCCAAAGATGAGGAAGATAATAGTAAGGCATTTTTGTAGTGTAGTACACTTCAATTTGTCCAGTATCATTAGGAAGAATAGCATGCCAAGCAAGAAATAAAAGTCGCAGCAAAAAGGCATTACTTTAAAATAAAGCAATGTATAGCCATTGGCCGGATATGCCGTAGCATGGAGGGTGGTAAAGTGTGCTATTGCAAAAAAAGGTAGCATCATTAAAGAAGCCCCTGGGTAATATTTATCGCAATCTATGCCCTCGAATATATGTCTGTAGTCCTGTATATTGGCTTGTATATTAACACCGCACGTGGAATCCCTTTTTTCTACCGAATCAAAGAAATGAAAATTAAGATCGTGGTAGATGAATATAGCCGGTAACCAGGCATAGTAACCCCGTGCATCGCCACAAATATTTAAACAATAGCCGTGACCTCCATCGCGTTTATTTGCCCTCAGATTTGCAAATAGCAGTGTGAGCAACAGTATAATAAAAATAGGGAGTTTATGGAGTAGCTTCATGTTTGTATAGGTGTTTGCAGGTAGTAAATGTAACACGAGATATTGAAATAGACCTACAGGAACCACCTAAATGTCATTTTTTGCTGTTTAATTCTGTCAAGGCTTTATAAACGCAGTTATGCAATATGGTTAGGTGGTTTTCTGCCGGCATAAAGGTAAAAGACGACTGTATTTGTTCATTGCCTGTTGCCTTAAGGGTTGTGTATAGTCTCTTTGCATTATCTTCCATCTGCTTCCCTTCGCTACCAGCAGCAACGTAAACCCGCGTGTTTTTGCCCTCTGGTATCGACATGTTCTTTGCTTTTATCAAAAGAGATTCGTTATCCCACCATAGGCTTGGGCTTACAATAAGGTAAGTACTGAATAGCGATGGCCGTTCAATCAGCATTTCTGTAGCAACTAAACCACCCAACGATTGCCCTATGATAGTTGTGTTGGCGCTGGTGCTGTAAGTATGTTGAATATAGGGTAGCAATTCTTCCTCCATAAACGATATGAACTTGGCCGAGCCCCCGGCCGTTGGAACCAGTTTCCTATCCTTTTCAATTGTAGAAGGGAAGGTGAAATCCCTACGTCTATCCACATTAGCTATACCTACTACTATTGATTTGGGCATGGCTTCTATCATAGTAAGGAACTGCACTATGCCCACAACATGCACAAAGTCTTCATTGGCAGATCCATCTAATAGATAGATAACAGGGTAGGTGTTGTCTTTAACATACCCATCGGGTAAATAAATATTGAGCGCTCTTCTCTCTCCCAATATCGCAGATGATATAGTGTCGGTATGCCCTAACACAAAAGGTGTCTGATGAGTATTTGTCTGGGCTTGCAAATGGTTTGCTGAAAATAGCAGGCACACCAAGAAAGTAAGTATGGGCTTCATGGAGATTAGGTTGATGAAGCAAAATACTTGTTATCTGGCATTGTGCGGATGTTGCTTATATAAATCCCGCGGAAGGCGGTAGTAAATGGCTCAATAGCCGGTAATAATCATCATTTCACGTGTGCTATTTTCTGTGTACAATGAAGATTACTTATTATACAAATTCATGGCTTTCACTATCCCCTGGGCTGCAAAGCATTCTATTATTTCTATACATTTAACTAGTTTCTCCTTTACCACGGGCATTTCGCTGGATGTCCAGTGGCCGAGGACGAAGTCTATTTGCTGGCCCTTGGGGTATTGGTTGCCTATGCCAAAGCGCAGCCTGGGGTACTGGTCTGTGTTCAACATCAGGTGTATGTTCTTGAGGCCATTGTGGCCTGCATCACTGCCACCTGCACGTACACGCAATGCATCAAGTGGCAGAGCTAGGTCATCCACTATTACCAGCATATTTTCTATGGGTATCTTCTCTTTATCCAGCCAGTAGCGTACGGCTTTGCCGCTCAGGTTCATATAGGTGGTAGGCTTTATCACCACAAAGGTTTTGCCCTTCCACTTTACTTCGGCTTTGTAGGCATGGCGATCCAGGGTGAACTTACCATCGTTTTTTATGACCAGGGCATCAGCTACATCAAAACCTATGTTGTGGCGGGTGCTATCGTATTCCATACCCAGGTTGCCTAAGCCTACTATAAGATACTTCATGTATTATAATAAAATATTATTTATATTCAACCGTAAAAGAAGGTAAAAATACAAAGCCCCTTGCAGCATGCAAGGGGCTTTTCAATATAATTTTCAAAAAGACTATTTCTTTTTAGCAGGTGCTTTTGCAGCAGCAATTGCATCTGTTTCAGCCTGGCGCAAGGCACGGGTAGTAACAACTGATGCAACAGGGATACGTGGAGCATTCATGATCTCCATGTTTTCTGCAACTACATCCTGTACACGTATGTTACCGTGCAGTTCCAGGTTATCAATGTTCACCTCAATAGCAGAAATAAGGTGTTTTGCCATTGTGCGTACTTTCAATGATTTCAGTTTGATCTCCAAACGTCCACCAGCTTTCACACCTACTGATGAACCTACAAACTTCAGGGGCAGGGTAGCCAACACCTTGCGGTCGTCGCTCAGCTCCAGGAAGTCAATGTGGTTCAGGGCATCTGTAACTACGTCAAACTGCAGGTCTTTTACAATTGTTTCGTAAGTTTTGCCACCTACAGTAATTTCTGCTTTCTGAAACTCTGGTGTGTAAACCAGGGTACGGAATGCCAGAACGGGTGCAGTAAAATGCACTACTTCATCACCACCGTATATAACGGCTGGTACAAGGCCTTCAGTGCGCAGCTGACGGGTTGCTTTCTTGCCGTAGTCGCTCCTGAGTGTTCCTTCAATTTTTACACTTTTCATTGTAGTGTTTTGTTTTTCCTTTCAACACCGATCGGATACCCGTCGAACGTCCGGACGTTGAAACGTTTTTAAAAATGTTTGTGCGGTTGTAATACCGGACAGGTTTTGTTGTATAAACAGTCGTTAATCTCTTTCTTATTGTATCAGTATTTGCCGTGGTGCAGCTTAGTTGTTACGTGTGCTGCCGTGTACAAACAAAGAACTGATGGATTTATTCTCAAAAGTGTTGCGTATGGCCACTGCAAAAAGCTCGGCTGTTGGCAATACCTTTATTTTATCTATTTTCTTCCTCAGTGGTATAGTATCGCAAACCACCAGCTCTTCCAATACAGAATTTTCAATATTATCGTAAGCCTTACCGCTTAGTACCGGGTGTGTGCAAAATGCCCTTACACTTAGTGCTCCACGCTCCATAAGTATGGCGGCGCTTTTGCTTAGTGTACCGGCTGTATCGCATATGTCGTCTATCAACACCACGTTTCTGCCGCTTACATCACCTATCACTGTCATAGCTGCGATTTCGTTGGCACGTTTGCGCTGCTTGTCGCAGATCACCATGTCCACCTCAAAATATTTAGCTACCTCACGCACCCTGTTGGTACTTCCTACGTCAGGGGACGCAAAGATAAGGTTTTCAATCTTAAGTTTTTCTATGTATGGGATAAAAATTGCAGATGCGTCTAGGTGATCCACCGGTATATCAAAGAAGCCCTGTATCTGCGGTGCGTGCAGGTCCATGGTCATTACCCTATCTGCGCCGGCCTTGGTGAGCAGGTTGGCTACCAGTTTGCTTGCTATACTCACGCGGGGCTTGTCTTTCCTGTCCTGGCGTGCATAGCCGAAGTAAGGTATAACCGCTGTTATGTAGCCTGCCGATGCCCTGCGGGCAGCATCTATCATCATTAAAAGCTCCAACAGGTTGTCGGCCGGAGAAAATGTGGACTGTACCAGGAAAACATAGTCGCCACGAATAGACTCCTGGAAGGATGGCTGAAACTCGCCATCGCTAAACTTCTGGATGTCTATTTTACCTAGGCCCTTGCCAAAAGAACGCGCAATATTTTCTGCGAGGTATAAGGAACCCGTACCTGAAAAAATCTTTACTGAAGAATGCATGAAAGTGGAATGGAGTGCAAAGGTAACTAAGTGAAGTTTTATTTAAAAGATTTGTTTCCCACAAATTATTTTTTGGTTAAGGGGAGTGTTTTATCTTTTTCGGTGTATTGTATTTGGTTCAAGTTCTTGTGTTGTTATTTCTTTTTTGCACGGCCAAAAAAGAAACAAAAAAGGCCGCTTTTAAATCAATTGCTCTGCAAATTTAAAAGGTAGCTCTGCTGCGAGTTGTTGTATTAGTCCGTTGATTGTGGGCCACTGGTTTTTGCAGGCGATGAAGGATCGCTGCAAAAAGGTGGCTGAATATGGATTGGGCTTTTTCATTTTTTGGGCTTTGAGGGTGTGATGTCCTGTCCGGTTTTTTATTTGGGGGCGGACAGGGGGTGTGGTGAAATGCTTGGTGGTGGCTGATATGCGTTTTATTTATGGTGTATGGTGTGTCCGGTACCGGACAGGGTGTTTGGGGGTGGTGGGGTTGCTTGGGGTTAGTCGTATTGTATTTTTGTCTTTGCGAGGAACGAAGCAACCTTACAAATTGGTTATATCATCCCACAAATCTTTCCACGAGGGATTAAGTGCGTTAATCAGATCTTCTTTAGCCCTTCTACTACCGGCCTTTATTCGTTTCTCTTCAAGTATTGCTTGTTGTATCGTGTCGAAAATATGATAATAGACTAGCACTACGCAGTTATATGTTGCGGCAAAACTTTCTGCATGCACTTTGTTTTTGTGTTCATAAATACGTTTATGAAGATCTGAGGTTACGCCTGTGTACAATACGGATTTGTTGGGGGAAGATATTATATACACGTATCCTTTCTTGTGCATGTTTGGATGGTCATTAATATTGTGTGTGCAAACATATCCATTTTGGCTAACTCATGTGGCTTATTGTGTTTCGTAAGGTTGCTTCGTTCCTCGCAATGACACGAGTGGGGAACGGTGACTTTTGAGGGTGGGATTTGTAAAATGTCTGTTGCTGGGGAAAAAATGGTAACGGACATTTTGTGTGGTGCAAACGGCTGAAAGCGTTTGTGGTGGATGATATTAGTTTTAACCAAAATGTCCATAAATGTCTGTTGGTGGATATGGGTGGTTGGCGAGGAGGGTATTTGGGTTTTAGTGTGTGGTGGATGTGGTAAATATTTTATGTTTTGCGTGCTTGTAATAGCGGTTTACAGGCTTATAATAACGGTTGTAATTTACGATGGCTGTAGATTGTAGCCAAAAGGAGATATCCACTGTTCCACAGATCGGAATGTTCCACAGGTGGGGCGAATGCTGGGGCGGTATTCGGCTCCCCTCCCTTTTTTCAAGAAGACGGTTGGGGGGCGCGCGCTGGATGGGTTTGCTATTTTCCTTAGTTGTTTGGTTTTCGCGAGTGTAACCACCCCGGCCTGCGGCCACCCCTCCTTGAAAAAAGGAGGGGAACTTGTGTTTCACGGGCATTTTATTCGTTTGCGTTTATCTCCCGTTCACATCGCGAATTTTGTTTGCGATCAACCAATCATGAAAAGCAAGAGAATCTTGTGGGTGATGATGGATAACTTGCCCATCTTTAAGGGCGATGATAAAATAATGCAAATCGGCGAGGTAGGCCGATAACTCACCCGCATGATATGCAAAACCCGGGTAGGTGCTGTACTCCTTTTTCTTTCTTTTCCTGAACCACATGGTAACTGGTTTAAAGTTTGAATGGTTTTTAGATTATAACATTTGCACTACGGTAATATGTAGGCAGATGTTTGTCTTTATGAGGTGGTTTTTGATAGCATGTAAAATTTAATAGCGCTAAAATACGCAAAAAGAGGAACACTCACTATAAGTGAGTGTTTATTTTTTTAAGAGGTAATACTTTAAGCTGGTAAAATAGAAATGTGCTCGATCCTGTAGATAAATACGTAATTGAAAAAGTAAAAGAGAAGCGAATTGAGAAAGGTATGTCTCAATCGCAACTTGCTTTTGAGCTTGAATTATCGAACGGGTTTATTGGTATGATAGAAAGCACCCGCTTTGAAAGGAAGTATAGCGTAGCACAAATAAATAAAATAGCCAAAATATTTGGTTGCAGCCCACGAGATTTCCTGCCAAAAGAACCAATGTAATCATAAGATCAATGAAAGATCTATTAACCGCTTATGACTTAGTTTGGAAACTAAGCTGAGTAGAGTTAATAGTAATTATAACCATCTAAAAGCAGGCATTATTATTACCTTTATTTTCATTTAGTTAGTATACAAGAAATCACATGGCATTAAGCTGGAACGAGATTAAACAAAGGGCAGTAAAATTCTCAAAGGAATGGGCTGGGACATATAATGAAGACGCAGACGCTAAGCCTTTTTTAGTTGAGTTCTTTAATGTTTTTGGTATCAGCAGCAAAAAAGTAGCAACTTTTGAACACCGAGTAAAAAAGATAGACGAAAAGGACGGCTATATTGACCTTTTCTGGAAAGGTACAATGCTAGTTGAAATGAAAAGCAAGGGTAAAAACCTTGACAAAGCTTTTATACAGGCAAAAGAATACTTGCAAAACTTACCTCAAATAGAATTACCGAAGTACATACTTCTTTCAGACTTTGACGTTTTTAGGTTACATGACCTTGAAGAAGAAACCGTGATTGAGTTTACTTTAGACAAACTGTATAAGTTCATTCAATATTTTGGTTTTATTGCGGGCTATCAAAAACGTACATACAAAGAGCAGGACCCAGTAAATATTAAAGCTGCGTTACTCATGGGGAAGCTTCATGACAAACTAAAAGCAATTGGGTATAAGGGGCACTCTCTGGAAGTGTACCTCGTTCGATTACTATTTTGTTTGTTTTCAGACGATACAACAATTTTTGAAATAGATATCTTTCATGATTTTATAGAGCAGCGTACAGCAGATGATGGCAGCGATCTTGCAGCTAGACTTAGTGAATTATTTTACATCCTGAATACGCCCGAACATGAGCGATTGAAAAATATAGATGAGCAGTTAAATAGTTTCCCCTACGTAAATGGAAAATTATTTGCAGAAACCTTGCCCCCAGCCTCATTTGACCATGAAATGCGGCAGATTCTTTTGGAGAGTTGTTACCTTAACTGGGGTAAAATATCGCCGGCCATTTTCGGGTCTATGTTCCAAAGTGTAATGAATCCTGTAGAACGCAGAAATTTAGGCGCGCATTACACAAGTGAAAAGAATATCCTCAAGCTAATTAAACCGCTCTTTCTCGATGATCTATGGAGCGAATTTGAAGCTGTAAAAGGCAGCCGAAACAAACTAACCGAATTTCATACTAAAATAAGTAAACTCAGATTTTTAGACCCTGCGTGCGGGTGCGGCAATTTTTTAGTGATTACATACCGGGAACTGCGTTTGCTTGAAATAGAAGTACTGCGTCACCTTCATAAATCCGTGCAAGGAGTATTGGATGTCAGGGAACTTATTTGGCTTGATGTGGACATGATGTATGGGATTGAATATGAAGAGTTTCCTGCACGAATTGCTGAAGTGGCTATGTGGTTAATGGACCACCAGATGAATATGGCAATTAGTGCTGAATTTGGCCAATACTTTGCACGTCTTCCACTTAAAAAAGCTGCAAATATTTTTCATGGAAATGCACTTAGAATTGATTGGCAAAGTTTGATAACAGATAACAACAACTATGATTATATTTTAGGCAATCCTCCTTTTATAGGGAAGCAATGGCAAAATGAAAATCAAAAAGAAGACTTGGGAATCATTTTCAAGGGAGTACATGGTGCAGGAGTTATGGATTATGTTGCAGCATGGTATATTAAGGCTGCAGAATATTGTGTTCGTCACGAATTTAAGAAAACAAGAGTTGCATATGTGAGTACTAACTCTATTTCTCAGGGAGAACAAGTAGGTATTCTTTGGTCTGAAATGTTCATTAAATATGGAATAAAAATCCATTTCGCACACAGAACCTTTAGTTGGAAAAATGAGGCTAAAGGGAACGCTGCAGTGCATGTTGTAATTATAGGATTTTCTAATTACGACACTTCAGACAAAAAACTATACGAGTATACAGAACAACAAAGTGAACCTCACGAAGTAAAAGTTAAAAATATCAATCCGTATTTAGTTGAGGGGAAAGACGATTTCATTTTAAAAAGAAGGAAGCCAATCTGTTCTGTTCCGGAAATTGTTTTTGGTAGCATGCCAAATGATGGAGGACATTTTTTATTTACTGACCAAGAAAAAATAGCATTTTTAAATCAAGAACCTAAAGCTGCTAAGTTTTTCAGGAAATTTATAGGTGGACATGAATTTATTAGTGGTGAAAGCAGATGGTGTCTGTGGTTAAAAGATGCCAATCCAAATGAATTACAAGAACTCCCACAAGTAGCTAAGCGAATTGAAGCTGTTAGAAAATCAAGGCTCGCAAGTAATAGACCCGCAACTAACAAACTTGCGGATTTCCCGACGTTATTTGGTGAAAACAGGCAACCTCAGACAGATTATTTAGTTTTCCCAGAAGTTTCCAGTGAACGCAGAAAATATGTTCCTGTGGGCTTTATGTCAAAAGATGTAATTACTAGTAATAAAAATTATACAATAGCAAGTGCTAGCTTGTACCATTTCGGGATAATGCATTCTATAATGCACATGACATGGTTAAGAAACGTTGGAGGAAGAATGAAGAGTGATATTTCATATTCCGGTGGAATAGTTTATAACAATCTCCCATGGCCTGATAATCCAACTGAAAAAAATCTAATGGCAGTTGAATCTGCTGCGCAAAAGGTTTTAGATGTTAGAATTCAATTCCCAGAAAGCAGCCTTGCTGATCTATATGACCCACTAACTATGCCTGCGGAATTAGTTAAAGCACATCAAGCCCTAGATAAAGCAGTTGACCTGTGCTATCGCCCTAATGTGTTTGTCAATGAATCAAAGCGTATGGAATTTCTGTTTGAGCTTTACGAAAAATATACTGCTGATCTTTTCACAACTGCGAAAACGAAAAAAGGCAACTAATGATACTATATACCAACACTACCGGCCAACTAAAAGAAGTAAAGGAAAAACCTTTTAAACTGGAGCGTGATATACAAAAACTGTTTGAGGCTAACCTGCCCGCTATAATGGGGCTGGAGGTAGTGAAGAGCGAGCTTACTATAAAGAACCGAAGGATAGACACCCTGGCTTTTGACCCGCAAAGCAAGGCCTTCATTATTATAGAATACAAACGCGACAAGAACATAAGCGTGGTAGATCAGGGGTTTACTTATCTGAGCCTGATGCTGGAAAATAAGGGTGAGTTTGTAGCGGAGTATAATGAAAGCAGGAAACTGCAACTAAGAAGGGATGAGGTGGATTGGAGCCAAACGCGGGTGTCTTTTGTGAGTACGAGCTTTACGGATAACCAACGGCAAGCCACCAACTTTAAAGATATAGCAATAGAATTGTGGGAGGTGAAACAATATGAAAATGATACTATTATCATTAATCCTGTAAAGAAATCGAACAGTGCTGAAAGTATAAAGCCACTGACGCAGAATGAGGCTGTGCTGAAAACCGTGACGGAGGAGATAAAGGTTTATACGGAGGATGATCATTTTCAGGGTAAAAATGACGATGTAAAGGAGCTATATGAAACATTTAGGAACGCAATACTAAGTCTGCCAGCGGATATTGAGGTAGTGCCGAAGAAGACTTATATAGCCTTTAAAATGAAACGGAATATTGTAGATATTGAAGTACAAGCAAATACTTTGAAGTTGTGGATCAATATGAAAAAAGGTACGTTAAATGACTCAATGAATTTAATGCGTGATGTATCTATGCTTAAGGGGCATAATGGAAATGGTGATTATGAGCTAATTGTAAAAGATACCACCTACCTGGAATATATAATGAGTCTGGTGAAGCAGGCGCTGTAGGTGTTTAATTCCCTTCTGATATTTATTACGTAAGCTTGCTTCGTTCCTCGCAATGACGCGAGTGGGTGGTGGTTTGTGTTGCGTGGGTTTGCTTCGTTCTTCGCAATGACTGGTGTGGTGGTTGGTGTTTCGTAAGGTTGCTTCGTTCCTCGCAATGACCGGTGTGGTGGTTTGTGTTGCGTGGGGTTGCTTCGTGCCTCGCAATGACACGCGGGTGGTGTTGGTGATGATTTGTGTTATGTGAGGTTGTTTTGTTCTTCGCAATGACGTGGGTGGTGGTTTGTGTTTCGTAAGGTTGCTTCGTTCCTCGCAATGACTGGTGTGTGTCCGTGAGCGATAGTAGCGGATAGACCACAGCGGAGCGTTGGCCCTAGTGTGGTGGCAGCGAGGACTAGTAGCGGATAGCGCGACCCGGAGGGGCACGGCAAAAGTTGTTTGATAATAAAAAGGCCTCATGCTGGTATGCATGAGGCCTTTTCTAAAAGTTACTCCGGTTACTAATTCTTCAGGAACCGCTGAGTGAGGAGCTTACCATTTACCGTGGTTTTGAGCAGGTAAACACCAGTTGGTAAGTCGGCCACTGGTATAATGATGTTCTGGGCTTCGGTGCTCAAGGTCTTAACCACCTGGCCAACAACGTTGGTTATAACAATGTCTTTAGCGCCGGTATAGCTGCCGCTGTAGTTAACATTGATATTGGTGGTAGCAGGGTTGGGCACAATAGCTATGCTGCCGGCAGTGCTGCCATACACGTTGCTAACGCCGGTACCGTTGGTATTCGTATTGTTGTTAAACAATAGTTCCATACGGTTGCCCTGTGAGGTAGCATCTGCATTTACCGTAAACGGATAGCTGAGGCCGTTGGTGAGCAGTGTGTAGGTTTCCAGGTACTTATCGTGCAGGTACACCGTTTTGGTGGTTGGTATAGTATATTGGCTTACCGTAAGCGTGTATGTATTCTTAGGTACAGAACGCAGGCCCAGGGCCACTATAGCGCCATCGGCAATGCTATCGCCATCGCGGGCATCCATGTTCAGGTTGATGTTGTCCTTGCTCACAGAGTACAAATCGAACTGGGAATTGCTTATTTTATCTACGTCGCCGTTGTCGTTAGCATTCTCGCTGGTGCCGGGTTTCAAGATCATATCCCAGTTATCCCAGAAGTGTGTGCCCTTGTAAACGGCCAGCTCGAGGATAGGGTAGATGCTTGTTTTCTTGAACACATTGTTGGCAGCCGCACTGCTGCTTTTGTCGGTTTCGTGGAAGGTAAGCGCAACATCGCTGGTATTAGGATTGTGGGCCAGGAAGGCCCCATTAACAGGTATTACGGTACTTGTGGAACCTGTAATGTACTGTGTACAGTTGGTATATGGGTTTGTGAACTGGCCGGCAGGATCTACAATTTTAATAAAATCTATAGATCCTATATTGGTGACAGAAGATAATATAACCTGTGAAGGGTAGGGATTGGCAATAACATTCCAACCACCTGCAGGCACAGACTCTGTTATGTCGCCCTGGTTAACAGGAGCATCGGTAGTAAATGTGATGTTGGACGGAGTGGTAGTATCGGCCGAAGAACAGTCTTGACCCTTAGCACCCCTGATGAATGCCAGGATACCGTTGGAATGAGAACTGCTGCTAGCGCAAGCAGGGTAGGCACCCGTACCATTGGTGATACCTGTATAGCTACCTGCGCCGGGGGTATAGCTAAATATAGACGGGTTGTTATTAACACAACCTGAGCCTGCACCTGCAATACCTGTAACATCGAAGAAGGATTCGAGTTGAGACAAATCGAGGTTGGTAGTGTATGGATGGCCCATGAGGCGGTAACCACGCTGACCAGGTACATAGCGCTGAATATTTACAACGCCGGATATAGAACCTGTGACAGGGGCTATGCGGGCGGTACCGTTGGAATCGGACATGAGGGTAAGATTGCCACCTGTGTTGAGGGCGCCGGATACGGTGAGGGTACCGGGTGTAGTGCCAGCTGTGAGGTTAAGATCGTTGCCCAATGTAGCAGTACCTGTAATATTAAGTGCACCTATGGTGTTGCTGCTGGTATCGAAATAAAGCGGGCTGGTAAGATTGCCTGCAATGTTGAGGGTGCTTGCTGTGGTTACGACAAGGCTATTTGCCGGAGACCCTGCGAAGTTTGATATGGTAAGGGCATTACTGCCTACAGTAAGCTTTCCGGTTAATGTAAGTGTACCAGTAATGACTGTGTTGCCCGTTATAACTGCATCTGAATTTACGATCAGGTTGGAATACGTGCCGGGGGTAACGGGTGGTGTACCTACACCATCGAATATCACCGTAGAACCGGGGTTTAAAGTAATGGTGGGTGAATTGGTGTTTGATATTGCAGTATTTGAGGAACCACTAAAGCCGTTTGGATTAGCATGTATGAATGTACCTGAGATGTTTGCACCTGTAGAAGAGAGCGTAAGCACGTTAAGCCCTACATCTATGGTACCTGCGGCAGGGATGACCAGGCTGCCAAATGTTGGATTAAGACCAGAAGCCAGTGTGTAAGTGCCAGACGCCGCTGTAAGCACACCGATGGAACCACCTGTGCCGGTAAGTTCGTTAGCAGAAGTTACAGTGCCGGAATCGGTAACGTTTACCACGCCGCTGTAAACCGGGCTGGCTGCCAGTGTCCCATTGACACGTGTTATGGTGCCGGCAACAGTAAGGCTGCCTCCTGAAATGGCCAATGAACCACTTCTTAAAGTAAGGGCATTGCTGACAGTAGTTGCTGCGCCTAGTGTGAGGGTGCCGGATGTGCCGATGATCAGGTTCTTAACTGTGTTGGTATTAAAAGTGCCAGAGGTTATGGTATATGAAGTACCGTTCAACACCACGGTACCAGCAGTAGCGATGATATAAGATGAACCTACGTTGACAGGCACTGCAGCAAGTGTGAGCGTATTGGTACCAATATTTAGTATACCACTATTGTAAGTGAGGCTTGTAGGCGCTACTGATGTACTTAGCGTGTAGGTGCCCGATACAACTGTTAGTCCGCCTATTGACCCGCCGGTGCCTGTAAGCTCGGGACCGGAAGTATTGCTGCCCGCGTTAATAATGTTTACTGCGCCGCTGTAAACCGGACTGGCCGCAAGGCTACCGTGGACGCGTGTGATACCGCCAGCTGCTGTGAGGCTGCCGCCAGAAACCGCTAAGGTGCCATTTGAGAGCGTAAGCAAAGTGCTTATAGTTGTTGCAGCCCCAAATGTTAGTGTGCCAGTTATTGCGGATGTAACATTTTTAATGCTTCCTGTAAATAATGTTGCAGGCAGGGTGTATGTGCTGCCAGTAAATGTTATAGTTCCGGAGGTAGCATTGATATTACCTGTGCCTGTTGGTGCATTGGCAAGCGTAAGTGTATTAGTGCCTAGTGCCAGGGTGCCTGTAAGGGCGAGTGCCGGAGGGGCCAGGTTAGCCGCCAACGTGTAGGTGCCGGAAGCTACCGTAACCGTACCCAGGGTGCCACCGGTACCTGTGAGTTCGGGTCCTGCGGTATTGCTGCCGCTGTCAGTAACGTTTACAGTGCCGCTATATATGGGGCTTGCTGCCAGGCTCCCGCCTATGCGGTATATGGTACCTGCAACTGTGAGGCCACCTGTAACAGAAAGTGCGCCGTTCACCAACTTTAAACTGCCGGATACTGAACTTGCACTTGAAAACGTGACACCCGATGCGTTATTGATGATGAGGTTGGGCATGCTGCTGATGATACCTGAAGGTACAGTCTGAGCCGCAGTACCATTAAGGCTAAGATAGCCCGTTGAGCCTGTGTATAATGCACCGCTTACATAAGCCATTGTGGGTGCGGCTATAGATATACCTGTTGTAGCTGTAAGCACCCCGCTGTTATTGAGGCTAAAGTAGTTAGCTACTGCAATAGAATCTGGTATGGTTACGCCTGCAGCATCGTTGACATAAAGTTTATAGATGGTATTGCCTGCAAATGTACCAGTTGGTATGCTGAGGGCTGAGGTATTATTAAATGCAATGCTGCCAAGACTAGCATCGATAGTGCCTGATGTTCTTGCCCATGTTGACGTGGAATTGAGGGTGACATTGGCTATATTAAACACGCCGCTGTTTAATGCAAGTGCAGATGATACCGCAAGGGAAAATGGTGTACCTGAAGGAGACACTATATTGCTGGGTGCAGTACCTGTATTGGCTATGGTTAGGTTTGCTATAGAACCGCCATTGAATATGTTGCCGTATGATTGGTTAGCAGTACCATTGAAGATAACGGTGCTGCCTGTTATAGAACCAGTAACCGCAGTGGCATTGCCACCTATGCTCAGCGTATTGGTACCCGTATTTAATATGCCTGAATTAAGCGCTAAGTTGCCGGTAACGTTTGTAGCTGTGCCTAAGGTTACAGTGCCTGATGCGCCTAGAATAAGGTTTTTAATGTTGTTGGATACAAACGTTGACGATGGAAGGGTATAGGTGCTGCCATTTAATCCTATTGTGCCAGTAGAACCATCAATAGTACCTGAGCCTACTGGAGCAGCAGCAATTGTAAATGTATCTGTACCCAGGGCTATATTGCCTGATGTAAGGGTTAACGTGCCGGTTACATTTGTGGATGTCGGGGACCATGTTATATTATTCCCACTGCCTGCAGCAACAACCAGGTTATTAATACTATTGGAACCGAACAGGGTAGCTGGGATGGTGTATGAAGCTGCGTTGTTGAGTGCCAAAGTACCGTTTGATGCATTGATGTTACCAGTGCCGAAAGGTATATTCGTTAATGTAAGTGTATCAGAGCTTAAAGCTATAGTCCCAGTGAGGGCCAGCTTGCTTAAAGACTGCGATGTGGACAAGGTGTAGGTACCTGCAGTAATTGAGAGTGTATCGAGTGTGCCCGAAGTTCCTGCAATTTCAGGTCCTGAGGTACAAGTTCCCCCAATACTAACTTCTACATTGCCGCTGTAAATGGGAGGTGCAGCCAGACTGCCTGTAGTCCTTGTTATCTTTCCTGCTACTGTAAGGCTACCTGATGCAAGCGCCAGCGAACCGATGGTGAGTGTAAGTGAATTAGTGACTGAAGTGGCACTGGCTAAGGTAACTACGTTTGATGGTGATGTACCAGTATTAGCTATAACGAGATTTTTAACTGATCCACCAAAGATCGACCCAATACTTTGGTTACCAGAGCCGTTAAAACCAACTGTTCCTGAAGTGGCTGTAAGACTACCTCCTGAATATCCGCTGACTGCAGATGCATTGCCACCAATATTTAATGTGTTGGTGCCGATGTTCATTATACCCGAGGTAAGCGTTAAGTTACCGGTAACGTTTGTTACGAGGGGATTCCATGTTAAAGTACTAAACATGAAAGACGAAAAATTTACTGTTAAGTTCTTTATGCTATAAGCACCAAACAAGGTGGCAGGTATAGTATATTGACTGTAACCGCTAAAAACTATAGTACCTGCCGAAGCATTGATATTGCCCGTACCAGCTGGTGCATAAGCAATGGTAAGTGAATTTGTGTCGAGCGAGAGGGTGGAGGATGTGCCTAAGGTTAACATATGGCTAAGTACCGCATTGCCAGATAATTTACCCCCGTTATCGACCGCTACGTCATAGTAATCGGTACGTGCATCTATTGGCGCATTGGTTGCAGCATATTCAAGTACAGAGCCACCGATGAGGGTGACTGTTGGTGAATTTGTATTTGTAATAGCCGTTGCTGAGCCACCACTAAAGCCAGTTGTGTTGGCATGTTTAAATGTTCCTGATATGCTTGCACCTGTAGATGATAGCGTAATATTGTTTGTGCCGACGTCTAAAATTGACTGCCAATCTATAGTGAGACTGGTAAATGTTGGATTTAAGCCCGCGGCTATTTTGTACGTTCCGATGTTGGATGCAATTCTGAGTGAGCCGAGGGTACTTAATGTTACCGGCGTTAATTCCTTACCTGAAGTGACGATACCAAATGGCTGTGCTAAGATGTTCACAGTCCCAACATAGGTTGGGTTTGCAGCCAATGTGCCCCCGTTTGGATAAACAGTACCACCTGAATTTACTGTCAAGATACCGGAAGACAAAGTGAATAAGCCACCTCCAAGTATAAGGTTGCTGGTGACGGTAACTCCATTATTAATAGTAACACCTGCCGTATTGCTGACTGTGAGGTTTTGGACCGTGCCGACAATACCACTGCTTACTGTTTGCGCCGATGTGCCACTTAATGAAAGTGAACCTGAAGCAGCATTGATGAAATCATCTGCAGGTGTGCCGCCGGTATTTGTAATATTACCTTTTACGCTTAATGTGTTGCTGCCTATATTAAAACCACCAACATCAGTAGTAGCTATATTTAAATTACCTGTAACAACAGTTTGGGCAGGACTGGATCCTAGTGTTTTTGCCCCTGCGCCACCAGCACCTATGTTCAGATTACCGTAAACACCAGCTGGTATAGTAACAGCGCTTGTGTTTATGTAGGTTACAGTGGAGGTCTGTGACATAGGCCCGATCTTGATAGATGTAGGGTCGGACGATATGGTTAATGTAACTCCGGATGAAACACTTATGGTTGCATTTAATGCGCTTCCTGAAAGGGTATCGGTTACATCAAAAACAAATTCAGAGCCTGAAGGCAATGTAAGCGCTGAGCTGAGTGCTGCTGAATGTCCGTTAGCTATATGAAATTCTTGCCCTGTAGTAGAAAAGCTTGTAGGGTGGCTACCTGAACCATCTGTATTAGTACCATAGGTGGAAAGAGTGCCTAAGTCACCTGTTGCAGCAGAATAAAAAACACTTGCGCCAGTGGGGACATATTGATACAGCACATTCCCATGGCTTGCGCCTACCCCAGCGTAAGCAATATCGCCGATGGAGAACGAAGTGGCATTATTTTCAACTCCCGCAGGGTAATTGGTTTTTTGTGTCCAGGCATCGGAAATTGGGTTGTATTCCCACCAGTCATTAAAGAAGCTGCCGTTATAACCGGTGCCGATATAACCCCTGCTGGACGTACCTGTACCCATTGCAATGTACCTGATAGCGCCACCGAAATTTGCTTTTTGTGTCCAGATATCTGCAGCAGGATCATATTGGTAAAAGTCATTGTGGTTTCCCAGGTTGTTATGGCCTGTGCCTACATATCCGTAATTACCAATTGAAAACCCTACAGCCCAGGCCCGTGTACCAGGTACACCGGCTTTTACTGTCCAGCTGTCTGTGGCTGGGTTGTATTCATAGTTGTCGGCTAACCAAGAATCATTACCTGGAGTACTACTGTTGCCGCCCACTATGTACCCTTTAGAGCCTACGCTGAAGCCTACAGCGCCACTTTTGCCATATGGAAATGATGCTTTTTGTGTCCATGTATTTGCAACAGGGTCGAACGCCCAAAAATCCTGATAGTAGGCGCCACTGTCATTATCGCCGGTACCCATATATGCTATAGAACCTATGACAAAACTTGCTGCCAATTCCCGAGCACTAGCGGGCATATTTGCTTTTTGCGTCCAGATATCTGCCGTGGGATCATATTCCCACATATCGGCATGTGGAACCGGGTAGGTCTGCCCCAGTCCTATATACCCTTTGGTACCCACGCTAAAACTGACTACAGAGTTCCTTCCTGTTCCGGCAAAATTTGCTTTTTGTGTCCAGGTGTTAGCCGTTTGCGCTTGAACTGCAGTTGAGTAGCCCAATTGCAATACTACTGGTAATAAAAAAACAAGGAGTAAGTTTTTATTTTTCATATGTAATATTTATGCAGGAATTTCTTTTTAAATATTTCAGGCTTGTAAAGGTTTCAAAGACAGTACAAAATAACGGTCTTTAATTTATTTTTTTTAAAATAATAAAATGTGTTTTTTCTGAATTTTTAATAACATTTTTTTATAAAATATAGAAAAATATATACATTGTTTTGGTGTACGTGTAAAAACTCTTGAATAAATAATATGCTATTATTATTTAGCAGAATGATTTACAAATGTTAGGTAAAACATTTGTTATATTTTAAATGACTTAGTATTTAGTGGCTTTGACTTAGTATTTGACATTTTTTTGTTTATTTTTTCTTGTATAGATATGGAATGGTTACACAAAAAAATCCCATGCGATAAAGCATGGGATACGATTATTTAAATAGAAGGTTATTTATTTCTTTTTGTTTGCAGTTGTTGCTTCTGTATTTTCTTTCTTTTTCTTCATAAGTCTTTTAGCTCCATAGCTTACACCAGCTATAATGGCTATGCTTAAGCCACCGTCCAGGGGGACGCTGGTATCAGGGTCGCCAGGTAGGATACCCTGTGCAAACATCTTGAAGGAAATTATGCAGGCAATCATTATGAGTAACCCTATTTTATTTGCTTTCATGTTATAGTTTGTTTTGTCTTTTTAGTTTTTTACGAAACGTTCTGTAATACTATTGCCGTTTACCACGGTCTTTATGACGTATATACCTGGTGTCAAGTTATCAACCAATATACTTATGTTATTTTCAACTGTAGCTATTTGTTTTACAACCTGCCCAATAAGGTTAATGATACTAATGTTTTTGTTGCCTGCATATGCATTGTTGTAGCTAAGGTTTATATTGTTTGTGGCCGGATTTGGCACAATCGTCATACCTGATGCGTGGGTTGATAAGTTACCTACGCCAGTACCCACGTCATTAAATACCAGTTCCATACGGTTCTGTCCCTGGCTTGCGGTATCGTTCGTTATGCTGAAGGGGTAGCTAAAGCCATTAGTTAGCTGCGTGTATGTGCCCGTATATTTGTCGTGCAGGAATACTGTTTTGCTATTTGGCAGGGTGTAGTCTGTTACTTGTAATGTAAATGTTGTATCAGGTACAGAACGCAATCCCAGACGTACGATGTCTCCGTTGGTCATACTATTAGCATCGCGTGCATCGGTGTACAAATCAGAGTTATCGCTTGATAAGGAATAGATATCAAACTGGGCATTTGAAAATTTATCTATGTCACCTTTGTCGTGGGCCATTTCACTAGCCCCCGGTTGCATATTCAACCTCCAGCTATCCCAGAAAGCAGTGCTCTGGTAAACAGAAAGCTGGATAGACGGATATATGCTAGTGGTTTTAAAAGCTGTGATGTTGGGTGCAGTTGATGTGGTTGACGCTCCTGCAAAAGTAAGTGTAATGTCTGTACCAGTGGTATTCTGTGCCAGGAATGCGCCGTTTACAGGGATGATGGTACTTGTTGAACCCTCAACATATTGAGTGCCATTGGTGTAAGTATGGCCGCCGTTTTGGCCGCCGGGATTAATAGTAATTATTGCATTAAGGCCGCTGGCACCTGTAACAGCACTAAGTAATACTTGTGAAGGGAGTGGATTACAAATAAGATTCCAGCCATTTGCTGGAACTTTTTCAGTAACGCTTATTGCATTTAGCGTTCCTGTAGTTACGACGGTTACAGCTGAAGGGGTATAAGTGCCCCTTGTATTGCAACCTTCACCATCAGCACCTCTTATAAAGGCCAGTATGCCATTGCTGTGCGAACTTGTGGATGTTGCATTAGGGAAAGTGCCGGCGCCAGCAGCACTGATAGCAGCAAATGCTGGACTTGTGCCCGCAGTATAGCTATATACAGAAGCTACGTTGCTGGTACAACTACCAATGTTGCCTGTGCCACCGGGGAAAGTAATGTCGAACGCAGTGCCCAAAGTTGAGATATTTTGTGCCGCATTAAAAGGCTGACCTAGTAAGCGATAGCCACGCTGGCCGGGTATATAACGTTCTATACTTACAGTGCCGGTTGGTACATCAGCTCCTGTTAACCGTGCGGTGCCAGATGCGTCGGATTTCAATTTAAGGAAGCCATTTGTGGTGAGCCCGGTGGTGCCTATTGTTGCTGTACCCGTGCTGGCTATATTCAGGATGTTGTGAAGTGCGCCTGTACCTGAGCCCGAAAAAGTGAGTGCGCCCAGCGTTGCGGTTGAAGTACTGGTCTGATCCATATATATGGAGCTAGAGCTTGATACGTGAGCCGTGATATTTAAGCCAGAAGTTGCAGACCCTTTTATTGTATAAGTGGAAGTGCAGTCAATTTGACCAACAGATAATGTAAAACCATTAAGGGATAGTGTTTGCGAGCCGGTTGCAGCAAAGGCGACTTCTGCAGCAACTGTCCAGTTGGCTGTTAACCCTGTAGTATTGCCATTTGCAATTGTAAACACATCCTGGTTGCTATTAAAAGCAGTAGGGGCTGTACCCGAGCCATCTGTTACTGTACCCCATGTTCCTAACGTATTAAGGGCACCTGTGCTTTTAGAGTAATAGGTAATAGCCTGGGTTGTATTTATGGCAAGCACCAGATTAAAGGTTAAAAATAAGCTGATCTTTCTAATATTAGTTTTAGCGAAAAACCTTCTTGATGAGGTTCTTTGAATGTGCTCCGGTAAATGTTTCATGTTGAGAGATGGAATTGGTGTTTTTTTAGTAGTGGTTAAAATTGTTTTATTTTAGCGTTGCGTATTTGTATTATTCCTATCGTTTGTAGCAATTTGATCGCCTTGCAGATATGGCTGATTCCTTAGCTGTAGCGGGCACTTATGACGAGCTAAAACAAGCAATGCCCGCGCGATAACAGTTGCTGCAGATGAAATTGCAGTACGCAACAGCTGTTTCAAAAGCTTTGACATATCTATACTGTTATAGAAACCTGATTTGACGATTAATTGGCTTGATTAGAATCAGGCATTTTTGCAAAAAAGGCAAAGGATAATGCATATTAGCTTTTTCATACAGCCACTATTTCGGTTGTTATGATCACTATGCCAGCCACGCAATCATTTCAGACACCAAAATTAAAGGGCAGGTATAAACATTCGGTACCTGAATTAGTATTTGGCAGGTTTCACTTAGTGTGTGACAAAAAAATACAGAATACAGGCACCTTGGAGTACTTGTATTCTATATAATTAAATAATTAAGCTTTAATGTCTTGCTTTCAGTATAGCTAAAAGCTCATCTTTGCGTTGCCTGGAGATAGGGATAATAGACTTGTCATCCATAATAAGCACTCCACCATCACTTTTAAGAAACTGTTTTATGTAATTGGTATTGATGATATGTGACTGGTGTACCCGATAAAATGGCCGCTCAGGGAGCAGCTCTTCCATGTCTTTTAGCGTTTTAGCTATTGTAAGTTTTTTATCTTCTGTAAGGTAGAATGTAGTGTAATTGCTACTGGCCTGTAAGTGTATAATGCTGTTGACAGGAATAAATTCAAGTCCTGTATTTGTAGGTACTACAATGCGTTTCAGATCCTGGGGCTGGCCGTAGTTTTGCAATAATACCTCTACCTGACGTTGTGTTTGCGTAATATTCTTCTTTGATTTAAAGCGCATAAGCGCATCTTCAAGATCTTCTTTAGTAATAGGTTTAAGCAGGAAATCAAGCGCACTTGATCTTATAGCCTGAATTGCATATTTGTCGTATGCAGATGTAAAAATAATCTCAAAGTTGATTTCTTCCACCTCGTTCAAGAGATCGAAGCCATTGCTTCCAGGCATCTCCACATCAAGAAAAATAAGGTCGGGATGGTAATTGATAATAGCCTCTTTAGCTTCTGCAACAGAACTGCATTCTGTTTGCATATTTATTTTATGGCTGGGATTAAGTAGTAGATTCCTAAGGTTTTTACGGCAATGTGCTTCATCGTCTATTATAATGGCATTTATCATTTAGTGGTGGTAGCTGGTAATGCGAAAATATAAAACTTGTTGCATAGTTCATGCTGCCGGGGCTTATCTCCCCAGGAAATTTGCTATATCTTTTTAAAATGATCTGCCGTTGAAAAAGCTCTCGGTCTTTTGTTAAAACCTTGTTTCAAGTGGTAAGGTTAGTACTACACGAACCCCTGTTTCCCCATTGTCTGTAAGGTCTGTTATAGTAACGTATGCTGCTGATTTTTTTTGTTTATTAATGATGTCTATTCTCTGATTAGTAAGCTTCATACCCAGAGATTCTTTCTTAGAAGCGAATTTCCCTCTAAGCTGGCTTGCTTTTTCGCGGCCAATACCATTGTCTTCAATTGTACAATGCAACATATTATTTTGCAGAGTAATAGTGAGCTTTATTTTACCACCGTCTTCTTTGTGTTGTAATCCGTGCAGGATAGCATTTTCAATAAAAGGTTGCAGGATAAGTGGCGGGATAAGTGTGTTTTCAGTGTCTATCTCAGGCGATATATTTATTTCATAATCCAGCTTTTTATCCATGCGCCGGGCCTCAAGCGAAAAATAGAGCTCAAGAGCTTGTATTTCTTCATTAAGAGATATGGACTGGTGTACTGAATTTTCGAGGATGATGCGTGTTAGTTTTGAAAAATCGAGCAGGTAAGCAGAGGCTACTGTATTGTTATTGTCTTGTATGTAGCTGTGGATGGAGTTAAGTGAGTTAAAGAGAAAATGGGGGTTCATTTGTGCACGTAGTGCAGTCATTTCTGTTTCTGATATTTGTTTCTGGAAGATAAGCTTGCGGCGGCGGTTGCGGTTATAAACAGTTACCGTTGAAAATGACGCAAGAAGAAGTATGCCTGCAAAAAGGTAGTTCCTATTAGTCTTTTCATTTTTTAGTTGCAATGCTTGTAACGATCTATCTTTATTAAGAAGCAGTATTTCATTGTCCTTTTTTTCTGTTTCATATAACTCCCGAACCTGGGCAATTTTTTTTGCTTTTTCGATATTGAATACCTGTGTTGCAAAATCATTTCTCTCCTGCAATATTAAATATGCATTTTTATAATCTTTCTTATCTTCATAAACACCCATCAGATTGTCATAGCCCTGAAGCTGTAACCGTTTGTTGCCTATCTTTTTAGCAAGATCTAAACCTTGATGAATGAGAGCAGTTCCGGCTGTCATGTTTTTACTACTTATAATTGCGCCCTTATCCATAAGACACAATGCTTCATCTGCAGGTAAATTATATTTACGGGCCAGGAATAATCCTTCATCAGTACATTTTATCGCATTTTCATGATCGCCTAAATGATCGTATGCCATAACGCAGTCGGTAAGTGCATTGAGTCGTACCGGCAAAAATGTTGCATCTGTATTTGTACTGTCTAATACATTTTTGAAAAAACTCAGCGCCTTCTTTAGATCCCCTTTTTTGCCATAAATAACGCCTATATTATTGAATAGGTCCAGTTTCCTCTCTAAGTCATTTTTGGAATAAGAAAGCGATTTTGTAAAATATTGTAAAGCCTCATCCAGGGATGCATCCTGGCGGCCGTCTTCTTCAGAAATAACGCCCAAATTCATATATACCAAAGCCAGAGAGTTACTGTCTTTGGTATCTTCGTAAATTTTTTCAGACTTTAATAAATATATAGTTGCTGAGTCGTAGCGGCCCAATTTGGCACTGTTGACACCAAGTTGATTATATGCCGCAGCAATGCCAGGCGTCGAGTTAATTTTAGTAAATAATTGCAGTGCGTGTCTTGCTTGCATGTTTGCACTTTCATACTCGCTAAATCGACTGTATATAAGTGAAAGCAGACTTCTCACTTTTGCTTCTCCATAAATATATTTAGAGCTAACTGCCAGTTGCAGGCCTTGCCTTGCAAAAAACAGAGCTGTATCTGGTTTGGTATCCTTATAGTATAGGCCAATTGTATCTAGAGCTATAACTTTCTGTTCTGCATTTGATATTTTGGGTACAGCGTAAGTAATAGAGTCAAAATATTGCTGAGCATTTTTTTGGGCATATACAGTGCTCATAAAAAAGGTCAGGAGTATGATACTGAATATGGAAATTAATTTGATTACTATGCGATTCATAAGAGAAAGAACAATTCGAAATTAACGAATATTCACGTAATTTACTTAGATGTGATGCCGTATTATATGCGTGTTATATAAGGAAGGTTACCTGATCAAAACCTTGTTTCAAGCGGCAGAGTTAGTATTACACGTACGCCTGTTTGCCCGTTGTCCGTAATGTCTGTTACGGTAAGGTATGCTGCGGATTTTTTTTGTTTATTAATGATATCTATTCTCTGGTTAGTAAGCTTCATGCCTAGAGATTCTTTCTTAGAAGCGAACTTCCCTCTAAGCTGGCTTGCTTTTTCGCGGCCTATGCCGTTGTCTTCAATTGTGCAATGCAACATATTGTTTTGCAGCGTAATAGTGAGCTTTATTTTACCACCGTCTTCTTTGTGTTGTAATCCGTGCAGAATAGCATTTTCAATAAAAGGTTGCAGAATAAGTGGCGGGATAAGTGTGTTTTCAGTGTCTATCTCAGGCGATATATTTATTTCATAATCCAGCTTTTTATCCATGCGCCGGGCCTCAAGCGAAAAATAGAGCTCAAGAGCTTGTATTTCTTCATTAAGAGATATGGACTGGTGTACTGAATTTTCGAGGATGATGCGTGT
>Ga0206829_10119_pt1 | contig 29251 bp, 27 predicted proteins | sample Alteio_BWOrgCont_75_FD_152862 | JGI IMG/M metagenome (GOLD analysis project Ga0206829, IMG submission 152862) | Enriched cells from forest soil in Barre Woods Harvard Forest LTER site, Petersham, Massachusetts, United States -... | ecosystem: Environmental > Terrestrial > Soil > Temperate forest >... | reverse complement strand
TAGAAGCCTGGATCATTAATGGCTGGCAAAGCTATGGATCATTCAATGCTTTGCCGGGCGTAGGTGGTAATTTTACATGGATACCTAACGAACGCCTTAAAATGCTTACCAATGATTACTGGGGCACAGATGATGCAGGCCTCATAGGCAGGCACAGGTTCCACTCGGACAATAGTCTATTGTACAAATACTACGATCCTAAAGGCAAGAAAACCGGCATAACTAAAATGGCCTTCTCTGCAACCGGGGATATAGGTTTTGAAAAAGGCGATGGTGTGGATGGCTTTACCAATGGCGGGCCAAATGACCCTGCACAGTATTTTTTAAGCTGGATGGTGTATAACAAAATATGGTTTGCTAAAAACAAACTGGGATTTTATTGCGGCGGTGGATGGATGACCAACCCGGGACGCTACTTAGTGCTTGAACCTACAGGCCAGGCCAGCGATTTGCCGAACCCATATAACCCAACCCAGGGAGCCAGTACCCTTCCGGTTTCAGCACAGTTTACTGAAAACCCCGGCCAATCTTTTTCGGGATGGGATTGCTCCTTTGGCCTTAGCTGGACACCTAATCAAAGTATAGAATTCAAAACAGAATGGGTGCATCGCCAGGCAAGTGTTCCCTATTTTGCAGGCCCTGGCGGTGTTACCTCACCAACAGGTTATACCACAACCCCCATACCTGCAGGCTGGACCCCCGATCTGACAACATCAGAGAACCGAATTATCTTTGCCGCACTTTTCCGCTTATAAAATGATGAACCTGTGAGATGGAATTATAGAGAAGCGGAACAAAGCGGGAGTTTGTGTGATTTAAAAGAGTGGCGTTTCATTTTTTATGATTCGCCGCTTTTTTGTTTTCCATTGGCTTAGTTTTATATCCATTGTGTTTGGCATACCTTTGATATTTGTTAAAAGGCTCGTTATCTAACTGTTGTTGTAAGAATATGGCACAATTACATCCATACCTGGTTATTGTCTTAAAATCTGTCAGCATTTATGTTTTTGTAATTCTGGGTATCCGCTTGTTCGGCAAAAAGGAAGTATCCCAGTTATCTTTGGTTGACCTTGTATTTATTTTGCTCATCAGCAATAGCGTACAGAATGCAATGGTGGGCGATAACACAACCGTACAAGGGGGAATGGCTGCAGCGTTGGGTTTATTCATCTGTAACTATGTTTTCAGGTTTTTTATATTGAGATCAAAGAAATTCAGCAATGCCGTTCAGGGTGAAAAAATTGTTTTGGTTGTTGATGGCAATGTGTTGCAAGATGGTCTGAAACGGGCTAAAATGAGCGAAGATGAACTCTGTATGGCGATAAGGGAACATGGGGTAGAGAATATTGAAGAAGCAAACCTGGTAGTGCTGGAAGTGGATGGAAACATAAGCGTACTCTCCTCTGATTTTTCAAAAAAATCGGTCATCAGAAGAAAAAAGCCACAACTTACACACAACCCTTAAGCATAATTATAGCTAAAAAATAAAATGCCAATCCTTATAAAACCCTGCAATTGTTAAAAAAATGCTATTTCCAGTAAATACCACCTGCTTGGTATGGGTATTGCAAATACTTAAGCATGATCAACCAATTTGAGATTCCAATATACCTGGAAGATGCTTTGCCGGAAATATCCGGAGATTTAAAGCAATGTAAAAAAGACAACCCCTATAAGTTAATGAAAACGCTTATTGATTTCACCAGCAACAATATTAAAGAGCATAATTACCAGGTAGTGAAACGTTGTTTTCAAATAGCTGAGAAGCTATATGACAAAGGCAATAGCATTGTAAAAAATTCTGTAGAAAATGTTTATATATATTCTTTTTCACGCCTCTTAAACGGGGACAAAAAAGAAATGAACCTGATATTGGGATTAATCCCGGGCACACTCTACTCTTTGTATATGCACCAGGTCCTTAAGCCGGGGATATAAGCAGAAATTATAGAAAAACAGAAGCTCAAGTAAAGAAAATACACTTAAATTATAAATAACAAAAATGGAAAGTCCAGATCCTTTATCAAGTCAGTTCGGATATGAATATGCAAATACTCAGCTACAGTATAAAAAATCAGTAGCAATAGCAAATGTTAATAATGAGACAGCGCCTTCTTTCAGTGTAGAGATCGCGAACATAAGCCATATATTCTGGGCACCGCAAATTTGTGATGAGATGTTATCGTCTGCTATTACGCGCGGCACCGGTATCTCCAAACGTTCTCCTCAAGACCTGCAAATAAAAATGAAAAGAGGTGAGGCTGTAATTGCATTCACATCAGATGGTAAGTGGGCAGGGTTTTCTTATATCTCGGCCTGGGAAAATGGAAAATATGTTTCGAACTCCGGTTTGATAGTAGCCCCCGAATTCAGAAAAACGGGCGTCGCAAAGAAGATCAAAAAAATGATCTTTGAACTGAGCCGTAAAAAATATCCCGATGCTAAAATATTCAGCCTCACAACAGGGCTTGCTGTAATGAAAATGAACAGCGAATTAGGATTTGAGCCCGTTACTTACTCCGAAATAACAACAGATGATAAGTTTTGGGAAGGCTGTAAATCCTGTATCAATTGCCCCATATTAATGAGCAAAGAAAGAAAAAACTGTTTGTGCACGGCCATGCTGTTTGATCCCGCAAACAAAGGTAATACTACGCATTAACCACTTTAGAAACATTTTATAAAAGAGGAAGGCCCATAAATCTGGGCCTCTCGTCTTTTATGTCGATCTGTTTTTTTTAAACTACTCCTGCATCATAAGCCCTCTCCCCATGTAGTGCTTCATCAAGGCCTTTGTCTTCATGCTCCTGTGCCACCTTCACTTTGCTTACCATATTAATTAACGCAAGCATGGCATAGGTAAATACAAAAGCATAGATACATGCCCCTACCACAGCTATCACCTGATGAAAAAAGAAAGTGGTATTGCCTGTTCTTAGTCCGTCAGCACCATTCGGATTAATGCCCCGTGTTGCAAATACACCTAAGAGTATCGTACCCAGGCAGCCGCCAATACCATGCACACCCCAAACGTCCAATGCATCGTCCCAGCCCATCCTGTTTTTAAGCGATACAGCCCAATAGCAGACACCACCCGCGGCTATACCAATAATAACAGCCGATGGCAATGACACAAATCCAGCTGCCGGTGTTATAGTAGCAAGGCCTGCAACCGCACCAGTAAGCAAGCCTACAAATTTTGGCTTTTTAACCAGGCTCCATTCTATTACTAACCATGTGATGGCCGCAAAGGATGCGGCCACATCTGTATTTAAAAATGCAAGACCTGTCACGGCATCCACGTCCAGTTCGCTGCCTGCATTAAAACCATACCAGCCAAACCATAGCAAACCTGTTCCTATGGCTATAAGAGGGATACTGTTAGGCGGCGATTCTTTATCCCTGCGCTGACCTACATATATTACAGATGCAAGTGCTGCAAAACCTGCAGTAGCATGTACTACTATGCCACCTGCAAAATCGCGTACGCCCCATTGTGCCAATAAGCCCCCACCCCATACCATGTGTGCAAAGGGGTAATACACCAGCAATTGCCACAGCACCAGGAATACCAGGTATGCTTTAAAACTTACCCTGTTAATGAATGCACCTGTTATAAGTGCAGGAGTAATAATGGCAAACATCATCTGGTAGGCCATAAAAACAAATTCGGGCAGTTTATGATTGCCGGGAAAAGGAGTATTCAAACCCACACCATGCATAAATGCCTTGTCCAGGTTGCCGATAAGGCCGCCCATCGTATCTCCGCTAAAGCAAAGGGAATAACCACAAATAAACCACATGATAGTAGTGATACCCATCGAAACAAAACTCTGGATCATGATGCCGAGAATATTGCGCTTACCCGCAAGGCCCCCGTAAAAGAAGGCCAGGCCAGGCGTCATTAACATAACAAGGCTTGTAGCCAGAAGCATAAAGCCTGTAGTACCGGTGTCAAACATAATTATTCCTTTTTTAGGTTAAAAATATTATTAAGTCTTTATCAAAACCATATTCCTGCATTTATCATCATCTCCCATCTCACATTAGTATTACTTCCATCGGTATGAAAGATCTTCTGGTCCGCATCCATCACTATACTCCTGCTTTCTAATCTTACATAAGAATTACCCGTCGGTTTATATTCCAATCCCAAAGTATAATCTGTTAACTTATACCCTGTAAGATTATTCTCGGCATCCAGCATAATGCCGGTAAGCATCCCATTTGCATCACTAAAAGCTTCAAACCTGCCATATACCCCTAGTTTGGGTTTTAGCTGGTATCTTAATGTAACAATAGCGCTATATACATAGGCGGTTTTATTTGGATCATTAATACCTGAGTTTTCCTGTGAAATATAATCAACTCCTATCACACTTTTTAATTTGGGCGTTAGAATATATGTAAAAACCAAATTGTTCAATAAACGCAAATGCGTGCCATTTATAGTATCGGGGGTTTCATCTCCATACAGGCTGTAGTAACCTAAACTTGCCTTATCGCTAAAAGTGTAAGTTGCTGCAATACCTACAGACTTTGTTTTATTGATCGTAACAAAGGTGTTATAGCCATTCAATATATGAAAACAAAGGAATAGTTTATCATTGGGGGCATAAGACAATTTAACACCCGATTGCCACCAGGGTTCATACACTGTAATGATGGAAAGCGAACTGGCTATATTATCCTTCGGCAGCAATGACTCTGTGCCGATATGCGTTTTAAACAGGCCTGCATCTATCCACATCTTTTTATTAAGCCTGAAACCTATATTGGCTTCCTGTATCAAATTAAACTGGGGAGACCAGGCACTTGCAGGCAGATCGCCATAATGCATCGTAGCGGTTGCCCTTAATTTACTGGAACTATACTGTGCCGTCAGTTGCAAAACGTTCAGGCCGAAAGCGTCATTTCTTGGAGAAATAGCTGCAAATTTTGAATAATTGTTGATCCCCACCGAATCTGAATAATGTGCATAATAAACATCTGTATATCCGCTCAACTTAAAAGAGGAAGTAGAATCTTTGTTTTGCGAAAAGCTACCGACCGGGAATAAAAAAAATGAAACACCCAAGCAGCATATTGCAATAAGTATAGAATAATTTCTTTCCACAATACGCTGTTTTAAATAAGTGGTAAGAAACAAACATATAAAGATTAAACATTAAAGTCAAGTGCTATTTGAATTTTGATTTGGCTTTTATATATTAATCTTCCTCACTATCCACTCTTACACTCGCTTTTTTATAAATGCTTTCTAATACCAACAATTCTTCATTACTCAGCTTGCTGTAATCCAGTTTATATTCTTCTTTAGGGCCCTCAATTTCCACTTTATCCGGGGTCTTACCATATCGCGCCAGCATCAGCTCTTTCCACGCCAGCCTGTCACCCGTCATCTTGGCCTTCCTGATCACAGCTATCGTCATTTGCTCCTCTTGGGTCAGGCTGCTCTGCTCCCCTTCCAGGTCCTTGCAGATATTTTCCATATCTAAAAACTTTTTTACAAGGGTGGCCATGTTTTTATAACCCTTTATCCGCCCCCTCTTCTCCGGCTGGTTCGTAGAACTAAAGCGAGTGTTCTTGCCCGCTTCTACTAAATTGTTTTTGTTTGTGCTTTTTTCCATGTTAATTGGTTTTTTATAGCACAAAATTAATGGCAGTAATTCCTATCGCATTGATTGTGCCCTACCTTTTCCTATAACTAATTTTGTTGGTATCGCTAAAGCACTTATCAACCTGGCATACCAAAAGCGAAATAATAAAATTTATATTATTGCAGTTTCGATAAAGGCTATATTTGGACAAATCACCTTTAGGGATCGACTGCTATAAGCCCGAAGGGCTGACATGATTATAGCAATAGCATAACAACCAAGCTAAACCCCGAAGGGGTGACATGATATTATAGGATAACACAGAAACTCAGACTCTCAGTGATAGGATCATAAAAAATCATTAAACGAAACAATTATGCCTGGCACATTTTCACAAATCTATGTCCAGATAGTCTTTGCTGTAAAAGGTAGGGAAAACCTTATAAGCAATTCATGGAAAGACGAGTTGCATAAATACATTGCTGGTATTATAAAAGGGAAAGAACAAAAATCAATAATTGTAAATGGCATGCCCGACCATATACACGCATTTGTTGGCTTACGGCCTTCTATGCCTATATCAGATTTGGTACGTGATATTAAAAACAATTCAACAAACTTTATCAATGATAAAAGATTAGTTAAAGGCAAATTTTCATGGCAGGAGGGTTATGGTGCATTTTCATATTCCCATTCTCACATAGAAACGGTTTACAATTACATTTTAAACCAGGAAGAGCATCATAAGAAGAAAACTTTTAGAGAAGAATATATCGGCTTCCTGAAAAAATTTGAAATAGACTATAATGAAAAGTATTTGTTCGAATGGATTGAGTAAAAAATTATACATTGTGTTAATGTTTAATCACAACCTGTATGACAAAAGAATACATTAAAGAAACATTTTTGCTATAATAATACCATCCCTTCAGGATTTTTCATTACGCCAATGATTTGTCCTCGGCTCTGCCTCCTTTTCAGGCTCAGTAAGCAATTTTTTGCAAATGCACCCCTTGTGATTTTTTACCCGGCTCATTTATACATTAACATTATTTATAATAATATATAATCCCCGCCGATATCTCCGTTTCTTTTTTCAAATATCGTGCTTTATTAATACATAATTTCCAATTGCTTCTTTAATCGGAATGGATTTCAACCTTTTCCAAACAACATGCAGTATAGATTCTCCTCTCCTTTGGAGAGGCCGGGTGAGGCCCCTTTATTAAAAGTAGGGCACCATTCATCCCAAAACAGAACCCCATCTTAACTTTGTTCTGCCAAAAAATAAAATCGTATGAACGAATTTGATTTAAGCCGCATAGGTCCCGAAACGATAAGAGAGGTTCTTGCCATTGAAAACGTGTTTACAGATAAGTTAACAGGCAAAAGATTTAAAGCCAGCTATTTTGAAATGATGTTCCTTGCAGTGTTTAAAAAAGCTGCCAACGGAGACATGGAGGCTTACGATGCGCCTTTGATCGCAATGTACCTGGGGAAAATAGAAACACTACTTAAATCCCGAAACTGCAGTCTCAATTATGCTGATTTCAGCGATGAATATTGGGTATCACTTTATAGGAAGGTGCAAATAGATATCAAGGATGCTGCAACCTATCATTCGTTAAAATAAGGGTGAGAAAGATTACAGTCAAAGTCAAGCACCACTTAATTTGTCTTAATTAAGAAAAAATGCAAAATATTTTAAGTAATAAAATAAATAAACCTTAGTTGCATTATTCCCGCGCAATAGCTATAATTTTAGTTCTTAATGAAAGAGCTGAACATCAAGAAAATAAGCTTTGCGGGTGTATTAATAGCACTGGGAATTGTTTTTGGCGATCTTGGCACATCCCCTTTATATACGTACAAAGCAATCATCGGAGATCGTACCATTAGCGAGATCCTTATCCTGGGAAGTGTTTCCGCCATTTTCTGGACATTGACTTTTCAAACTACGATTAAATATGTGCTGGTGACCATGCGGGCAGACAATAATGGCGAGGGTGGCATCTTTTCTTTATATGCCCTCATCAGGAAAAAAGGGAAATGGATGATCTGGCCCGCTATTATAGGCGGCAGTTTTATGATAGCCGACAGCCTTATCACCCCTCCCATATCTGTTACATCTGCCATTGAAGGGCTTAAAGATGTAACACCGGGCGTACCCATACTTCCCATCACAATAGGCATCCTTATTGCATTATTCGTTTTTCAGCAAAGAGGCACCGGCAGTATTGGTAAATTTTTCGGGCCCGCAATGGTCTTATGGTTTGGCATGATCGCTGTGCTGGGTTTCAATAATTTGCTGAAAGATGTTTCTGTGCTGCGGGCCTTAAACCCCATGTATGCAGCCAGAATGGTTACCCAATACCCCGGCGGTTTTTGGGTTTTAGGCGGCGTGTTTTTGTGTACAACAGGCGCTGAGGCCCTTTATGCAGATATGGGGCATGTGGGGCGGCTGAATATTCAGATAGCCTGGATATTTATAAAAATTTCCCTGCTGCTGTGTTATTTTGGCGAGGCTGCACTTTTGGAGTCGCATATAGGGCAAACACTTAATAATGTGGATGCTTTCTATGGATTGGTGCCACATTGGTTTTTAATACCCAGTATAGCTATTTCAACCTTTGCCACCATCATAGCCAGCCAGGCATTGATAAGCGGCACTTATACATTATTTAACGAAGCCATCCGCCTGAATATATGGCCTAAACTACGCACCAAATTCCCAACAGACTTGCGTGGGCAGATATATGTACCTACCATCAACTGGTTTATGATGTTTGGCTGCATCGGCATGGTATTGTATTTCAGGGAATCGAGCAATATGGAAGCTGCGTTTGGCTTGTCAGTAACCGTAACAATGCTGATGACAACGATATTGCTTTCTTATTATTTATACACCAGAAAAAGCTCCAGGATATTTACGGCAATTATTCTCATTGTGTATTTATGGATAGAATTTACTTTCCTTATCGCTAACCTTAAAAAATTTACACATGGCGGCTGGCTCACCTTGCTGATAGGCTCGATTCTTGTTTTCATTATGTATATCTGGAATAGCGGCAGAAAGCTGAAAGGCAAGTACAAAAAATATCTTAGCCTGGAAAAATATGTGCCTGTTCTGCAACAATTAAGCAATGATAAAAGTATTCCTAAATATGCAACTCACCTTGTCTATCTTACTATTGCAGAAAAACCAACCCTGATAGAGCAAAGAATAATCGAGTCTATATTCGGCCGTATGCCAAAGAGGGCGGACCTATATTGGTTTTTACATGTTGATGTGGATGACTCGCCTTATACAATGACTTATTCAACTAAAATTATTGTCCCCGACGAAGTTATTTACGTGAAGATCAAGCTGGGTTTCAGGATCGTTCCCCGAATCAACCTGTTATTTAAAAAGATAGTAACAGATCTTGAAAAAAACAAAGAGATCGCACTTGAAAAGAATATTTACCGGAGTATTGATAAAGATACTTTGGGGGACTTTCGTTTCGTGGTGATGAAAAGCTTTTTATCTTTTGACAATGAGCTACCGTTCTGGAAAAATATTGTGATGCATCTTTACTTCATTCTTGACAAATTAAGTTTACCGGACCCTGAAGCCTTTGGACTGGATTACAATAATGTTGAAGTGGAAAGGGTGCCACTTATAGTACAAGCCCCCCAGGAGATCAATTTGAAACGAGAAACGGAATAATTACATCACCACTGCTGCCAGGCTTTGTTCCCAGGCCAGGAGGGATGGATATTGTTCATCTATCAGGTCGTGCGGCAATTCAAACGGCTCGTGCTTGGTAGTAAGAAATACGGTATGCATGTTCAAACGCTTGCCAAATTCCATATCGCTCATGCTATTCCCCACCATTATGCTGCGCCTGAAATCAACGTCAGAAAAATCTTCTTTAGCCTGCAAAGCCATGCCTGAGTTAGGTTTCCGGTTATGGTCATTATCAGAAATGGCGGTTGATGTATATATTTTATCTATCCGTCCCCCATTTTTTCTTACTTCTTCCGTCATCCGGGTATGAATATCGATCAATGTTTCCAAAGTCATGATACCCCTGCCTACTCCTCTTTGGTTAGAAACGACAACAATAGTGCCGAATAATTTACTGAGGGATTTTAAAGCTTCCAAGGCTCCGTCATGAAATTGAAATTCGCTCCATGTTGTGATATAGGAACCTACGATCTCTTCGTTTATTACACCATCCCTGTCTAAAAATAGGGTCCAGCTATTATCTATTTGTGATTGGGAGTTCATCGGGTTTGCGTCATTTTTCATTTCAAAAAAGTTTTTGTTCCACCAACTGGCATATTATATGTCCTATCATAATATGCGATTCCTGTATCCTCGGGGTGTCATTACTCGGCACATTGATCGTATGATCGCTCATGCCTTTCATTTTGCCACCACTCTCTCCTGTAAGTACTACAGTAATCATACCAATTTTTTTAGCTTCCTCCAATGCTTTTATAATATTAACAGAATTGCCGGAAGTGCTTAAACCTACTAAAACATCGCCGGGTTTTCCCGTACCTTTTATTATTCTGCTATAGACGTATTCGTAACCATAATCATTGGCTACTGCTGTTATATACGAAGTATTGCAGTGTAAGGCTTCCGAAGGCAAAGGGTTTCTGTCGGTATAAAAACGCCCGCTGAACTCTGCTGCCAGGTGCTGGGCATCGGCAGCGCTGCCACCGTTGCCGCAAAACAATACTTTATTGCCATTCTGAAAAGCAGCAATGATCAGGTTGGTAACCTTTTCGATAGTATTTAATAATCCGGCACTGGCAAGCACTTTCTGCTTGGTATCAATGGATGCCTGTATGATACTTTTTATTTGCTCTTCCATAACGAATCGGCCAAAAATACAACAGCACGCATTACAATGCGTGCTGTGTTAAGAATATATTTTACAATATTATTACAAAATTAACATTGCATCTCCATAACTGAAGAAGCGGTATTTCTCTTTTATGGCAGTTTGATAGGCCTGCATGGTAAGGTCGTAACCTGCAAAAGCACAAACCATAATTAACAAACTTGTTTTGGGCAGGTGAAAATTCGTAACGAGTGAATTAGCTATCGAAAAATCGTAAGGCGGATGGATAAATAAATTTGTCCAGCCTTCTTCGGGTTTCAAAAGCCCCTGTGCAGTTACAGAACTTTCCACAGCACGCATACTGGTGGTGCCGATGGAGCAAATGTGCCGGTTTTCTATTTTAGCCCTGTTCACTATTTTGGTTGCATAATCGTCCACTTTAAAATATTCTGCATCCATTTTGTGTTTCGACAGGTCTTCCACCTCTATAGGCCTGAAAGTGCCCAGGCCGGTATGCAAGGTTACCTCAGCAAACTTCACCCCGATAATCTCAAGGCGTTTTATTAATTCCTTGCTGAAATGCAGGCCGGCAGTGGGGGCTGCAACAGCACCCTCGTATTTGGCATACACCGTCTGGTAACGTTCTTTGTCTGCTTCCTCGGGTTTGCGTTTTATATACTTAGGCAGCGGTGTTTCTCCCAGGGTCTCAAGCATATTCTTGAAATCGTTCTCACTGCCATCAAAAAGGAACCGTATGGTGCGCCCACGCGATGTGGTATTATCTATTACTTCTGCAACCAACTCATCATTCTCGCCAAAATAAAGTTTGTTGCCTACACGTATTTTACGGGCAGGATCAACAATAACGTCCCAAAGGTGGTTAGGCTTATTAAGTTCGCGCAATAAAAATACTTCTATCTTGGCGCCGGTTTTCTCTTTACGGCCATACAAACGGGCCGGAAATACCTTCGTATTGTTTACTATCATGACATCTTTGTCATGGAAATAACCCAGTATATCTTTAAAGGTTTTATGCTCTATTTTGCCGCTGTCGCGGTGAATGATCATCAGGCGGCTTTCTTCGCGTGTTTTTGCGGGGTGTTGCGCTATTAAGTTAAGTGGTAAGTCGAATTTGAATTGCGACAACTTCATATTTGGAAGAATAATTTAAAAGTGTGCAAAGTTACAGAAAAAAATACAATTTATAATTTCAGGCCTAAAACACAGAATATTCAGGACCTTAATATTATTAAATTATTATCTTTATATCATGCATCTGCCACAAAAAAAAGAAGATATGGGATAATTTGTTATGAAAAGAAAGATTGCAAGCTTTTTATTGTTCGCTATGGCGTTTATATTAAATGCTGCTGGGTTCGATACACCCAAAGGTTGGTTCAAAGGGGCTGGCCATCCACCAAAATATGACATTGGAGTTGACACAGGTGCCGGTTTAAATGGCAGCAATGCAGGCACCATCAAATCAATTCTTCCATATATTGACGGTTCTGGAAAACTAGCACAAAGATTTAAGGCTGGTAAACTTGCAGGCCATAAAATAAGGATGACAGGGTATATGAAATCAAAAGATGTGATTGTCTATGCCATGTTTTGGCTGAATGCTATTAAACTAGAGGGGGAAAAAGCAAAAAACTTAGCTTATGAAAATATGATGGACCGACCTATTGTTGGAACTACCGATTGGACAGAATATGAAATAATATTGAGTGTACCTGCAGAGGCTAACTACATGGTCATAGGGGCATGGTTAACAGGTACAGGCCAAATATGGATCGATGACTTAAAATTTGAAATATTGGCCCCATCTTCCCTCCAGGTAGTAAAAGACACCACAAAAGAAGAGCAAGGGCCTGTAAATCTTAATTTTGAAGATTGAATTCGTAGCTACTTTCCAATCCATAACAATATCCTAACCTATACCTATTAAAAAATTTGATTTATTTTATTTTTAATTTCATTTATTATTTTCACAAAAAATTTGGGCGATGTCGATTGCGGATAAAATATTTCACTCAAAAGAAGAAAAAGCTGCCGCTAACCTTAAGGCAGGCGAAGATTTCCTGGAAGCAAATAAACAAAGGCCGGGCGTAGTTGCTTTACCAAGCGGCCTGCAGTATGAGGTACTTGTGGAGGGAAGCGGCCCAAAACCTACGGAAACAGATTCTGTGAACTGTCATTATCATGGCACTTTGATAGACGGCACTGTATTCGATAGTTCTGTGCAAAGAGGCCGCCCTATATCTTTCGGGCTTAATATGGTAATAAAAGGCTGGGCCGAAGGTGTGCAATTAATGCCTGTTGGCAGCAAATGGCGCTTTTTTATTCCCTCTCATCTTGCTTATGGCGAAAGACAATTAAGTAAGGAAATAGGTCCTAATTCAACACTGATATTTGAAGTGGAATTGCTTGGGATTGATTAGTGCCATATCTTTCCTTGTTCTCTTTATCGTAAAACAATCCCTTTAATGAAGAAAATTCAGGTAATATTATTTAGCCTGCTTTCTTTTTCTCTCAATGCGCAGACCATTGATGAATACTTTGAAAAGATAAGAGAGAATGGTGCAGCGCTTACAGCTTTTTTCCAGCAAATGCCCAAAGGGGGCGACCTGCACAATCACTATAGCGGATCGGTGTACGCCGAAACTTACATTGAAGACGTTGTAGCAAAGAACTATTATATTAACACATACACCTTACAAGTATTACCCAAACCACCAGCAAAAGCAGATGGCTGGATTTCTTTATCGGCACTTACAAGTTCCGGCCAGATGCCTGCGTACAAAGAAAAACTGCTGCAAAAATGGTCATGTAAAGATTACAATGGGGTTTCTTATCCATCTGACAAACAGTTCTTCGAGACCTTTGGAAATTTTGGCATCGCCAGCCGCGACAGGCTGGATACGGGCCTGCTGGAATTAAAGCGCAGGGCCATCAGCGAACACGTAAGTTATATAGAAACGATGTTTACCAGCATACCCTGTAATGGGCTAAAAAGTATTGATACCTCTTATAACCGTCTACTGCTGCAAGCAGAACAGAACAGGGATGAGACTGCTACCAACAATCTCCTTGAGCGATTATACTTCAATACGATAGAACACGATGCTGCCGGCTGCGCCGATTCTTTTAATACCAATGTGGTTGCTGCTTTGCATAATAAACTACATATTGACGATGCCGACTTCACGATGCGCTACCAGAACTATGTGTCGCGCACCATGCAGCCTGCTGATGTTTTTAAAAGCCTGGTGCTTTCCTTTATCTCAGCCGACAAAAGCCCTCTTATTGTGGGCGTGAATATTGTGGCGCCCGAAAATGATGATGTATCCATGAGAGATTACTGGCTGCACATGCAGATGTTCAGGTTTTGCCATAATAAATATCCAAACGTAAAATACTCCATGCATGCCGGAGAACTGGCACTGGGAATGGTGAAACCCGAAGAAATGACCTGGCATATAAATGCTGCGGTGCGCACAGCCGGGGCCAACAGGATAGGCCATGGGGTTGATATACCTTACGAACACGACTGCTATGACTTACTGCATTACATGGCAGACAACAAAATACCCGTTGAAATAAATCTGTACAGCAACGAATTTATTCTGAAAGTAAAAGATGACAGGCACCCTATCACTTTATATAAAGACTACCATGTGCCTATAGTTATCTGCACAGATGATGCAGGAGTGCTAAGAAGCAACCTTACAGAACAATATGTATTGCTTGCCAAACGCTATAAAAACATCAGCTACCACGATATAAAGACCTTTGTTTATAACAGTATAAAATACAGCTTTATTGAAGAAGATACTGTGAAGCAGCAACTAAAGAAAAAGCTGGATGCTGATTTTGAGAAGTTTGAGGCTGAAATAATCGCAAGCCACAAACCCTGATAAAGCCGCCAGCTATTTTATGAATATCAATGCATCCAGGTGGGCAATTTCTTTACTATCTATAAAATTTCCCGGGCCTTCTTACCTGATTGACCTGATTATAAATCGCATATTGATCTAAAAAATATTTTTAGCTTCATGCAACCTTTTATTTTGAGTGTTGTCTTTCATGTAAATTATTAAGCACTTGGCCCCCAGCTATATTGATATTCACAAAGCATTGGTTGACCGTTGCCGTAAGGATGACAGGAAAGCGCAAAATGAATTGTACCATATATATGCCAGGCCAATGTATAATGTTTGTATGCGGATAGTGAACCATGTGGGCGAGGCGGAAGACATTTTGCAGGAATCATTTATAGAGGCTTTCCGCTCTATACATGATTTCAGGGCCGACTCCACATTTGGCGCATGGCTGAAAAAGATAGTTGTAAACAGATCTGTAAACTACCTGAAAAAAAGAAAGCTGAAACTATTGGAGGACATACCCGAAACGGCGGCTGTAATGTATGATAATACAGATACTGCTCCAACGCAATGGGAAGTGCAAAAAGTACACAAAGCGATACAAGAATTACCCGACGGTTATAGGCTGGTGCTGAGCTTATACCTGCTGGAGGGTTATGACCATGCGGAGATCGCGCAGATATTGAATATAAGTGAATCAACTTCGAAATCGCAGTATAACAGGGCGAAGGCAAAGGTGAGAGAGCAATTAATGAAATGAGATATGAAAGACAATTTTGAAAAATTTATAGAAGAGCATCGTTCAGAACTGGATGTTTTTGAACCCAGGGAAGGATTATGGGACGGCATTAACGAAAAACTACCCAAACAAAAGAAACAAAGGCAAACCTGGTATTATGCTATGGCAGCATCCATATTGCTTTTAGCGGGAGCAATTGTATGGCTGAGGCCAAAACCTGTACCAAGTAACAATACAACAGAAACAGTTGTTGTAAACCCGGAGGAGAGGAAAGCAGAAGTGTATTACGCGTCCCTGATAGATGAAAAACGCAAAGAACTGAACCGTTACTGCAGCGAAGAGCCCAAACTGTGCAATGAATTTGAAAAAGAACTGGATACACTGAATATGTTATACGGGCAACTGAAACAAGAATACAATGCCTCTTCAAATAATGAGGCGGTGCTGCAGGCAATGATCAATAACCTGCAATTACAATTACAGGTATTATCGCAACAGTTACAGATCATACAAAATATAAAGGCCAAAAACGAACAGGTAAAAACATTATAAATATTCATCCTTTTCATAAAACCAAACAATATGAGACCAATAAAATTGATCATGCTTGTAGTGCTATGCGCACTAAGCAATACATTATCCGCCCGTTGGGCAGACCAGGCCGCGAAAGAAAAAACCATCAACAAACATTATTCTGTAAGTAGCTTTGACAAATTATATATTGACAATACTTACGGAGAGGTGCATGTGAACACGTGGGATAAGAACGAAATTACTGTGGACGTACACATAAAAGTTAAGGCGAAAAACGAAGCAAGTACACAGGGCCTGCTGGATGATATAGACATTGAAGACTCGAGGTCATCAAACAAGATCATGGTGACAACGTCAATCAATAAAAGGCATATTACGAATGAAAATACCGATATCAACATTGACTACACTATTAATATGCCCGGCAAAAACGGCTTGGACATCACCAATAAATTCGGGGCTGTGTACCTGGACGATTTTGAGGGAACTCTAAACCTGAAATTAGAATATGGCAAATTGAAGACCAAAAAACTTAGCGGCCCGGAAAAAGATATAAACGTAAAATTCGGAGGTGTAGATATTACTAGCATAGAATACGGCAACCTGGATATCTCATACTCCAAACTAACGATAGATAAAGCACAAACAATAGATGTGAAGAACAGTTTTGAAAAGACGATCATCAATAGTGTAAAACAGTTGAAAATAAAACAACGCTATGGCGATCTTAATATTGGTTCTGTAGAGGAAATATCCGGTAGCGTGGAGTTTGCCAATATGGATATTGATAAAGTAACAAAAAGCTCGGAAATGAATTTAGAATATAGTTCTAAAGCGAGTTTTGGAAGCGTAGGTGCAGATGTTAGCCTCTTTAAAATAGATGCCGGTTACAGCGGTGTATCCTGTATGTTTGACAATGGCGCCAACCTTGCAGGTGATATTGATATTTCTTTCGGGCACTTCAAAAATCATTCTTCCAACAACAGCATGAGCTTCGAAAAAGAAGAAACCTCTGAATACAGCCATGAAGAACGTTATACAGGCAAAATAGGCGCGGGCGCAGGTAAAATGAGGATTAAGGCAAAGTATGGAGATGTGGTGTTTAAATAGTTTTGGCTACTTATTGAAGTAAGTTATTAAAGGTGATATTTTAACAACATCAGGACGCTACCTATAATAGCTAAAAACTGTACCACGCCAACAATATATATAGCTCTTGTGAGCCTTACTTCTGTCTCTCTTACTTCAAGACGAACTGACGCAATATCTTCTTTTGTGGCAAAAACAGAGGTCTTATCATTTAATTGCTTTTCCACTTTTGCTTCCACAAATTCAGTTAAAGCTCTGGCCTGGTCTTTTCCAAGCTTATCACTTAATATTTCATAAAGTTGTATGTCGCTTACTATCATTTCCTAAATCGTAAAATACAAATATAGTAAATATAAATTAAAAAATATTTTGGGTACTGATTGCTAGCAGCGTCCCTTGAAAAGAGACAAGTATTACACCTCCTTTCTGAAAAAATCCTTATCACTATTATAAGCATCAATAATATTCCAAAACCGCGTAACTATATATATTAATACAGGAATGAACAATACCTTTATTGCAGACATGTGTACATTTACATATAGCTCCGCACAGATAACACAGAAATCCAAAATGAAGATTATATAGATAAAGACAGCCTTAATAAAATGCTTCTTTACTAACTGCCCGAGCCCAGGTATTAAAAAAGAAAATAACGCAGGTACCCCATATTTTTGACTCATAAAATCTATTTTGAAAAGTTTACTAATACCACTGCTAGCACTCATGAAACTTACCTCTTCAAATACTCATCAAAATAATCTGTTATTTTCTGCATCAGGTGCACGCGGTCTTTGCCACGCACATTATGTTCATAGCCAGGGTAAACAAAATAATCCACCTGCACATTTTCGTCCACACACTTTTTTATAAAATCAATGCTTTGCTGCCACACTACCACGTTATCTTCCGTGCCATGTATCAGCAATAGCTTTCCTTTCAGGTTTTTTACTTTATCTAAAAGATTGGCATCTTCGTAGCCATCAGGGTTTTGGTCTGGCGTATCCATATACCGCTCTGTGTACATCACTTCATACATTTTCCAGTCCATTACCGGGCCGCCGGCTACTGCCACTTTAAATACGTCGGGGTGTTTCAGCATTATAGAAGTGGTCATAAATCCTCCATAACTCCAGCCATGCAGGCCCATACGATCTGCATCTACGTAAGGTAACGACTTTAAATAATCTACGCCTTTCAACTGGTCTTCCATCTCCACATTCCCCAGGTGGCGAAATGTTGCCTGCTCAAATGCCAGCCCACGGTTCCAACTACCCCTGCCATCCATACTGAAAACGATATAACCATGCTGGGCCATATACTCGTACCAAAGATTACCACTTTCAGGAAAAGTGTTGCGTATCAACTGTACATTCGGGCCATTATATAAATAGACAATAACAGGATATTTCTTAGTACTGTCGAAATGTGTTGGCAGTATTAGTTTGCCATATAATGTTGTATTATCGGATGCTTTCAGTTTTATATTCCTTATCTCCGGGCGGTCATAATCAGCCAACGTGTTTGGGGCATCTATGAGTGTTTTAGAAAAGCTGCCATCTGTACTCCTTACCACACTCTTTTTCGGGATGCCTGTGCCTGAATAAACATCCAGTACATATTTTCCATCTTCACTGCAGGTTGCAGTATGAAAACCTTCGCCTTTATCAATACGTTCCATTCTGCCGTTATTCCAGTTCAGCGAATAAATATTTTTATCCAGGGGCGATTCCTTTGAGGCCGTGATAATGACCTCCTTAGCGTTTTTATCAAACCCGGCTATCTCATTCACAACCCATTTTCCCTCAGTTAGTTTCCGTATCAGTTTGCCATCTGTGTTATACAGGTACAAATGTTCATAGCCATCTCTTTCGCTCCACCATATAAATTCATTATCATTCCCCGGAATAAATGAAAGCGGATGTGTTGGGTGCACATATTTAGGATTCGTTTCTTCAAATAATGTCTTGAGCATTGCCCCCGTCTCTGTATCATATTGATTCAGCCACAAATGGTTCTGGTCGCGGTTAAGGATGCCTATATAAATATATTTTTCGTCTGGGCTCCATGTTACAGAGGTAAGGTAATGATCTTTAGGCTCACCGGTTTGCATGGTCACTACCCTGCCCGTGCTGGGATAATAAACATTAAGAGTTACCTGGTGGGATGTGCCACCTGCCATTGGATACTTGATAATATCGGCTCTTGCAGGAGTTTCGCCCCATCTTACGATAGGGTAATCATTTACCATCGTCTGGTCCATGCGGTAATAAGCAAGATAATTGCCACCGGGCGAAAAAAATATACCATGATCTATACCAAATTCATCTCTGTGCACGGACTGACCGCAGATAATATTCTTATTCGCCTCCTTAGTTACCTGCACCAATTTTTTATCATCGCCTATAAGCCAAAGATTATTTTCTACTGTAAAGGCTAGTTTCCGGGTTTTATTTTCCACCGTAACGTTTTCAGCCTTATCGGGCAATGTGCACCAATGCTCCCAGTTAAAGCCCTTTGCAGTTAGTATGCCTTTCTCAACATCTTTATCATTCACAAAATACGCATAGTCCTCATCCATCCATTTAAAAGCCGGTAAAGATTTCAGTTGTCCTTTTATAGCATCATTCAATTGTTCTAATCTTACAACAGTGTCTGTCCTGTTTTTTACAAAATCAGTTCTTATCCATGCCTGTCCTTTATTTACAGTTTGCCAGAATTTATCGTTACCCGGTTCCCAACTTGGTTGTCTAATACTTTGAGGGGCCAAGGTAGTTGTCATACCATTGGTTGCCTCTGCCATTGTAAAAAGCCTGCTTTGCCCAAATGCACCGGAAGATAAAAGCAAGGCTGTCATCAGCCCGCATATAGATCTGCTATGTATCATGAATGTAATATTAACAAAAAAGGGATTAAAAAATAATCCCCTTCTTCATAACTATTATAGTTAGTCCATTAAAAACCATTTACGACTTCCCTCAACCTCACCAGTTTCTCCATTAATGGTTCCAGCAAGTCCAGGCGCAGCATATTCGCTCCGTCAGACTTAGCCTTGGATGGATCAGGATGTGTCTCTATAAATAAGCCATCTGCACCTACCGCAATGCCTGCCCTAGCTATGGTTTCTATCATCGCGGGATTGCCACCTGTAACTCCACTTGTTTGGTTAGGCTGCTGCAAGGAGTGGGTGCCGTCTAAAACCACCGGTACTTCCATCATTTTCATGATAGGTATCGCCCTGTAATCCACCACAAGGTCATGATAACCAAACATAGTGCCGCGGTCTGTAAGAATAATTTTTTCGTTGCCACTTTGCCTTATTTTGTCAACAGCAAACTGCATAGCTTCTGGAGAAAGAAATTGCCCTTTCTTCACGTTCACCACTTTCCCTGTTTCTGCGGCAGCGATCAGTATATCGGTCTGGCGGCAGAGGAAGGCAGGTATTTGCAATACATCCACATATTCAGCAGCTATAGCGGCTTCATTTGCAGCATGTATGTCTGTAACTACCGGGATATTAAATGTGTCCCGCACTTTCTTTAAAAGCTTTAGTGCATTCTCGTCGCCTATACCTGTAAAGCTGTCCAACCTAGTGCGATTGGCTTTTCTGTATGATGACTTAAAGATGTAAGGTATTCTCAGGCGTTCGCATATCTTCACTACCCTTTCTGCAGTAGCCATAATTACTTCTTCACTCTCTACCACACATGGGCCTGCCATAAGGAAGAAATTGTTATTGTCTTTAAAATTTGGGAAAATTATTTCTAAATTCTTTATCATATAATGCTTGTAGAATAATCTGCAATACTAGTCTTTTTTTAAAAGCACCAGTTGTTTTTGCTCTGTTGCATTACTAAATGCCTTCATAAATTTTACATAGTCAGCAAACATTGAAGCATCATATGTTCCTTCCACTATTCTATAAGTCCGCACAAGTTTTATCGTATTGTCATTCTCAAAAAATATTTTGTAATTATATGCTCCAAAGGAGTAAGTCATGTTTATTTCTCCGGGTACATATTCCGCAGTGTAAGCGCCATCTAACTTGACTACTTCACTATCGTCCGTCTCAAACGATTCCCTGATATAAAAAGGCTTCTCTCTTTTCTCATTTTCTTCCGGCACACTATAACCGGTTTGGAAAATGTCGGGATCTATAAACATACGTTTACCCGCATGAGTGATTTTACCACTGCCCGTCAAAGAAATTTGCTCCGATAAAGTGGGAATGCGTCCATTAAGAGAAGTGCTTATTTTATAATCATTCACTTTGTATGTATTGAGAGAGAATTGCCTGTTCAGGTAATCTTCCACCTTTTCCTTCGGCTGGTCAATTAATTCATGTCGTTGAGAGACATAGTTTGAACCTCTTATTTCTTTCCTGATCTTAGCATCAACCTGGTCTTTGTCGTCAATATGTGCATAAACGACCCTCGTAGAGTGGTTGTCACTGTAATTGTAGGTGGGGGTCTTAACCACCACACCTCCGTCCGGCGTAAGCATTAAAACATCCCTGTCATGCGTAAAGTCTGATAAATAGCCAGCCGGCAGATCCTTGGAGGTACATTCCAACCATACCGTATCTTTTTCAGATGGAACACATAGAATGGCGTGATTGAAAGAGCTAAATGGAAAATCTGTCAGTAATTTACGGCTATTATCTTTCCCTCCGTATACTAACACCATATCAGAAGATATGCCCGCTTCTTTTAATAATGCCTTCATATAATTGCTCAATGCCTTACAATCTCCGTAACCCTTTTCCGCAACAAAATCTGCGGGGAAACATTGCCAACCACCCATTCCCAGCTGGATACTGACATAACGTGTGCCGGACTGCAGATATTTATATAATAAAGAGATTTTGTTAAAAGTAGAAGAGCATGTATCAACTAATTTATGCACAGCTATTTTAGTCTCAGCCGGTAAGTCTTGTCTTTTATCATTCAGATCATAAAAGAATTTCCCAAAAGACTTCCATGTATCCATTTTACCGCTTAAACCTCCAAATTCAAAACTATCTGTAGCAAATATTAAGGTAGGTAAGGGGAAGTTTTCTAAGGGCGCTAACTTATCTTCTTTTCTGGCGGCAATATTTCCAACTGAGAAGATCATGGTCGTCATATTACCATCCTTCTTGTCAGTGTGCTCCTTATTAAGATGGAATGCCCTATACCTTAATGGCAGGTCTGTGGGATATTCTATACTGAAATCAGACTTTTCAACTGCACATTTATGACTTTTTTGGGGATACCAGGCAGGAAGAAAAAAAGAAATATTCGTACGTTTTTCTATTTCAAATTCTACAGTAAAAGGGTATACCGAATAATTAAAGTCGCAATACTTTACCCTGGAGTCATCGAAGAGGTTAGGGGCACTGACTACAGCTGCATCTCGTATATCTACCTTTTTCAAGCTCCTCACTTCTTTACCGTCTTTATCATACAGAGTCCCCTCAATGCTATTTATTGTGCTGAATTTATTGTAGTACTCACCCAACCTTGCATAGTCATAGCCATCTTTATTCAATATAGTTATTGCATAAGTTTCAGTTTCATAAATTTCGTCCAGCGATACTATTCTTACTTCCTGGCTACTCCTGCGCACAACGGCATCGGCATGCTTCAAAAGGGCCGGTGGTATCAGGCTGCAATCAAGGGTTTCATCTCCTTTCGCATAAGTATCAGCAGAAAAAAACAAAATAGCTAAAAGCAGTACAATGTATTTTGGCATATTTATTTATCTTTTACCTTCTTCAACACAAGCATATCGTTTTCATTTTCTACCATCGTTCCAAAAAACTCCCTGATCGTGCTGTATTCTTTTACGTCAAAATTAGTTTTCGCAACCGTAAAATTTGAATTTACCGTTATCACCCTGTTACTGCTATCATAGTTCACCAAGTGCTTAAACATGATGTTACCCTCATCATATTTTACAATAATTGGTTTCGGCAGATCTTCTGCCTCCATATTTTCCGGCAATTTCAAAGTCATCACATAAATATCTTCAAACTTGTTGGGAAACTCCACCGGTAATTTTCTATGTGTAGATTTAAACGGGTTTTCGCTGTAAAATTTCCTGAAATCGGCATTCAGATAAATAATACCGGCTTGCTTAGAAGTTATATTAAGAGTATATTTAATTATAAGGTTGGTGTCTGCATTTTCAAGATTAATTGTTTTCATGTCCGATATTGTCACATCCCCCTTATAGGATTCCGCTTCCCCCTTGATATATTTATGCAAAGCAGTAGAATCCCCGTCCCATTTTTTTCTCAGGGACATAGAACTAAACATCCCATGCTTTTCGGCAATATTTATTTTGCATAGGCTGTCCCCTATGCCATCTATATTAACCACGTAAACATTTCGTTCTTTCAGATCGTCAGGACTCAAAAAAAGTTCATCGCCGTGGCTATCTATAATACGCGCATAACCATTATAACAGTATGTAGGTAAAATGCCGAAAGGATTAAATTTATCAGAAGCATCAAAAAAATACCTTACACTGTCTATCGTCACCATGCTTACCACATAGTTAAACCTGTTTAATAATGGATAAGAAGGATTTATGCGAAGATTACCCAGCGTGCTTAAAACAACAGGCGATGCATTGATGCCCGCCTTGGAGAACATTGCAGTTAACAGCAAATTAATATCGGCCACACTTCCTCTTTTGTTGTTAAGAACTTTATAGATATCTTCAGTTGCATATAGGCCCTGGTAATGATCGTAATCTATATTTTTACGCACATAATTGTATATACTTCTCGCCTTTCCCATTGCAGATGTATCACTTAAACTAAGCGAATCTACCAGCCTGTTCAGAAAATTATTAGAGGTCTTCAATTGCTCACCGAATTTCGGGGCACTCCATAGCAAATCATTCAGCTTTTTCCATGTGGTAAGTATCTCCTGGTTATATAAAAAATTCCCGTTGTATACCGCAGATATCTGAAGGTCCAACCGGTCTCTGTGATTAATGATATTGCAGATAAATGGTTCCTCGTTTACCGAAGGGATATTTCTTTTACCCCATAAAACAGAAAAGCGTTTATCATTCATCTCAGTTAATACATGGTAAGATGTTACATTGTCAGCCTGCGTTTCCTTCTTTGTATTATAGTCCCGGAAGGGTTCATCTCCAACACTTAACTGGCTAACATCTATATAATTGAACTTACTGGGTGATTCAATTTCATACTCGCTTTGTAATTTAGGAAAGGGGCCCTGTATGACCCAGGGCATGGGGTAATACGATAAAGGCGCATTAATATCATATGAATATTCAACGATGGAACCGACTTTTACTTCCGGCATTGTAAAAACCATCTCATAAAACTCACCGCTGTTTTTTTTGAATGCTGCACTGCTAAGCAATGGAGTTTTCTCTATTTTCCCATCATCCATATTATAGGTGGTACCGATAATATTGTTTACGTAAGAGCTGCGGCCATACACATAACCGGTTGATATATCAGCCACACGCATGTCAATAGCGGCTGTTTTCAGTATTTTTATACATTTATATACATGCGTGATTTGTTCAAACCCCAATCTTATATTGCTCTCCGTCCTGATCATTGTCTTCTCATACAGCACCACAGCATCAGCTTCTGAGTCAAGCGAATAAATTTTCTTTTCAAGATGTTCTTTCAGGAAAGCATCGTCCAGGTTCTGGGCTCCGGCAATATCAGCGCCCATTGTAAACAGGAGGGTAAAAATTAAAAACGATCGGCACTGGTTTACTGTCACAAGATTAAATATTAAGTACCGAAAAATACAAATAAATATTATTCGGTGATCTTATTAAATGTAATAATATTGTTCTCTTCTTTATTCATTTTTTCAAAAAAAGACCGGATATCCTCATAGCTCCCGCTGCTGTAGGTTGTGGAATTGATCGCTAAAGTTTTGTTTACAGATAATACGCCGGACGCGGCATTATATTCAGTAAGGAATTTAAATTTCATATCACCGTCCCCATAGGTAATAAGCGCTGGTGGCGGCAACTCTTCGGGTTTATAAAATTTCGGCACTTTCATGTGCACGGTATAGGAGTCATAAGTTTGAAATGGAAATTCAATAGGCAAATATCTGTGAGCTGACTTAAAAGGGTTTTCTTCAAAAAATTTCACCAGGTTTGCATTAAAATAGTATAGCTTATTGTTTTTATTAAATTTCATCTCTATCGTGTAGTTTAATAAGAGGTCTGTATCAGGCTCATTTAAGTGCGAAACTTGTATGTCTGATATGCTTACATCTCCTTTTAAAACAGCGCTTTCCTTTTGTGCATACTCTTTCACCTTTTTATCATCTTTAGCCCATTCTTTACGAAATGCCATAGCGCGGTATTTCCCCATTTTTTCATTTACTTCTATTTTCACCAGGCTATCATTTTGCCAGTATATATTGAAATAGAAAATATTATTCTCTTTTACGTCTTCCGTGCTTAAGTTCTCCCCACTGCCTACCGGGGCAACAAGCCTTGCATAGCCATTATAACAGTATTCCGGCAATACCCCGAAAGGCATGTATTTATCCGTCGCATCAAGGAAATATGCATCAGAATCTATTTGCAGCACACATACCACATAATTCAGTCTACCAAGGATGGGGTATTTTTCAGTGGCACGAATATCTCCCCTTTTGGTCATTACAAGCGGATAAGCGGTTAAGCCCGCCTTTCGCAACATTTTCAGCAGCAATAAATTTATATCGGCGTCATTGCCACTTCTATTCTTAAACGTTTTTTTTATGTCGTCATTACTGCAATAAAGGGCGCTATAATTTCTGCAATTAAAATTGCTTCGCGTAAAATTGAATATTGCCTTTGCTTTAGCTATAGGTGTTTCACCCGGCTGTACCAATGAATCCATCGCATCATTCAAAAAGCGGTCCGGCTCATCTATTATTTTTCCGAAATTGTTTTCCCTCAACAAGCTGGCGTCCATTTCTTCCCAGGTAGTTACCATACGTCGATTGTAAAACGGATTAACAACATTTCCCGATATCTGAATATCCTGGCGGGCCACGAAGTTCTCTATGCAACTTAAATAAGGCTCATTTTTAATTGCGAAAATATCCTTCTCCACCCAACGAACGTGTAGCTCATCTATAGACTCAGAATAAATGCGGTAAGCCAATGCGTTGTTTTGCGCTGCCTCTGCTTCACTCTTATAATCGCTAAAAGGGATCAGCCCTTGCCATATAATGCTGAATGTAAGGTTGGATGGGCAAGTAAGCCCGTATTCAGTCTTCAGCTTCGGATATTTTTCCTGTATTTCCCATGTGGGCAATAAAGAAAATATGCCATTGAACCTGAGGGTGTATTCATAGTCAATTACAGATCCTTCTTTAACTTGTGGCATAGCAAATACCCGTTCGCTAAAACCTTTATTTATTTTCGTCTCTAAAATATCCTTTTTTGAAAGTTCAGATTTAATAAGCACACCGCCGCCCATATTATAGGTCGTGCCTTTTAGGTTAGAAATATTGGCAAAGAAATGATCTGAATTAGGATAAGATATTTTTACGTCGGCAATATTATGAAGTGAGGTAGAAGGTTTCAGGTTCTTTATTATTTTATGCACAGTATATTGCTCCATGTTGCCGTAACCTTCACGGTTTATCACCACATCTATTTTTTCATACAACACTATAGCGTCTGCCTCCTTATCAATGGCGTAGCTGGTTTTCAATGCATTTTCTTTAAAAAAATTATCATCAAACTGCTGAGAAAAAGCAGCTTGGCAATAACAGAGCTGCAATACTGGAATGCCGTATATGTACAAGAATTTCACTAGGCGTTAATTAGTTGCCAAAGATACAAAGCATTATGAACCAATGAAAAATAGGCGGAATTTATTGCAACTATTTTATCAACATTCACTTAGACTAATCGGCAATTGCAGAGCTAGCCCACCTTCCGCCGTTTCTTTATACTTGTGGTTCATATCAATAGCAGTCTCCCACATGGTGTTTACCACATCGTCCAATGATACAAGGGCATTGTCAGGATTGCTTTGCAAGGCAAGCTGTGATGCAGTGATAGCCTTTATAGCCCCCATCGTATTGCGTTCTATGCACGGCACCTGCACCAGGCCGCCCACTGGGTCGCAGGTAAGCCCCAAATGATGCTCCATCGCTATTTCAGCAGCCATCAGGCATTGGCGCACACTACCGCCCATACTTTCTGTTAGCGCAGCAGCAGCCATAGAGGAAGATACGCCTATCTCGGCCTGGCAGCCACCCATGGCAGCAGAAAGCGTAGCCCCTTTTTTAAAAATGCTGCCTATTTCAGAAGCCGTTAAAAGAAATTTTGTGATCTTGTCCTTATCATTTCCATCACAGAAAGTAATAAAGTATTGCAGCACCGCAGGCACCACTCCGGCCGCACCGTTTGTGGGCGCTGTTACTACCCTGCCAAACGATGCATTCTCTTCATTCACTGCCAGGGCAAAACAGCTCACCCAATCTATAATATACTGAAAAGACCCGCCTCCCGCGCGTATGGCATTTACCCATTCCTCATAAGTATTGTAAGTCCTTCCTTTCAATAGTTTTTTATTGAGTGCCTGCGCTCTTCTTGTTACCCCCAGGCCGCCAGGCAGTTCTCCACCTATATGCGCCCCGCGATAAATGCAATCGCGCATAGCTTGCCATATATTCAAAACAATGCGCTTAGTTTCAGCTTCATCCCTCCAGCTATGTTCATTCTCCATCACCACTTCAGAGATGCTTAAACCTGTTTTCAGGCACCAGTGCAAAAGGTCCTCTGCTTTCTCGATCGGGAACTGAAGCTCTTTCAAATCAGCACCATTTTCCTCTCCTTCTTTCACCACAAACCCGCCGCCTATAGAATAAAAAGTTTCTGCTATCTCCCTGCCATCTTTAAAGGAACATAAAAAAGTAAGTGCATTGGGATGATAAGGCAGGCTTTCATCGTATAGAAATACAATATCGCTGGCGGGGTCAAAAACTATTTCTTTTTCGCCGTTCAGTATTAATTTTCTCTGCTCTTTTATTTGCTCTATGCGGGGGCTCACTTCGTTCACATCAAATGTTACCGGGTCTTCCCCGCAAATGCCTAATATCACCGCCACATCTGTGCCATGCCCTACCCCTGTTTTGGCAAGGGAACCATATAATAATATCCTGACGGAAATTACTTCATTGACGCCATATTTTTTCACTGTATCCAGAAACCGTAAGGCCGCACGCCAGGGGCCTAAAGTATGCGAACTACTGGGGCCAATGCCTATCTTAAAAATGTCTAATACCGATATACTTTCCTTATTCGCAGTCATATAAAAATAAAAAACGGGGAAATTTGAAATTTCCCCGCAAAGATACTATCAAAGATGCAAATGTTATGGTAATAACACATGATCTACCACATGTATCACACCGTTCTTCTGGTTCACATCCTTGATTGTAATTTTAGCTATTCCCCCTTTAGAATCCTTTATCCATAAGGCATTATCCTTTTGCATTACTGTAAGTTGTTCACCCTGAACAGTTGTCAGCATAGCCATGCCATGCCCTTCTTTCACCTTTTCCATCAGCTCTTTCGATCCCAGCCTGCCTGCGACAACATGATAAGTAAGTACTGTAGTTAACTGTCCTTTATTTTCGGGTTTTAATAAGGTTTCAACAGTGCCTGCAGGCAACATATTGAAGGCTTCGTTAGTAGGTGCGAATACGGTGAATGGGCCATCCCCTTCCAGGGTTTCTACCAAACCTGCCGCTTTTACTGCCGCTACCAGCGTGGTATGGTCTTTTGAATTTACTGCGTTCTCAATAATGTTTTTAGTTGGGTACATGGCTGCCCCGCCTACCATTACAGTTTTGTCTTTTGCAAAAATAAAAGTGTTGTTTCCGGCTATCATAGCGACCGCTAAAACCGGGATGAGGAGAATCTTTTTCATAAAATTTTGACGTTTTTTTAGTTATTGAAATTGGTTGTTCAGGTATTACTTACGTCAGTTTATGAATTTTGGATTTTGGGGAATAAAATACTTTCTGAAAATGGGGAATGTCTAAATAAAAAATGCTATCGAGCAATAGTCACATATCGAAGCTAAACTCTCGCTCTTAATTACTTTTTGGCAGCAATAAATGAAATATATTTTAGCCCTTTAGGCATGTAATTAAAAATGTATTTATTTAGAAAGAAGTTGAATTTATTGATCGCATTTATCGAAAAAAAAGTGGGGAAGACTCCAAAAGCGTTTAATTCTATCGCAGAAAAATCACTGAAAATAACTGGCATCTCATCCCATCCAATATATCTCCAGCCTTTATGCCTGTTCTTAAGTTTTCTGATAAAATACAATAATTGTGAACCTCTCATATTTTCCGCCGCAAGAAAATAGCCTCCCGGCTTTAAAAGCTTATACAGCCCCTTAACCGCTTTTACCTGGGTTTCAAGATTCCTGGTTCTGCGGTCTTTATAATTTTCTTTTAATCCGCCAATTACCGATTTGGTAACAATCAGATCAAATTGGCCCGCTGGCCAATCGCAATTCATTATATCAAGCTTTTCATAGCTTATTTTATCACT
>Ga0206829_10118_pt1 | contig 29336 bp, 37 predicted proteins | sample Alteio_BWOrgCont_75_FD_152862 | JGI IMG/M metagenome (GOLD analysis project Ga0206829, IMG submission 152862) | Enriched cells from forest soil in Barre Woods Harvard Forest LTER site, Petersham, Massachusetts, United States -... | ecosystem: Environmental > Terrestrial > Soil > Temperate forest >... | reverse complement strand
TCCGTTCAAACAGGTATTACCGCCATGACCAGCATTGGCATGGTGGCCGCACACAGTACAGGTATTACAGGCAATAACATATTCTCGCGAAACATCTTTATTTTAGCATGATTCTTCCTTTAGGAACGTATTTTATGCAATTAACACTCACAATCGATATCCCGGCACTACCAAAGCCAGTAACTTATTCTGATTCCATATTGCTGATTGGTTCTTGTTTTACAGAGCATATTTCAGAACGCCTTGCCAAACATAAGTTTAAGGTATTATCAAATCCGCATGGTATTCTTTTCAATCCCCTAAGTGTGGCAAATAGTCTTGGTAGTTATATTGAGAACAGATTATACACCGAAGATGGTCTTTTTTATCTGAATGAATTATGGAACTCATGGGACCATCATACCCGCTTCTCAAATATAGAAGCTGCGGAAACCTTAAAGCAGATCAATCATTCTCAACAGGAAGCAGCAACTTTTATAAAAAAAGCATCCTGGGTAATCATTACTTTGGGCTCTGCCTTCCAGTATCATTTGGTAGAAAATGGCAAGCCTGTGGCTAATAATCATCGTGCACCTGCCAAATGGTTTGAGAAAAAGTTACTAAGGGCAGAAGAGATCGTAAATGCTTTACAGAATACTTTGAAGAAACTTTATGCAATAAATCCCAGCGCACAAGTATTGTTTACTATTAGCCCTGTGCGCCATATACGCGATGGTGTTGTAGACAATAACAGGAGCAAGGCAAGGCTGATAGAGGCGGTACATGCACTTTGCGCCACTTATCAAAATGCACATTATTTTCCCGCTTATGAACTAGTGATAGATGTGCTGCGTGATTATCGTTTTTACGATATTGATTTTGTACATCCTAATTACCTGGCAACCCAATTTGTTTGGGAGCAATTTGCGGGTTCTTGTATTGAACCTGCTGCAAAGATTATAATGCAGCAAGTATTAGAGATTGTTACAGCCCGATCACATCGCCCGAGATTTCCGGGAACTGAAGCACATAGGAAATTCAAAGAAGAATATTTGACTAAAACGAAGCAGCTTTTGAAACAGCATCCGTACCTGGATATGTCTGAGGAATTGCGGTATTTCGCATAAGCTTTTTTGTTTCTTGCTAATAGATAATTAATTTACTTTTACTGCATGAAAAAGATACTTTCAGTATTACTCACATTTTCGACTATCGTTGTTTCCGCTCAGGATCGCAAGGACAATGGTGTTTATACAGAGCCTCCTAAAAATGAGTTTTTCGAAAATATTACAAAAGCTAATTCAGATTTCTTTTCTCCAAAACCCGAAGACCACAAAAGACTGATGATGGATTATTCAGGCATTGATATACCTAAATCTATGCAGGAATTCACAATCGTTACGGCAGACAAGCCCACTTCGCAGGGCATGACGGGTACTTGCTGGTGTTTTAGTACTACATCTTTTTATGAGGCTGAGATATACCGTAAGACAAATAAACTGGTATCCCTGTCAGAAATGTATACCGTTTACTGGCAGTATGTGGAAAAGGCGAAAGAGTATGTACGCACCCGCGGCGAGTCTGTTTTCGGTGAAGGTTCTGAAACAAATGCTACCCAGATAATGATGAAAAAATATGGCATAGTGCCCGCAGAAGATTATACCGGGCTTAAAGCCGGCCAACCATATTATGACCATACCAAGATGGTAAATGAAATGATGGCCTATCTTCAGAACATAAAAGCAACGAGCAATGCCTGGAATGATGATGACATTGTAAAGACGATAGAGATGATCATGAACCATTATATGGGCGAGCCTCCTCATCATATAAAAGTGAATGGCAAACAATATACTCCTGTTGAATATCTTAATAAAGCTACCACTCTTGTTCCGGATGACTATGTGACTTTTATGTCTTTAAAAAGTGAGCCGATGTGGGCAAAAGCGGAATATAAAACCGGCGACAACTGGTGGCATTCCAAAGACTATAATAATGTGCCGCTGAATGATTTTATAGATGTTATTAAAACTTCCCTCAAAAAAGGGTACAGCATTGCTATTGGCGGCGATGTAAGCGAAAGTGGTATTAATTCAAAAGAAGGCATTATGATGATCCCTTCTTATGATATCCCTTCCTCTTATATAAATGATGATGCACGCCTGATGCGTTATTTAAACGGATCGACTACGGATGACCATGCGATGCATATAATTGGCTATGCCGAAAAATCGAATGGAACCTGGTTCCTTGTAAAAGATTCAGGTTCAGGAGGGCATAATAATCCGGGGCATAATGGATACTGGGTGATGCACGAAGACTATGTGAAACTGAAAATAATGACTGCCACAGTGCATAAAGATGCAGTAAAGGATATATTGAGGAAAGTTAAGACTACCAATCTTTGATATGGAAATAAAACTTCAGCCTGTTGCAATAATTAAGAACTCGCGAACCGTACCGGATGATGATTTCTGGGGTGATATTATTTCTGAGATAGAACTTGCGGATGATGTACCTGCAGAAGCTTTTGATAGCATAACTGACTTCTCCCATCTTGAGATCATTTATTATTTCGATAAGGTGGATGCAAAGGATATCGTATATTCAGGCCGGCCGCGTGGTAATCTTGCTTATCCACTGACAGGTATTTTTGCTCAAAGAAAAAAGGACCGACCTAATACTTTAGGTCTATGCACTGTAGAGCTTGTAGAGCGCAATGGCAGGACCATAAAAGTAAAATACCTGGACGCTATAAACGGCACACCAGTGCTGGACATTAAACCAGTGATGAAAGAATTTTGTCCAACTGGTACGATCAAACAACCTGCATGGGTTGCGGACCTGATGCAGAACTACTGGAAGTGAGTCGTTGGATATTCTTCCAGGATGGTTTCCAGTTCTGACAACATCATGGCTGTGGCCCCCCAAATGATGGTTCCGTCTTCAAGTTTGTAGGCTTTCACATTTCTTATCACTTGTGGCATGGCGGGTGAAACTACATCTACCATCGTTTTTCTGTCTGGGTGAAAAAGGTTATTTAATGAAAGTTCTATTACATGGGCCACTTCGCTATGGCTTATGTTATATGCATTTATCTCATTTATAAAACCCAAGTAGGGAAACACATGAAATTTACTGACCGGTATGTACAAAGGCGTCAAGGCGCCAAGGACATCTATATTGCTGGGGCTTATGCCTATTTCTTCATAGGTTTCGCGTAAGGCTGTGGATTTAAGATCGACATCTGACGGATCCTGGCTGCCACCGGGAAAACTTACCTGCCCGCTATGGGCCGATTTGTCAGGTGTGCGTTTCATGAGCAAAACATGCAGATCTGCATCGACAGGGAAAAGCAAACATAATACTGCGCTTGGGCGGGCATCCTGGGGTATCGTTAAAGGCATCGGCACTACTCTTGCTGCCATTTTCTCCTGCGCTAAATGGCCGGGCAAAGGCTCTGTGAGCCTCTGCCTTAACCATTCAATTTTTTGCAGGTATGCCAATGCTATACTTCTTTATCTATAGTATAACTCAATGCACCTGATGGACATTTTTTCACTTGTTCGATTATCCTTTCTTTATCTGCGCCATCCATATTGATCCATGGATTGACTTGCGGATCAAAGACTTCTCCAAGTCCTCTCCAGCAGTTGGTAGAGTGTATGCACAGGCCGGATTTCCATATAACTGTAAGCCCGTCTTTTGTATAATGTTTGGTTACATCTCTCATCTTGTTTGATTTGGAATACAAGCTAAATTACGAATTACTTATTCAAGTTCCATCGGCACTTCCAAGATGATAATATCGCTATCCGTATCAGCCAGTATTTCAATCTCTGAGGTTTGAGATATGCCCAATCCATCACGCCTGTTCAATTTCTGACTATTCACTGTTGCAGAGCCTTCTGCCATAAGAATATATACACCGTGTTTATCGCTATGCAAAGTGTGTTTTACAGTATTCCCTTTTCCGAGGGCAGTTCTGTATATCCATGCATCCTGATGTATTTTCAGGCCTTCGTCATTATTATCTATTGGAGATACTAATGCCTGCAATTTATTTATCCTGTCTTCAGGGGCAAATACTCTTTGATCGTAACGTGGGGTAACATTCTCTTTGTCCGGAAAAATCCATATCTGGAAGAGCTTTACTTCTTCGCTTTTGTTGTGGTTATACTCGCTATGAAAGATGCCTGTGCCTGCACTCATTACCTGCACTTCGTTCTTATGGATGGCTTCTGTATGGCCCATGCTGTCCTTATGTTCCAGCGCGCCGTCCAGCACTATGGTGATGATCTCCATATTGTCGTGCGGGTGCTTACCGAAGCCATAACCACCGGCTACCGTGTCGTCGTTTATTACCCTTAGTACCCCGAAATGTACCCTGCTTGAGTCATTATATCCGGCGAAACTAAAAGTATGGTAAGTATCCAGCCAGCCGTGATTGGCATGACCCCTGGATGCTGCCGGATGAAAAACTGTTTTTGTCATAAAATGTCCTTTTTAAAAAATGAATGTATGTACATGTATTAACGCAAAAGGAGTGCCTGTTTGTTTATATGACAAAATTGCAGAAAAAAGCTTTTGTTATAGCGACTAACTTTTTTTGAAAATGTTTTAAAGCGAAATTATTTTGATAATCAATTTATTATGAGATTAACTGTGTTGTCAGTTGTTTGCCAGGCAGGTGATAATGAATTATTACTGTTGTATAGTTACTATTGCCGAATGGCCCATTCCATACCATCGGGGCCGCCCAGGTCGATGCGTTTGCCGGTGAGCTGCAAAGTTTTAAGATCAACCACTACAACGTAGTTATCACCTGTGCAGGCTGCAAAGGCACGCGTGCCATCTGGGTCCATCAATATGCCCGCTGCACCATGGCCTATGTTCAGCCGTTTTACTTCTTTGTGGCTTGCTGCATTGTAGATAAACAGGTCGCCGTTGCGCAGGCTGGAAATGAATACGTATTTACCATCCGGTGTGAATTTCAATCTGTTTGCACCCATTATTTTTGCATCGATGGTAGCTGTCACCTTTCTGGTGGCGGTATCAATGACCGAAATTTTCCCATCGTCGGAGGCCGCAGTCCATATCTCCCGTCCATCGGGCGATACATCAAAACCTTCAGAACCTATGGATACGGGAACAGTTGTTTCTTTCCATTGCCATTGGGGTTTGTGAGCGGGCATAGGGTGGTCCATCGGCGACTTTCCCTGCATTCCGGGTGGTGGCCCTTGCGGCCCCAGAGTTTGCAGAACATATTCCAGAATGCTCACCGTGCCGGAATGGGCGCTTGTTGCATATACTTTTTTCTCATCGGCAGTAACATAGAGCATATGTGTCCAATCCTGGCCTGTGCCCATACACCAGTCCAGCTTAGATGTTGCGGGATCATAGCGGCCTATGGATTTGGAATCCTGTGCGGTGAACCACACTTTGCCGCCTTCGAAGGCAATGCCATGAGGGCTGAATAGTGGCCTTGTATCTATGTCGGGCAAGCGTTTCTGAGTACTGAGATCTATAACGTCTATTTCATAAGAGTCCCCATGGCCCATATTAGTAACGTAGGCTGTCTTTCCATCAGTTGAGGCTACTACTTCGTGCGGGTCGGGGCCGACCGGCACACGGGCTACAATATTCAGTGTAAGGGGGTCCACAATTGCCAGAATATGGTCAGCTTTTGAAAGCAGCAGCAGGGAGCGTTGCGGTGTAGACTGCGCGAAGCAGTTTGGTATTGCATAAACTAAAGCTCCTAAAACGAAAGCGGCAATAAGGAATTTAAATAATTTGGCAGCCATATTCTATCTGTTTGTTTATTCTTTAGTATTAGATGCAAAAATCAGTGATGTTCTGTCCATGTGTTTGATTTTGGGCGTTAATATTCTGGTAAAAGGAACCGAAGTTCCGGAAAGTTCCGGTTTTTTCCGATTGTTGCAGGGTTGCTACAGGATCTGGTTTTGTATAAAATGCTGATTATCATATATTTGAATGCCTTTCATCTTATAAAATTCCGGTTCTTCTGAAAATTCTGCTTGCTTTTATACCAGTTGGGGATCTAAAATTAGTCAAGGCTAAAGCCGAAACATTTATTCTCTCATCCCCAGCTTGGAAAGCTGGGGTTACTGTTTCTTGGTAAACACATAAATAGTTCAGGTATCTAATTGCACTTAGGTTGGTTTATATAATTATACATTGGTTATTTTTTATTTTATTGTTTTTAAAATTGAAAAAACGGCATTTAACGGCGTGTGTTTTTTTGAAGATAAATAGTTCTGTTTTTTTAATGTATAAATGCTGTTTGTGGTTAATTGCTAATGATAAATTGTGAATGTTAGTTATGTATTAAAAGCGGAAAGTGAAACTTTTTTGAGAAAATATTTTTTTTTGTTATGCATAATGAATCGATAATAGTAGTAAAATGTAGAAAGTCGGGGGATGTACTTGCCTGAAAAATAAATAAAGCGGATGATTTTTTACATATGAGCAGATCATCTGTAAAGCTACAATTCAGTATAAAGTGGTGAGGCGTTTGCCCTACCTATTTTAGAAGGCAAGCTGAATTGGTGAGGCTGAGTTCTGCGCGATGATTGTTTGTATTGCTTGCATACAAGGCTGCCCCAGATACCAAACAACCAACGAAAATTTCCTTTCGTGCTTTCTATAGCTACAATTTTCTTATTCTGATTTTTTTCGTTGTAACTGTAGCGAAAAAAGGACGTTCCAATACCTGATTCTTCAAAAGGCGAACAACAGTTTGGGCTATTTCCTGAAACTCATAAAATGAATATCGTAGAAATAAAACGCTTATGCCTTGTATGTGATGGGCGAAAACCCATTCTCCAAAATCTTTATCTTCTGTTAATAGTATATAATCGTGCTGTAATGCGAGTTGGATTACTTTTTCGTCATTGATACCACTAGCAGACTCCCTAACGGAAATAATTTCAAAACCAGCTTCGCGTAATGTTTTAATTATAAAGCCATGAATGTTTTCATCGGCTAATATCATGCGGCAGCTATTACGGTTTCATTAGAAACTACGTCAGAAGCGTATGCTAAAACAGCGTTGATAGAATTGCGTGTGAGATTTGGATAGGCTATAAGAATATCTTCCGGTGAAGTGCCTTCGGACAATTTTTGAAGGACTAACGCCACTGTTATCCTAGTGCCCTTTATAACTGGTTTACCCAGCATAATATCAGCATTTGATTCTATATAGTCTTTGTAGTCCATACAACTGCATTGAACCAGTAATTTACATAATTTTCCCGAATCTATGAAATATAGGCCGAACAATAGCTATAAACTACGCCTGAAGGGGGCTAAGTTCTGCACGATGGCTGTTGGTATTGCTTGCGCACAAGCCTTCCCGACATACCAACAGCGGCGAAAATACCTACCTTTGCACTTCACTTAATTTTTATTTATATGGCTATTATAGATGAATGGAAAAAATTAACTTCTCATGCAATAGGGGAATATGAAAAGTATTTGACCACAGATTTTAAGGCACGAACAGAACCGAGTAATAGAGGTTTGAAAGATACTGCGCAAGAACAGTTGAAGGCTTGGAAGGAAGCAGAAGAAAAAGCATACAACTATTTAAAAGAAGCTATCAAAAAACCAAACTGAAACACTACCCAATTTTAGGTATTTTATTGTTTGGCAAAATGTCTGATATTTATCTTGGTAGAAGTGGAAAAATATTGATTAAAGGGTAGCGCAATGTTTGTACGTTTATGACTTAGCACCAATTTTCAAAGATACTATGGACACAATTGAATTTCATAAATCAACAGCGAAAGAACTCCTGGCAATTAAGGATCGTGTCAGAAATTTAATTCAGCATTGGGGTGAAGATGGTAGACATCAAGAAGCAGTTATCAAGACAATGATTCAAAGATTCCTACCCGAGAAATTCCGAATAGGCAGTGGATTTGTTGTAAGACAAACTCTGGAAAGGGGAAAACATGAAGCTTCTAGCCAAATTGACTTAATAATTTATGACACCTCATACCCTATCCTATTTAAAGAAAACGATTTTGTTATTCTCACACCTGATTCAGTATTAGGAATTATTGAGGTAAAGGCCAATGCAACAAATCAAGGTTTGCAACAAATTGTCAGGAAAGCAAACGAAAACGGGAAGTTTATTTTTGATGCTAGAATTGATAAAACAAAATCATTATTCAATGGCATATTTTCATATGAATCAATTGTAAACAATGGTGAGACCATTTCTAGTGCGATAAATACGCCATGGCAGGAGTTAAGAGCCAATGAACACAAACATAAATTCATTGTAAATCACATTTCACTTAATCAAGATTGGTTTTATAAATTTTGGGAACATGAACACCTAGAGCAGAATAACGCACATTATATATATAAAATAAGTGAATTGTCATTTTCATTTTTTATTTCAAATCTAATGGACTGGATTAGCGGCAACTCGGTCATCGAAAACAGTAATTTGTGGTTTCCTGTCGACAAATCAATTGAAGTAAAAAAAATCTTTTAAGCTATGATCAATGAAAAATATATCTGATAAATCGCTATCTTGACATTTTAGATAGGTAAGCGAGGAGGCTCGGAGCAAACAAAAAATGTTGCACCCCGATGGGGTGCATGGGTCGAAAATGATATCGTTTCTACAAACCTTTTACCCCGATGGGGTAATGACATGGAGTGTATCATTCCTACTATGCAAAGGTTCCTGTCACTTTAAAAGAGCTTGTGCACAGCAAATTATTTATCTAGGATGATCCCTTGATTTTATTTTTTTGCCCGTATCAAATTTATACTGCCTCTGCCATTTCGCTATCTGCTATTTTCTTTTTGGTTTTTCTTTTAATGGCTTCGCCTTCGTGCATATAAATGTCTTCGTGGTCGGCATCAGCTTTAAGGTCGGCTTTTTTGCTATCAGGGAAGATACCGAAGATGGCAGAGCCACTACCGCTCATGGATGCATAGAGGGCTCCTTGTTCGTATAATTCAGACTTTATAATGGCGAGTTCGGGGTATTTTTTAAAAACAGGTTCTTCAAAATCATTACCGATAAAATCTTTCCATTCTTCAACGGGCAATTTATGCAGGTTCCTGAGGTCGAAAGGGGCAGGATCGGGTGTAATGGCCTTAAAAGCTTCGGCTGTTGATACGTGTATTTCCGGGCAGATGAGTTGTATGCTGTAATCGGAAAGATCGAGCAGAACAGGGGACATTTTTTCGCCCCGGCCTTCCGCAAACTGTGGGGTATTATGAATAAAAAAAGGACAATCTGAACCTAATTGCAATGCAAGCGCACTTAATTGCTCTTTATTCAGTCCCAATCCGCAATAATCATTTAATAATTGTAGCATAAATGCCCCATTTGAGGAACCACCACCCAAACCAGCACCCATTGGTATGACCTTATGAAGGTATATATTGAAGGGAGGGATCTTGTCGGGAAACTTAGTTTTCATCAATTTATAGGCTTTCCATACCAGGTTGTCTTCGGGTTCTCCATGTACATGGAGGCCTGTGACATGCAATGTGGTCTTTTTTGAGGGGACAATTTCTAAGGATTCTTTCAGTTTCAGGGGATAGAACACCGTTTCCAGGTCGTGATATCCATCATCACGGCGTTTGGTTATATATAAACCCAGGTTTATCTTACAATTTGGAAAAGCGAGCATTTAAAAGGCAAAAGTAAGAAGCCATAATTCAAAAGCACAAAAAACGCACCATCAAGCGAAGTAAAAAGTTAAAAATCAAAAATCAAAAATTGTTTTTGCAGACAGCCATTAATATGGGCAACAAATAAACATATAATTTTCAGGTGAAATTATATGTATTTTTGGAAACTATGGGAGCTTATTTAACCGTTTATATCTGAACTGAATGGACGAGATCATACACCTCAAAGATATTCGTAAAAGCTATTTCCTCGGAAGCCAGGAGCTACCTGTACTAAAGGGTATTAACATGCTTATCGCCCGCAACGAATATGTGGCACTTATGGGGCCTTCGGGTTCGGGCAAGTCGACACTGATGAATATATTGGGTTGTTTAGATACGCCCAGCGGCGGCAGCTATGTGCTGAATGGCAAAGATGTGAGCCGTATGGAAGACAATGAGCTGGCAGATGTGAGGAATACGGAAATAGGTTTCGTTTTTCAGCAATTCAATTTATTGCCCCGGCTAACGGCATGGGAAAATGTTGCCCTGCCTTTGATATATGCGGGCGTAAATAAAAAGGAACGTGAAGAACGCGCCCGTGCCATGCTGGATAAAGTGGGCCTGGCAGAGCGTGCGCATCATAAACCTAATGAATTATCCGGAGGGCAGAGCCAGCGTGTGGCCATAGCAAGGGCGCTGATCAATAACCCATCGCTGATGCTGGCAGATGAGCCTACAGGGAACCTTGACAGCAAGACCTCGGTGGAGATCATGGAGCTATTTGGTAAAATACAAGACCTTGGGAATACTGTGGTGTTAGTGACTCATGAGGAGGACATAGCGAAATTCACCCACCGTATTATACGCATCAGGGATGGAATGGTTGAGACTGATAAAGAAAATTTGAACCCTTTGACAGATTTTGCAACAACAGAAAAACATAAACTGACCAGCTGATGTCTTTCAAAATATATACTAAGACAGGAGATAAAGGCAATACGAGTCTTATAGGTGGTGTGCGGGTGCCCAAAAACCATATACGCATAGAAAGCTACGGAACGGTGGATGAACTGAATTCTTTTCTCGGCATGGTGAATGATTTGTGCAAGAATGAAAAAATATCAGGCTGGTTGAGGGAGATACAGGACCGTTTGTTCACATTAGGCTCTGCGCTTGCAACGAATCCTGATAAGGAGGTGAAAATGAAATTGCCCGACTTGCATGATGCAGATGTGAAATGGCTGGAGGAACGAATTGATGAAATGAATGATGTATTGCCCGAGATGCGCTCTTTTATATTGCCGGGTGGAAACCTTGCAGCGTCTACCTGCCATGTGGCGCGATGTGTATGCCGCCGTGCGGAAAGGCTTTGTGTGAACATGCATGAACATGAAGAGTATATACCCGAGCTTATCATCCAATACCTGAACCGCTTGTCTGATCTTCTGTTTGTGCTGGCAAGGTATATTAGCCATCTAAATGGAGCGGAGGAGATACCCTGGAGAGCGCGTATATAGTGAACAATGTACAGTGAACAACAAGGATTTTGATTTTACAATGTTTTAAACATTCAATATTAATAATTGTCTTATTAACATCTTTTTACCTTTCATTGATACCATAACATCTCTTATATCGTTATTTTGCGCCAAATAAGTTTTACTATGCAGAAAAGCCGTTTGTTTTTCAGTGCCTTTGTTTTTTTATCGCTTACATTTTTTTCATGTGGTGGCATGCACCATGGGAAGGATAAAAAAAAGCCGGGCACCTGGCAGGCGACACCTATTGTTATAGATGGCAAAGGGGATGACTGGCCTTCGCCCTATCCATTGTATGACAGCAAAGCCCTGATAGGCTATGCAACATCCAACGACAAAAACTACTTGTATATAACACTAGAAACAGGCGATGAATATGTGCAGACGAAAATATTGAAACAGGGGCTTACTGTATGGATTGATACAGATGGGAAAAAAGAACAGGACCTGGGGATACATTTCCCGATACAAGATGACAATGATCCCTTGACAACACCATCAGGAAAAGGCAGCAAGGGCGCAAGCGGAGATCAGTCAGCACAATCAAAAGACCTGAACCAGAAAATAAAACGCGGTTTGTCTGATGCTACCCAGCTAACGCTGGAAGGCTTTAGAAATTGCAATGGTGGCTATCTTGTAAAGGAAAAAAATCCATGTGGTATTACGGTGCAGGTAGGTATAGACGAGTATAAAGAACTGATATGGGAAGCTGCTATACCCTTTAGCGCCATATATGGCAAAACGCACATTGATAAAAGATGGGATGGCAGGGCTATAAGCGTTGGTTTTTACGTGAAAGGTTTTAAAAAGCCTGCTTCAAATAATGATGCCGGAGCTGGTAGCGGTGCAGGTGGCGGTAGTGGCATGGGTGGCGGAGGTGGTGGTATGGGTGGACGTGGTGGTGGCGGCCGGGGAGGATCTAAAGGAGGTTCACGAGCTACCGGGGTGCCTAACCCGAGAGACCAGCTATTTGAAAGTACCAGGACCTGGAAACAGTTCGGGATAGCTTATCAACAGTAAAAAATGTTTAAAAAGATCTGACACTTTTAAAAGGTGGCCATATCTTTTTATTTTAATAAAAAAACAAATTGCTTTTAAAAGAAGTTGCACATGGTTTGGTACATTTCTTTTATCCGCGCCTGTGTGAGGGCTGCAATAGACCTTTGCTCGGCAAGGAAGATGTATTATGCCTGAGTTGCGGGCTGGAACTGCCCAAGACGGATTTCCACCATATGCCCGGTAATGATACCGAAATGCGGCTTGCAGGCAGAGTTCCTTTTATACGTGCCAGCTCTTTTGCGTATTTCACGAACGATGGTTTGCTGCAACACTTATTGCATGGGCTGAAATACCTGAACAAAAAGGAAATAGGGGTTTATCTTGGAAAGCAATTTGGCAACGATTTATTGAAAACAGACTGGGTGCAATCTATCGAAGCTATAATTCCTGTTCCATTACATCCAAAAAAAGAAGCTGCGCGGGGTTATAACCAGAGTGTGCTGATTGGCGACGGTATGAGTGAAGTATTGCACATTCCACTTCTTGCACAAACGCTTATCCGCACAAGGCAAACGGAAAGCCAGACACAAAAAAACAGGGCAGAACGGCTGGAGAACATGAAGGATGCCTTCCTGGTGAAAGATATGTCCACATTAAAGGGGAAACATGTTTTGCTGATTGATGATGTGCTTACAACGGGAGCAACGCTGGAAGCCTGTGCATTGGCATTGCTGCAAGTGCAGGACTTGAAACTTAGCATTGCAACGATTGGTATAGCCTGATAAATTTTGTGCATTTCAAGTGCATGTTCGTGCAGCCTGTAAATAATTTTTATATTTGTTGCAACTTTTCAAGCTATGAGAAAAATAGTTTGTTTATTTGTATTGGTCCTGTTTAATAATCTCCTTTTCGCACAGGATGATAAAGATATTCTTTTAGAAGGCAGCATAGGGAAATATCCGATTGTTTTAAGCTTTGTTTATGGCAATGAAGGTATAGATGGCCTTTATTATTATAAAAAAAGCATGAAGGATATTAGTTTAAAAGGCAAGCAAAATGGTAAAACAATAGTACTAAAGGTAGTACACCCAGATTATAAAAAAGATACCGATGTGACCGTTGAGACTTTTACCCTTTCGACGTATTAAAGAAGTATGCATCGAAGGTGGCATTGCCTTAATAGCGTCACTGCTTCTGAATGGAAATATTTGCTACAGATTCACCATCACTATTCCATACGTGCAAAAAGTAGATTCCGGGAGATAGCAATGTTAATGGTATTTGTTGTTGTGGATCATTATTGTTAACCTCTGATATCTCTGTCCTCTTTCTTCCCAGAACATCGTAGATAGCTATTTTATCTCCTTGCAGCAAGCCTGTGAGGGAGAGCTGCTGACTGAAAGGATTGGGGTATGCTGTTATATCCTGTTGCCCCCTGATGGTTGCAACACCGGAAGTGTTAACGGTGACCTCCCATGGCGCTGAAGTAGCTGTGTTGTAACAACCGGGGGATAATACTGTGATTGTTGCCGTAATCACATCATTTGATCCGTTCATCGTATAAGCTGTGTATGGCACCGAAGTGGTATTGAATATCAATCCGTTTTTCTTCCAGAGTATGCTGTAAGAGCTGCCTGCGCCCGTAATCGTTGCAGTAATAGTTACTACGCTGCCAGGTGCGGCATTAGCAGGGCCGCTTAATACAATAACAGGTGTTATATAAGGCATAACATTCATGATAACCCCCGTGCTGTTAAGACTATCGGGGTTGTAACAGCCGGATGAAGGAACTTTAATTGAACAAAAAACAGCATCCCCGTTTAAAGGGGTATAACTGTAATAACCAGTATCTGCGCCTACATTTGAAATGTTCACCATCCAGTGGAACGTGCCTCCTATGATATTGGTTGTGGCGGTATAATCTACCGGAGTGCCGGCGCATACATTATTTGCAGATGAGGTAACAGATATAGTTGGGACGATGGTGGGATTGACTAGCATGTTTATCGCGTTGCTGGTATCTGTACCGGCGGTGTAACAACCTGTAAGAGGCATTGTTGCAGCGCACTTTATTACATTTCCGTTGGCAGGGGTAGCGGTGTAAACATTACTATTTGTTCCTGCTACGGCGCCGTTCAGCAGCCATTGATAAGTAACACCGGCGACATTGGAAGTGGCGGTAAAAGTATCCGCGATGCCAGAGCAAATGGTATCCTTGCCTGTGATACTAAGTGTTGGCGTTGTATTGGCACTCACCGTCATCGTGATGGCATTACTGGTTGCTGCATCGGGGCTTGCACAGGATGCATTGCTGGTGAGAAAGCAGGTGATGACATCTCCGTTTGACAATGAGCTATTGGTATATGTATTGCTGTTGGTGCCTACATTAGTACCGTTCTTCTTCAACTGGTAAGATGGCGAAGAGCCACCAAGGAAAGGTATAGCAGTGAAGGTGACTGCTGTGCCTGAGCAGACAGTATTGCCAGAGTTGGCGGCAATGCTTACAGAGGTGGGTGTGCCGGAACCATAAACTGTAATTACAACAGTATCAGTGGTCGAACTGCTTCCATTCATGGCTGTCAGCACTACATCGTAGGTGCCTGCAGTAGAATAAGTTGTGGAAGGATTGGTTTGTGAAGAGCTTGGGCTGCCATTGCCGAAATTCCAGCTATAGCTAGTTGCCCCTATCGAATTGTTGGTAAAATTTACGGTAAAATTTATAGATGCGCAACCGGATGTGGGACTGGCAGTGAAGCTGGCCGCTAATTGTGCCTGTGCTTTTATTGTAAATATTGTGAAACTTGCTAAGAGTAGTATCCGTTTAAGGTTTAGCATAATAGTGTTGGTATTTTCTCTTAAAATACCAACACTAAGATAAACAATTATTATAAATACTATTTATGCCTTTGCCTTTTCAGGTGTGACAACAGGAATATTTTTAAGCAGTTTTATTTTGCCGAAACCTCCTAAAACATTGCGCAGGTTATGGTAGCCTTGCCTTTTCAGTAAAGAAGACGCAATAACTGAGCGGTAACCTCCTGCACAATGCACATACAGGTTACTATCATCATTTATCATGGCTACGTTCATCGGATCAATAAGGGTATCTAAAGGAACATTGTGCGCCCCTTTAACGTGGGCAGCTTCAAATTCAGCTGGTTTGCGCACATCTATTACTTCCAAGCGGGGATCATGGGGGAGGTCCATAGCCAATTCGTCAGCCTCTATATCAATGATCATGTCCAGTTTTTCGCCTGCATTTTTCCAAGCCTCATAACCGCCGTCCAGGTATCCATTCACATTATCAATTCCTACTCTCGCTAACCTTGTTACCGACTCTTTTTCTTTACCAATTTCGGTAATAAGAACGAGTGGCTGATCGAATGGCAACAGGCTGCCCGCCCATTCTGCAAAACGCCCATCCAGGCCTATACTGATGGATTCCGGTACAAAGCCAGTAGTAAAATCGGCAGAAGGACGTGTATCTAATATCCAGGCACCATCTTTTACTTTTTCCTTAAAATCTGCAATAGATAAAGCTTCCAGCCCCTTGTTGTAAACATCATCTAAAGAACTGTAACCGTTTTTGTTGATACCTGCGTTTATTGGGAAATAGGCCGGCGGACTATTCAAACCTGTGGTAACTACTTTAATAAACTCTTCTTTAGTCATATCCTGCAGGGCATAATTGGTTTCCTTCTGTTTGCCAATGGTGCTAAAAGTTTCAGGACCAAGATTTTTGCCGCAGGAAGAACCGGGACCATGTGCAGGATAAACAATGATATTATCATTTAATGGTTTGATCTTATTTTGCATGGTATCATACATCATGCCTGCCAAGTCTTCTTTGCTCAGATTGCCGCTGAAAAGGTCGGGCCTGCCTACATCGCCCACAAACAAGGTATCGCCGGTAAAAATAGAATAGGGTTTGCCTGTTTCATCATGCAATAAATAACAAGTGCTTTCCAATGTATGGCCGGGGGTATGGATAGCCGTCATTTTCAGTTTGCCAATAGCAAATTCTTCCCCGTCTTTAGCCACATGAACCTTAAAGCCTGCATCGGTTAAAGGGCCATAAATAATAGGCGCACCTGTCTTTTTAGCAAGCTCCAGGTGGCCGCTTACAAAATCTGCATGAAAATGGGTCTCAAATATATACTTGATCTTCACTCCTTTTTCTTCGGCCATTGTAATATAAGTATCCACATCACGTAGTGGGTCTATAACTGCCGCTTCGCCTTCGGAAGCTATAAAATAAGCGGCTTCACTCAGGCAGCCGGTATATAATTGTTGTACAAACATGTTCTTAAAATTCAAAAGTTAAAATTCAAAAGTCAAAATGCGATCAAATCAGAATGACTTTCGTTAGCTGCAAAATTAAGCAAAGTAATTAAGATTAAATGTGAGCGAGATCATACTATTAGATTATAGCCTTATGTATCAATCCCTATTCCGGTTCATGAAAATAAGGATATAGAATACCAGGGTAGCTACCGAGCTTAATGCAGCGACCACATATGTCCGGGCAGCCCATTTCAGGGCATCGGCCGCTTTATCATGTTCTTCCCTTGTGGTAAGGTGAGAAGACTCCATCCAACGCAGGGCCCTTGCACTGGCATCATTCTCCACAGGCAGGGTTATAAGCGAAAATAAGGTGGAAGCCGAAAATAGTATAATACCTATTAATAATATCATTTGGTTGCCATGCCCGAAGCCTAAAATGCCCAAACCTGCCAAAATGACCCATTGGGAAAGGGTAGTGCTTACCTGCACGATGGGAACGAGGGCACTGCGAAGGTTCAGCATCTGGTAGGCTGTGGCGTGTTGCACAGCATGGCCGCACTCATGAGCAGCAACCGCGGCCGAGGATATGCTCCGGCCATTATAGACATCAGGACTCAGGTTAACTGTTTTATCGGCGGGGTTGTAATGGTCTGTAAGATAGCCATCGGCGGAGATGACCTGCACATCGTAAATACCATTGTCCCGCAGCATTTTTTCGGCTACTTCCTTGCCGCTTAGTCCGGCATATAATGGTATTTCGCCATATTCCTTGAATTTGCTTTTCAGGCGGCTGCTTACAATAAGGCCAACAACAAACAAAACACCTGCTAAAAGCCAATAACCCGCATAATAAAACATAATAAAAAAACTTGTTTAGATAAATTATATCAAATTAGCTACCAAAGTAAATATGGCAGTTGCTTAGGGATTTTTCCATTTTGTTACGTCTTATATATTGAGTACATTTATTTAAATTCCCGTCTATGAAATATTGTTATACTTATCTGGTATTACTTGCAGCATTATTATTGAGCAATTTTGCGAATGCCCAGTTTCAGGGGGCGGTTTACCAGGCTGACACCAGCGTAAAAGTATTTGCCTACGGCAGTGAACGGACACTTGCCTGGTGTGGTGGTTTTGACCAGACGCAATTTGCAATGGCTGACCTGAACCATGATGGCAGACAAGACCTTGTAGTATTCACGCCCTATGTAGGAATAAGAACATTTATCAATACTGCAGCGGCAGGAACGACACCTAATTATATTTATGCCCCCGAATACGAACTGAATTTTCCTCCGGTAACAGATTACCTCATAATGGCCGATTACAATTGTGATGGTATTGCCGATCTTTATACACAACAATCATCCATTGGTTTTATGGTGTATACAGGGTATTACAATAGTAACAATCAACTCTGTTTCAAATTTTATCAACCATTATACTATACTAATGACCCTTCCACAAATGGCCCTGCCAATGCATTTAATGAACCAGGCTACATACCGGCAATTGTTGATTTGGACACCAACGGGGTACTTGATTTCTTAGCTTTTAATGTGGTTGGGAACGAGATAGATTATTACGAAAATATGCGCATACAAATGAGCTTGCCCTGCGATAGCATCCACATCAACCTCGAGGACGACAACTGGGGAAGAATACATTATACTTATTCATTATTTTGTGGTGGTAGTCCGCACAACCAACATAGTATTTGCTTATTTGATTATGATATGGATGGGGATCAAGACATGCTGGTCGGTTCGGGCGAATGTAATAACCTTTTGCTTTATAATAACCTGAGGATACCTTTTAACCCGGCGGGGCCGGATAGCTTAGTACTTATAGATAGTAACTGGCAATCCGGAGGCACATCCGTAAACCTGCCAGCTTATCCCGCTGCCTTTAATTTAGATGTAGACCAGGATGGTAAAAAGGACATTCTTGTTGCACCCGATAATAGAGGCGGCGAAAATTATAATTGCTTCCCCTATTATAAAAATAATAGCAGCCCCGGCAATGCTTCCTGGGCTTATCAATCAGATTCCTTTCTTTTTGATAAAACGATTGACCTGGGCACTGCGGCATACCCGCAATTCTTCGATTATAATAAGGACGGTTTGCCCGATCTCTTCATAGGTTCTGATGGTTATTACAATGCAAGTAATGATTCTCTTTACAGCCGTATTTCTTATTACCTCAATACAAGCACTCCGGGTAATCCATCATTTACTTTGCAGACCACTGACTTCCTTGGCATGAGTTCAAACAATTTCCATGGGATGGCCCCCGCTTTCGGAGACCTGGACAATGACGGGATAACTGATATGGTAATAGGCCATACAGATGGCACTTTAAGTTTTTATAAAAACATAGCAGCCAGCGATGCGGTGCAACCTATATGGCAGCTATCGCAATTGGTTTTGAAAGACGCGAATAATGCTACGATCAATGTAAACGAATACGCTGCCCCTTTTGTGTATGATATGGACAAAGATGGCAGACCCGACCTGGTAGTAGGCGCATATTCAGGTGACCTGCGTTATTATCGCAATGTTGGCACAAGTCCGGGCCAGTTGAGCCTTGTATTGGCAAATAATTCACTGGGCTATGCCATAGCTGACCCGAACTATGTAACAGGTAATTTTACTACACCGTTTATTGGAAAAATCGACAACAGTGGTAAAGACTATATTCTTTTAGGAAGCAGTTCCGGCTATCTGTATCGTTACGATAATTTTCAGAATGCCGATACGGGGGCCAATGTTTATTTCACCATGATCGACTCCGAGTATTCTTATATTGATACTTTTTTTAACTACTATAATTACACCTGGGATGCGGCTAATGTACTTCCAAAAGTTTTTTTCCAGGGATACCGTTCGGCCCCGACCGTTGCTGATATAGCAGGAGATGGTAATTATGAAATGGTGGTGGGAGATACTTACGGTGGTGTAAGGATCTATAAACAGGCATTTAACGTAAGCGGTGTTTCCAATATTTCGGCTGCAAATAATTTTCAGGTAAAGGCATATCCCAATCCTACTAACAATATTGTAAATATACAGGCAAGCAATATCAACTCTGCAAATGCAAACATAACGGTGACAGATATAACGGGCAAAATATTATTGCAAAAAGATGTGCAGGCTGTGAACAAAAATATCAATACGTCTATTGATATAAGGGCGCTGGCGTCGGGCTTATACATTTTAACCGTGAGGGCGGGGGAAGAACAGAAAGTCATGAAATTGGTGAAAAGCTAAAAACAAACTCATTTACGCTAATTTTGCAGCATATTATAAATATGCGAATGCCCCAGCTTTTCAGTCCATTTAGAATAAGAGATATAGAATTTAAGAACCGTATCGTGGTATCGCCCATGTGCCAATATTCTGCGCAGGACGGTTTTGCCAACGATTGGCATTTTGTGCATTTGGGCACGCGGGCCGTGGGTGGGGCTGCGCTGGTTTTTACAGAGGCTACGTCAGTATCCCCGGAGGGGCGGATATCCCCTCACGACCTCGGCATCTGGAAGGATGAGCATATAGAACAATTACAAAAGATCACTCATTTTATAGAGCAGCAAGGCGCTGTACCTGGTATGCAATTGGCGCATGCCGGGCGCAAATCCAGCAAAACAGAGCCTTGGAATGGCGATAAGTTAATTCCGCTGTCGGAAGGAGGATGGAAGACTTTGGCTCCCAGTGCTGTCCCTTTTTCTGATGACAGTGATACTCCTGCAGAATTAAGCAAAGAAGAGATCAATGCGATTGTTGCAGATTTTAAAGCAGCAGCCGGGAGGGCCTTAAAGGCAGGCTTTAAAGTATTGGAAATACATGGCGCGCATGGCTATCTCATAAACGAATTCTTATCGCCGCTTAGCAATAAAAGAAAGGATGAATATGGGGGTGGTTTGGAGAACAGGATGAAGTTTCTTTTAGATGTTACTGCCGCCATACGAAGCGTATGGCTTGCAAAATATCCGCTATTCCTGCGCATATCTGCCAGCGACTGGACACCTGAAGGATGGACCATTGAAGACTCTGTGAGGCTGGCCAAAATTGTAAAAGAAAAAGGGATAGACCTTATAGATTGCTCGTCAGGCGGTGTAATACCCAATGTAAAAATACCTGCGGCGCCGGGATACCAGGTACCCTTTTCTGAGGCGGTGCGAAAAGGTGCGGGAATACCTACTGGTGCGGTTGGCATAATAGTCAATGCACAGCAGGCAGAAGCCATCCTTACCGAGGGCAAGGCCGATCTTATTTTTATGGCGCGCGAAATGCTGCGTGACCCCTACTTTCCATTGCGTGCTGCAAGGGAGCTGGACTATGATATAAAATGGCCTGTGCAATATGAAAGGGCAAAACGCAAAAAATGATAGGTTTTTGCAGATTATTTAATTTTAGCTGATATTGCATTAAGACTAAGCGAAATTGGGCATTTAAAAAATGATATACCGTTATATAGCCAACAGGTTCTTCCATATAAGCAAATACCTGTTGTTTTTTATGGTTTTTTTAGCACCTGCCCGTTCAAAGGCACAAATAGAAGTTGCATCGGGTGTTGATATGAGCTTTCCGGAATTGCTTAATTCTAATAATACCAATTTATACTATAAGCAACTTAGTTTCGGTGTCCGTCTTGAGCTAAGTTATAAGCCCGAAAATACCCAGTTTTTTCCAACACTCTATTATTCGCTTGGCCAGACAATACTGCCACTTAAGCAATTTGAGAACAATGTTTCGACGCTTGCATGCAGGTATGAAAATATTATTTTGAATGGGAATCTGGTTGTCACATTCGAAAACAATAATTCCCTGTACCTGATAGGTGGTATAGGCATCACAGATCTGAAAAGAAAATACCCCGGTGTAAGCGGACCAAGTGGCCTGGCCATGAACAGCAGTGTTGATTCTACTGCAAATATTACTAAAATATTTCCCGCCATGTCGCTTGGATTTGAGTATGTTTATGGAGCTTCAGTGAACCGTAAAGTTTATATGAGCCTTGGGCTTACCGTTCAATACACGATATTATTTGCTGATGAGAACAGTTACTATGTAACAGTTATCGATGCTCAAAAGAGATTCGTACCTATCGTTGCAAATCTTTCAGGCAACCTGTTCGTTCCGAATTTTAATATTACACTGCACTACCTGCTGGGCAAAGAAATTATTTTCTGGCAAAAAAAGAAAAGCAGTTTTTACCTCTAAGGGCCTATGGGTGCTAAAGAACATTACGACAACCACCTGGCTTCCCTATACGCATGGATGCTGGGGGATATGCAAGTGAAAGTGCAGGATTTCTTAAAATTATTTGAGGACAATAATATTAAGCCCGGCAAAGGCGCTGTGGCTTTGGACATGGGCTGTGGGAATGGCATACAATCTATTGCACTTGCCAAAATAGGTTTTGAGGTGATAGCGGTGGATTTTAATAAAGCACTACTGGTCGAATTGAGAAAAAATACGGAAGGCCTCGCTATTAAGCTGGTAGAAGATGATATAAGGAATATAAAAAATTATGCTCACTATAAACCACAATTTATAAGTTGTTGTGGCGATACCATCGTGCATCTTGCTGATAAAAAAGAAATAGAACAATTTATTTCGGACGCGGCTGAAATATTAGAGCCGGGTGGTTTACTACTACTTAATTTTCGCGATTATGCGGTCGGAGTGGAGGATACAGGCCGTTTTATACCGGTAAGAACTAGTAAGGACAGGATATTAACCTGTTTCCTGGAGTATTTTGAAGACAGTGTGAGGATCACGGACCTTTTGTATGAGAAAGAGGGAGAGGGCTTTGTACAGCACGCGCATTCTTATTTTAAAGTAAAATTAAGCACTGATGATATGATAAAGATGTGCGATAAAGCAAAACTTCAGCAAACATTCCGGTCAACTGAGAATCGGAGGACGACTATTATTTTGCAAAAGGGTAATACCTAACATTCTTAATCCCCGAAACTCCTTTTAGCCAGGAGTATTTCCATATTTTAGCAACAGTTTTTTTTATTGTTCTTAATAAAAAATGCCCCTTTTAAAAGGGGCATTTTTTAAAAATTTTATTTTCTTTCAGGACTTTCTTTTTTGGGCGGCGATTGCGGCGCTGCTGATTTTGGGGGTGCCTGTTGGCGTGTGCGCTGAGGTTGTGAAGATGGCTGCGAACTGCGTTGTGGCTGTGTTGCTTGCGACTGCTGCGGCCTTGCTTGCGGCTGTTCGGTATTCTGTTGTTGCACATGCTCAAAACCTTGTTGGCCCCTGTCTATGTTTTGCAGTTGTTCAGCAGGTGCATTGTGCTCGTCAGTTTGTATCTGGTGGCGTGGTATTACATCTTTATGCTGTGGTGCAACAGGCAACTGGTTTTGTTGCTGAACCGGTTGCTGCACATGCACTACATTGCCGCTTTTTACTTCGTTTCTGAATGCGGGTGTTATTGCACTAACTCCTGTGCCCTGCGGTTTACCAATGCCCTGCGGGGCCCTGACAACATTTGAAGGCTCAGGACGCACTCCATTTGCTGTGGTTTGACTTATCTGCATAGGATGATAGATATGTAAACTATTGCCGCGAATGGCTGTGTTGGTGCGGGAAGAAGAATTGGCCAGGTGATATACTTGCACCTGTTGTCCTGTTATTCTTTGATACTCCTCGGGCCTTGGGCCTGTTACATAGCTTACGTTGTTATTATTATAGGTATTTCGAACGAAACCGGTATTATAAATAATAGTTTCGTTTTCCCTTGGCCCGGACCAATAATTATAATAATGTGGGCTATACAAATAGGCAGGTTGGATAAATACCCACCAATCGACCGGGCAATTGTAGTCGGCAAAACCATTGCCAAATGCATAATCAGGACCTAACGGCGCCCAGCCATAATAACCACCTCCATAACGCCAGGCAACCCAGGCCGGCCCCCAAACATTGCCCGGTATCCATACCCAGCCATAATATGGGTTATAGGTCCAGCGGCCATAGTGAAATGCGGCCCAGCCCCAGGGGTAATCCGACATCCAGGTATTACCATATTCTGTCACCACCCAATGCCCTCCGGAATAATAAGGCCGGAAACCAGGCTCTGCGTTCGGCACCCATACATTTCCGTAGTCAGGGTCCTGTATCCACTGGCCATAGGCAGACAAATCATCGTAAAAGGTTTGGTATGAAGGGCCATCATTATTTCCATAAGCATCATCATATTGCTGGGCAAAAACTTTTTGCGCGATACTGCTAAACAGCACAATAAGGCTTAAGGCCAGGGTATTAATAAGTTTTTTCGATCTTTTTTCCATATATTTCATTTTATATGTTCTCAATTTATAAAGTAAAGTATAAACTACTACAAATCAAGAGCCTGATTCTTTTAAAAGTCGTTCTCAACGTCAAATCAGGGCTAAAAATAAGACTAATTAGCTTTTTAATTCTATTATCAGCATCTTTTTTTCATAATAATCATGCAGTTATTTGCCCGGAAATAGCTTCTGCGCTATATAGCATTAAAGATTCGGGCTAAAAACTTGTATAAAAAACAGAAAACAATATCTTTACATACAAAATACAAAATATTATGAGTCGTTTGAATGGCTTGCTGCTGGCATTAATAAGTGTTTCGACATTCTTTTCTGCCTGCACTAAGAGCACCAGTACCGCACCAACCGTGGGCCAGATGAGTGCTGTTATTACGGGTAACCAATGGGTAACAGGCGAAACCTGGATTTCGAAGGGAGCTACGGCATCTGCCGATACTGCGCATTCACCAGTGGGTTTAACTCAAAAACTATATATCAGTGCTTCACAAACTTCGGGTACCGCACACGGTGGTAATATATCGCTTACCCTAACCAATTATACCGATACCGGGGGGGTTTTTTATATAGACAACAGTACAATCCTGGCTACATATATACACAGTACCGATACCCTTAATTATCCGGCTGTTCACGGAACCATTACTATTACTTCAGGAACACAGCATAGTGCTATTGGCTATTTTGTTTTTACTTGTAAAGACTCTACCCAGGTGACCAACGGAATTTTTGATGTTACGTTTTAAAAAAACAAATGATAAGTTCTCTTTTTATGATAAAAACCACTCTTCAAAGTGGTTTTTGTTTTTGTACCGGAATAATGTACTAGAAGATTTAAAAAAACAATACAAAATGAAAAAATTGATCGCTATTACTCTTGCTTGCTCTGCATCTGCAGTTTTATTTTTTGCCTGTAAGAAAAGCAGCAGTTCACCCACTGCTACAGATACTATGTCGGCCACTATAAGCAGCAAAGCGTTTACCGCAAATTCTATTTCTGATAATATATCTTTTTCTTCCGGCGACAGTATTCTTTATATAACCGGCTTAGATACAGTTAGCGGGCATGAAGTAGTATTAGAGGTACTTAATTACAAACATAGTACCGGTACTTTCCCGATCGATTCAACCTCTGTAGCTGCTGCTGACTATTATAGCAGTGCCTCATTGGGGTCTTATAGCTATGCTACGACCGGGCAAATCATTCTTTCTCAAATTGTGCCGACAATAAAAGGTACATTTTATTTTACAACTGCCGACACAACTGTAATAACCGCAGGTACTTTTACAGCTCCAACACTTTAATTCAGTAAAAAAAATATTATGGCCTGGGAAGAAAAAAATAATGCACTCTACCAAAGCTTCAGTTTTAAAGATTTTCCTGAAGCTTTTGCTTTTATGACGCGTGTTGCGATGCTTGCAGAAAAACAAGACCATCACCCGGTATGGAAAAACACCTGGAACAAGGTAGAAATATGGCTCAATACCCACAGTGCCGGAGATGTGGTTACAGACAAAGACCGCAGATTGGCTGCTGATATTGATAAACTGCTAAATAAATAGCACAATGCAATAATGATTTGTTATTTGCAAATATTTATTTTTGCATTTAAGATAAATCGTATCGATTCGATAAGAGTAGTAAAAATTTATGAAAATATTCGTTCTAAGCTTAAAAAGGGCCACAGAAAGGAGAAAAAGGATAACTGAACACTTGCAGGCGCGGAATATTTCTTACGAACTATTCGATGCCGTGGATGGCACGCTTCTTAGTGATGATGACATGGTACAGCTTTGCGACATGGAGGTTGTAAAGAAGAACCATACCTGGCTTACAAAAGGAATGATAGGCGCTTGTCTTTCTCATTACAGAATTTATAAAAAGATAATTGAACAGAATATTCCTTATGCTTGTGTTATAGAAGATGATGTAGCCATTGACGCAAATTTTTCTGCAGTTCTGGATAAAATAGAAGCGTTTATCAGCGAGCGGAAATTTGTTTTGATGCATTATACTTCATGGCAAAATATGCAATTGCTGCCTGTGCAAAAATCATTGTATAAAGATTTCGGCCTTTACGAAATGAGCAACCTGGAGGGTTTGAATTCTGCGGCATGTTATGTATTGAGCAATGATGCCGCAGCTAAACTTTTTGATCTTGTGCTGCCCATACGCATGGGCCCCGATAGCTGGACAGAATTTGCACAAGGGGGCGCCATACCTAAAATTTATGCAGTTTACCCAAAGCCAGCGACAATAGTGTATGCTAAAAGCACAATAGACTATATCGAGGCCAAAAGCTTTGCCTGGTATCTTTCTAACTTTGTAAATGATTACAAAATATTCCCGCTCTACCAGTTTTTGAAATACCGCAGAAAGCGTTTATACAATAAGATGAACCATATACAGATCGTTGGATAGCTAGGAAAGGCTTTCAGACCCTTTTATTCTTTAATAATGACATAAAACTGTATTTCCAACGCTCATGTAAATATCCATGTAAAATGTGCTGCCCCAATAATTTTTCTTTCAGCGCGGTGACCGTTTTCGGGATGGTGGAAACTAAAAAATTTTTCAGTTCTGTCGTATTTATAAGGGCTGGCTTTTGAGGTCTCTGTTTCTTTGCTTTTGCGTGTAAGAGAAACATGATCATCATATCGTGCTTTTGCTGTCTCCTGTTCATCTTTTTAATATTTTTTGTTAGGTGGCTGTTTTATCCAATAAAGAATGATTCATTCCATTTTAAACTTATTTACGAAGCAGGACAGTACTATGTTCTTTCACCATTCTGCGGGTAAAGATTTTATTGGTACCCAAAGACTTCTTTTTCTATGCGCTCATTTTCTGAAAGATAGAATCCACCACTATTTGTGCATATTTATGCCTGCGCAAGTCCAGCATATTCCATAACTGAAAAAATGCTTCCCCTTCTGTGCCGGATAATCTTAAGATGTATTTCTCTTGCTTTCGTTGCAGCATTTTGTTTAGTTTGTAATGTAGCTCCAGCATATACTGGTGCAATAAAAGTTCATGTTCATTGCAGGGAGCGAATAAGTCTTTCAGCTCATCACAAACATTATATAATACTTCTGCCCTTTCATGGCTTATCCGCAGGGCTATTGTTCTTTTATCCATTGGTTAACGATTTTTATGGTGTTATTGTATTTGGTTGTAAAGGCAAGATCATGCGTGTATAGTAATTCATTGGCCCTTGTCACTGCATTTATTACGGAGGTATGGTCCTGGCCGCCGAACAGTTCTGCTATCTGTCTCAGCCTGATGTCAGGGAAATACCTTCGCAGCAGCAAAGCTCCGAGAAAACGAAGTTCCACTACTTCCCGTGACCTACCTTTTATGCTAAAACTTTCGGGGTCCATGTTCAGTGTAGCGGCAATTATGTATAACATTTCATTGGGTGTTTTTGCTACTTTTTCATAAGGATATAATGCGATTGTATAACGCTTTCCTTCTTTTACAATTATCTGAGGTTCTGTCAAGTGCTGTATGGACCTTGAAGTATCTGCGTGTGCTATTGCTGTACTCATAATTTTTAATGTTTTTAATACTTGTATAAAATATTTAAGCTGCAATTAATTCCTGCATATCGCTTTGCATGGCTATTTCCTGTACTAATTGTGCAATAGGGCGCAGGTTGTTTTTGCACTGTTCTTTTATATAGCTTATCCTGTTTTCGTCCTTTACATTATTGGCCTGACAAATAAGTTTCACATCATTAGGCCCCATCTGTGCCAGCGATATAAAACTGCGGCCTATCGTTTTATATATTGTTTCAAAACCTTCCGTATTTTCTTTCACACCTTTCAGTATGCGGTCTCTTAATTCCTCATTGCCCATTATTACCATACCACACAAGCCCGAAAGGCAATCTGTGAGCGATATAACAAAATGCAATACCCTGTCTTTTAGTTTATGAGCATCATCTATTATCAGCAATGGTTCATCCTGTATAGCAAGGTGGTCGCAAAGCTGTTGCATCATTTCCGGTACCTTTTCTTTCGTTTCATTTGTAAAATTTTTCAGCAATTCTGTAATAAATGCTTTCCGGTTGTGCAATTCGCTGCCTGCTATATAACAGGTATTGGTATTTTCGCGGCAATACATTTTCGCGGAAAAAGTTTTGCCCAGACCCGCGCTTATCGCAATGCCATAAACCATTGTATAATGTTTCGCATCGCTGAACAGGATTCGTAAAAGAGTATAAGTGCTCGTATTGGCCGCCTGCCACTCGCCACAATAAAAGCCAACCTGCCTGGCCAACGCCTGCCATTGTTCATCGTTCAGCGACTCCCAGTTATAGTTTTTTATTTTTGTGATGGTGCTTGCACTAAGCCCCTCAAGATTTTTCGCAGCTTGTGCCTCGCTGCTGAAATTGCTTATGTAACGAAGCAATGCATCCCTGATCTGTAATTTCTGTTGATGTATCATAATAGTCCATTTTTAGTTCTGTTATTCATTTGCCCGCCTGGTTTTTTGCCTTCATGGTGTTATTGGTTCAGACAAAAATTTTGGAACAATTAAAAATATTATTAGCTTTGTTGTCAAATAAATTGTAATTTTGACACAAATTTATTCCATTTTTGTTGACAAAAACAAATTTGTGGAAAAATATTTTTAAAACGAGATCAAAATGAACTTGGCAGGCAATCTGAAATTTTTAAGAAAAAAATTTGGCAAAACGCAAGACAGTCTTAGCTCTGAACTGAATATTGGCAGAACCACTATCGCTAATTATGAATCTGGCCTAAGCGAACCCAATGTGGAAACCCTATTAATATTTTCCAATTATTTTGGAATTTCGGTTGACAACCTTTTGTCAATGAATTTGGAAAAAGAGTTGCCAAATACCAAATTGATAGACCTCTCAGGCCTGAAAGACAAAAAAAAATATTGTTACAAGCGGCTTGGTGCCGCGAGTGATAACGGTGGACAGGGAGGGCAATGACAATATTATATATGTACCGGTAAAAGCACGGGCGGGTTACCTGTCTGGCTACGGAGACCCTGAATTTATAGAAACACTGCCTACCTTCCGCCTGCCGGGACTAAACAATGCCACTTTTAGAATGTTTGAAGTAGATGGCCCGTCCATGGCGCCAAACGTGATGCATGGCGACCGTATAATAGGTGAGTGGATAGACAGCATGGACAAGATACGCGACAATCGCGTACATGTGATCGTGCATAAAGGGGGAGTTGCAGTGAAACGTATTTTGAACCGCATTGCAGAAAGGGGTAAACTCTATCTTAAATCAGATACCATTGCCCACAGGCACGAATTCCCGACGATGGAAATAGACCCTGAAGATGTAAAAGAAATATGGTACGGCCGCCTGAAAATAAGCAGCGATTTTACCGAGCCTGCAGAAGTTTACCACCGCCTGGCAGACCTTGAGGTAGATGTGATGGATATGAAGAGGATGCTGAGGGAGAAGGAGTAGATAATTCTCCCATTACTAAATTAATGAAGAATAGTATAGTTTTTAAGCTGGGATGTTAAAATGATTTTGACATCAAAATTCTGAAA
>Ga0206829_10117_pt1 | contig 29435 bp, 33 predicted proteins | sample Alteio_BWOrgCont_75_FD_152862 | JGI IMG/M metagenome (GOLD analysis project Ga0206829, IMG submission 152862) | Enriched cells from forest soil in Barre Woods Harvard Forest LTER site, Petersham, Massachusetts, United States -... | ecosystem: Environmental > Terrestrial > Soil > Temperate forest >... | reverse complement strand
CCGAAACGTTAGTTTTACCGCATCCATTTGGACCTACGACCGCTGTTACTCCCGGTTCAAAAAGAAGTTCAGTTTTGTCGGCAAAAGATTTAAAGCCATGAATTTCTAGTTTTTTAAGGAACAAACCTATTTCTCCAAGGTTGATGAGAAAAAGGCCGCGAAAAGTGTGAAAGAGTGTAGTACGGGCTTAATTCTGCACGAATGTATCATCTCAATAAGCGGTATGGCAAGCTCTTTCAGACCACCAAAGATTGTAAAAAAGCGCTAAAGCTTCACTTATTTAAATTGATTTAGAATTTCTATGAGTCGTCGTTGATGTTTGTTTTCTAATTTCCCAAATTCGACAATATGTTCGGATAAGGGAAAAAAGAATTGCCGATATACCTACTCCATACAAAATCAACGCGAAAGAATGGCGGGACATTAACCTATTTCCAGATTATTCATCCGCTGTTTCACGGTGCCGGTCAAACTTCGCTTCCCAACTGGGAACCATATGATGAGGCATCATATGCGCGCGAAACTTAGTTTTTAATATATGTAACACCGTCAAATCTTCATCCCGAATTTTGGCCACGGCGGCATAACTGTGATTCGCGAAAGCGGGTTCTTCATCCGGTCCCACTCTTAACCACATCTTTCTTCCAACTTGTTTCAACAACACAAATACGGTGTCTTTGGACCCGGGTACCACAAAAGTGAATTTGCGGTATTGCGGTCCTTTATTTTGTTCTCCCTCGTAAACCCCTTCTTCGTTGGCCATTTTATATTTTCTGGCGTCCATCACATTCAATACTTGCTGGGAAGCCCAAGACAATCTGGAGGTGATGTTACCGCCCTTCGCTTGAATCCATCCTCCCAAAATAGTTTCCGGACGAATTTTAGATTCAGTCCAAGGTTTTTTCACAGGAGCGGGTTTAACTTCAACTTTTGCCACAATCGGAGCCGGTGCTGCAGTTGAAGCGGCCTTCGTCTCGCCTGGCAGCGCTGGCATATCGCTGGAAGCCGGAGCCATCGCAGGTGCCGAAGAATCAGGTAAAGCGGGCATTCCGCTATCGGTAGCAGCGGGTGCGGCGGCGCTCGGCAAAGCCGGCATATCACTCGAGACAGCAGTGGCCGAAGTCGTTGAAGCAGCAGCGGGTAAAGCGGGCATACTATTATCAGTAGGCGCCGTCGAGGCTGCGGCTGGAAGAGCGGGCACATCGCTGGCGGCCGGCGCGGGTCCTCCTGTATCAGGCAAGGCTGGCATATCGTTCGAAGCCGAAGGTGCAACCGGGGAAACAGGTGCCACAATAGCGGGCGCGGTCGAGGGAGCCGCGTCCGGTAAGGCGGGCATCGTATCATCTTTGGCTGGGACAGCCGAAGGAGGGGCGTCTGAAGGCAAAGGCGGCATATCCTGGGCCGAGGCAAATCCTGCCGCTAATAATAGAAGGATGAAAACCAAAAAACGTTTCAACATTCGAAACACTCCTTGACCCGAAATGAATCCATAACAGGGGCTTATTCTAACCCTATCCCGCTAAACCCAAAATAAATAATTAAGAAAAACCATTTGCTTTCAACTTTATCAAAAGTGAGCAGTCATTAAAGGCACTAAAAAAGCCAATGACCGTTGCGAGTTCGGCAATTCCACAATCGAGTTGGTTTCAGGCGGTGGGTACGAATTACTTAAAACTGAAATACAGGCCACTGTTGTTGCCCCCACCACAACTCCTCCAATAAAGGGCAAAAAGAAATCCCCACTTACCGAAAATTGGCCTTGAGTCACCAAAGAGGTTAACCCTGTCAAACCATAACTCGCCAAAGTGACAAAAGGCAAAGAAGTGATAAAAACCACCTGAAAATCTTCCGGTTGGTTCTCGCGGTAAATAATTCCATCCGGATCATAGCCCAAGGCCTGCCGTTCATATTCATAGGGCTTTACAAATGAATTTTGATCGGAAAGTTCTTCTTCAGAGGGCTGGTCAGCCACCATGGGCTTAGCATTTGCCGGGTTCAAATCAATTCCATCAGCGTAAGCGAACCAAGGGCGGATTAAAAGAAAGATAAAAACAGGTAAAAGAAAAGTTTGGGGACGTAAAAACATAGCTTTATTTTAACGTCCCCCAACCGCAAAGCAACCGATTAACCGATGGACATCTTCAAAGGCGACTTGCCGCTGGATTTTTCCGACTTCATACGCTGGTCATTATTCAAAATACGCTTGCGCATACGGAGATTTTGCGGCGTCACTTCCAAAAGCTCATCGTCTTGAATGTATTCCAGGCATTGTTCCAGCGAGAAAATAGTCGGAGGCTCTAAAGTTAACGCCTCATCCGACGACTTACTGCGCATATTGCTCAAATGCTTGGTCTTGCAGGGATTCACCGCGATGTCATTTTCACGGGTGTGTTCGCCCACGATCATGCCCTCATAGACTTCCGTGCGGGGAATGATAAAGAAACGGCCCCGATCGGATAACTGGAACATGCCGTAAGCGGCCGTAATGCCGTTTTCAAAAGCCACCAGCACACCGCGGTTGCGGCCTCCGATTTCGCCTTTGTATTCGCCGTATCCGGCAAAGACGTGATGCATAATTCCCTCACCCTTGGTATCGGTCAAAAATTCAGTGCGGAAACCTAGCAAACAGCGGGAGGGAATCAAAAATTCGATGCGAGTCGTCACTTCCGAAAGAGGCGTCATATTTTTCATTTCGCCCTTGCGAGAACCTAACTTCTCCATCGCCACGCCGACAGAATTGTTTGGAATATCAATGATCAGATTTTCATAAGGTTCTTGAACCTGATCGTTGATTTTTTTGAAAATAACCTGCGGACGGGAAACTTGAAATTCATAGCCTTCCCGGCGCATCGTTTCAATCAAAATACCCAAGTGCAATTCACCTCGGCCCGCCACCTTAAAAGCATCCGGGCTTTCGGTGTCGCTGATCTTCAAAGTTGGATTCGCTTCAGCTTCTTTATAAACGCGATCTCTCAAGTGCCGTGATGTAATGAATTTTCCTTCTTTACCCGCAAAAGGCGAGTTGTTAATGGAAAAAATCATCGACATGGTCGGCTCGTCGATCGTAATCGCCGGTAAAGCTTCCGGATTGTTTCCAGCCGCGATAGTTTCACCAATCTGAACGTCTTCCAAACCAGCCATCAGAATAATATCTCCCGCGGAGGCTTCAGGACATTCAGCTTGTTTAATACCTTGGTAATTAAAGAGCTTGGTAGCGCTGCTGGCTACATGACGGCCGTCTAGCTTGATAAGAGTAATCGGATCGCCTATTTTAATTTTGCCGCGCTTCACACGGCCGACCGCCATACGTCCCAAATATTCGTTATAGGAGGTGGTTGTAACCAGCATTTGGAATGAACCTTCCGTGTCCACGTCAATGGGCTTAAAATGGCTCACGATGGTGTCATACAAAGGCTTCAAGTCCGTACCGGGCTTGCTCAAGTCCAACGTCGCCTTACCTTCACGGGCAATCGCATAGACAATGGGATATTCAATTTGCTCTTCGTTAGCGCCCAAAGCGATAAACAGATCCAAAACATTGTCGACCACTTCTTGCGGACGTGCGTCCGAACGGTCAATCTTGTTGATGACCACAATAGCCGGCAAATTTTGTTCTAAGCTCTTGCGCAAAACAAACTTAGTTTGGGGCAAAGGACCTTCCGCCGCGTCAACCAAAAGCAAAACTCCATCAACCATGGAAAGAATACGTTCCACTTCCCCGCCGAAGTCCGCGTGACCGGGGGTATCCACAATATTGATTTTGACGCCGTTCCACATAATCGAGGCGTTCTTTGAGAAGATCGTAATGCCGCGTTCTTTTTCAAGCGCGTTCGAGTCCATAACCCGTTCTTCCATATGCTCATTGGTTCGGAACACGCCCGACTGTTTGAACAAAGCATCCACTAACGTGGTTTTGCCATGGTCAACGTGAGCGATAATGGCGATATTGCGTAAATCCGAACGAACTGTCATTTCTAACCTCTTTTAAATTATTCAACTGTTCCCGAGCAACCGGCCCGCATCAATAACACTCATGAACTGGTAAAGGGAGGCGAGAGTATACCCAAAAGGTTATTTAAATAAAAGAATTTCAGGGTAAATTGAGGGTCAGGAAGCGCTGATAGACTGCAAAAAAGGGACGAGAACATCCAAAAAAGCTCTGGGATTGTCACGAAATACCCCGTGTCCGGCCTTTTCAATTACTTTTAGGCTTTCCGGCGGTAATAAATCAGCAATTTTTTCACATTCTTCGGGCGACAAGTAAGGGCTATCCTCGGCTTTGATAAAAAGAGTCGGGCATTGGACTCTTTTTAAAAGCCAGTGAAGCGCTTTTGCCCTTCCTAACCGTTGAATTTCTAAAACCGCCGGAACAGAAAAACTCCAATCCCATTGACCTGCATCATTAAGAAAGAACCTCCCCTTTTCAAAGGCACGGCGTCTTTCCTTATCAGGAAACTTATTGAGCAAGAATTGATCTAGAGAAGCTTCATCCGCGAATGGAACTGGGTATTGACTGTACTCCTCTTGACTTTTTTTCCAAATTTCTGGATCCGCGGTTAAGGTCTGATCGATGATTGTCAAGCTGGCGGTTTTGTCCACGAACATAGTGGAAAAAAATAAAGCGTTGCGGCCGCCTGCAGAGTGTCCCACCACGTGAATGTTTGAATGGCTAAACTCAGACGCGCAGGCTTCCAGATCTCTGGCCAAATCCTCCGGGGCGTAACCTAATTTGGGTTTATCGCTCTGACCGTGGCCTCTCATGTCAAAAGCAAAAGCCCGAAACCCGGCTTCAGCCAACTCGTCAGGAATCGACTGCCAATCCTGGCACTTCGCGCCCAGCCCATGAAGCAGATAAACCACCGGTCCTATCGAACCGTTTTTTAGATAAAAAAATTCGCCTCGCGGCGTTTTTATAAAAGACATGATTTCCTCAAAAGACAATGTGGACTATTTTAGCTTAACTGCCTGATAACATCTTTTTATTTTGTCTACCCAACCTTACAATGCGATTCATGCCAACCCAGACGACACAGCAGCGAAAATCCATTCTCGATCCTTATGCCGCCCTGCGTCATCCCAATTACCGCGCTTATGTCATCGGTAACTTTATAGCGGTTTTCGGTCAACAAATGCTAGCCGTCGCCATCCAGTGGGAAATTTACGCGATTACCAGCTCTACCCTGGCGCTCGGTTTCATCGGCCTGGTTTCCTGGCTTCCCATTTTCCTATTTATTCTACCGGCCGGTTCTTTGGCTGATCGTTATAACCGTAAAAATATCGTGTTACTCTCACAACTTCTCTTTGCCCTATGTTCTTTTGGTTTGGCCTTGACCTCCCACTTTCATCCCACAGTTTGGATCATGTATGTGCTTTTATTCTTTATAGGCTTTTCCCGTGCCCTTAGCGATCCCGCCAAACAGGCTTTATTACCTCAATTAGTTCCTGAAAAAGACTTTCCCAACGCGATGACCTGGAGCAGCACGGTGTTTCAAACCGCTTCCATGGTCGGTCCCGCTCTTGGCGGCTTTTTAATTGCGCTTTGGGGTTATCCGACCGTATATCTCATAGACGCGCTTTGCGCTCTTAGCTTTTTTTACTTTATTTGGACCCTGAAATACACTCATGACGTTTCATTGATTAATAACAAGAAAGTGTCGATGGAATCCCTATCGGCAGGGCTAAAGTTTGTCTGGAACACAAAAATTATTCTGGCCACCATCACGATGGACTTATTGGTCGTTATTTTGGGCGGTGCTGTCGCTCTCTTGCCCGCGTTCGCTAAAGACGTTCTTCATTCCGGGCCCGTGGCCTTAGGTTTTCTTCGGGCTGCTCCGGCCATTGGCGCATTTCTCATGGCTACCCTGTCCGCCCACTTGCCCCCCATGAAAAAATCTGGCGTGGTTTTACTTTGGGCCGTCACTGGTTTCGGTTTGGCCACCATCATCTTCGGTCTTTCACATTGGTTTTGGCTCTCACTCTTGATGATGTTTTTAACCGGCGCTTTTGACAATATCAGCGTTATTGTTCGTTCTACCCTGGTACAAGTACTCACACCCGATGCTATGAGAGGTCGAGTGACAGCCGTAAGCTACATCTTCATCCACTCTTCCAACGAACTAGGCGGATTTGAATCGGGCGCAACCGCGGCGTTGTTTGGTCTAGTACCTTCGGTTGTTTTCGGCGGAATCGGAAGCATTCTGGTCGTCTTAGGAGTCGTACTAATATGGCCCCAGGTGGCTCAACTGGGTTCTTTGGCCGATCCCATGAAAAATCAGCTGACCCGCAATAAAAAAGCCGTTCCTTGATTGAATCAAGAAACGGCTTTTTTAAAAACATCGAACATTTTAAACTTTAATTTCCTGCAGGCGTATCCACCGGAGCAGGTTGAGTGGCGGCGTCATCCCCGCCATCTTTGTGCTTTTTCCAGTCTTCCTTCTTTTTACCGTCCCATTTGTGATCCATCATGCCGCGACGCATCGTTAACACCCATTTGGCTTGTTGTATCGGCGTTAATATCCCCCGGATTTTGTCCATGGAATTATCTTGCGCGGCTTGCATGCTTTTGCGGTCAGCCGAAAGCTTATCCAAAGCATCTTTGATATCGGAATCCGAGGCCTTGGTATCAACCTTTTGTTGCAGGGTGTCTATATCGATCTTTTCCTGATCACGCAATGGCTTGTTGGCTTCCATTTGCTTCTTGAAGGTTTCCTTTAATTTGGCCGCTTGATCGTCCGTTAACCCCAATTTATCCTTCAAATGCTCCATACGGCCTTTACCCCAATCCCCATGGTTGCCGCCTTGCATCGCGGAGTGGTCGCTGCTCGGGTCATCCACAGGCGGGTTTTGATCTTGCGCCTTTGCCAGTCCATACCCTAAAAACATCGCCGTGGCCAGACCTCCTACGAGAAACAAACGGGAAAACTTTTTCATCGCACATCCTCCGCTTTCAGCCTTTCAGCTGTTAATTTTCATACATCAACTTCTAAAACTTTAGACGCTTCCCTATTAAAGAAGTGTCATCAGTCGCGACTTTGTTTTAAATACTTTTCGTATTAGGATAAATTCGATTTTCTAAGGAAAGGACAGCCTATGAAACGAATCATTTCGATCGTTGGTTTGACACTTTTTATTTCTTCAATCGTCCAGGCTCAAACTTTAGCCAACAACAGTCCCACTCGCCAGCAAACCCTTCAAAAAGGAAAGGTGCTTCGCAAAAAAGCCGCGGTCAAAAGCGCCTACCATGTAAACGGAGGCACCCGTTTAAACGAAGTTCCTAAACATCCTCAAACCGATGGCGCACCCCGTACCCAGCCGATGATCACCAAACCGCTTATACCACCACAGCCAAACTAAATCAGGGAATCACTTTATTTAACGGGTATTCCACGATACCTTCGGCGCCGGCGTCTTTGAGCTTCGGCACAATTTCCCGGACAATTTTTTCATCCACCACCGTATCCACATCCACCCAGTTCTTGTCGTACATTTCCGCGATGGTAGGTGAGTTAAGCGCCGGTAGAACTTTCATCACTTTTTCCAGATTCGTTCGAAGTACATTCATCTTAAGACCCACTTTTTCCTGGGCCGCCAAAGCGCCCTTGAGCAGCAGAATCATATTTTCAATTTTCTTTTTCTTCCAGGGATCGTTCCAGGCCATGGCGTTCACAATGACCACCGTAGACGATTCTAAAACGGTTTCCAGAATAATCAGGTTGTTGGCCCGCAAGGAGGATCCCGTTTCGGTGACTTCAATAATCGCGTCGGCGAGTTCAGGCGGCTTGGCTTCCGTAGCACCCCATGAAAATTCCACGTTAGCCGTCACACCGTTTTTCTTCAGATATTCCTTGGTCACGTTGACCAGTTCAGTGGCAATGCGTTTACCTTGTAAATCCTTAGCGGATTTAATCTTTGAATCCGATGGCACAGCCAACACCCAACGGACCGGCTTGAGCCCTACCTTGGCGTAAACCAGCTCGGCGACTTCCTCTACTTTTGATCCGTTTTCCTTTACCCAATCCCGACCCGTAATACCCACATCCAATACGCCGTCTTCCACATAGCGGCTCATCTCCTGGGCGCGGATCAGCATTGGCTTCATTTCCGCGTCATCAATGCTGGGAAAATAAGAGCGTGAAGTAGAGGATATTTTATATCCCGCTTTGGCGAACAGGTGGAAGGTGGATTCCTGGAGACTGCCTTTGGGTAATCCGAGTTTTAATAAATTGGACATAGTGTTTTCCTCGTTGAAGTTGAAAAGTGCCCCTATTTAACAGTTTGAACCTTACTTTGACAAGGCCACTGTATCGAGGCCACCAGCCGAGATACAGGGTTTGTCCCACACTCAATAAAACATTATAAAGATTGGGAGACTATGCCGATTCCCTTAACCAAGGGTAAAGAAACATGTATGTGCCCGATTCAAAAATAAAAATCAGCCGAAGGTCCTGTGGAAAAACACCTTGAAACACTTATTTTTGAACCAAACCTACGGTAGACTACGGCCCTACTAGCCTCGAAATTTGGAATAGGAATTTTATGGACGCCCCAGTTAACTTTTACAACCTGACCCGCGATGAACTCACCCAATTGATTACCGATTGGGGCCTTCCCCGCCATAACGCCCAGCAAATCTTTCAGTGGTTATATAAGAAGAAGGCCAAAAGTTTCGAGGACATGACCGATCTCTCCAAAAGCTTACGGGAAGACTTGGCTGCCAAAGCCACTCTTTCCACCTTTAAGCTTCATACCAAACAGGTTTCCAAAGACGGCACCACCAAGTATTTATGGGAACTTAATCCTGACATCTTGGGCCAGACTGCCCAGGTCGAAAGCGTACTAATCCCGATGGCCATCGACGAAGAAGGCGAACCGGGCCATTACACCGCCTGCCTTTCCACCCAGGCCGGATGCCGCATGAAATGTACCTTTTGCGCAACCGGAGTTCCGAAATTTCAACGCAACCTCACCACCGCCGAAATTGTCAGCCAGATTCTATTTATGGAACAAGACTCAGACACCCGCTTTACCAATGTGGTCATCATGGGTATGGGCGAGCCCATGGACAATTATGACTATACCCAAAAAGCCATGCGCATTTTGCATGACCCCGAGGGTTTCAACCTGGGCCGACGCCGTATGACGGTTTCCACTTCGGGCCTCATTGAACACATGAATAAGTTTATTAAAGACGATTGGCCTGTCTCTCTGGCCGTTTCACTCCATAGCGCCGATCCCGAAATTAGAAGCCAGCTCATGCCCATCAACCGGTCTAATCCGCTCGACCAGCTCCGCAAAACCATGAAAGATTTTACGTATAAGAGACGTTTGCCCATCACGCTGGAATATATCCTTTTAAAAGACGTCAACGATAGCCCCGAAGACGCCAGAAAACTGGCGGCCTATTGCAAGGATTTGCTCTGCAAGGTGAATTTAATCCGCTACAATCCCGTACCGACGCTTCCTTACAACTCTCCGTCGGAGGAAAGGGTTATGGCCTTCCGGGAAGATTTGAAAAACCGCGGCATAAGGGTTTTCTTACGGGAACGCAAAGGTGTGGATATCGCCGCGGCTTGCGGCCAATTAGGCTTTAAAAACGACAAAAGCGCATGATCAAAATAAAAAATCCTTTTCAAAACATTCCCATCGCTCCAGCCGAATTAAAACTGCTCAAAAGGGCCGGTGAACTGCTGGGTAAATTCACGCTGGTGATCCTGATAACCGGCGTTATCGCCATGAGCGTGATGAAAAAACATCAGCCCATGATCGTTCCCAAAATTATCGGCATGGATCAAAGACAGGCCGAAAGCGCGCTTAGATCCAAGGGCCTGGTCATGCAAATCAACCGCCAGCAATATGATGAACGCATTCCCGCGGGACTGATCAGTTCCCAAATTCCCAGAGCCAATAGCTATGTCAAACGGGGCCAGACCATAGTGGTGGTCATTAGTAAAGGCAATCCTGAAGTCAAAGTGCCTTCAGTGATCGGCGAATCCCTTCCCGAGGCACAAGTGAGTTTGACAGGAATTCATTTAAAGGTGGGCCATGAATCACTGATGCACTCAACCCAACCCGAAAATACGATTTTGGCCCAAATACCCGAAGAAAATGAATTGGTTGATTCAGCCACCGATGTGGATTTGCTCATTTCGGATGGAATGCCGGCCATGTCCTTTTTAATGCCGGACCTTCTGCACAAACCCCTGGAAAACGCCTTTAAACTATTGAGGCCAGCTGGTATTACCATTCAAAAAATCACCAGCGAAGTTCATGACGACTTGGATTCAGCCACGGTCATTTCCCAAAATCCTCCGCCCGGTACCCACATTCAGTCTAAAGATGGGGTGTCCTTCGTTGTCAGCGCTAAAAGCGCCGATGCCAGCCTCAAGGCCCGCTATTCCAAGGTGGTTTTTGATATGCCTGAAGGCAATCCTAAACGCCTGCAGATTGACGTTTTTGACCAAACCGGCACCCAGACCATCTATAACAAGATGGAATCACCGAAAGATCATGTCGAATTGGGCGTCAGCGTGACCGGCAAAGCGGTCGCGGAAATTTACTTAAATCAGCAGTTTTTAGAAGAATTACCCATCGAATAGCGCCGATGAAAAAACCAACTTCCCCTTTTTCCGGCCGCACCTATCAAAAATACAAAAAATTATTTCTGTCGCACAAAGGGGCTGTTGAAACCTTTCCCTTTGGTCCCGAAGTCGCGGTTTATAAGACCCGCAATAAAATGTTCGCGACTTTGGTGGCGGAAGAAGGCCTCTGGTATAGCAATTTAAAATGCGATCCCCTGTGGTCCGAAACGCTCCGCAAAAAGCACAAAACAATTCAACCCGGCTATCACATGAATAAAAAACACTGGAACACCGTGACGTTGGATGGTTCCCTGCCCGACAGCCTTATCCGCCAAATGGTTGAATTGTCATACGTGCTCGTCGCTCCCCAAAAGCTACTGAAATAAAAAAACGGACCCCGGTTACCCGAAGTCCGTTTTTTTATTTTTTCATCAGCCTTGTGCGTAAGCTCCCGCCACAAATTTAATAAATTCTTCCAGCGGAAATTTTCCCTGATGGTCGCCCGTCAGTGATTGGGTCGGCATTACCAAGCCTTCATTGAAAGCTTTATTCATCTCAATCATCAGATCCGCCATGCGGGCGTTCATGCCGCTGCCCATCATTCCCTTTTTAGCGTCTTCATACGGGAATTGCGCGTAGGCCAAATCCGGCTTGCCGATGGCCTTGCCCACCAAGGACGCCACTTCTTTCAAGGTATGCGTCTTGGGCCCGCCCAGTTCGAATACTTTATTACCCGCGAAATCCAACTTGTCCAAAAGTTCCGCGGCTTTAACGCCGATGTCGTGAGTGGCGACCATGGGAATGGGCATATCTCCGCGCAGCGGTGAGCCATAAACGCCCATCGCTTTAATAATCGGCAGCGCCCAGAAAATATTCTCCATAAAGTAGGCGGGTCTCAAGAAAATATTATTCAAACCCGCGATGGCTTCCAAGCGCTTTTCCTGCTTGTACAAATTGGCGATGGGCCCGGTTCCGCTGGGTTTGTCCGCGCCGATGGAACTTAGAAACAAATGATTTTTAACGCCGGAGTCTTTCAAGGCCTGGGCAATGGCTTCGCCGGTTTCATTTTGGTATTCGCCGAAATCAACCGCGCCGTAAGACGGCGGGATCATGGTAAAAACCCCATCCGCGCCTTTGAAGGCCTCTGTCAAAGCCGTAGTGTCGTTAAAAGCAGGCGTCATTGTATGGGCGCCTTTTTCCTTGAGGTGAGCCAGTTTTTTCGGATCCCGTCCTAAAGCCATCACGGTGTGGCCCTTCTTCAAAAGTTCTTCTGTCATTACTTGGCCGATATGGCCTGTCGCCCCCAAAATGGTATAAATCCGCTTCGACATAACTGCCTCCCTGTATCAATTAGTGAACCCAACAACTATTAGCCAGTCTGTCCGAGATAACAAGTCGGCGAATGAAATTTGTCTGTTACAAATGGGTAACCGCCGGACGGACTAAACTTTGCTTTTAAACCAATCTCCCCTGCCTTCTAAATACTTCATGACCCGAACCAAATTCCGCTTTACCGCTTCATCGGATTTTAAGCGGTTTAAATAACGGTTCACTTCTTTCCGGCGCGAAGGATTCAAATTCTTCCAATTCCGCAGGGCCAGAACGCTGGTTTTCAAAACCTTTCCCAGGGGTTTGAACAGGGGCTCTACCCGGGGCCGGGGATCATGAACCAGCTCAATTGTGATCCGATCACCCGCCTGAGCCTTGGCTTTCTTCCGCATGACGCCGTGCAGATAAAGCCGATGCCGTCCCGCGCCCACCGGCACCAAATTCGCCAAAAAGGGATGGCCATTCGCTTTCATCTTTATGGGAATAAACCCCTTCTTCCCAAAGCTTTTGGAAATCTTCATCGGCACGGTCACGTAAGGGTTTATCCCCGCGATGGAAATGGTTTGAGTAAATCGATGCATAGGTTTTCCATTTAACTGTTGATTCATCTTTTTTCCAAACTGAATCCTTCATAAAATGACTGGTTGTTTTATAAAAACCGATTTATGAGGAGTTCTTTATGCCGATTGGCTTAATTATTTTGCAGTATATTCATGTTCTTTTCGCCGCCACCCTGCTGGGCAGCGCGCTCTTTATCGACTTGGTTCTCTGGCCCACTCTGTTACGCCTCCCCGGAGCCGAAGCCAAAGGTTTTTTCGAAACCAGCCTCAAAACGAACAGCATTCTCATGGGCGTTTCCAGCGGCATTACTTTTCTTTCGGGAATTTTGCGGGGTACGGTTTTCGGAAATATTCAGTCGTGGGATGCTCTGATGACGCCTTACGGCATTACCTTTTCGGTGGCCCTGCTGGCTACCCTGGCCATGATGATCCACGGACCGCGGATTGGCCCCAAACTGTTGAAGGAAGTTTGGAGGGGCAAAAGTTTCGCGCCCAACGCCAAAGCTAAAGTCCATTCCGCCCTGGCCGTTTCCTGGATGTCGGTTTTAGTTATTTTGGCTTGTATGGTCTTGATGCACTTCGGATTGTAAAAAAGAAATGGCCGGTTTCCCTCAGGGAATCGGCTTTTTTGTTTTAGCTCGGCACGTAAAACTTGCGGGGTTTGGCGGTCCGCTTGACTTCCACCAGATTCAACTCCATCCCCATCTTTTTCACACAGCTGGCCTTGCTGTTTTTTCCCTCGGTCATCGACCGGCTCACGGGCCATGCCTTCATGGGCTGGGCCGTAAAGGGCCTGAGCATGGTTTTAAAATTCGAAGTGTCTAAAAACATCGGGTCCAGCCAGGTGTCATAATTCTTTAACGGCACAATCACCGGCATGCGGTTGTAAATTTTCGTCATCAATTTATTGGAATCAGTCGTGATCACACAACAAGACTGCAAGGTCTCAGTGACGCCGTTTTTATCCGTCGTGCTCCAGGATTCCCAAACACCCGCGAACGCGAAAGGAGATTCGTCTTCCATGCAAAAAAAGTAGGGCGCCGGAATCGTTTTGGAACGGTCCCATTCATAAAAACCGTCGGCGGGAATCAGACACCGGCGTTGTTTATAAGCGGATTTAAATGAAGCCAGCTCGCCAATGGTTTCGGCCCTAGCGTTAAAATTGTTGTGTTCCAATTTGCGGTCTTTAGCCCAAGATGGGACCAGTCCCCAATGCAAAAGATGGATAAAGCGTTTCTTCTGTACCGGATCATAACGCACCACGGGAATCTTGCTTCCAGGCTCAATGTTGTAATGGGGCTTAAAGCGGTCTACGAGTTCCGCTTCGAAATTTTCGGCGATTTCAGTGTCGAGGGTCTTCAAAACAAAACGGCTGCTCATTCGGCATCCTCCAGAGATTAGCGGCTCACACTCTGCCCTGTTGAACAGGCGTTAAAAGAGGATGAATGAGCAGTATAGCGCATTTCGCCCTGTTGTTTCGGGAGATTTCAGTTTCACTCCGTTGACTTCAATGGCCTTATTCCGCATGATTTCTCTGATTTCATCATCTTATTCAAGGGGGCGTTTATGAAACTCACAGGGCGTACCATTCTCATCACAGGCGGCGGATCGGGCATCGGCGGAGGATTGGCCAAGGCTTTTCATGAACAAGGCAACAAAGTCATCATTACGGGCCGCCGCAAACCGACGCTTAAAGCTTTCGCGGCCAAACACAAGGGCATGGATTTTTTCGCCATGGACGTGTCCAAAGACGCCGATATCCAAAAACTCTTTTCTTTTATTTCAAAAAAATATCCCAAACTGGATGTGGTCATTAACAACGCGGGCATCTGGCAGAATCAGGATTTCACCAAGTCCGAAACCCTTTCCAAACATCTTTTTGACGAACTGGATATCAACCTCAAGGGCCTCATCCGCATGACTCAGGTTTTTTTACCTCTGCTTTTCAAACAGAAAGAAGCGGTCCTCATGAATGTCAGCTCCGGGCTGGCCTATATGCCCCTTTCCATGGCGCCGGTTTATTGCGCCACCAAAGCGGCGGTTCATTCCTTCTCCATGTCGCTGCGCCACCAGCTGCGCAAAACCCCGGTGACCGTCATCGAACTCGCCCCGCCGGCGGTCGAAACCAATTTGGGTAAAGTGCCGGGCAAAAAAGATGAGTTTGAATATCCCAAGATGGGATTGGAACCCTTCATCGCTCAAACCATGAAAGCTTTGGAATCAAACCAAACTGAGCTTCCGATCGGCCAGTCGAAGATGCTCCGGCTCGGGAGCCGTCTCCTGCCGTCAGTATTCTTTAATATGCTCAACCCCAAAAAATAACGAAAGGCCATAAGGCCCGTCCTGCGCCGAACCCACCAGGCGAGGCGCCGGACTTGGCCGCTTCTGTTCTAATTGAACGGAAGTATCTGTCATCACTTTATAGGGAACGCTGTTCGATTCCTTTTTCAATTTCGACAATTTGACTATCCGTAAGACCTTCCACAGCCAATTTTCCGTTCGCGCTTAACGCCGCGAACTTGGGCTGATTGAGAACCACCAGATCGTTGTCCCTCATGGTTTCCAATAGGGCGTCCAGCCGTTCCTTGTCTTCTTTCGGATTGATCTCTTTTTGAAAATGGATGTCGGCCAATATTTTTTCCGTCATCAAAAAAGCGGTTTTGCGCTTTTTGAAGCTGTACAGAACCGCGTCTTTAAAGTTTTCGTAATCCGACGAGGACATGCTGTACCTATTGCTGTTGCTGCTGTTGTTGGGCCGACGACGAGTCCATCAGGGCCTTGGCCTTTTGATATTCCGTGTCAAAGGCTTCCATCAGTTCGGGGTAAATCACCACCCGTTCGGTCCTCGATTTCCCATCCTTCATCCGGACATCCTCAATTAAGAAATAGCGGCCTGATCGGGGCGAATCTTTGACTGCGAAACGGTATTCCCCGCTTTTCACCTTAATCGCGCCTTCATAAACCGTCTTATTCTCTGATTCCATAAGTCCTCTTTCCGTTCAATGGTTCATCTTAACACCAAGCCGCCAAACAAAGCAGGCGCGCTAAAGCGGGAATGCTGTGGAAACTTCTTGTAAAAAAGCCGATATTTTGGATAAATACTGCCCGATTAGTTTCACATCTCTAGGAGGTACTGTTTTGACTAAAAGCGAAATGTTGACCACGTTAGCGACTGATTCGGGTTTCAAGAAGAAAGATATCGAAAACATCATGCAGACTCTCAACAATCTGATTTACAAAACATTGAAAAAAGACAAAGTCATCAAGCTGGATGGTCTCGGTGTGTTCCAATTAAAAGATCGCAAAGCCCGCATGGGCCGCAATCCCGCCACCGGCGAATCCATTAAGATTGCCGCCAAGCGCGTTGTGAAGTTCCGCGTGGTCAAGGCCTTGAAGGATGAAGTTTTAGGAAAATAGTTTTCAGCGTTTTAAAATCAAAGGGGAGCCTCAATTGAGACTCCCCTTTTTTATTTCAGTATGAAAAATCGGTCTAAGTTAAAATTTGAAACTCTTTGGTCGTCATGACCGCCGCTTGAGCCGCGAAAACCTTCTCCGTTAAAACCCGATGCACTTCCTCGTCCGGATCAAAACAGGCGTCTTTCACCACGTAACATTGAAAATCCAGGTCCGCCGCCAGCCGCACCGTGGACAAAACAATGCCGCTGGTCGAGATTCCAAACAACACCAAATTCTCAATATTTTGGGACTTTAAAATCATCTCCAGCGCGTTGCCCGCGAAGGCCCCGACCCGGTGTTTATAAATCACCGTATCTCCCGGCTTAAAGAGGGTGGAATGGATTTTCGACGAATCGGATCCTTTCAGAAACACTCCCCGTTCTTTCACCATGGCGAATCGCTTATTGCTCAGTGAAATTTCGGGATATCCCGGTTCAAAACCGATCCCCACGTGAAACAGCGGAAACCCGCCTTTTCGCGCCGCTTCCACCGCCAGGGCCGCGTTGGGCAGACAGGCGACCGCCCCCGGCACAAAACCAAAAATACCTTCTTGAATATCCAACGTCAAAACAGCCGTTTTCTTAGGGTCCAGTTTCATTCGAGCCTCTCCGGTGTCTTATTTTTCCCGGATATTTAGCCAAAATAAACTCGAGTTAACAATCCCCAATCCAAAATAAAAAGCCGTTGTCCTCAGTCATGAGAGACAACGGCTTTTCAACCAGAAGAGTCTGGCCGATTCTCGAGGAACCGGCCGGTTCTCAAATCCTAACGATCCCAGTCATTACGGTCTTCGTGCCACGCGTGATGCGCGCGCCAGCCATCATCGTAATCATGGTCATAATGCCATCTTGGTCCGCGGATTTCAGCGTAACAACCCATATTGAAAGTCGCCATGCCGGCCAAAAGAACAAAATAAAGAGCCAAAATAATTTTTTTCACTTTAAACCTCCCGCAAATGGTCAGCCGGCACACTCGCCAGCCGCCTTTTTCATCTCTGTATCGGGTTTAGTTAAAGCAAGGAAGGTGCCACAAGAATAATCTCAAAAGACACAATTAAAGACCAGTAAAAACCCGGCTCGCCGCGCCTCCCTATCAAAACGAAAAATCAAAATATCATTTTGATGACATCCAGAAGTAATAAAGCCGGCGAAACCACGCCAATTCTCCATCCGCGATTAGGAAAGCGAATTCATCCGCCCCCGCACGAAAGCGACATTTTCTTTCAAGGTGTAAAGCATTGGCACATATTTCGAGGGCACCTTAATTCGATTGGCCCGATGTTCCAAGCTCTTCATGCGGGACAAAATTTCATCCGACGGTTTTTTTCCGTCCAGCTTGTCTATTTCTCTCTCCAGCCAATGCAGTTCGCCGTAAATCTGGTAAAACTTACGCTGAACCGCCCAGCCGTAAAAAGCCATCAGCCCCTTGATCAGGGGATAAAGCAATCCCAACACCGGCACCGCCAAAAACCCAATCTGTTCCACCAGCGCGGCCAGCCAGAAAGGCAGGTAGCGCTGTAAAAAGGGTTTGCCCGATTTGAAATAACTTCTGGCATCGCTCGACAATGGTATTTCCAAGGCTTCCGCCGCGGGAAACTCGTTGGCCTTTTGCAAAACTCCCGCCCGGTTATGTACCAGCGAAGCGGTTTCCAACAGCATGTATTGAATCGCCGGATTCAAATCCGCGCGCACAATCAGGCTGGTCTTGGTGGCCAAAATGGTCGTGTCCCTGGGTGGCCGGTTCGTCGCCAGGTCCGCCGCGCCTTCCGGGTAAGTCATTTTATAAAGCGACGGTAATATGGCCACATAGGCCGCGGCCCGCGAAAAGTTGGCTAAATAAATTCCCGGGGCGGTCAACAGTTTCCGCACTACCGGCGAACTTGGGCTGGACATCAAAATCGCCGCGTCAATCTTGCCGTTGAGCATTTCAGTCACGGATTCTTCCGGAGTCAGTCCCAGCGCCTCAAAGGATTTGGAATCCAGTTGTCGTCCTTTCAACAGTTGATCCACCAGCGCCCGCGAATCGCTTCCCTCGGGCCCCACCGCCACCCGCTTGCCTTCCAATGCGAACAATACCCGGTCAGAAGTCGGCTTGCGGGAGAAAAGCCACATGGGTTCGTAACAAACGGTCCCCAGCGAAACCAGCGACGGCGAATCCGTATCGTCCGCGATGCCTCCCTCCACAAACCCGATCTCCACGCCCGATTTGGGGTCGCGCAGTTTGGCCAAATTCTCCACGCCTCCGGCGGTCGGCACCAGAATGACTTTGATTCCCTCTTTCGCCATCAATTGCTGGTAGCGCTTTCCGAAATAGTTGTAAGAACTTCCCTCCGGGCCGGTGGCCATGGTAATCGTATGCGGCGGCAGCGGGTGAAGCAGAGAGCAAAGCCACACAATCCCCGCCAGGATAATAACCGTGGCTATCGCGATAATCGTCATGGCCTTTCTGGAAAGATTCGGTCCCGAACCGAAACCGCTGATACGGTTTTCGCGAGTGTTAATGGGTTTGTTGATCATGGCCTGTTTCCTTTTTCATCTATTTTGCGGGGCCTATTTTAGTGGAAAACGGCCATTCTCCAAGAAAAGTTAACGAGCCCGATCATCCAACTCTTTTTTTAAAAACCTCTAAAAACCTTGGGAATTATGGCGCTCACAATCTGAACCACCCCCCTTTACTTTCCCAAATTTCGATGCCTAAGATTGAATTAGAAGCCCTATCCGGGGCCATTGGTTTTTCCCCGCGTTTTCTCCCCAAAGCGAGAACGCATAGATCCCCCGCCTTTTCCCGTCACCCCTCCCTCCGGGGACCGCCCTTTTTCAAAAAGGAGACTTGTTATGTCAATGACCAATGTTTGGGTAATGGACAAGATGAAACAAAAAGATGTGGTGGTGCTCAACGTTCTCTCGCCGGAAGCCTACGCGAAGATACATATCCCCGGCTCTTTCAACGTGCCCTGGACTAACGACGCCAATGTCTTCGCGAAAAAAGTGGGACAACTTTACGGCAAGAACAAGTTTTACATCACCCACTGCAGCGGCGTGGAATGTATGGCCGGGCCTTCCGCGGCAAAAGCCCTGAAGGACAACGGCTTTCAAGCGGAGGATTATCCGGGCGGTATGGAGGATTGGGAAAAGTCCGGCTTTCCCGTTGAGGGCTCCATGGCCCCCCATCACGCTGTGAAATAGCTCTTGCGACGCATGACCTTTGGCCAAAGCAATTTGCTGGGGCCCATGGTTATATTTAGCCGATTCCAAAGAGGGATCGGCTTGAGTTGCGAGGTTTAGATGCACCAAATGAGCTATTAATAAACATTTGGTGAAAAAGATCACGTTAAGAAGTCGAGGCGGCCCGGCCCCCTATGTCGAGCCAACCGGGCGAGACATAAGTTGGGGGTGTACCCGATTTTAAATGAATCGGGTGCCCCTCTGTCGTGGTGGGGGGCGGGCCATGAGGCGGATGGATGTGGAGGTTTTATATGTCGCGATTGAAAGCCAAACCCAAAAAAACAGAAAAAGAAATAACAGAACGCTTAAGGAAAGCCAAAATCATTCAAGACGCGATTTATGACCGCCAGTTTGAGAGAGGGACTTTCCATGACATGGATTTGGATGACTGGTTCTGGGTTCAAAAGGAAGCGGAAAGAAACATTTTCGAGTGTGATGTCCGTGCGTAAAAGACGCGATAATTCCGCCGATATGCCGACCTGGCCTTTCGCTCTTTCGCTTTGCTGGCTGGGAAGCTTTCTGGTTTCCGTTCTTTTCATCGCCGATTATCTTTTTGACGAGGGCAAGAAGCTTTTGCGTTTACGCTGACCCTACCCCGATGACTCTTCCTTAATTTCCAGCGTTCATGCATAATTCGAAACATGCCATTCAAAAAGAAGTCAAAATCCACCCATAAACCGGATTCAAAATCCAAAGACCGCCTGCGGTCCAAGGTCAAAATTCCGGTTCAATACTGGCTTATTGATGAGAAAAAACAACCCGCCAAAGAGCGGGGCCATATCGCCCTGGCCAAAGACCTGAGCCCCGAAGGCATGTATATCAAGACCGGCAAACGTTTGGAATTGGGCGACATTTTGCGCCTGGAAATTTACATTCGGCATAAGACGAAACACATTTACGCCCTGGCCGAAGTGGTCTGGACGGATAAAAAGGGCGGCGGCCTTCACTTGATGCTGATGCCCGAAGAGGATAAAGATTCTCTCCAAAAATATTTGGCGAAAGTGGAACTTCCCCCTCTTTTTGATCCCCACTGGCATAAGCACAAATAATTTTCAGCCCTTTTTTACCGATGATGTCTTTCATTCCACCGCTCGGCGATTTCCCAAAGAATAACAGCCTTTGAACAATTGGTATGAGGCATTCGGAAGACTGGATTAATCCGGTTCAAACCCCATAAAATTAGTCCGAAATACATTTTCCTTTAAATCGAAAGGCTTTCCCCATGCAAATCGACTTCGCGCAAATCACTCCCCGTGAAATATACAACCTCATCAACGGCCTGGTGGCGCCCCGCCCCATCGCCCTGGTCACCAGCCTCAGCCCCGAAGGCCGTCTCAACGCCGCGCCCTTCAGCGCCTATAACTACCTCTGCACCAATCCGCCCATTGTGGGCCTGGGCATCCAGTCCCGAACGCCCGGCGGGGATGAAATGAAGGATACTTCCCGTAACATTGAGCTCACCGGCGAGTTCGTGGTGAACGTCGTCACCGAAGACATTGGCAAAAAAATGAATATCTGTGGAATCGAATTTCCGCCCGAGGTGAGTGAAATGGACATGGCGGGCTTTACCCAGTCCCCCTCGCTATTGGTGAAAGTCCCCCGTATCAAAGAAGCCCACGCCGCGCTGGAATGCCGTCTGTATGAAAGTTTAAAACCGAAAGGATCGACCCGCATTATTTTGGGCGAAGTCGTCGCCGCTTACGTAGAAGACAAGTTTATCGAGCCAGAACACAAATACATTAACGTCCAAGAGCTGCATTCCATCGGCCGCATGAATGCCTTGAACAACTACGTGCGCACCCGGGACGCTTTCCTCAGCATCCCCCGGTTGAATTATGAACAGTGGCTGAAGGGTGAGCGTTAAAACGTGAACCCGTCCCCAAAAGCGCCGTTACACTAAACCCATTTCGTTCAAGTACAAGCCCAGGGCCCGGTCCGGGCCTTGCACGTGATGGGTCAGCCATAATTCCAAATAGTCCGCGATCTCCGGGGTAAAGTTGATCGTTTCGGTATTCAGTTTCTCCAATATGATATTGGCTTGCAGTATCAACTCATGGTGGTGGCGCTGGTGCGGCGCGCTGGCTGGATATTTGAAAACTTCCATGTAATTTTCTTCATCATGAAAATGCTGAAGAATTTTTTTCAGAAACCTGTCGAACGATTCTTTCACCAGTTCCCGGTTCCAGTCCCTCATCAGCAAAAACTGTAGTTCGTTGATCATGCCGAACAGATCCTGGTGTTCTTCATCTATTTTCGCGATGCCCACCGAATATTCGGCGGACCATTGAACATTATTCATGGCCGGGCTCCCATTTTTTCTTGAGCCTAAAGCCTTTTGTTTTTTTCGTTTATGATCCAGCGCATAGAAGAATGGCTAAAGTAGTCCGCCAATGCCAAGCGGCAATGTCTGGTTCCGCCGACCGACCCCTCCTCTATCAGTTGTCAAAAAATTGGGACCATTTTTGATTCATATCGCCGTCAGAAGCTTTAGAACCACCAGCCTTAGATCCCATCATGAACTCATCGCAGAAGTTGCGTTTTTCTTTGTCTTTGACCGGCTCGGTGGTGCGGGAGGTGCAAATATAAGCGGAATGATCAAACAAGGAGCAATTCAAACAGCAGTGCAGGTCCGCGCCGCACTTCACGCAGGTTTCCCCCCGGCCCGGTTGAGATCCGGGTGGTCCTTCATATAGCTGACCGCAAGCGTGGCAGGTTTTGCTCACTTAGTACCTATTTGAATCAAATCCATTACGGAACATATTCGTAAATCGATTGGCCCTGCTGGTCCGCGAAATAGACATCGCCCGAGCTGTCCACCGCGATGCCCCCGGGCGCGGTTAAGGCGGGGCTCGTCAGGTTCGGGGTAACCCCGGTGAGGCTGGTGCCCACCAGCGTCTGCACGTTTCCGCCGGAAATTTCCCTTATCGACCTTTCCGTACTGTTGCTCATCCCATTGTCCGCCACATAAATATTGCCGCTGGCGTCCACCGCGATTCCGGTGATGTTCTCAAACTCTGCGGCCGTCGCGGTACCGTCCAGGTAGCCCTGGGTTCCGCCGCCCGCCTGGTTGAGACCCGTGGTAGATCCGGGCGCGTATTTGAAAACATTGGTGGAATTCGCCAAATAAAGGTTTCCGCTGGCGTCATAAGCCAAAGCCTGCGGCGGGGCAACCGGTCCTGCCGAGATCGGGTATTGCGCGGTAAAAGTCGATCCAGATAGGGAATAAACGTCAACGTGGCCTCCCGCGCTGTCATAAGCCACAGCCAGGGTGGTGCCGCTCGAGTTCACCGCCACGCCGACTAATGGAGTGCTAAGAGTAAGGGGCGAGGTGGTCACACCGCCGCTGTCGCGGTAAATGAAATAAGGGGATGCGCCGATAGCACAGTAAAAGTTGGTACCGTCATAAGCCGCGTCCGAAACAGCGGGCACCGAAAACACATTGGTCGTTACTCCGGCGGAAGTAATTTTGACCACTCTTCCATTCACCGCCGCGTAAAGGTTGTTGCCGCTGTCGATGCTCAATCCATTCACCGTCACCCCCGCCGAGAAAGTCACCAGCGTTTTAACACTGGGTGTGTTGGTCGGCGTGTTGGTGGCGGTGTTGGTCACCGTCGCGGTGGGGCTGTTGGTCGGCGTGCGGGTCGCGGTATCCGTCACTGTCGCGGTAGCGCTGTTAGTCGGCGTGTTGGTCGCTGTGTTCGTCGCTGTCTTGGTCGGGCTGTTGGTGACCGTGTTAGTGGCGGTAGCCGTCCCTGTGTTAGTCGGGGTATTAGTGATCGTTGCCGTCAAAGTATTCGTGGGGGTGTTGGTGGGCGTCGCGGTGGAAAGATTCGTCGCGGTATTCGTGGCGCTCGGCGTCATCGAAGCCGAGGCGTTAGCGGCCGGCGTAAACGTAGCGGTCAGGTTATAAGTCGCCAGGGGGCCGGTCGGTTGATTGTTGTTGCAGGATAGGGTCACGAATCCCGCGAAGGCCGCTAAACCAAAAATAAAATAGTGAGGTTTCATTGTTATTTTTTATAAATAATGAATTTTGAAATCTTTCTTACCCCCTCAAGTTATTCACTTTTTAGATAAATTTCCACTATTTTTCAAACTCACCTGTCCCCGGGGTCTATTCCGACAATAAAAAAAGGGTACCGAGGATTCGGTACCCTTTCGACTTATTCAAGCTGACCGCCGGGAGGTTTAGTGGTTCCCGTTCACCGGTTTCGGAGAAACCTGATTGGCTCCCTTCACCGCGTTGCCTGACACCTTGTGGACTCTTGCCTTCTGGTGCCCGGCCTTGTGTTTGGCCTTGAACTGGTCGATTTGGGCCTGGTTCCAGTGGTGCTGGTCGGTAGAAGCCCAGGCTCCCGTTCCGCTAACCGCCATCGCCAGGATGATCACCGCTGCCTTGAGGATCTTTTTCATTTTCTTTCTCCTTTTTTATTTTATCCGCGTTTTAATCTTTTTGGTTAACCGGTGACAGTGTCACCGTGCCGGCTCGGTTTATTGCACGCTCACCCCGTTGTTCACCAGGAAGTTGCGGTCAGCGGTAGTGTTCACGCCGCCCATCGGGTTGCCGCTCAGGTCAATCGTAGCATAAGCCCGGAAGGAACCGGCGTTGTAGGCCGAGACCAAGGGATCGATGTTATTGACTCTATTGTTTTTCATGTCAAACGTTCCCAGAGCCGTCATGCCCGAGACTCCCGTGATATCGACCACTCCGCAGCTTTCAACTTCCAGGTATTGGAGATTGGTCATGCTCGAGAGGTTCGGCAAGGTGCTGTTCAAGGGGTTGTTATCGGCCGAGAAGAGGATCAAGCTGCTGATCGAGGCGATCGAAGAGATATTCGTGATCTGGCAGGAATCAACCACCAGGGCCTGAAGGCTGGTGCAGCCCGACAGGTTCGGCAGGCTGGTCAGCGGGTTAGCGTAGAGTTCCAGATCCTGCAGGTTGGTCAGCTCGTTGATGCCATTCGGGATCGTGCTGATCTGGTCCGCATCGGCGTTCAGCTCGACCAACTGGGTCATGCCGGTCACCGGCGTCAGGTCGCTGACGGAAGTGTTATAGAGTTCCAGGTATTGCAAGTTCGTCAAACCGGCGATAGGCGAAAGGGTGCTCACCGAGGTATAGCCGATGTACAAGGAGTTCAGATTGGTCAGGCCCGAGATGGAAGCCATGCTCGTAACAGGGTTGCCCGTCAAGTCGAGGGTGTTTAACCCGCTCAAACCCGAGATGGGCGACAGGTTCGTGATGTTGTTCCAGCTCACTTCCAGATCAGTCAAGCCGGTGCAATATTGCAAACCTTCCAGGCTGGTCACAGCCACGTCATCGACCACTAAGGTGGTCATGGTGGCCATATCGGCCTCGGTGATGGTGGCTGAAGGGTTGCTCAAAACCCCGTTGGAATACAAAACCTGCGCGACAGCGGCCCGGAGATTCGCGTCCGGAATCTGCACCGTCGGAGCCGCGGTCGGAACGGCCGTTGCCGCCGGGGTGCTGGGGGTGGAAGCTACCGTGTTAGTCGAGGGTACCAATGGATTGCTGTTCCGGGCACAAGCGATAGGCATTACCGCCGCGAGTGTGAGCCAGATTGCACTGATCGTTTGCTTTTTCATATTTTCTTCTCCATTTGAGTTTGACTACCGACTACACCTCTATATATCGCAAGGGATGTGCCAACTCAAAATGGGCTAAAAATAAGGGTTTTTGGGGGTTTGGAGTATGGAAACTTAGGGAATTATGGCGCCGGCTCCATAGCCCCCACGCCATAGCCGAAGGGGTCAGTTTGAGGCTATATGAGTCATTGTTCGGTGTTGATATCCGCACAGAGGATGAAAAGCTTTTTCGTCTCCAGATTCCGGAACAGCCGGGCGAAGGTGATGCACCTATAGCCCGCCGCCGGCGACAGGTAGGCTTTAGCGGCATTCAAAGGGCGAAGCAACCGCTTCCTCATTGCGACCTTTATCCCCAATAACTCCCGCGCTTTTTTCGGTAAATGGTGTGGCCGAAAAAGGTGTGGATCGAATGGCTCCAATAAAAGCTCAGGCCCAAAACGATCACCATCACAACCACCCCGCAAAGCGTTACATGGAACAACCAAAGATGGTGAAATCCCCACCTTTGGCCCAAATATTTCCCCACCAGGGTGAAAAGCAAGACATAAGCCACCGAACCGATCAAATTGTAAAAAAGAAAAGCCCTCAGAGGCATTTTGCCGATGCCCGAAAGCAAACCGATCAGGGGATGAAGAACCGAAACGAACTTCGCGAAAAAAACGCCCTTGGCGCCGTAGCGTTTGAAAAAGTGTTCCATATGGCGCAGCCGGTGGTGGGTCAGTTTCAGCCATTTGATTTTTTCCAGCAGCGCGCCGCCGTACCAGCGGCCCAGACCGTAACCGCTGGTGGCGCCTAAAAAAACGGCGGCTGAGGCCGTCCCCACGATTCCCCAAAAGTTCAGAATTCCTGTTCCACTCAGGTAACCCGCCATTAAAATCATTGTCGTTCCCGGCAGGGGTATCCCCATGTTGTTCAAATACTCCACCACGAAAATCGCGGCATAGCCGTCATGCGCCAGTAAGGTTCGAAGCCATTCGGTCATAGGGGATTCTCCCACAAACCGAACCGCTCAATGTTGACCCGGGACATGGAAAATCTATCAAATAGTTGTCATAAAGGATGGGTACACCTGTATCGAGGCCACAAGCCGAGATACAAGCCTTGATTGTACCCAATCAGAGATAAAGTATTGGGTACACCTATCGAGGCCACAAGCCGAGATACAAGCCTTGATTGTACCCAATCAGAGATAAAGTATTGGGTACACCTGTATCGAGGCCACAAGCCGAGATACAAGCCTTGGTTGTACCCAATCACTGATAAATTATTGGGTACACCTGCATCGAGGCCACAAGCCGAGCGGCGGGGTAAGGATTGGGTACAAAATTATTTTCCCAGCGAGGATTTCCGAGATGAAATTTATAAAATTTTCAGGCCTTTTATTAAGTCTGATGCTGGTCAGCCTGTCCAGTTACGGTCAAAACAGCGGCCTGGCTAAAAGCCTGCCCGACGACAACGGCTATTATCCGCTCGACCTGGGCGGACAATGGACCTTCGAGCTTAAAGAAAAAAATCAAATTAAAACATCGGTGGTCACTTGCGACAAAACCGGAAAGATCAATCACCTGGATTGCGTTCACTTAAAAAGCTCTGAAAATCGTCTTTCCTGTTGGATCCAAAAAAAAGATAACGTGGTGTATGTCGTCCAAACCAGCCGCTCCATATTGGGGTTGGCCAATCTGGCGATCAGCTTTGACCCGCCCATCCCCATCTTAAAGTTTCCCCTCACCCAGGGTGACGCTTGGAGCTATCAAGGCTGGGGCCGCAGTTTTTTTCTCAGCAAGCCGCTGCATGTGAGTTATCAAAACAAAGGTCTGGAAACTATTCAACTTGATGGAAAGTCCTACAAGGCTTACCGCATTGAGGCTAATTACCAGGTGGGTAGCGATCCGGCAAAAGTCCAAATTTCCTGGTATGCCCAGGGCCTGGGCTTTATTCACAGCCATTCCGACGCGCTGGAAATCACTTTAAAAAACTTTATCCCTTCGACGAGGCCCCAAGCCGAGTTGAGTGCTTTGGGTATACCCAATCCGGCGTCTCAGCGATAGATGAGACGCATAATGGGATTGGGTGTATCCCTTCGACGAGGCCATAGCTGGCCATCATCGACAAGATGATGGCCACGGTTTGCTTACACTAAATGTAAAAATTAATGAGCAACATTTGGTGCAAGCCGAGTTGAGTGCTTTGGGTATACCCAATCCGGCGTCTCAGCGATAGATGAGACGCATAATAGGATTGGGTGTATCCCTTCGACGAGGCCATAGCTGGCCATCATCGACAAGATGATGGCCACGGTTTGCTTACACCAAATGTAAAAATCAATGAGCAACATTTGGTGCAAGCCGAGTTGAGAGCTTTGGGTGCCTCTGTCCAGGGTAACTAGGTGGAGAGAAAAACTGCGGAGAGCTGTTCCTGCGTCGAGGCCGCCAGCCGAGTGGCGCGGTTTAGACTTACCGAATGATAAATGAACAACAGGGGGATGTACCAACGCGTCTTATAAGCGTTCGTACATCCCGATCTAAATTACACCTACTTTTTCGAACTACTTGCGGCCCGGACCGCCCCGACCGTCTTTCGGCTTGTTCTTCGCGGCATTGGGGTTGTAGCCCGCGAATCGGTTCCATCCGCCGACCGTCTGTCCTGTGGTTTTCGGAAGTTCCATTTTTACGGCTGGAACAGGCGCCACAGTCGCAGTGGCCTTCACGGCTGGGACCGGCGCGGGAGTCACGGCCGCAGTGACCAGGACCGGCGTCGCTTCCGGAATAATCGCCGCGGGAGCCGCAACCGTTTCTAGAACTGGGCTAGTCTCAGAGACCAGCGCCTCTGCCCCGAGACCACCAGTCGAGGGGCTAGCTTTGGGTGTGCTGGTCTCAGAGACCGAGCCTGCGAGGCCCTTATCAGAGACCAGCGTTTCATTGGGATTGCTATTCGACATTTCCATTGTGATTTCCTTTTTGGCCTCTAAAAGCCTTGCTATTACAAAACGGCCCATAGGTTAGGCATTAAGACGTGAAAAAGATAGTCATATTCGTAAACTTGAATGGATAAGCGTTGGCAGGCTGTACCGAAATCCTCAAATTAATAAGGGGATTCGGTATCTCTTTCGATCGGTTCATCCACCGTATCGTCCACCATGGAATGAATTTCCAGGGTAAACCAGACATCAAACATTTCCTCAGACCGGTTCTGTGGCCAATACTTCTCATCAGTCTGCCACTCGTCCAAAGCGTCCTCGAAAATTTCCGTTTTTAAGGGACGCAATTGCTCCATCACTTCCTCAATGGTTTCAAATTCCGGCAAGAGCAGTACTTCACAATCCTCGTTAATTTCCGCCAACGAAAACACGTGGCCCTTTTCCCCGCCGGCCATAGGGGTGCTGTTGATCCAGTTCACCAGAGGCTGCTTGGCCTTAATGACCACCGCGGTACGATTGATATACATAAGGTTCCTTTTCTAAATAGGTTTACTTCGTTTTTAATCAGCTGAGATGGATGAACAAATTACAAACTTTCACATAGAGTCGCGAAATGAAACGGTTATAACCCAAGCCACTCCAAAGCCTCGGCCATGCTTTCAAAGTCTTTCAGTATCATCCCCCCGTTGTTGGCAACCGTTTCGCAAAAATGCCGAACGTCCAATAAAGGGGCCTGGCCCACCATGGCAAACCGGCAGATCACGTAGCCGGGAGTTTTAATCAAATCGTAGTATTGGTTGATCACGGCCGAGACAATCTCATAACGCTCTAATACGGAAGGGCCGCCGGTGGCCGTCCTCACATCAATCAAAACCCTGGCCGCGTGCCGCCGCGCGCCGGTGTCCAAAATGCCGGTGTAACTTTGAACCGTGGATTCAAAGTCATACTCACCCTCTACCAGGGCGTAAAGATAGTCTTTGTGGTCGTCATATTTTACGGTCAAAGGCATGGGGGACACCTCAAGGATAAGCCTTACTCTACTCCCTCCACCGGCCCTTTGCTATCCGTTGAAATAGGGGGTTTACGCTGATAAAAAGTGAGACGTCCTTACTCAAACAAACCAATGGACATCTTTTGCAGGTATTCGGTGTTAATGTCCGTACAAATAATGAAAAGCTTTTTCGTTTCCAGATTACGGAATAACCGGGCGAAGGTGATGCACATATTGCCCGTGGCCAGCGACAGGTAGGGCTCGGTAATGAAGGTCGTTTTGCTCATCTCCCCGTCGATCATCATGTAAAAATAATCTTTCATGGTATGGTCCTCCCCCTTCGGGGCGGGCCTGAACATGTGGCGGTTGGGCCGCAGTTCCACTTCCTTTCCCAGCACCGTTTCGGTGACCTGAATGCCCTTTTCGTCCAAAACGTAAAGGCATTCCACCAGGGGAAAATAGTGGATCAGCTCCAAAAGTTTCCGGTCAAAATCATCCGGCGCGATTTTGGTCAGCTCGGTTTGCACTTCGCGGGTCATAAACTCGTATTTTTTCAGGTTGAACCGTTTGATGTTTATTTTCTGCAGAAGGGTTTCTTTGAACTTTTGGTTAATCTCCGCCACCCGCGCGCCCGCCGCCCGGTCGTCAATCTGGTCCAGCCGCTGGGGTTTGGAAAAAAAATATCCCTGAATCATATCCGTGCCCAGTTCCATCACCGTCAGGGCTTCCTCCGGCGTTTCGATGCCCTCGGCCAGGGTCACGGCCCCGAGCTTATGCGAA
>Ga0206829_10088_pt1 | contig 29795 bp, 38 predicted proteins | sample Alteio_BWOrgCont_75_FD_152862 | JGI IMG/M metagenome (GOLD analysis project Ga0206829, IMG submission 152862) | Enriched cells from forest soil in Barre Woods Harvard Forest LTER site, Petersham, Massachusetts, United States -... | ecosystem: Environmental > Terrestrial > Soil > Temperate forest >... | reverse complement strand
ATATAATCCCGCAAAACATCCACCGAACTCTGTCCGATAGAAACACCAATAAAATTCCTGTTCCCTAATACTATGCACCTTTGTGGTGGATCTTGCTCATTATCAAGCCATGTCTAAAATATTATGTTAAATATTAAGGCGATTATATATCTGCCACACCCTAAGGTTAATAAAGTTAAACTCAATATTGTTTAACTGCAAATCAATTACAAAAAACGAAGATTCAAAAAAGATAATTTATTATAAAGGAGTTCCTTCTAATATAAATTATTATTATTTCGTATGTACTTTTATTTTTGCATTAGTAATTGCGGTAGTTTAGTTGGTAATAGTTTCTGAATAGAATAACTTAATATCATATAAAAAATGGAAAATTATTTAGGAAAAAGAGCAGATGATTCCCAACAAGGATTTATTGAAATAGATGAAAAGCAGGAGTTAATAAACTTCCTTCAAAAATCTAAAAATGGATTTATTGCAATAGCAATAGACGAAAAGGATAAACGACAAAGTTTATCAGAAGTAATACCATTCATGGATATTGCAAGCAAAACATGTTGCTTGACAAATGAGGAATTAATACTAAAGATTATAGAGTTTCTAAAAACACTATAATTCTAAATTTCCTCTACATGAATGGTTACTAAAAAATTACTTGGAAGTATTGCGCCACTCCATCCTGAAACATAAAACGCCTCATTGTCATCTATTGAATCTTTTAATTCAATTTGAATATCAATAATTTTTAGTTTCTTATCAGGCAAAGTAATTATTTGTCCTACTTTCAAATCTTTGCTTTGAGTAAAGAAATGAATTTTAGCAGCCCAATAATCAACAGTTACTAATTGTGGTCTTTGTTGTCCTTTTACCCAAAATTGAATCTTTGCAAAGATTCCTTGTTTTTCTTTTTTTAATTCCATACCTATTTCTTTTTATTGTGGCAAATGTATAAAATTATCGGCAACAAAATCTACATGACTTTCGGTGATAGTAATTGATAGCAGAATCTTTTGTAGTTGTCTTTAAAGAAGTAGAACACTTGGTTAGCCCTTTACATGTACTACTCACATGATAAGCAATAGACTTATTACCCATGCACAAATAAACATAATCTGTTCCTCCAGTTGAGGAACTGCAAGCCGTTATTATTATGGTCAATATTCCTATTGCTAAAATCTTTTTAATTTTCTTCATTGTATTCTAAATTTATATTTTGTGGTTCATTAAAGTTTTCTAAAAAACGGTTTGTGAATTTCCATGTCATAATGGGAATAAAGATAATCAGAATATTAGTGCATATCCTAATACCACTATATATCCAATCATCAATATTGTTTATTGATGAAATAGAATAGCCTCCAATGAAACGCCCATACTCATCAATATCCTGCCAATAACTTCTACTGAACCCATTTGGAAAATCTCGAATCAAAATTTTACTTACTACATCCAAAACCTTTTCGTTACAAAAAAGGACGAATGAAGTAGTTAATAGACACATTGTAAAAATGATGTTTCTAAAGTAGTAAGCCTTCATATAATCAAACTTTATTTTCAAAATCCGTTTGAAAATAAGATAGCAAATTATGGGAATCAAAATCCACATAATAGTTGTAATCAAAGGCACTTCATAAAAGATTTGGGAACTATACCTTAAAGTGTTAACTATATAAAGAAATGACATCACATGAATTAGCAAAAAAATTGTTAGAACTACCAGATTGTAAAATATATATACCTTTAGAATATATATCAGACAAAGTTACTAAAAATAGTGAAGTAACAAGAGTATTTTTTGGTACAGGTGATAATATACCAAACAATAAGAAAATTACTTTAAAGAACATGAAAAAATATGAAGTAAAAGCTATTTTACTCGATAGTGCTGAAAGCCCTTCAGATTATACTAATACTACTATAATCTAAATTCTTCTATCTTTTAGTTTTCTATCTAAAGCAAAAAATTTATTTTTAAATTCAGGTTGTAAAATTTTTATTATTTCATCTCTTGAAGGTTGCAGTATGTAAATGTCAGAAGTGATAAATTTTACATGAGGTATAAAATTACATTTAGCTTCTTTAAGAAGTTCATGCAATTCAATCTTAAATTTATTTTGCTGCTCTTTTGTTAATTCAGGTTTTCTAATCATAGTTTTTAGTATTTAAAAGTTTGCAAAGATAGAAAATAAATGTTAAAGTTTATTGGTATCTCGGATAAATAGTATATATTTACACCCTTGAAACTAATTAATATATAATATTATGAATTATTTACAATTTCAAAAGTTATTCAGTGCAGAAGAAGCTATTATCGCTCATTATATTTCTATACGTTATAAAGAAGGTATAAAATGTAATCACTGTAATTCTGATAAAGTCTATCAAGTAAAAGACAGACCGAAATTTTTCTATTGTTCGCACTGCATAAATCACTTTTCAGTTTTTAAAGACACTATATTTGAACATTCATCAACAGATATGCGAAAATGGTTTTATGCTATACATTTATTCTTAAATGGTAAAAAAGGTATTTCAGGTTGTCAATTACAGAGAGAAATAGATGTTACATATAAGACAGCATGGAGAATGTTACAGCAAATACGAAAGGCAATGGGTAATAAAGAAGTTCAACAAAGTTTTGAAGCTATTGTAGAAATTGATGAAACTTATGTAGGTGGCAAACCAAAGAAAAATTTCAATAAAGATAATAAAAATAAAAGAGGTAGAGGAACTAAAAAGTCGCCAGTAGTAGGTGTAATAGACAGGCAAAATAAGCAAGTTCATGCTAAAGTTGCATTACCCAACAAAGAAGGGAAAAAACTAACTGGAAAGCAACTTTTATCAATATTAAATGAAGTAGTAAAACAAAGCTCTATTGTAATGACTGATGAGTTTAAAAGTTATAATATTTTATCAAAGACTGAACATATACATTTGAAAGTAGATCATACAAAAGAATATGTAAATGGATTAATACATACAAATAATATTGAAAGTTTTTGGGCAACTTTAAAGCGAGGTATTTATGGGATATATCATTCAGTTTCTACAAAGTATTTGCAGAATTACGTTAATGAATTTTGTTTCAGATATAACAATAGAGATGTTGAAAGCATGTTTGATTTACTGTTATTACAAAGCATAAATATTTAAAAAATTTTTCATTTGAGATAAATAGTCTATATTTGCAACTTTATACTTCAGATAGGAATCGAACCTATATTATCTCGTGAGTCAAACAAGAGTTTTATCCATTAAACTACTGAAGCATAAGTAAAGCCCGCAATTTTATTGTGGGTTTTTATTTTGGGCGAATATAATTAAAATTTGGAACGTGTATGAGAATTTTTCTATCTTTGCAGCCGACATAAGAGGCGTGCTTATTCTTGTAATCCGAAACTGAGAACTTCATTCAAGAAACTAATAAGGCATAAACCATAACCTTGCGGGCAGCGCAGGTTTAAGTTTTACTTTATTAGTTGGTATCTCAGTACCAGGATTACAGGTAGGCTACAAGACCTGCGCCTTTTCTTTAATGTTGCCTATTAAGGTTTTAGGGCATAGAAAGAATAGTATTATGGAAAATGTAGCGAATATATTTGTCGAACTCATTGAGAGTAATGGGTTGTCAGATTTAAAAAATTGGAATGAGATTAAAGTAAATCACACGAGTAGAGAATTGTTTAACAAGACAGTTAAAGAAATTGATAAAAATCAAAATGGACTTTATTGTTATTTCGATTGTGAGAAATGTCTTTATGTTGGCAAAGGTAAGCCGATATTAAAAAGACTTCAAGATCATTTTAGTAAATGTATATCTGAAAAACCATTAGAAGAAATTGAAAAATATAAAGCATGGTATGCTTTCTTTAGGCAGTATAGAAAAGAACTTACAGTCTATTATGTTGAATTTGATATTAAAGATAAAACTGTTGGTAATTTTTTAAGAGAAGCAGTTGAGAGTTATATATCAAACAAATATCAGCCAGAATTTATTTCTTTTCAGAAAAGTTTTAAAGATTTTGATAAATAGTGTATATTTACTGCGATTGGAATATATTATGGATAAAATATTTATAAAGTGGTTACTGTCAATAGCTATTTTGCTATCGTTATTTTTTGGTTATTTGTCTTATAGTAAAGATAAATTTGAAGGTAATTATATTCAAATAAGAGATTTACTTGACAATCCAATTAAAGAAGGGCGAGACCCAGTGCAACTATTGATTAGAAAACAAAATATGTTTTATATTGTGGGTTTTGTAAAAGGTAAAGATACTACATGTTTTAGATATGTAATTAACAATGATGGTAATTCATTGCTGAACAAGAATGTTCAAGGGTCAACGATAGTAATTAAAGAAGGTTATTATTATGACGACTCATGGTATGGATGGTTTGAGAAAAATTAGTTTTCACATAAATAGTATATATTTGCACTCTTCTAAGAAACTAACTGTCTCTTAGAAAAATGAGTCTGGTGACTCTTATATAGGGAATGAGCTATATTTTTTGCCACCAAAGCTATATTTATTTGTAGCATACCTCATTTTTATTACCTTTCAGAAATGATTGAAAGGTTTTGAAACTCCAACCACAAATTGGAGTTTCTATTTTTAAAGGTGCAAAGTTATAAAATTTTTTGTTATATTTACAACTTCTAAAAATTAATAAGAATGAAAAATCAGCAAGTAAATGGAGTCAATAAGAATAGTTTAATTCTAAAAGGTTTTGGAATTGATAATTTACAAAAGGGACGAGGTAAGGATAAACAGCCAAGAAAGAAAAGACAGCTGTCTGATGAAGAAATTCAACATGTTAAAGATTTAAATGCAGCTGTTACTGGAGAAGAAAGGAATATTTGGCACCATGCACATGAATTGCCTTATGGGCAACAAAAAGAAATAATTGAAGCTCATAAGAAAGGGCATAAAATTGAACATAAAGAACGCTATTTGCAACCTTCTGATTGCGGATTAAATGGAAATAAAAATACTGATACAAATGTAAAAAAAGTTTTACTTGAACAAAATGAAGACAAAAAGAATGCTCATAAACATTATGCAATCAATCAGCCAGCAGAATCAAAAAAAGGCGCATGGTATAATTCAATTATTATTCATAAGAAATAGGTAAAAATGATATTCAGCAAGAAGCATTTATTGAAATATAATTAACACTTCAAGGTATAGTTCCCAAAGATTTTAAACACTTCAAAAGTGCCAAGAATAAGAATAATGGTACTTAACCATTCGGGAAAAATTGCTTTGTTCTTTTTCATATAATTTTATGTATTTATTTCTGACCGCTCCTCATCAGGTTAGTACATCAAAACAGCGTGGAGCAAAACCTATGCGTGGTCTGGTTCTACTAAAACCCTTGTGCACATAGGAACGCTCCACGCATAACATGGAACACCTTTGCACAAGTCTTTTTTGGAATTTAGTAGATTCGACCACGAAGACAGTACGCTATTTTTCTTATTTTAAATCATATATTTCTACGGCAAAAATGGGAAAACTTTTTGGAAATTACAATTAAGGAAAGGTTAAAGTTAAGGGGTATATTCAATTCGTATCCCAGAAAATTACTAACTTTGCCTCCGCAAAGTTAGTAAAAGGGGGAAAATAGCATGAGATTATCAGATGATAGAAAAGAAGAAATTGAGTATATTGCTGGGTCAATTTTACAGGACGTTTTCAATTCGGAAATAAAGGTGCCTATTGATTTGGTAAGAATATTACAAGCAAATGAATTGAAATTAACAATGGGTGATTTTGGTGGAAACACATCTATTGCAGGGGCTTTTCAAAGAAGCGAAAAAACTATTGCTATTGCAAGTAATATGCCTTATCAAAGATCGGTATTTACTATTGCACATGAACTTGGACATTTCTTTTTACACAGAGACTATAATTATGAAATATTTTATAGGAGGGATGCGGATTTGATAGACATAGATAAACTAAATCCGATTGAAACAGAAGCCAATCACTTTGCTGCATGTTTGCTAATGCCAAGAGAGCCTCTAAATTATTATTGGAGATTGATTAATAATGTTGATGGAATGGCAAATTACTTTCGCGTTTCTAAAAGTGCAATGTATTGGCGTACTAAAAATCTAAAATTAGAAACGGTTAAATGACCAAAAGTTCAACCGCTTCTGTTGAGCCTGAAATTCCACTTCCTAAAACTCAAACAGATGTTATTCCAGATATTTCAGACGATGGCACTTATGCAAAACATATTGCGGAAATGCAACGGTTGGAGCGAGAAGACAATCAATGGAAATTAGATGCGAGAAAAAGGTATGGGAAAATATTTGTGATATTGCTAATAGCTCAAAATATTGTTGTTTTTGGATTAGTAATTTGGGCTTTTTGTCTCGACAAACTACAACCGTTATCTTTAGTTTTAGCAATAATAGTTAATGGTACTTTAGTTGAAACTGCTTTTTTGATTCGTTTTATTATAAAATGGATTTTTGCCGATATAGATTATAAAAACAATACTAATAAAAGTTCTAATACAAAATAATGTCAAAGAAAGTTACATCCGTTAAGCCCAAGCCGAAACGCAAGTATGAAAAGCCATTAATAGTCAATATGACATTGGATGAAATAGTAAAAGCATCCATGCAAAAGCCAAAGAAATAACTATTCTTTTCCTATCAAATCGCTATAGGTTAATCTCCCTTTCATATTTGCCATTACCAATTCAAATCTTTGCATGTCAGTTAGTGTTCGTGTATTCCATCTATAATCATATTCAAAAAGGTATCTTTCAAGGTGTTTAGGTGAAACATGATGTTGAACTCCATTAATACCACGTTTTACATGCGACCAATACCCTTCCAAAGTCTGAATATGTACTTCCCCGCGAACATATTCTTTTGAAGTATGATGAACTGTTTGGTGATTGTACGTAGTCTTTAATAACTTGTAATTATGACTTTCATCAGTCATTAGTTTCGATCCTTTCTCTACATTTTTCAAGACAAAAATAAAAGGAGGATTAGTTTTGTCCTTATCTCCTACCTGGGTAATTACGTTGCCACCACGCTCTACCGCACCTATTACCATTATCTTTGGTTTCTTCCCTCTTTTATGCTCGTGTTTATTGGCATCCTTTCCACCAAAATAACTTTCGTCAGCTTCAACAATGCCACTTAATTTTATGTCTTTATTTTCTGTGAATTTACGGATTCTATGAAGCATAAACCAAGCGGATTTTTGCGTTACTCCCAAATCCTTCGATAACTGAATACTTGATATTCCTTTCTTGTGATTAATGGTAATATAAAAAGCAAATAACCACTTTCTTAAAGGGATAGCAGATTGTTCTAAAAATGTTCCTACCCTTACCGTAAATTGCTTCTTACATTCGGAACACTTGTAAAGTTTTCCATCATTGAAGGAATAAATTTTCTTTGAAGATTCACAATGGGGGCAAGTGATTTTATCACCCCACCGGAGATGTTCAAAATACTTTCGTGCACTACTCTCATCAGGGTATCGCTCCATTAGTTGCAGGATATTAGTTACTGGTTGCATAATTGATTTGTTTTATATATTTGCGGAGATTAAAATTTAAAATTATGGGAAATGAATTAGGAAAAATTTATTGGAATGGTACACAGGGTAGAAAATATGAATATCAAATTTTTCATATAAGAACTATATTTAAAGCAGATCAACTGGGCAACTATATTTTCGCCAAACAAGTTCTTGGAGGTTGGGAAGCTGTTTATATTGGTGAAGGAGATTTGAAAACTCGTACAGAAGATCATAAAATAAATAATGATGTTATTAAAAAAGGGGCAACCCATATTCATGTACATATTGCCAATAACAAAACAGAAAGTTTTGCAGAAGAAACAGACCTTCTTTTGGTGCATACGGAGGCTTATCACCCAACTGGTTGCAATATAAAGAAAGGTGGTTAACCTTCATTTATTAATACTTTTTTAGTGTCGTCATATTCATCTGACACTCTAACAGTTAAAAAACAATCCTCTTCATTTTTAGCATTTGAGGTAATGCAACAATGGAATCCCATCCATGTCAAAATTCTGTAAATCAATTTTATTTTTCTCATCTTTTATATATTTGCAAAGTTTAAATAATTATATTATGGCAAAAAAGAATCCTAAACAAACATCTCCAAGCGTGGCTACTAAAGCAAGTGCAATTTTGAGAAACCCCAAAAGTACCGCTAACGAAAAATCCGTTGCCGCTTCTGATTTGGCACAAGCAAGACCGCACACAAAGAAAGGAAAAAAGTAAGTCATAGATATTTTCTTTTAATGATTGCAGAAACGGGGATTGTTATATCTCCGCTTCCTGATAATCCTTTGCGTTTTTTGTTCTTGATGTGAGGATATAGAACTACTTTCTTTTCGTCCTCAAAAGCAATGAAACCTACTGAAAGAAAAATTGTTGTTTGATTTATATTATCATCTATGAATTTCCATCCCTGATAACCTAAAACAGAATCTTCCCATTCTATCAAGACCAATTTTAATTTGCTTTTTATATTTATTTTTCTCATCTTTCAACACCCCGTATTTTATCGGGTGTGGCAAAGATATAATCGCCAATATTAACGCTTTTTCCGCCTTTTCATCCCACCCGTTTTCCCAGAAAAAGCACTCCTTTTTTTAACAATTTTTCATTGAAGTAATAAGCTCCAAAATAAACCTACAACCTCCCTTAGAGCCAAGGATTTCCAATCCTTTTAATTCCAAACTTCCCACGATAAAATATTTTATCATCTCCAATAATTCACTTATAGAGGTATCGTCCTCGTATTATGAAACGTGGCATTCATTGTTTGCCCGTGAATATATGCTGGAGGATTATGTTTATATGTCTGGGGATATGGTTCATTATTGCGATTAAAAGGATATTTAACTATACCGGTTTTACATTTTGTTTATCTCCCCTCAAATCTGTTACTTCGCGGCATCATAAAAATTAAAATTCAATTATAAATTAAAAAAGAAAATTATGAAAAAAATATTGAAATGGATAGGAATTATTGTCCTTTTGTTAGTGGCAGTTGCAGGCACGTTGTATCTTATCTACCTGCGCCCCTTCATGGAAAAGATGAAGGTAACTGAAGTAGTGCAATATGATAAGGATTTGACTATTGTGCTCGGTGGCGGCGGCAATTCTGGGATTTTAAATTCCGACAGCATAGTGATGGTGATAGATACAAAGATGGATGCCGCTGCAGAAGATTTGTATAAAAAGGTAAAACAAATCGCGGGCAATAAACCTATATTTGTGGTAAATACACATGTCCATTCCGACCACACAAAAGGAAATAAATATTACCAGGGACAGACAATTCTCGCAGGCGGCAATTATACCAGAGAGCAGTGGACAAAGCAAGCAGGAGATGCAGGGATGCCCACTATCTGGCTTAAAGATAAGATGGATTTGCCTATGGGTGATGATACAGCTACGATTATTAATCTGCAAAAAAACATTCATACCGAAAGCGATGTGATGGTCTATCTTCATAGAAGAAAAATGTTATTTGGCGGCGATGTGATATTAAATAAACAAGCCCCGGTATTGATGGGAAGGGCAGATCCGGAGGCTTATCTTGCTACCATTGATATGCTGCCAAAGTTATTTGACATTCAAAAGATCGTTCCTGGGCATGGACAAATAGGAGGCATTGAAGTGCTGGATAATTTCAGACAATATTTCAATGACATGAAATTGGCTGCTACAGATGATTCTAAGAAAGATGAATTAGTTGCAAAATATAAAGACTGGAATCAGATTCCAATCCTTATGTCTCCCGGCGCAACTATCAGTGCATTCAAAAAAAATAATAGTAAATAATTTCCATTGTAGGACAAATGGAAACCTATTACATGAAGAAACTGAAAGAAAATAATCAAAATAAATTTTAGTAATCTAATTAGAATAAAAAGAAAAAAGGAGAAGATGTTAGTTTAACAAATTCTCCTTTTGTGTTGTGGGCCCACTTGGGCTCGAACCAAGGACCAACTGATTATGAGTCAGCTACTCTAACCAACTGAGCTATGGGCCCTTTCTATTTTTAAATAAAAAGTTTGCAAATTTAGTTTTTTAGTCGGTAATGACAAAATGTTTCATTAAATAATTTCCTGACATAGCTCAATAAGCACGCCATTCGTGCTCTTTGGATGCAGAAAACAAACCAATTTATTATCAGCACCTATCTTTGGCTCATCAGATAAAAGAATAAATCCTTGTTCTGAAAGCCTCTTCATTTCTGCTTTAATGTCTTCAACTGAAAAAGCGATGTGATGGATACCTTCACCTTTTTTAAGAATGAATTTTGCTATGGAACTTTCAGGATTAGAAGCCTCTAACAATTCTATCTTGCTATCGCCTGTTTGGAAGAAAGAAGTGTGCACACCTTCAGATGCTACTTCCTCCGTCTTATATGGGCTATTGCCGAGTAAAGCTGTGAATAGTCTATTGGATGCTTCAAGATTTGAAACAGCAATGCCAATGTGTTCGATCTTTAGCAATGAAGTAAATTATTTTTTGGTAAAGTCTGCTGTTTTATCATCATAATAAAGATGATAAACTCCCTTTTCCAAATCAGAAACATCTACCAAAGCATCGGTACCTTCTTTAATGAATTTCCCGGTACTATCCCATACCTGATAGACCGTTTGAGAGGAGAATTTTATTTTGGTTCCCTTCTCTGCCATTACAAATGTTACTTCTGGGGCGTTGAGTGGAGTTTGATATTGAGCAACTTTAGAATACTTGGTTTTATGGGTATAATCTGTTTGAGAAACCCTGTATCTATTGGTGCCTGAATGAGAATTAACTGGCACTTCATAGGATGCTTTATCTGGAGTTCCCAACCCTTTTATTTCAGCAATCTTTCTCCAGTTATTCCAACGAAATTCTTCCACAAGAAACGTCAATGAACCCTGTTCCCCACGAGTAACCCATTTAAGATTGTTGTTATCGGCTTTGATGGAAACCATTGCGAAGGATGCTGTCGGTTTAAGGACTTCGGGATTAATTACTTTCGGTGTACATCCGTCTTTAAAAGAAATCTTTACAGTAACTTTATCACCAGGTTTCAAATCCATAGCACCGAAATCAATTTCAAAAGAACTGGAGTTTATGGCATCCTTTATAGCACTCCCATTAACCAATACCGAATTGATGCAAAACACTGTATTAGACTGGTTGCTAAAGGGATTCATAACATATAGATTCTTGCCTTGATAGTAGCCGTCATAACTTAATTCTCCGGCTATAAGATTCATGCTTAACAATATTAAAACTGCAACTATTATTCTTTTCATGGTTTATTGATTTTATAATTAATTTTTCTCAACGACAAGAGCCGTACCATAACACAATACCTCTGTAATGCCCGGTGCTACTTCGTTTGCGTCATATCTCATTCCGATGATGGCATTGGCACCGGATTCTTCCGCATGTCGAAGCAATAAATAAAATGCTTCCTCTCTTGCCTTCTCGCAAAGCTCTGTGTATAGAGAAATATTTCCTCCAAAAAGAGCTTGTATCCCTGCTCCGAAATTAGCGATTGCGTTTCGGGATCGAACTGTTATTCCCCTTACCACGCCTATGTTTCTGACTACTTTATAACCGTCTAATTGGAAGGCGGTTGTTACCATTGTTTTATCCATGATTTATTAATTATTTACGGGGCAAATATAGTATTTACGTAAATTCTTTTCTTTGCAACTTTAAACATTTTTACAATAATGAAAAAAAGTATTCTTACCCTGATGTTGTTTATCAGCATCAATATTATCACTGCACAATCTTATAAAGGAGATACTCATTTAGGTTTTCGTTTTGTGCAGCGATGGCACATTTCCATTGGTATAGGGGCTTTGGAGTATCCTTATGGAAAAAATTTCGAGCATCTGATAGCTGTGAATTATGCCCCTCAATTTGATTTAACATTACGATATTCAGATTTATCATTGTCATTAAATTCTCAGTTGGCTGCCGGCTATCATTTCAAGTTCAGCTATGATAATTTGAAGTATCCTTTCTATGATATTCCACTTTTTCTTCAAGGTAATCTCGGGCATATGTCGAGCAAAGACTTCTATAGTTTTGCCGGATTGTTTGTCGGTGGAGGATATGACTGGACATACATAAAAAATCAGTTTCAGCAACGTCTGGCAATGACATTTGGATTAAGAACCTGGGTAGGACGTACCTCTGTGACCGTGCGCTTGAATCGTTCTTTCGCCAATGTCAACGCACCTTATGCTATTAATGCTGTTTCTTTAGATATTAACATAGGAAGTTATCTTGCCAAAGTTGCTGACCTCAATAAAATCAGCAACTTTATGAAGCCTTATAAATAATTAAGGAGTAGGGATATGATCCTAAATTCCAAGTAGCAATTCCTGATTATTTTTATAGATTTGCAGATAAATATCTTGAAAATTATAATGAAAAATGCGATTAAATTATTAATGATTCTCCTTCTGCTGCATGGGGTTTCAAAGAGTCAGACAGATTCTAACGGGGTTGCTAAACCATCTGTTCCAAATGTCTATACTTATGTGGAACAGATGCCGACATTCCCAGCGGGGCAAGAGGCTATGATGCAATATCTTAGCAGTAACATAAGGTATCCTAAAGATGCCCAAGAAAATAATATTCAGGGGCGAGTTGTTGTCCAGTTTGTAGTCAATGAAGATGGGAAAATCAGAGATGTCAAGGTCCTGCGGGGAGTAGGAGGAGGATTAGATCAGGAGGCAATGCGTGTTGTTAAAGAAATGCCAAACTGGATTCCAGGTAAACAAAATGGTAAGCCTGTGGCTGTGCAATACACGCTTCCTGTTCAATTCCAATTGAAGGAAGATACCGATTCAAAACCACTAACCAATCCTGATGGCAGCATAGTTTATAATAAAGTGGCGGTAAAGCCCGAATTCTCTGGTGGAATGGATGGGCTTCAGAAATATCTTCAAGATAATTTGAAGTATCCTGAATCGGCTCGTGCAAATAATGTGGAAGGAAAAGTTTATGTCTCTTTTATCGTGAATGAAAAGGGAAAAATAAAGGATGTAAAAATCTTAAAAGGATTAAATAAAGCATGTGATAAAGAAGCCATGCGTGTGGTAAAGAAAATGCCGCGATGGACTCCTGGACAGCAAGACGGGAAGAATGTGAAAGTGATTTATACTCTCCCTGTCAACTTCAAGCTTCAATAATATTATTGAAAGAATTTGTAAAATAGAATCGTTCTTGAATTCTAAAAATTTGGTGAAAATCCCAGAGGGACGGGCTTTTGGTAGTAAATTTTTCTTGATAAGAACTAAGTCCCAGAGGGACGGGCTTATGGTAGTAAGATAATTTGAATAAAAATTAAGTCCCAAAGGGACGACCTTTCCATTTCTTATTAGATATTTATCAAAAGGTCGTCTATTTGGGACTTTTGTGTACCCCTTTAATCTCATATTTTTACCATAGGGACGTCCCTTTGGGGACTTAAATATGAAAAAAATCAAATATGATTGTCCGTATTAATACCTAATGTTGTTAAAATAATGAATATTGAACAAGGAATAATGAATGTTGAAGGAAGTAAGGTTGAAATAAGAAAGAATGAATTAGAGAATTCAGTATTTGTCAGAATTCCAAATCATTATTCATTATTCCTTGTTCAATATTCATTATTTCCTTTGTTAGGTATCAAGACGGACATTCATAAAATCTAATAATCCCAAAACCTTCCCCTTTTATTCCCCAAAACCCTCCTCATCTCCCGATTTCTTCGGCTCTTTTTGATTGAAAGGGTCTTGGTTTTGAAAATCTTGAAGGTTTTAAAGAAACCATTATTCGTCTATTATACGCATTATCAGGTCATTTCAGAGGAACTGTCCGTCTTTTAAACGATTCTTGTCGTCTTTAAAGTGGAACTTCCCGTAGTTTTCCCAAAACCTCTGGAAGTTTTACCAAAAGTCCAAGGAGTTTTCCTAAAAGTCCAAGGAGTTTTCCCAAAACCTCCCGAGGTTTTCCCAAAACCTCTGGAAGTTTTCCCAAAAGTCCTAGGAGTTTTCCCAAAAGTCCTAGGAGTTTTCCTAAAACTTCCAGAGGTTTTCCCAAAACTTCCAGAGGTTTTAGGAAAACTTCGGGAAGTTTTGTTTTAATCATGGATAGTTGATGGGAAATGATGAGGCATTTGCCCATAATGACGAACAGTTAATAAAAAATGACGGCAAGAAAAGGAATGATGACGATGACTTTTGGAAAAATGACCCGAGGAATGACAAAGAAGACGGTAAGATTCCGGAAAACGATATTGCTTTTATTAAAATAAGAAGAAATACATATCGCAATGGGGATGAATCCTGACAGCTGCCCCCGCTGCTGTCAGGTTTCATTCCTTTATTTGGTAATAAATCGCTTATAAAAAGAATGGTTCTACTGGAAATTTTGTGGAAAGCTTTATCTACATGAATTTAATATGATAAAATTTAACCACAGAGTACACAGATTAACACAGATTCTTGGCATCCAAAATCTGTGTTAATCTGTGTACTCTGTGGTTAAATTTTATTCCTTTGAATCTTTGTTAATATCCCGTTATAATCATTTACCCACAAAATTCCCAGAAAAGCCAAAAGAATAAAGTCTCATAGGGACGATCTTTTGGTAATTAATCCTAACTTAATGGGAAAGGTAGTCCCTCCGGGCTTTTTATATGACAAATAGGGATTAAATATGAAAGAGCTCTATTATATTCGGGATAAAAAGATCAAAAACTTGTCGCATTCTATTTTGAATTCCACAAGTAACAAAACAAGCTTGTTTTGTCATTTGTAGATATCTGAAAGTAACAAAACAAACTTGTTTTGCCATTTATAGATATCTGAAAGTAGTAAAACAAGCTTGCCGCATACTTTTCATGAATCTAAAATCGGCACGGCAAGCTTGTTTTCCCATTTATCAGGATTACAATTGAAAATGGCATATTTTTCTGGTAAAAATGAGAAAGCCCTCGATTATTAATTCGAGGGCTTTCTCATTTTAATTTTAACGGTATTTGATTACTATCAATTAATCACCCAAACTTCTTTGCCTGCAATCAATTCATCCAAATTACCTTCGCCTTTCTTTGAAATTACATTAGCAATTTGTTCATTCATTGCATCCTCATAACAATATCTGTCTTCCTGATAAAATATTCCAAAAGGACGTGGTAAATGATTTTCTTTATGTACATTATCAAAGAACCGAGTCACTATACTTGCTTTCACATGATCGCGTTCATCATGAATCCACAAATCATTGGTGGAAGCACCGTCAGCAAGAGAAACTATAGTTGGTGTAAAACCATCTAATTTAATGCCCTTATCATTATTTTCACCATAAATTAAAGGCTTGCCGGTTTCAAGAAAAAGGGTTTCCAATTTCTTGGTTTCCTTATCAGTATAGATGAAAAAAGCCCCATCATTAAATACATTACAGTTCTGGTAAATCTCAACCATTGATGTCCCTTTATGGCTATTCGCTCTGCGCAAAGTTTCCTGCAAATGCTTTGGATCTCTGTCCATCGTTCTCGCAATGAATGTGGCATCAGCACCAAGGCTCAATGCCAAAGGATTAAACGGATGATCCACCGAACCAAGCGGAGTAGATTTTGTAACCTGCCCTTGGGGAGATGTAGGGGAATATTGTCCCTTTGTCAAGCCATAAATTTCATTATTGAATAATAGAATATTCACATCGAAATTTCTTCTTAGAATGTGAATGAAATGATTGCCTCCAATAGATAAGGAATCACCATCTCCTGTTACAATCCAAACACTCAACTCAGGACGAGAAGCCTTCAAACCACTGGCAATTGCTGTAGCTCTTCCATGAATAGAATGCATTCCATAAGTCTCCATATAATAAGGAAAACGTGAGGAACATCCTATGCCGGAAATGAAGACGATATTTTCTCTTTTAATTCCCAACTCAGGAATAACAGTTTGCACTTGTTTGAGGATTGAATAATCGCCACAACCAGGGCACCATCTAACTTCCTGATCTGTTACTAATTCTTTTGCTGTCATTTTAGGATCATGCCCGTTTGACGCTATTTGTGTTGTTGAATCCATTTTTTTATAACTTATATTTATCTAATTTTTATTTCCCTGAACCATTACTTGCAAACTCCAATTTATTTGCCTTCTTTTCATCTTTAAGAAGTTCTTTGATTCTATCATAAATCTCTACTGAAGTAAATGGCAATCCCATGATTTTATTTAATGGAATAGCAGGAATGAAATATTTATCACGAATTATTCTTACCAATTGACCATTGTTCATTTCAGGCATCAGAACCATCTCAAAGTTGTTTAATATTTCTCCAAGATTCTTTGGGAATGGACGCAAATATCTAATGTGGGCATGAGATACATCATAACCTTCAGATCTTGCTTTTGCACATGCTGATTTGATAGCGCCATAAGTAGAACCCCATCCTACTATCAACATTTTGCCTTTGGCATTTCCGCTATCAATTTTTTGTTCAGGAATATAATCAGCGATTCTTTCAACTTTCTCAGCACGAAGTTTAACCATGAATTCATGATTCTCGGGATCATAAGAAATATTTCCTGTCTCATGTTGCTTTTCAATTCCACCAATTCGATGTTCCAAATCCTTAACCCCAGGAACTGCCCATGGACGCGACAATTTCTCATCACGCTTGTATGGAAGAAATTTTCCTTCGGCATTAAATTCTTTTATAAAAGGAGGTTTTATTTCATCTAAATCTGTAGCCTTCGGAAACATCCAAGGCTCGGCACCATTTGCAATGAAACCATCAGAAAGCATTACCACAGGAGTCATGTGCTCAAGTGCAATTTTGCAGGACTGAAATGCAACATCAAAACAATCGGCAGGAGAACAGGCAGCAATAACCGGAAGTGGTGCCTCTCCATTCCTCCCATAATAAACTTGAAGAAGGTCTGACTGCTCGGTCTTGGTAGGCAAGCCTGTAGAAGGACCACCTCTTTGTACATCAATAACAACCATTGGTAATTCCAACATAAAACCTAATCCCATCGCCTCTGTTTTCAAAGCAATTCCAGGACCGGAAGAAGCTGTAACACCAAGCTGTCCGCCGAAAGATGCACCTATGATAGAACATACAGCAGCTATTTCATCTTCCGCTTGATAAGTCCTTACACCAAAGTTCTTATACTTTGATAATTCATGAAGAATATCGGAAGCCGGAGTGATAGGATAAGACCCATAGAATATCGGCAATCCACTCTTTTCCGAAGCTGCTATCAAACCTATTGCCGTTGCCTGATTCCCCATGATATTTCTATAGGTTCCGGAAGCCATTTTAGCAGGTTCTACCTTGAATCGAGTGGTAAATGTTTCCACCGTTTCACCATAGTTATAGCCAGCCTTTAGAAGCTTAATATTAGCATCAAGAATATCTGGTTTCTTTCCGAATTTTTCTGTCAAAAATTTTACAGAATGATCCAAAGAACGATTAAACATCCAATAGATAAACCCAAGAACAAACATATTCTTTGAACGGTCAATCTCCTTGGTGCCCAAGCCACTGTCATTCGACAAAGCGGCACGGGTAATCTTAGTAACATCCATCGTGAAGACCTGGTATTTGCTCAAGCTGCCATTCTCCAAAGGATTCTGGTCAGGAGCGATATTCGCCAGGCGAAGATTCTTAGGATCGAAACCATCGGTATTTGCGATAATTATTCCACCATCTCTCAACTCCCTCAAATTTGCCTTCAAAGCTGCTGCATTCATCACTACCAATACATCGCAAAAGTCGCCGGGTGTATTTATTTCAACACTTCCGAAATGTATCTGAAAGCCGGAAACCCCCGCCAATGTACCTATTGGAGCACGAATTTCGGCAGGAAAATCGGGAAACGTACTTAAGTCATTACCAAAAATAGCAGCAGTATCGGTGAACTGCGTTCCTGTTAATTGCATACCATCACCGGAGTCTCCTGCGAATCGTATGGTTACGGAATCTAAAACTTCATTTGTCTTTGTCATCTTTAAATTTTTATTTACGGCTGCAAAAATACGGATTATTTGGGTGATGCCAAAATGATAAATATCATTTTTGAGTTATGGGTTATGAATAATAAATTGAATGCTGCAACTCATAATTCATGACTCATTCTCATAACTCCACGATTATTTTTGGATAATCAGTTTCCTGAATAATGAACCATTGGTACCCCTGCATTCAAGAATATAAAAACCTTGGTTAAGATTTGAGATGTCCAAATTTCGATTTGTGATTCCTTTAGCTAATCTTCCAAAAGAAAATTTATTCAAAACCTGCTTCCCTGTAATATCAATAATGTAAATTTCAAAATCATCGGTTTGAGAAATTGTCATAGCGATATTAATTTTTCCATTAGAGGGATTGGGCGAAATTTCAAAGGAAGACACCGATGAAATTTCAGGAATTCCACCACCACAGGTATTGCAATAATGACAACTGTCAACATAATAAGTGCAGAAGGGATTCATGATTAATTGCTCAGAAATATGCTGATGCAGACAACTGTCAAAATAAACTTTGCCGACATGTTCAAAGCAATTCATTTGTTGATAAAATCCTTGATCTAATTCCTGACAAAAATATAAACAGCCCATCATGTTTTGAGAATAAGGATATATAGCATCGCCAAGGAAACCGACACTCTCCACCCAGGTAAGCTGGCGTGGATTCTGGCAGGTATCGCAATGCAGGTAAAACACACGGCGACTACCTGCTAAAATGTTAATAGACCCGATAGAATCCAGCCTATATCTCCCGCTTGGGAAATATCCATTAACATAAAAATTAATGGGAATGGTGTCACCAACCTGCATCGAAAAATTATATAAAACGAATTCGGGATTGCTCAAAACATCCCTGAAATAAACCTTCTTAGCCGCAGTATCTTCCCTGATGAAACCATAAAGGCAGGGGTTTGTGGAATCGCCAACTATCACCGTTTTATAAGTAATGGAATCAATAACAGTATCCTGACCAGTATAAATTTCGGGGATACAGAACATGTCATGCAGAGGATAGCTGCATGGGGAATAAGATTTCATGGGGTGAGGACGAGCAAAACAGTTCCAAACGCTGTAAGTCCACCGGTTCACACTATCCAGCATGGGATAATATTGTTGCGCCGACATTTCAGAATACAGAGAGAGGGTGATGACGATTGTTAATAGAATTTTTTTCATTTTCAATTTTTTTATTTGTTAATAATTGATTTTATTTGAGCAGCAAATGTAAAAAATCTTTGAAATATCCAAATAGTTCCTGTATTATTTGAGGAAAGAAATGTGGTTTTCAATCTCCCATTTGGGAGATTACTAAGGGAAATTGGCATCTCCCCTAGAGAGAAATAGTATCGTAAAAGGATGATTAATTCAATAAGGAATAAGAATGGAGCTTAAGAATACCATCCCCTAAACCCTAATTCTGTTCCAACGAAAGTTGGTTTCATTCCAATGAAAATAGTTTTCGTTCGAATAATTTTTTAAAAACATAAGAATTGTTTCAATAGTAACGCGTTACATTTGAATTGTGACGCGTCACCTTTTGGTTTCGTTCGAACGAAACTGGTTTCCAAGGCAAGGAATTTCAAAATCATCGTCTGAACTTGCAGTTCATTGGCATCAGACTTGTGTTTCATTCGAACGAAACTCAGGATCGTGGCAATACTTCCAAAAGGTAACGTGTTACTATTGAAAGGTATCGCGACGATTTTTAGGTATTTTCTTTAATCTTTCTCGATTTTAAAACTTTTCAAATGGTAAATTTTCCATTCAAACCAATCCTTACACAGAATTTCTAAAACTATGCTAAACTGATTCCAGTTTCTGAAAGTAGCCAGGAATTCGATGGACTAGGTATCCAATATAGAATCAATAAAATATTTACACTAATTTCTTCTGACGATTCAGACCGAGATTAAAAATGAAAGTTTATGAACTATAACTCCAAAGATTCACTTCAACTAATATTTTTTACTTTTGCACCGCAACAAACATAAATGCTGAATAGAAAATAATTTAATAAATAATAACATGGCGATACTACACAAAGATAAAATCCTACGGGTAAAAAATATTACCATTACCAGTCTGGTGTTGCTTATTATTGGAATCATCGGGAAGATATTCAATTTCCCCGGCACGGGATATTTCCTTGGCTTTTCGATTGTATCCACCAGTTATCTGTTCATACTTTTTGCCTTGGAATACAGCAAAACTAATAACCCTAATCCCCACCGAAAACTTCTATCGAAGTTATGTTATGGCACCTTTATACTGGCTTTAATAGGAGTAATAATTTTATTTTTGCGAATATCAGGACTTGCCACAGCACCCCTGGCATCAGGAATTTGGATGTTTCGATTCAGCGGATTATTTTTTGCTTATGTATGTTTTAATCATTACCTCCGGCTGATACATTCAGGGACAGACAGCAAGTCGCGCCTCGAAGCGTTGATTTTGATGGTTGCCTCTGCCTCCTATCTTGTAATCATTGTCTTAGTGATAATTGCTGCGGCTTTTGGCATTAAAGTCGGAGGGCTATTAATAGAATTAAGTCTTCTGCTAACAGTGATAATAACGTTGCCATTGCTATATCTCAAAGCCTGGTTCAGGAATGTCACCTTAACAACCTTAATTATTTTTAATACCTCACTCAATATCTTTTACTTTTCCGATGAAGAAGTTTCAAAACTCTTTCATAAAGATCATTCCGAAGAAATCATCATGCAATCTCCTGCGAAATAGCTAAGGCTTTCTCGGTTAATAAAATAAAAATCCCCTTCCGAATTAACGAAAGGGGATTCCTTTTTCTAAGACCTTAATATCTTATCCTAAATAAGGTTTTAACAATTTACTTCTTGAAGTATGACGCAACCTTCTCAAAGCTTTCTCCTTAATCTGACGAACTCTTTCACGAGTCAAATCATATTTAGCAGCAATTTCTTCAAGTGTCAAGCCATGTGCCATTCCAATACCATAGAATAATTTAATGACATCACTTTCTCTTTCAGTTAAGGTAGAAAGAGAACGACAAATTTCCTGATGTAAGGATTCATTCATCAAATAATTATCTGCTAAAGGAGCATCAGCATTTTCCAAAACATCTAACAAACTATGATCTTCACCCTGAACGAATGGAGCATCTACAGAAATGTGACGACTGGAAACTCTCATAGCATCAGAAACTTTATCTGGTGTCATTTCAAGAATTTCAGACAATTCATCAATAGTTGGCTCACGCTCAAATTCTTGTTCCAATCTTGAAGAAGCCTTTCTGATTTTACTCATAGAACCAACCTGATTCAATGGTAAGCGAATGATTCTTGACTGATCTGCAACAGCAGAAATAATTGATTGACGAATCCACCATACGGCATAAGAGATAAATTTAAAACCTCTTGTTTCGTCAAATCTTTTACCTGCTTTAATCAACCCCAGATTACCTTCATTAATCAAATCAGGAAGACTTAACCCCTGATTTTGATATTGCTTAGCAACAGAAACAACAAATCGTAAATTAGCTCTTGTGAGCTTATCTAACGCTGCCTGGTCTCCTTCACGAATCTTTTTCGCTAAAATTGCTTCCTCTTCTGCTGTTACGAAACCTTCCTTACCAATTTCTTGTAAGTATTTCTCAAGGGAAGCACTCTCCCTGTTTGTAATTGATTTTGTTATCTTTAACTGTCTCATATATTAGTTTAAATCTTTTTTAGGTTAGTATAATTCCTCCGATTCGATGGATTAAAATCCGTTTTCGCGGTGCAAAGATAGATAAATTTTTTGAATTGGCAAAGTTTTATTTTAAACTTGTGGTTAATTATTTCTTAACGCAAGCATAACATGAATGTTCGCAGTTTATATTTTTCATCTATTATTCATCGTATAATTATGAAATTTGCGCCGGAATTTGTTAGCTTTGCCGCCCCGATTTTAAAATAAAGTAAAAATATAAATATTGAATTATGAGAAATCTTAGATTTAAAGCATTTTTAATCGTTTTTTGTGCAATGACTATTGCATCATTTGCCGGTACCGAGCCGGCTTACAGCCTTAAAATTAAGGTAACCGGAATTAAAGATAGCATGTGTTATCTTGCTAATTATTTCGGTGACAAACAGTACATCCATGATTCAGCAAAGTCTGACGCCATGGGCAGGTATGTATTTGAAGGAAAGGAAAAACTTCCTGGAGGCATTTATTTATTTGTGTTGCCCAGCAGGAAGTACTTCGAGGTTTTGATTGACCATGATCAAAATTTCTCTATGGAAACAGATACCATAGACATGGTAAAAAACATGAAGATTAAAGGTTCTAATGACAACAAATTGTTTTATGATTACCTTAATTTTATTACCGCCAAGGGTCATGAAGTGGAAGCATTAAAGGGAAAGATGAACACTTTTAAATCTACAAATAAGGACTCATCGGAATTTTACCGAGCCAAGGTCTTAAAGGTAGATTCATTAGTTGAGAATTACAAGAAGAATTTTGCAAAACAAAACCCTGATGCATTGCTAACAAAGGTATTTAATCTTTCTGAAGAACCTAAGGTTCCCGAAATTCCTATCTTACCTAATGGAAGGAAAGATTCTACATTTGCATATCATTATTACAAAGCTCACTTCTTTGACAAGGTGGATTTCAGTGATGAGCGTTTGTTGCGTACCCCTGTCTTCCATTCAAAACTTTCTCAATATATGAAAGATTTAGTGCTCCAAATGCCTGATTCTGTTGACAAGGAAGCTGATATGCTTGTTGAGAAAGCAAAGGCTAATAATGAAATGTTTAAATATGTTGTATGGTGGATTACCAATACTTATGAGACCTCGAATATAATGGGTATGGATGCGGTTTTCGTTCACATGGCTGAAACATATTATACCAAAGACCAAGCCACTTGGGTGGATTCAACTCAATTATATAAAATTCAAGAACGTGCCAGGACATTAAAACCTCTTGAGATAGGCAAACAGGCTCAATATATTATCCTTCAGGATACTGCTGGTCAATGGAAATCTTTATATGATATAAAAGCAAAATATACTGTCTTGGTATTCTGGGATCCTGATTGTGGTCACTGCCAAAAAGCAATTCCTAAATTGATAAAATGGTACCAGGTAGCTAAACCTTTTGGTATCGAAATTTTTGCTGCGAACTCTGCTGTTGAAGAAGAAAAATGGAAGAAATTCATTCGTGAAAAAGGCTTGAATTGGATCAATGTTGCTGATATTAATCTTCACAATAATTTCCGTCATGAATGGGACATCGTTACCACCCCACAAATCTATGTTCTTGATGAAAACAAAAAGATTATTGCCAAACGTCTTGACCCAGAAACATTGGCTGACTTTATGAAGCGTAAGCTGCATGAGGATGGAAAAGAAATTAATTATAATGACCTTGATTTCCTTAAAGTAAAATCGAAAGATAAGGAAGATATTTATGCTCCCGAAAAGGAGTAAGCAGGAATTGTAAATTAAATTAAGAAAGCCTTCTGATGAATAATCAGAAGGCTTTTTTAATTATTGTTCAAGACTTTTATGTAATTTTGCCCAATGATTCAAAGCCTCGAAAATATCCCTGTAAGTTTTATCAACTTCGTTTTGGTGACCCTGTTCTCCCTTTTATTAGGCTTGGAACAACGTCGTCGTAACATTCAATTGGAAACCGAAGTCTTATTCGGAACTGACAGAACATTCACTTTTATCGGTATCCTTGGATACATCCTTTGGGTTCTTGAATCGGAAAATCATTATTTTTATCTTGGAGGATTTGTAATCATTTCTGCATTACTCTGCATCTATTATTTCCAGAAAATGCAAATCCAGCGCAAGTTCGGAGTCACCGCCGTCCTCATCGCTCTCATAACCTATTGCCTCGCGCCGTTAGTCTTCACCCAACCGAAATGGCTGGTGCTGATCATCGTCGTAACGGTTTTATTTCTTGCAGAATTAAAGGAGACCTTCACCGAAGTCACGAGAAAATTCGACAATAATGAATTCCTTACGCTCGGCAAATTCATTGTCATTGCAGGCATCATTTTACCGATGGTGCCTAACGAACAAATCTTCACATTCATCCAAATAACTCCTTACCAGGTATGGCTCGCGGTGGTCATTATTTCGGCAATGTCCTACTTCAGTTATTTGCTTAATAAATTTGTCTTTCCAAATTCCGGCATCATGATTACAGGCTTTTTAGGAGGCTTATACAGCAGCACCGCCACCACGATTATTATTGCCAGGAAAAGCAATGAAAAGACTTCAACTCCTCATGAATATGCAGCTTCGATAATCCTTGCCACGTCCATGATGTATGTGAGGATTTTTATTTTAATGGTGATATTTAATACAGCAATTGCGGGCATAATACTGCCGTATTTTATAGCCTTGTTTTTAATAACAATTGCTACCGGTTTCATTATTTATAACAGAAGAAAACAGGATGCTCCGATTGCTTCAACTACTATTAAGGACGACCGAAACCCTCTGGAGTTTAAGGTGGCTCTCATCTTTGCGGTTCTCTATGTCGCCTTCACTTTAATCACCCATTTTACCATAGAAAAATTTGGTAATGGTGGTCTGAATATCTTGTCCTATATTGCCGGTCTTACCGATATTGACCCCTTCCTGATGAATCTTTTACAAGGGAAATATGAAGTGGTGAATGCCATCATCGCCTTCGCCGCAATTCAAGCTACAGTGGGGAATAATATTCTAAAAGGAATCTATAGTTATTCCCTATCTGATAAATCTATTCGCAAATTATTATTGACCGGTTGGGGAATTCTTTTCATTGCGGGCTTTGCTGTGATCATTGTGATTCGATTACTAAACTAAATCAAAGTGAGAATCCCTCTTTTTTTCACCGTTAAAACTAAAATCCCCATTGAGAATGCCAAGATAGTTTCACTTTGCTATGGCGTGAGCAATCCATAGCAAAGGGAAACTTCCATAAGCACCTGCGAGAGCAATCCATAGCAAAGGGAAACTTCCATAAGCATCGGCGTGAGCAATCCATAGCAAAGGGAAACTTCCATAAGCATCGGCGTGAGCAATCCATAGCAAAGGGAAACTTCCATAAGCACCGGCGTGAGCAATCCATAGCAAAGGGAAACTACCTTAAGCATCGGCGAGAGCAATCCATAGCAAAGGGAAACTACCTTAAGCACCAGCGAGAGCATTACATAGCAAAGGGAAACTACCTTACGTTTGGCGTATGACAAATTTACTAAAAAAGTCATTCAAGGTATAAATGGATTATTTTAACTCTAAAATCGGGGTATGGGAATTTGGCAATTATTGAATTATTAAGACTTTAATTTGTTTCATCTCCATAATTTTCCCTAATTTTGTAACCAATAAAAACATAAAGAATAGTGCTTATGAAAAATTATACCATCTTCGCCATCCTAATTCTCGTCAGTCTTACTACATTCGGTCAGGTGAATCAAAAGACCGTTCCTTCGAATAAAAACAGGTTGCAAATTTATTCCGATCCCGAAAAAACAGTAACTGTTTTGGCAAAAGGAGACATTGCAACCATTAAAAAAATTACTGCCGATAATGGCGGTGTATTCAGGTTTTCTTCCGGGAATATAGCTTCGATAAAGATGAAATTGAAGTATGTTTCCAAGCTGATCCAAAACCCATTGATAAAGCAAATTGAAATAGCAAATTCTCATTATCAACCTTTGAATGATAAAATGATTCTGGCAGATCGCACCAATGTTATTTCTCTTGAAGACAGCAGTTGTTTGGGATATAATCTTTTTGGAAAGGGCGTGGTAGTAGGGATAATTGATGAAGGAATTGACTTTCGTCATCAGGATTTCCAAAATGAAGATAGCAGTACAAGAATAAAGTTTTTTTGGGATCAAACTGATCCCAGCACGGCAAACCGTCCTCAACCTTATGATTATGGTCGTGAATGGAATGCTGCTCAGATTGATGCGGGTCTTTGCACAGACTATTACGATTACAACAGTCATGGCACCATTGATGCCGGAATAGCTGCCGGAGACGGGCTTTGCGATGGTAGTTTGCATCATGGCGTGGCACCAAAAGCAGATTTGGTAATTGTTAAATATGATGGAAATAATACTACCGATAATACCATTTCTGATGGCACTGCATGGATTTATGAAAAGGCAGCATCATTAGGCGAGCCGTGTGTTATCAATGTCAGCCTTGGCGATTATTTTGGTTCTCATGATGGGACAGATCTGGTAGCTCAATTGATTGATAATTTGGTAACCGCTAATGTAGGGCAGTCTTTCGTTTGTGCTGTCGGGAATGAAGGGGGATCGAATTTCCATGTATCCACTACTGTTACTTCTGACACTACTTTTACTTGGTTAACTGACCCGACAATGTATGTCGAAATGTGGGGTGACACTTCACAATTCAATAATATCAAGTTCTCTATTGGAGCAGACTCTGTGAATATTAATACCAATTATTATTCTTTTGATGGACATATTCCTTTTAGAACAGATACCTTTTATCATTTAGCTAATACAATTTATAGTGATGTTTTATTAAACAATAGCGGGCAAACAATTGCAAATATTATGTCAGCAAAGATTGTGCAAGGTAATGTAATCGGAATCCAAATTCAAATTAATCCTGTAACAAACGGAACTGATACGAATCATTTGTTTAGATTGATGACAACTGGTGCTGGTAAATTTGATGCTTATAGTTGGGATTTTCAACAAAACAATAGTCTTCCAAATAGCTCTACTTATGCTCCAATGGCTTATTATCAATATCCGGATACCAATCAAAATATATGCAGCAGTTTCCAATGTTCCAAACATGTTATAACTGTCGGAGCCTATGCAAACCGAGATTCTGCGGAGGTTTGGTGCATTGATACCAATTCGAATTTGCATGTTGTGAGGACAGGTCCTATTGTAGGACAGATATGGGGACAATCCAGTTGCGGTCCGACTCGTGATAATAGAATTAAGCCCGATGTTACATCTCCAGGTTTATGGATGTTTTCTCCTGGAGCACTTGGCGACCTGGCTGCATTTAAATTGACAGCGTCTGGATGCGAAAAAGTATCAGCCAGTGGTTGTGATATATTTGCCAGTGGCACATCTATGGCAAGCCCTTCTGTTGCTGGTATTGCGGCTCTTTTTCTTGAGGTGAATACTTTCGATTCGTCGGATCAGGTTCGAAATTGTATTATCTATAATACCCGCAGCTATGGCGATCCGTCTATATGGGGACCCGTTCCAAATAATCGTTGGGGATATGGGAAAGCTGATGCATGTCTTGCCCTGCATTGCACAAATCCTTATAGTTTTGATGCCGGAATTCCTAAACAAAATCCATCGAATTCCTACTTGTCCAATTACCCGAATCCCTTCTCTGATCAGACATCCATCAGCTATAGTCTTCCGAATAATCTTTTGAATTCTAAAGCAGAAATAACCATCAATGACCTGCTTGGGAATATGATTATTACAATCCCTCTGGACAATAATTCAGGGACTATTCCCTTCAATAAATCTCAATTAGCAAGCGGCATCTATTTCTATTCTTTAAAGGTCGAAGGAAGAACTATTTCAACAAAGAAAATGATGGTTCTTTAATCTATGACTGCCCTGAAAACCATCACCAATTATCTTTCCCTCATCAAATTCAGTCATACTGTCTTTGCCTTGCCATTCGCTATGATTGGCTACTTCCTTGCTGTAAAAATTACGGGTAATATTCTTGATGTTCATAAATTAATCCTGATACTTTTCTGTATGATATTTGCGCGAAGTTCAGCCATGGCATTCAACCGATATATTGATAAAGAATTTGATAAGAAAAACCCACGTACTGCCTTGAGAGAAATTCCTGCCGGCATCATTTCTTCTCATGCAGCATTGTTCTTTGTCATTGTTTCTTCATTGCTATTTATCACCGTAACTTATTTTATCAATACGATCTGTCTTTACTTGTCTCCCGTGGCTTTGGCAGTGATATTAGGATATAGTTTTACGAAAAGATTCACTGCCTTATGCCATGTCATTCTTGGAATCGGATTATCCCTTGCACCCATCGGAGCATACCTTGCCGTTACCGGAAAATTTGATTGGCTGCCGCTTTATTTTTCCTTCGCGGTATTATTCTGGGTAAGTGGATTTGATATTATATATGCGCTCCAAGATGAACTCTTCGACAAAGCAAATAATCTATTCTCTATCCCTGCCTGGCTTGGCGTAAGCAGGGCATTAATTCTTTCAAAAATCTTTCATTCCCTCACCATCATTTTCTTATTCTATGCAGGAATGACGGCACCTTTCGGAATAATTTACTGGATAGGATTCGCAGCCTTTATCTCCCTCCTCATCTACCAGCATACCTTGATAAAACCGACTGATTTATCGAAAGTCAATCTTGCCTTTGCAACCACAAATGGCGTGGCAAGCATTCTCTTTGCGACCTTCGTGATAATGGATTTATTTATTCACAAATAAGAATATCGAAGTATTGAATAGCTCACTATTTAGAGCGGATTACTTCTCATAAAAGTGCATCTCCATAATATATTTATAAACTGATTCGGGGAGCATATATCTCACATCTTTTTTGTCCTTAATAGCCTTTCGAATAAAGGAGGCAGAAAGCTCCATCACAGGGGCATCTATGAGTTTTACTTTAAGGTGATTGATGAATTTTTCACCCTCACAATTTTGACGTGGATAAACATATACCTCGTAATTATTGAGAATCTCTTCGTAGTTTTTCCATTTATCTAATGTCTGTAAATTATCCATGCCCATAATCAATACAAATTCATGCTGGGTATATTTTTCGGATAAATGAAGGAGGGTATTAATGGTATAAGATGGCTTTTGCAATTTGAATTCTATGTTAGAAGATTTTAATTTTCGATAATCTCCAATAGCCTCATTTACCAGCGCAAGACGATGTATGTCCTTCAATAAACTATTCTTAATCTTTAAAGGATTTTGTGGAGAAACGACCATCCAGACCTGATCCAAATCAGTGAATTCAGCCATGTATCCGGCTATCACCAAATGTCCGTTGTGAACAGGGTTAAAGGAACCAAAGAACAGACCAATTTTCATGAACGATCAGGATTCAAGAAATTCATCTAACATCCCTTGTGCCAGACGGCAACTGTCTTGAAGATCATCATTAATTATGATCCGTTCAAATTGATTGGAATATCCCATTTCTGTCAGCGCTTTATTAATCCTTTTTTCAAGACTGTCGGGGGTTTCACTCTGCCTTGCTATCAATCGTTCTCTTAATATTTCAATCGAAGGAGGCATCACGCAAACCGACAACGCTTTATCTCCAAATTGTTTCTTAATATTCAATCCGCCCATGACATCCACATCAAAAATCGCATGCTTGTTCATAGCCCATATTCGCTGCACTTCATCCTTCAATGTCCCATAAAATATTCCTGAATAGACTTCTTCCCATTCGATGAATTCATCATTAGCCATCTTCCTTTGGAATTCTTCCTTGGTAATGAAATAATAATCCTCTCCATCCTTTTCATTAGCCCGCATCTCTCGGGTGGTAACGGATACAGAGAAGCAGAGATTGCTGTTATTCTTTAAAAGATATTGTGAAATAGTAGTCTTGCCAGAACCGGATGGACCACAAAAAAGTATGATCTTATTATTCAAAATGATGCCTTATAAAACGTTACTCAACTGTTCTTTTATTTTCTCCAGTTCATCTTTCA
>Ga0206829_10112_pt2 | contig 29929 bp, 25 predicted proteins | sample Alteio_BWOrgCont_75_FD_152862 | JGI IMG/M metagenome (GOLD analysis project Ga0206829, IMG submission 152862) | Enriched cells from forest soil in Barre Woods Harvard Forest LTER site, Petersham, Massachusetts, United States -... | ecosystem: Environmental > Terrestrial > Soil > Temperate forest >... | reverse complement strand
ATCAGTGGCGAAAAATTTCCATTGAAAGAACTTACAGCGACGCAAGTACCTCTCTTGAATTTGCAGCCCCATGAATTGAATACTATTGCATCAAAATCGGAATTCCCGGGGGAACATCTCCGAGCTTTTCAAGTGAATCAATTAGATGAAACAGCCCTAACTCAGTGTATACAAAAGACCGGATTCCCAATTCACGAACTTAGCTCTGAAAGTTTAAGGAAATTGCCGGTTCCTTTATTTAAAGAGTTATCTAAAAAGCCGGGTTTCAACTTTGAAGCCATTCCTGCGGATCGTATTAAACACTTGGATCTCAATGAATTCAAAAAGATAGATCTAGCAAAAGCTATCCAAAAGGGTGTCTCAGTATACCATCTGACAGACGCCCAAGTTCATTCACTGGACGCTTCGGAATTGAATCAAATTGCTCAGAATAGCTTCTATTCAACTGACTTAAATAAACTAAGACCGGATCAAGTGAAGCAGCTCGATTCAGGAACCCGGTTGCGTCTATTTAAATCTGGGATTCATAGTCTCATTGAACCTAAAACAAAGGAAGATGTTAGAGCACTTACCGTCGATGAGGCTTACGAATACATACAAACGTCAGTAAATCGAGAGGGAATTGGTGACGGCCCATTAAGCCAGCTGTCAGTTGAACTTTTTCAGCATTTAACAGGCAAACAAGTTTCGGACCTCTCGGACAAGCAAATTGAATACAAAGCCAGTAACGGACGCTCCCGTTATGTCCGTTTATCCCCCCTTTTATTAGCCCGCATCGGTTTCCTGCTGGATGACCAAGGACAAAGCAAATCCCTCCTTCTTTATTTTAAACACAGTTCATTCAAAGATATTCCTATCCCTACTTATTTTGCGCATTTTCAGAACATTATGAAGAAGCTTAATTCGTTAAAAAAGGAAACTACCCCAGAAGGTGCTAAGAAAAGAAGTGATCTCTATCTGGCTCTTGATAAGATTTTCAAATATCTCTATTCTGAAGACTCGTTAAAAGAATGTAAAGGAAGTCGAGATGAAATTCGGAGAGAAACACTAAAGCACGACAAGAGTTTTTTGTTCGGCGGGGTCTATCTTGTTCCACACTTTCCTATTTTCGATCTCCCAGAGCTTGCGCAAGAGTTCACTGACGAATATCTGAAAAATCTGCACGGAATGACCGGTTTTGCCCCAAACAGATTTGATGTCGAGCTAATGACAACAATAGAAAACGAAGGCAACGAGATTCTATGTTTAAATCAATATTTATATCATAATAAAGATTCGCGTTTCCATAAAGATAAGAAAATTTTCTTTTTCCCAGTCGGTCTGCTCAGCAAGCGGCAGGTCCAGCTTCTAGAGCCGGACGATTTTGAAGGTTTAAAAATTCAGGAGCGATTCCAGACGTTAGTAAAAGAAATGCATGAGTTAGAAGCTACTCATACAATACACCCAAGCCCAACCGACAAAGAGCATTTTGATCCACTTCTCGTACGGCTTTCCGTATTGAAGAAATTACTATTCCCCTTTAAATATCTTACGCCAAAGCAGTTTTCGGAGCTCAATTCAGATCTTCAGCATGAGGTCAGAGAACTAAGAGCAAAAGATTCACTGCATCTCAACCACTTTGAAGAAAAACACAGCTCCGGCACCCTTCATAGTATCTATGGATCTAAGGCAAGATCGGGCGAACTCCAAGAACAATTTAAATACTTTTATGATATCGCAGCTCCACCTGATGCAGCGGGTAACTAATCAATTCAAGGTGAAAAATGCACTTGATCAGGACTTGCCATGAGAAACACCTGCCCCAGAGCTTGGTAAAGAGCACCGAGGAAAAGATAGAAATGCTCTCGAGGATGTGCGTTAAGAAAATCCTGGCTTTTAATCCGTTTACATACCGATTCAAGATCGACTCCCTCAGCAGAAATTCCGTACATGAACTGATTTTCCTGACTGCAGAAGCGCCACTGAATTAGATCAGAATAATCCTTCTTGAATCTAGAGTCGGAGACGAGTTTGCTAAAGTCATCGCTCGAAACGATTTCGTAAGGGGTTTTTGACTCACGCGTCGCTGGATGCGTCGTCTTTTCTACCTGAAGGAAGACACAAAGAGCTTTGAGTGCCTCCGCGTTTTTCTTCAGATCTTCAATTTTCTTTAGGTCAACAGGATTTTGACCGTTCGGAACCATTTTGTCTTTAAAACCATCGATCAGATCCGAGAACCGACAGGCATCCCGCTTTACGTTAAAGTCCCATTGGCCTTCGACGACGTGACTGGAGAAGTCCTTCCTCCTTTCGTCCATGATGACTCGATTTACCTTTGTGTCATCATAGGATGCCGGCGTAATAAATTCAGTGACGCTACGAGAGAGCCGTGGGATCGGAGGGGTTGCGGGTGGAGAGCTGAGTGGAGCTGTAGCAATACCACGGAAGCGTCCAAAAGTAACTTTTTGAGAACCCTCCGCAAGTAGGAATTGAAAGGCGCGAGCGTACTGCTCTGAAGTTTCTGAAATCTGTGTATCCCGCTTTTCTTTCAGTGAGGTCGGATTAGGTTTCGCAGTGGAAAAAATCCGGTTTAACATCATCCGGTATGAATTTAATTGAGGTTTCTGTCTCTTGATAATTTCTAGAAGGTTCGTTGCACTCGCCAAGTAGTTGAGATCCCGGTTCTGGACCTGGCCCTTCTCCCTGAAGTTCCGATCGATTTCCTCGTCGCTTTGGGCGGTAAAAGGCCCCACTTCCAGCTCCATCCCTAAATCTCGAAGATGGCTCTCCATATGCTTCAAACCCTCTGTCAGAGCTTCCTTCATTTGAGAAGCCTTCAAGCTCTGAGACGATTTCAAGCCGGGTAGGCACTTTTGTAGATCTGCATCATTAAAGATCAGCTTGATATCTAGGTCTGATTTCATCGAGCTAAACTCCGTCGAGTACACTCGATTGGACCCAACCAGCTCAACATGCTCGGAGATACATTCTTTAATGGCTCGATACAACGGGGCGTAGCTTTTCTCGGCAGAGTTTTTCACCTCAGATTGACTCTTCAGTTGATTGAAAAATGTAAGCGTCAAAGTATCTCGGAAAGCGGTCTTAAAGTAGGCTTGCGAAATTTTTGATTTGAGTTGCTGTATCAAATGACCCAGGACAATACTGCGGGGAGCACCATCGGGTAATGGATCCAGGCCTAAGACTGAAAGCAGATCATTGGGCCGTTCGAGAACAGAATCATGTAGTTTTTTGAGGCACTCAATCTTAAACGGTGGGGTTCGATTGTTAGGTCCCCTGGAATCACGAAAATTCAAAAAGTGATATTCCTGAGTATCGGATCTGCCTGAGTTTAAAAAGGCTTTAAGTTTCCCATCAGTTTCGAAAAGTTCTATCGGTTTGAAAATCTCCGCTTCTTCGGCACCACAGATTCTCTTCGTTAAGGGAGCAATATTACTCTCCAATTTGTTATCAACTAGGTCAGTAAATTCCCTGGAATAGTAGCGGTCGAAAGGGTTGACAATGCCATTGAGTTGGTTGGCTAAATTGGAAATATTGGGCGTTTCCAATGAGGTGGTTTCTGGCCGGCAGTTCAGAGGTATGGCTAGTATTTTTTGCATTTGTGCGGCGACGTTAGTATTAGCTGGGGGAACGGGTAAAGTGCCCGCCTGAGGTGCGGCATGGATTGAAGAGATCCCTGAAACTAACCCAAAGAAAAATACCAGGTGATATTTATGCCAGGCCGATTGATCCATTACATCTTATAGGATACAGGCGCTAAGCAATTAAATAAACTAATTTAGTTTTATTCGCTTACTGTCTTTTCTCCATAATTTAGGTTGACTTATTTGTTCAGGTACTTTAATTTATCCAGCAACAGTTATGGATATAAATACATATTTTAAACAGAAGTGGGTCGTAATTTTTACCTTGGCGAGCACCGTATGTATTGCTAACCCAGCCCAACATTTAACAAGTGTAACAAGTGCTGGGCCGACAGCTGATCATTTGGCAGCTGCCCATGGGCGCAGTCTATTAGATTCATCGAGCGCTCGCTTTAGACAACTTCAAACCTACCTAAACCGGGTCAACAGCCGCGCGCCTGGGAACATACATCTGAATCCAGATGTTTCATTGCGTTATATTACATCTGTAGATCGCCTCGATCTCCGATATCCGTTTGCAGTGCCAAATGCCGAAATTTACTTTGAAGAAATAAGAAATTCCGTCAGAGAATTTGATGTCAGCGACAAGCATGACGGGGTAAATATTCGGGATGCCGCTTTACGCTTTTTAAATACAAATTACATTCAAGTGAGCGAGCAGGATAGAGACCGGATTCAGCTCTTGGACTTCCAAATGTCAGCACTCAACCAAAAAGAATTAATGTCCTTAGTTTGGGCCGCAATTCACGATCGCCAAATTTTTGATGAGGAACAAAGAAAAAATAGAACTTGGGAATTCATTGTGTCTCTTGGGAAGATTCAGCGAACCTACAATACTCAGCCAGGATTATCTGAAATAGACTGGAACAGCGCGAATCCCGACCGCCGAGGCTACGCAGATGAGTCTTTCAAAAGACTCCTCAGTAGCCTTCATGAGCATCACCCCGATGTGGTCATCTTCCAGCCTTCGAACGAAATGAGTTATGAAGACCTGACGGCGGCAATCGAAGAAACCCATCACGACCTCTGGAACAGCCTCTCTCCCTCTGAAAAGGCAGCTCTCCACCTATCTCAGGGTGCTGACGAGGACGAAGCTTATCTGCAACCGCTTCGATTCTACCGATCTCGTTTGATCACAAGGATCCTTGCTACAAAGCCCAATGCTGACCGAGACACAGTGCAAAACAGGGTGAGCCTAAGTTGGGTCCAAAACCAGATGGACTCCGAGCCATTGAACTAACAATTTCCTGTCCCAGCTTAATTTTTGCTCTTGTCCCTTCCCTTCATCCCTGTTCCGAATTAAGCAGGAAAGATGAAAAATCCAGACAGTCAGAATCTTAAAGTAGGTCTTGCAGAAATGTTTAAGGGCGGAGTGATCATGGACGTGGTCAACGCCGAGCAGGCGAAGATTGCCGAAGACGCGGGCGCGACTGCTGTAATGGCCCTAGAGCGCGTTCCGTCCGACATCCGCGCAGAAGGCGGCGTCTCTCGAATGTCGCACCCTGACCTGATTTCTAAGATTATGGACGTCGTCAGTATTCCAGTTATGGCGAAGTGCCGAATTGGCCATTTTGTCGAAGCGCAGATTCTTGAGGCCCTGGGCGTAGATTATATTGATGAAAGCGAAGTACTTACTCCCGCTGATGAAGCGTACCATATTGACAAGACACGGTTTAAAGTTCCTTTCGTCTGCGGCGCAACAAATCTCGGTGAAGCATTGCGAAGAATTGGCGAAGGCGCAGCAATGATTCGCACCAAAGGAGAAGCCGGAACAGGAAATATTGTAGAAGGCGTGCGCCATATTCGGCAAATTCAGCAACAGTTGAAGCGAATTATTCAGCTGGATGATTCTGAATTAATGTCTGAAGCGAAGGTGCTAGGCGCTCCATTTGAGTTATTGAAAAAAGTACGTGAAATGAAGAAGCTGCCTGTACCTAATTTTGCTGCCGGCGGAATCTCAACCCCTGCTGACGCTGCGTTAGTAATGCAATTGGGTGCTGAAGCGGTGTTTGTGGGTTCTGGTATTTTCAAGTCAGAGAATCCGGTCGCTACCGCAAGAGCAATCGTCAAGGGTGTCGCTCGATTTAACAGCCCTCAAGATCTTTTAGAGGCCTCGAGAAATCTATCCAATCCGATGAAGGGATTGGATATTTCAAAGATGTCTGCAAGTGATAAGCTTGCGGGCCGAGGCTGGTAACAGCTTGATGACTCTTGAGCGAGATGCGACGAAGCATAAAGACAAAAGCGCACTTTTAATAGGTGTGATGGCGCTACAGGGCTGCGTCGACGCCCACCGCAAGCACATCGAAGCGCTGGGTGCCACTTTCAAGCACGTGATCTATCCAGAGGATTTTGATTCGGTGGACGGATTGATTCTTCCCGGAGGAGAAAGCACAACCATGCTGAAGCTGCTGGATATTTACTCTCTTGAGTCAAAACTTCTTGCTACCGCTCGGAGGGTCCCGGTCTGGGGTATCTGTGCCGGTGCAATACTCATGGCAAACGAAGTCAACAGTCCAAAGCAACGCTCATTTGGGTTACTGCCGATTACGGTTGAGCGAAATGGTTATGGAAGGCAAGTGGATAGCTTCTGCGAAGAAATCAACGGTTACCCTGTTTCATTTATTCGAGCGCCGCTCATCTCGAAGACAGGGCCAGACGTTCAGGTTATTGCATCGCTGAATGACACTCATTCCACTCAGAATCCTGTTTGGGTTGAGTCAGGTCAGTATATGGCGACTACTTTCCATCCGGAATTAAATTCGGATACACCATCACCGATGCATCGTAAGTTTCTAGAACTAGTGCAAAGGCGCCGTTAAGCGCAGAAGAGCCTATTACCCGGGCCCTACAAAAGCTCGGGTTAACAGGCTCTTCTCATAAATTGCAAAACTGGACAATTTATGCTGCTTTGATATCTCTTTCGCCCAAATTCTTGTTGCCTGTCAGCAATTCTTGCATGCCTAGGCGGCGTCGGAATACAAGAAATCCGACCGTCAAAAGAGTTGCTGAAAGGAGACCAATACCTGTCCCTGTGTTCAAACGCAGACGTCGCAAAGCTCTCGGACGAATGCCAATCATGTTCGATCGAAGAACTTCTTCTACCCGAGATCGGATCGGATGGGTAGGGGCTGCTACGGGCAGGTCATCCATAGAAACGATTCCAGCTAAATTCTTTTGCTTATCTAGAACCAGCAAATGGCTGACCTTTTTCCGTTGCATAATTTCGGCTGCTTCTTCAGCGCTCTGGTCTTCAAATATAAAATCTACGTCTCGAGTCATCACGTCACTCGCGCGAGTCGAATGTGGATCTCTATTTTTTGCCAAAGCGCGAATAACAACGTCACTCTTTGTTACAATTCCATGAAGCTTTCTTCCGTCACTAATCGGCAGAATACCAACGTCCTGTTTCTTCATCTGTTGCGCAATTTCTACCAAATCAGCATTAGGATTCAATATTTCTACATCTTTGGTCATAATTTCACTGATCGTTTGCATGGTGCTTCCTCACTGTTTTTTGTGGGTTTTTTGAAAATACCAAGGATTCAAATGCAAAGACCATTCTAGGCTTTTCTGAGATGGCGTACGACTGGACTGATCGTACTCGGGGCGGTATCCTTGCAAGTATTTTTGGCATACCCGATGGAAGCTCTCCTGGGTGGGTGGTGCTCCTCACATCTTACTTTGTCGGGGCATTTGCAAACCATGCACTGTTCACCTGAATTCATGACTGCACGCATAATCTCGTTTTCATTAGAACGAAAACAAATCCGAAATAGGGGTTTGACTTATATCGCGAAGTTCTGTCGCAAGTTCAAAGATCTCGTCTCGATTCACCCAGGTAGCTACGACGGATTCTTGAGCAGGCGGCACAAATTGAGAAGTTACTCCATCGGAGAACGAAAGATATCCAGAAGCCGAAGGCTCCAGAGAATCTACTTCCGACAATTCAACACCCCCGACTTCAGTCGGAAGCGGAGCACGATCGGAGCTTCCCGTTTGCCCAGTGGGCAACGGTGGCCACGATGGGCTCCGAGGCTGATCTCCGTCCACGTCAGCAACGGAAGTGCCTTCAACGGTGGGGGCAGCAACCATCTCTTCTTTAACGCCCTTGAGAAATCCCTTGAGTTCGCCTTCTCTTCTAAGGTCTTTGATGCGCTTTTTTGCACCCTCGATCGAATAGCGCTCCTCGTAAAGAAGGTGCTTAATCATCAGCACAGTCTCCACGTCGCTGCGGCGATAGACGCGCTGCCCGGAATTCGATTTTTGAGGGCTTATCATGGGAAACTCAGATTCCCAATATCGGAGGACGTAGGGCTTTATTCCCAAAATATCGGCTACATCACCGATACGGAAATAAAGTCGATCTGGAATTTGAACTTTATTCGTCGGAGTTATCGTCGTCATCTTCATCTTCGTGATGCAATGAGTTTGGATCGATTGGCTTTCCTTCGAGGCTAGTATTTACATCCGTACGCAGTACTTGCGAAGGACGAAAAGTCAGCACTTTCCGTGCACTGATTTTAATACTTTCGCCGGTTTGAGGATTCCGCCCAACGCGGGATCTTTTTTCACGAACTACAAAATTTCCAAAACCAGAAATCTTGATTTTCTGCCCCTTTGCTAAAGTCCCTTTCAGGGTGTCAAAAACAAGTTCTACTAAGTCGGCGGCTTCCTTTTTGGAAAACCCGACCTTTTCATAGAGCGCTTCCACTATATCCGCCTTGGTCATCGCCACAGATTGCTTCTCCTTATAATCGCACGACACTCAATCTAACTTCTTAACTCAACTCCCAATTCCTTTTTCCAACTCTCTAAAATCCGAACTGAAGCAGCTTCTGCTTCCGGTTCTTGAAGGCTACGTTCTTCATTATAAAAGATAACCCGTACTGCGACACTTGTCATCCCCTCGGCAACTTGATTTCCTCTATAAATATCAAAGACCTTTGCAATTTTCGCCAAAGGTTTGCCGGTTTTCAATGCCAGTTGGCAAAGCTTATCAGCAGTCACGTCATTTTTCACTATCAGAGCAAAATCCCTCTCGATAGCGGGGAACTGGGGCCATGCCACAAAGGTAGGTAATTCAGACGGCTTCCTTGAAAGTTTGGTTAAGATCTCCCAGTCCAGCTCAGCCATCCAAAGCGGGGCACGAGCTTTCATGTCCTTAGATAGAGCAGGGTGAAGAAGCCCAAAATATCCTGCAACCGAGTTTCCAACCAGAAGCTCAACGCTTTGGCCTGGATGATACATCGCGTTACCGCCCGTTCTTGAAGCAGAAAGAGGTTGATACCGAACACCTTTAGTCCCAAGTGTCGTCAATAAACTATCGACCACCGCCCTCAGGTCATAGAAATCAACTTCGCCCTGTTCACAGCGTAAACCGCCTGCGTAACGAGGACCTGAAATTAAAAATGCCAATTTCCATTTTTCCTGAACACCAGTCTCCATCTGGCCTCGGGCATGAATCGGCTCGGAGGTGGAAAAAACGGGTCTCAATTCAAATAAACGAATCGCTAACGACTCAGATCCAAAATGATGACTCCAATTATCCCGAGCGTTTTGAAGCAATCCGGGAAGCAAGGAGGGAACCATGACAGAATATTCTTCGCTTAATGGGTTCAATACACTGACTGTAGACGTCAACCCAAAGCGAGATAACCAGGCCTTGCTGGTAAAGGAGAAATTCACGGTTTCAAATAGTCCGCTCCGGACTAAACTTTCTTTCGCCCGATCCATAACAGAAAGACGAAGCAACGATGAAGCTGCAAACACCGGCGAACTAGAAAGCGGAGGAATCGTTGCGGGAATCTGATCGTAGCCAATCGACCGCGCGATCTCCTCGGCAATGTCTTCTTTGATATTCAAATCGAGCCGATACGAAGGAGGGGTTACCACCCATTCGTCCCGTTTGAATTGAACTTCGCAATCCAGAGAACGTAAGATTTCCTCAATACTGTCCTGTTTGAAAAGTTCGTTTTCACGCCGAAAACCCAAAAAATCAGGGAGGTAATGGACTCCAAAACGAATGGACCTTAGAAATTTTTCGGGAAATTTTCCGGGACCACTTAAGCTCGTTGAATCGACCATCCCCGCTTGCCCTACCGCATGCACGGAGGTTGAACCCACGATTTTTCCCCCTGCGACCTCTACAATGAGGCCTGCCAGACGGCTGATCGCAGCGCTCAAACCTTGAGGATCAACGCCCCTCTCAAAGCGATGCGAGGCATCTGTTTTATGCTGATGTCGAGAAGCAGCCCGACGGACCAATACAGGGCTAAATTCAGCACATTCTAAAAATAAATTCACAGAATCACTTTGGACTTCAGAGTTACCACCACCCATGACGCCAGCCAGTGCAACAGCGCGCTCTTCATCTGCAATCACTAATTCAAAACCATCCAGTTCAATCGTCTGACCGTCCAAGAGCGGCAGAGTCTCACCCTTTTTTGCAGTACGTACTTGAAGCTTACGCCCCAGAATTTTATCGGCATCATAGGCATGCATGGGCTGCCCTAATTCCAGCATGATTAAATTCGTTGCATCAACCACATTGCTAATCGATCGACTGCCCAGCGCTTCTAGGCGTCTCGATAGCCATTCCGGCGAAGGGCCGATTTTAACCCCTTCAATTGCGCAGCCAAAAAACCGTGGGGCATTGTTTGCTTCTGTGTTCAAAGCGACAGAAATGGGACTATTTCCAAACGGAAGAGTAGGACCTTCTGGCCGTTTTGGCTTCACTCTGAGAGCTGCGGCCACTTCTCTTGCGATGCCAAAATGACTGAGACAATCGCCTCGATTTGCGGTCAATTTCAAGGTTAAGATCACGTCATCACGACCCAAAAACTTGGCGAGTGGCATTCCTAATTCTGCAGTGTCCGGAAGAATTAATATTCCGTCAGATTTATCTCCAGATTTGAGGAGCTTAAGTTCTTCTTCGGAGCAAAGCATTCCATTTGAAATGACTCCGCGAATTTTGCTGACCACAATTTTAAGGTCGTTCGGCAAGTGGGCACCGACTTGAGCCAAAGCGACTTTCGCTCCCGCTTTCACATTCCTGGCTCCACACACAATCTCAATCGGACTCCCTTGTCCCGTGCTCACCTGGCATAAGTTCAATCGATCCGCCTGCGGGTGAGGTTGAAATTCCAAGATTTGTGCGACAATGACATGAGCAAAGCCATGGTCTTGTCTTTCAATGGCTTCGACTTCAAGACCTCTTGCAGTTAAGAGCTCTGCCAAGCCTTTCGGTCCATCCACTTTGTTTAAATCAACGAGTTCGGATAGCCAATTCCAGGAAATGCGCATGGAGAGTCACCTCATTCAAATTGCCCAAGGAGACGCACATCCCCTTGAAACATGAGCCTTAGGTCGGAGATTTGGTGGAGCAGCATTGCGATTCGCTCTACACCGATACCGAATGCGAAACCTGTGAGTTCTTTTGAATCAGAAGATCCGGCAGCGCCGGTCTGGTAACCCGCAAGATCAAAAAGCCTTGGATGCACCATTCCCGCTCCAAGCACCTCCAACCAACCAGAGCCTTTACAAACTCGGCATGAATCAGAAATCTTGGTTCTGCATTGAAAACAACTGACGTCTACTTCTGCGCCGGGTTCCACAAAAGGGAAATAACTGGGTCTGAGTCGTATACGGGTATCTGATCCAAAAAGCTCCTGAGCCAAGAATAGCAGAGTGCCTTTGAGATCGCTCATTCGCACACCATGGTCCACCCACAATCCTTCTACTTGGTGAAACATGGGAGAATGTGTTGCATCGTCATCGACACGATAAACCGCACCAGGACAGAGGATACGAACCGGCCACTTTTGGGCCCTCATTGAGCGCATTTGAACCGAGGAAGTATGAGTCCTCAGCACAACACCAGGACCCATAAAGAAAGTGTCTTGCATATCCCGAGACGGGTGGTCTGCAGGTATATTCACTGCTTCAAAATTCAGGTATTCGGTCTCAACTTCAGGTCCTAAGGTCACATCAAATCCCAGTCGCCCGAGAATTTGGGTAATCCGCCTGGTTGTTTGAGTAATGACGTGCAACGAACCCCGGTGTTGAAGCCTTGCAGGTGCAGTTACGTCAATTTTTTCAGTTTTAAGCTTTTCGTTCAGCAGGGCAGTTTCAAGAGCCTGTTTACGGCCCTCGAGTGCAGACTCGACTTTACCTTTCCATTCATTGGCTACAGCTCCAATCACTGGCCGTTCGGCTGGTGAAACTGCACCAAGACCTTTGAGTACCTCGCTGAGCGCACCCTTCTTCCCTAAAACAGATATCCGCACCTGTTCGAGGGTGTCAAGATTCGTAGTGGCGTCAATATCCTTTAGCGCCTGACCGCCGATCGCGTTAAGCTTCTCGATCATTGGTTGTCCGAAACTGGCTTACTGAGCGGGAGCCAATGACCGCACTTGGTCAATAATTGCGCTAAATCCTTTAGGATCTGCAATTGCGATATCAGACAAAACTTTACGATCCAATTTGATCTTAGCTTTAGTCAAAGCAGATACCATGCGGCTGTAGCTGATATTATTATCGCTCGCAGCAGCAGAAAGACGGGCAATCCAAAGTTGGCGAAAATCCCTCTTTTTGGCGCGACGATCGCGGAATGCATAAATAAATGCGCGATCAACTGCTTCAGCAGTACGTTTAAATTTATTTTTTCGTCCTAGAACAAAACCTTCAGCTCGATCTAAAACTTTATTATGGCGGCGACGACGTTTAAAACCACGTTTTGCGCGAGGCATATCAAACTCCTTGAACTTTCTTAACTTTTAAAACAGGCTCTCTTATGAACCGTAAGGCATGCACTTTTCAATGTGCTTAATATCGCCCTTGAAAATATAACCCCCGGACCGAAGTTTTAACTTCCGAGCGGAGCTTTTATTGCCCATATTATGGCGCTTATTAGTACGCTTGAACTTCACCTTACCTGTAGCAGTGAATGAAAACCTCTTGGCTGCTGCTTTTTTAGTCTTTATTTTCATAAGATCCGCAACTTATAATAATACCTAATGGCCGTCAAGTCTTAATGCCTGATTTGATACCTGTTTTCGCAGGCTGAATCACGATCTCGCCTTGACCCGGTTTCACGAGCGATGTCGCCGTCTTTTTCGATGAAGCAGGAGCAAGAATCATAATCAGCTTCTTACCTTCAATCTTAGGCGGTGACTCTACCGTTCCCACGTCCTTCACTAACTCTGTGAGTTGCTTCATTATTTTGAAACCTTGATCGACGTAGGTGATTTCTCGGCCTCGAAACATAATGGTGATTTTTGCTTTATCACCGTCCTCCAGAAACTGTCGAACGTTCTTGAATTTATACTCAAGATCATGCTCTTCGGTCTGAGGACGAAGCTGAATTTCCTTTACCTTAATGACAGTCTGCTTTTTCTTCGCAGTCTGCTCTTTTTTCTTTTTCTCGTATTTAAACTTGCCGTAGTCGCAAATCTTACAGACGGGAGGTTGAGCGTTAGGCGAGATCTCCATAAGATCTAAACCACGATCTCTAGCCATTTGAAGAGCTTCATAAGTTGGAACTATCCCAACTTGATTGCCATTCTCATCTATAAGACGGACTTGTGGAACTCGAATTCTTTCGTTGAGTCTATGCTCATCTTTATTCTGATTTGGAACTGGACCACGGGGAAACCGCGGGCGTGGAAATGATGGACCCGATGGGCTCGAAGGACTTGAAGGTGTAAATGCCATTCTTTAATTTGGTTCTGTCGAACCTCCTTTAAAAGATCAAATACCGGAGTAATAAAGAACTGTCAAGCCGCGAAAGAGATTCCTATGCCCTAAAAGCAAAAGTGCCGCTGATAATCCTACCAACGGCACTTCAAGATGCAATCAATTTAATTTATTCAAATGCCCTTGACTAGTCGCTGCCGCGAAATAGGAATTTTGGCTTTAGACGAGGAAGTTTTTGCAAGAAAACCGGAGTTTACACGTAGTAAATGAGGATTTTCGAGCAAAAACTGACTAGCCAAAAGCACATTTCGCGGCTGCGACTCATTAGGCGTTTGTAGAACTAGAAGCCGCCCCATCACCCGAAGATGCCGCAGAAGAAGAAGCAGCTGTCTTCTTCTTTGCTGCCCCGGTCCGAGCTTTCTTACTGGTCTTGGATTTCTTGGAACCACTTTGCGCACTAGCGGCAGGGTTCATTTTGCGAACGTTCGTTAGAAGTTTTTCAAGTTCTTTCTTCTGCACGTTCACAAATTTTCGGAATTTCTTTACTTCGCCTGGAATTTGCTTTTGAAAGCGTTCCAATTCCTTGCGCTCTTTCTCAAGAAAACTCTTCATTTTTTCAACATCAGGAGCAAACAATTTCTTTACTTCTTTACCCTGGCGCTCAGCATATTTGCGCGCTTCTTCAACCCAATCTTGGCCTTTGATCAGAGCTTGAAGCTGCTCTTGCGCTTCTTTCACCCGAGTCACCACTTTTTTAATTTCTGTATTCATGGTTTTCATAACTTTTTTATCCTTCACTTCATTCTTTCCGATTCATTTTTTCCTAAAATCAGCAAACCCTCGTTACAAGGACGCAGAGTTAACATGACAAGATAGTTGAAGTAAAGAGGCTTCAGCCCCGTGAACCCGCAAACCCAGCAGAAAACAAATAGTTAATTACGTCCGTTCCCAAACTTTTGCGATTGGAATACGACGACCAATCCCAAATGCCTTATGACTAATCTTCAATACTGGCGCAGCTTGCCTGCGTTTGAATTCACTGATTTCAAGAAGATTCAAAATCTGTCGAATACTGCTGAACTTCCCAATCTTTCTCCCCTGAAATCTTGCTTCCAATTCTGCAATTGAAATTCCATTCTCGATATATTCCATTAGGAGCTCATCCAAGACATCATAGGGAGGTAAAGTGTCTTGATCCGTTTGGTTCGGCTTTAACTCAGCAGAGGGGGCTTTGGTCAACGATCTTTCTGGAATAGGACTGCCCCATTTTTGATTGATAAATCGGGCAAGCTCATAGACCCGTGTTTTGAATAAATCCCCAATGGGAGCTAAAGCACCCACCATATCGCCGTAGAGAGTACAATATCCCATTGCAAGTTCGGACTTGTTACCAGTGGTCAACACCAAGGCTGAGTAGTGGTTCGCAAGCGTCATCAGAATTGTACCGCGCAACCGAGACTGCAAATTCTCTGAGGCAATTGGCGCCAACTGGCCCCGAGTTTCCGACAACTCTCTGGAGGCAGTCGAAAAAAGAAACTTAATGGGGCGAACTTCGAATCTCATTCCCAGGTTACGCGCAAGTATCTCCGCATCTTCAAGACTATGACCTGAGGAATACTGACTTGGCATGGCAACGCCTAAAACATTCTTAGGACCAAGGGCCCGAGCCGCCAAAGCTCCCACTACCGCAGAATCAATACCACCGCTCAATCCCAATACTGCCTGTGTAAATCCGCTTCTAGAAAAATATTCTCGAATACCTAGTACCAAACCATCTGCCAGACCTTCTATTTCCGAGAATTCGGAACCCGATTTTCCAGACTGAATCGAATGCGAAAGTCCAATCATCTCCAAATTGACTACGGAGGTTTCCAAAGAAGAATCCGTAGAAGACTTGAGAGAGGCAACACCCAAGGCGGTTTGAAATCGGGGAAGACGACCTGAAAGATTTCCGGCCGAGTCCAAAACAAATGACTCACCATCGAATAATATCTCGTCGGTCGCTCCGACTTGATTGACGTAAACAAGCGGCACATTCAATTCCCGAGCAATTTCTGAATGCAAATCTTCGCGTTTCTTGCGTTTATTCCAGCCGTAGGGGCTTGACGAAATTGAGAATAGGTACTGAATTTTATGTTCTTTATATGAATTGAGCGGACATTTACCATAGAGCCGGCCTAGGGTAAGATCATTGCTCCAAAGATCTTCACATATTGCCAAGCCGATTTTCTCGCCATCGCAAATCCAAGGACGAATTTCATAGGCAGGCTCAAAATAACGGGCCTCATCAAAAACGTCGTAGGTTGGTAGAAGGGTTTTCGCCTGGCTAAATACGACTCTTCCGTTTTCTAACACGCTTGCAACATTTTGAGCCGAACGCCCCGTTGGGCGAGGATTTGCACCAACATGGCCTACAATGAGTGCACAGTTCTGACTTTGGGTGATCTTTTCTAGATCGATGATCGCCTTTTCATTTCGCTCAATCATCTCCGGGCGATCCATCAAATCATAGGGAGGATAGCCACATATTCCCAACTCGGGAGTAATAAGCACACGGGCCTGCACATAGCAGGCCCGTTGGTAAGCTTCTTTAATTTTAGCAACGTTAGCTTCGAATGCGCCGACTACAGGATCGATCTGAGCAATCGCAACTCGTAACATTGTCGTTACACAGATGAATAATTAGAAACGTTTCTGAATTTCAGATTTGTCAAAAAAGTAAGCCAATTCGCGCTCAGCCGACTTCACGCTATCGGAGCCATGCACTGCATTAGCTTCAATACTATCGGCAAAATCTTTACGAATCGTGCCTGCAGCAGCCTTTGCTGGGTCAGTAGCACCCATGATTTCTCGATTAAGGAGAACCGCATTCTCGCCTTCCAAACACATCAATAATACCGGTCCGCTTGTCATGAAATGAATCAAGCTCTGGAAAAATGGGCGGTCTTTATGTTCGATATAAAAGCCTTCCGCTTTTTCTCTGGAGAGACGAGTAAATTTGGCTGCCCCAATTCTCAAGCCTCGAGTTTCGTATCGAGAAAGGATCTCCCCGACTACGTTTTTCTGAACCGCATTTGGCTTCACTATAGCAAAAGTCCGTTCGATCGCCATTTTAAAACATCCTCCATTTTTTCGCTTCTTTCGAAAGCGGGCGCGATTGGTGACACCTAATTTATATGTTGAAAACTTCGTAGCGCAAAACTGAAATAAAGGCGAGTAGAATCCTTATTTCATCAACTGGGCGAGGGTTGTCCCCAAGTCCGCAGGACTCCGAGCGATCTTCACTCCAGCAGCTTGGAGAGCCTGAAACTTCTCTTCTGCCGTACCTTTGCCACCCGAAATGATTGCACCTGCGTGCCCCATGCGTTTGCCAGCAGGCGCTGTTGCACCGCCAATAAACCCAACGGCAGGCTTTTTAAACTCACGCTTGATAAATTCAGCAGCCTCTTCTTCAGCGGTACCGCCAATTTCACCAATCATGATGACACCGTGAGTATCTGGATCTTTCTGAAATGCTTCCAGGACATCAATGAAATTGGTGCCATTGATCGGGTCTCCCCCGATTCCTACACAGGTGCTCTGACCAATGCCCAACTGCGTGAGCTGAAAAACGGCCTCATAGGTCAAAGTTCCGGATCGAGACACGACTCCGATATGACCGACTTTGTGAATTTGGCCCGGCATGATCCCAATCTTGCATTGCCCCGGAGTGATAATTCCAGGACAGTTAGGACCAATTAGCCGAGAACGCGTGCTTGCCAAATACCTTTTGGTACTCAGCATATCTCTCACTGGTATTCCTTCTGTAATACAGACAATCAGAGGAATGCCGGCATCTGCGGCTTCACAGATAGCGTCCGCTGCACCAGCAGGTGGGACAAAAATCATGGTCGCATTCGCACCGGTCTTTTTGACTGCTTCACCCACAGTATTAAATACTGGGAACCCCTCGTGAGTTTGTCCGCCCCGACCAGGGGTCACACCGCCTACAACCTGGGTACCATAATCTCGACAACCCTTGGCATGAAAGCTCCCTTGAGAACCTGTAATTCCTTGAACCAATAACTTGGTACTTTGATTTACCCAAATCGACATAAAATATCCTTTCTACTCGAGCCTTACTTTTGATTGCTTGCAGCAACCACTTTCTTAGCAGCGTCAGTCAATCCGTCGGCTGGAATAATCTTCAGTCCGGATTTAGCTAAGATTTCCTTACCCTTCTCGACATGGGTACCTTCCAAGCGAACGACTAGAGGAACTTGCAATTGCAATTCTTTAGCAGCCGCAATAATTCCCTCTGCAATCACATCGCACTTCATTATTCCGCCAAAAATATTGACCAGAATTGCTTTTACGTGCGGGTCTTTCAGAATAATCTTAAAAGCGTGGGCGACTTTTTCTTTCGTGGCACCACCTCCTACGTCTAGAAAGTTAGCCGGCTCGCCGCCATGGAGTTTAATAATATCCATGGTTGCCATGGCCAAACCTGCCCCATTCACAAGACAACCGATCGTTCCTTCTAGGGCGATGTAGGCAAGCTCGTACTTAGACGCTTCAACGTCTTGCGGATTTTCTTCCAAAAGATCACGCATGGCTACGATGTCAGAATGCCTAAAAAGCGCATTGTCATCGAAATTGAATTTGGCATCTAAGGCCACCAACTGACCTTGGTTGGTCAATATTAGAGGATTAATTTCTACGAGGGAGCAATCCGAGTCCATAAAACAGCGGTAAATTCCGCCAAAAAACCCGACTGCTTCTTTTGTCTGCTCAGCCGTCAATCCAAGTGCCATGGCCAATTTGCGGCCGTGAAAAGCCTGGTATCCCGTCGTCGGATCAATCGCGACTTTGATAATCTTTTCAGGATGGTGGGCGGCGACCTCTTCGATCTCCATTCCACCTTCTGTCGAGGCCATCATCACTACTTGAGCTAGAGCGCGATCGATCACAATTCCAAGATAGAGTTCTTTGGCAATATCCGAACCTTCTTCGATCCAGACTTTATGCACTTTCTTGCCACTTGCGCCAGTCTGAGGAGTCACCAATGTTTTGCCAATGATCTCCTTTGCAGCAGCTTTGACAGAATTGACGTCTTTACAGACTTTCACTCCGCCTGCTTTACCGCGACCGCCAGCATGGATTTGGGCTTTGACTACCCAAACCTTGTTCTTCCGCTCTTGACTCAACTCTTCGGCAGCTTTTTGGGCGCGGCTTTCGAGGTCAGCACCTTCTTCAACCAGCCGGCCCTCAGGGACACGGACTCCAAATTTCTTTAAAAGCTGTTTGGCTTGATACTCATGAATATTCATATAACTCCTCTAGACTCCTAATTTAGCCATGGCATCTACTAGCTCTTTCACGGCTGCAGCAGATTTATCAAACATCGCCTTTTCATCGGCGTTCAATTCAAGAACTGGAACGCTTTCCAGGCCCTTAGCACCCAATTTTGCAATCACACCGCAAAACAGGTCCTTCACGCCGTACTCACCCTTAAGAAGAACCGCACATGGCAAATAGCGCTTCTTATCGCGAACAATTGCTTCTGCCATTTGAACAGCGCTCGCTGCAGGTGCGTAATAGGCAGAGCCAGTTTTTAAAAGATTAACAATTTCAGCGCCGCCTTTTCGGGTGCGATCCACCAACGCTTCAATTTTCTGCGCCGGAAGGAGCTGCTGAAGCGGAATACCTCCCACGCTGACGTAACGAGGCATGGGAACCATAGTGTCCCCATGTCCACCAAAGACAAAAGCTTGTACATCTTCAACACTAACACCTAATTCCATCGCAATAAAACTTCTGAACCGAGCACCATCTAAGACGCCCGCCATTCCAAGTACTCGCTCCCGCGGAAAGCCTGAAGCGGTCATCGCAACATGGCACATCGCATCTAGAGGATTACTGACAATAATCAAGACTGCTTGAGGCGAGTGTTTGGCAACCTGTGTCGCGCAGTCCTTCACAATCTTAGCATTCGTTGAAAGCAGATCATCGCGACTCATCCCAGGCTTACGAGGCAGACCAGCCGTAATGATGACAACGTCTGAACCGGCCGTCAGAGCATAATCACTGCCGCCTTCAATTCTGGAGTCAAACCCTTCAACGGGAGACGCTTCAAAAAGGTCTAGCGCCTTACCTTTGGCCGCATCGCCATTAATATCAATGAGTACAACATCTCCCAGTTCCTTTGAAGCTGCCCAGTGGGCACAGGTGGATCCAACAAAACCAGCACCAATAACAGATATTTTTGGACGTCTCATATGAATTAGCCTCCCGATGCGATGTTATTTTTCTTGATCACCGTCGACTATAGGCCACACCGGGTCAAATTGGTACATTATTTTCGGCTTTTCATTGTGCCCTAGTTAACCTTACATGGTGTAAGGTAAATGCGTTTTTTAGACCGCGTTTTTCGAGTTTACCTGTCACGATGACAGGTTTTTCAGGTTCCTGATTTCAAGCCGGGGCTCCAGTAGTAGTTGGCGCGCAAGATCTTCGCGATAAGCGAATGCTCCGTCTTTGTTCATGGCTTCCCTTACGCTTTGACGTCCTATATTGAGGTATCTCGCAAGCTGCGAGTAATTGCGATATCCGGCAGCTGCAGCCAAGGAGTAAAATAGCTTTCTAGGTAGTCCTTTGCAGCGTCCTCGCTGCCGAAGGGCCTCAGCAGGACTACGTGTAAGAAGTAGGGTGAGGTCGGCCACACGATCTAAAGATACAATTGGGGAATACATGTTTGCTCCACGAGCCTGTCGAAGAAAAGGAGTACCGGCAACATTTGTGGTGGAGTCCGCGGATACAAATTGGTGAAAATGAGTGACCGAAGAAAAGTCTAGATCTCGGACCTTTGGGACGGAAATCGAACCTACCGAGAAGCCGAGGTAATCCCAGTGGGTCGAAAATTCCCAGTTGAGTGGGTCCGAAGTGAGTCGGCTTCGGCTGGGATTCAAATGTACATATCGAATTTGGCGACGCAGATGTTTGATATCAGGAACAAGGGTTGGCTCGGGAATGGGTTCCCACCACGAAGGGACAATCCGCTGAAATGCCAGTAGCGACAGCCTGATAGCCTGTTCAGCTGTTTTCCGTTGGCTCATAGGAACGATGAGGTGCCCATGGTTTGGCATTAGGCAAAGGGCCACACATCCCGGGAGCCTGTCTTGTAGCTGGTCCCAAAGACAGAGAGAGTGCTCTCTAGTTGAAAGAGGAGACTGAGTTCCGGTTGCACGGAAGACAAAGTGGAGAGAGGGAATCATAAAACCATCCTTTGTAAATGGATTCAGATCCCAGCAACCACTATGCCATTTGAAGAACACTGCGTTAACCTTACACCGTGTAAGGTTAACTCATATTTTAGACCGCGTTTTTCGAGTTTACCTGTCACGATGACAGGTAAACTCAAAACCTCAGATTAATCTACCTAGGTGTTACAATTTGCCCAGACTCAACTACTCCAACCTCGTCTTTGTCACCTGCCAATTGCTTGGCCTGCCGCAAGCCTTCGCTCAAACTTTTTGAAAGCGAAGTGTAAGTGTTACCAGGCTGGCTGAGAGCCGCGCTGAGAACGATTTCAGCGAGAGGAATCAAAATAGCTCGGGGACTCCCGTCAATTTTTGAACATTCAATCGGATTGCTTTCCATCAAAACTTTTCTACAGGCCAGAGGTCTAGATTCATAAATTTGACAAGCTTGGTCTGCTCCGAGGAAAACGCACCGGTTGTTCTCCTGTATCATAGGCTGCCAATCACTACTTTTTCGCTCTCGCGCCGCCTGAATCGCAAGCCTCTTGTGGCTAAATTCCATTCCTCCGCCACCGCTGACGTCGCCGCCGGCACCACCTCCCACTCCTCCACCCGCTCCACCGCCGGAATTTACAACTTGCGCTAGAAGCTCACCTTCGTCCCGCGTCACTTCCACTTCCAAGTGGCAACAGCTCCCACAACCCTTGAAACAAGTTGCATTGATATTTGCAGTCTGTTTTATAGCTTCATTAATAAGGGAATGAGCCGCTGCCGCACGTCCAGCTCCGGGATGATACTCCGCAAGTACCCTTGAAAATTTATCGAATAATTTCCGAATGTCTTCAATCAACTCAAGATATTGAACTTCCGGCAATAACTTACGTTGGTTCTCCACCATGAATCTCAACTGAGGTGTGGCAATTCGGATAAAGGATAAATCACCACTCACTACACTTTTAGAATCACCAATCTGCTCAGTCATAATATACTCCGCCCCGTCCCCGATTCCGCTTTGGCTGACAGCTTACCTAAAGCTTCCAAAAATTCGCCCGATAATACTAAGAGATGTCTACTTCCACCGCAAAAGAGTTCTACACTTTCTTTCGAAAGAGCTGCCTCAATTTACAGCAACGCTTTTCTGAACTAGTGGATCTTTCAAGGATGCCCTATGTCTTTCTTCATGGCAATCCGCACATCGATAATTTCGCAAAGACAAATCAAGGCGAAGCCATGATTGATTTTGATCGCTCAAGAGTGGGTCCCTACGCCTGGGACCTAGTACGTTTTGCTTGCTCGCTTTCACTCAGACGATCCGAAGAACACGACATTTTTTTGGCTAAAACAGTAATCGATCATCTCAAAGGTGGGTACATTGCCGGCTTTGAAAACCCCTACCAAACCCTGGTTCTACCAGAGGTTTTGCCCGAGATAATTCCCAAAGAATCCGAAGTCAGCACCAATGCCTATCTAGCGGCCAATCTCAAATGGGCTCAAAAGATGCGAGAAAATCCCATCTTCACATCTCATCCAAGTGTACAATCATTAGTAGCACTTTATTTCAAAGCTCGAAGAGAAGGCGAAGAAGCGAAAAGGTACGAAATTGAAGAGGCGGGCACTGCGGTCGGAAGTTTTGGCAAACCGCGAATTCTTGTCGTCTTGAGCGATACAGATCATCCTGAAAAGGACCTCATTTTTCTAGAAATAAAAGAAGTTTATCAAGATCCTGACACGGAATTTTTCTTTAACCCCTTTATTCATCACGGATTGAGAATGATTGAAGCCTCCTTTCTTTACGCCCCGGACTTTGAAAAGGGCCTAGGATATCTCAGCTGGAGAAACAAACAATATTGGGCTAGGCAAATCCCACCTTTCAAAACAAAATTTCGAGGGAATTTGACCGACAAACAACAGGAAGGCCTAGCTTACTTAGTCGGTGTCCAAATTGGCCGAGCCCATAGAAAATCCCTCCGAGAATGTGCACCTGACAAACTTCTTGTCCATTTTACTAAAACGTTCCCCAATCTATTGGACATTGGCGCATTGATGAATGAAGAAATCAAAGATCAATGGAACTGTGAAAATCCAAACGTAAGCAGCACAACGAGTTCTACCTCTAAGGTGGCATAAGAAATTATGAATTTAGTCGATATCATAATCTTCGGGACTGCCACACTAACTGCCGCCATATCGTCTACACTTGGAATGGCTGGAGGCCTGGTACTTCTGAGCGTTATGACCTTATTCATGGACCTCCGTGAAGCGATCCCCCTTCATGGCTTTGCACAGCTGTGCAGCAACATTGGGCGGGTCTCGAACTTCCGGAAGAATATTCACTGGGGCATTACTCTTCGCTTTTCCCTTTTAGTTCTGCCGGGGGCTTACCTCGGAATACGCGCTGCAGGCCTCACTAATAAATTCATCCTTGAGATAATCGTGAGCCTCGTTATGCTGTGGATTGTCCATAGCAAACCCAAAACCAATAGCTTCAGACACCATCATAATTTCTTTATTATTTTAGGATTTCTTTCTAGTTTTATTGGAGTCATTGCCGGGGCCACCGGACCTCTGATTGTGCCTTTCTTTATGGGCATTGGGCTAGAAAAAAAAGAAATGGTGGCAACCAAAGCCAGCTGTCAGTCCATTGTACAGTTTATAAAACTTCCGGCATTCTTCTTTTTTGCCCATGTCCAGCTTTTAAGCTACACGAAATTTTTTACTCTATTCATCATTGCCGCCATTATTGGTTCCTGGCTTGGCAAGAAAATCATCGATCGTTTATCTGAAGACAAGTATGAATTCATGATTCGCTGGTCCGTCACGCTTCTAGCACTCAATCAGATCATTCGCGCTGGACTGCATTTCGCCTAATTCAAAAATTTAAGCCTGCATCCAATGTCTGAAACATCTTGAGCACTCGATCATGAACGCCCTCTTGATCCCCTCCGGAGCGTGGCTTACGCTGCAAGTATTGCCCTTCCGAATTCAGGTCCCAAACCTGTCTTTGATCGGTGTGCAAAATCCTTAAAAGCTCCAGGATTTTCAACTTCAATACAGGAGACTCAATGGGCGCCAAGGCCTCCACCCTCCAATTTAAGTTTCTAGGCATCCAATCGGCGGAGCCAATCAGAAGCACTCCATCTATAGGTTCCGGTTTTCCATTTTGAAAATAGAATATTCTCGAGTGTTCCAAAAATCTCCCCACCACGGAGGTCACAGTAATATTCTCGCTCAGGCCAGGAACTTTGGGTTTAAGACTGCAAAAACCGCGAACAATCAATTCAATTTTTACGCCTGCCTGAGAAGCAGAATAGAGTTCCCGAATCATCTCTTGATCTTCCAAACTATTCATTTTAGCGATGATTTTCGCAGGCTGCCCTACTTTAGCCTGAGCTTTTTCAAAGCGAATGAGCTCAAGAAATCGGTTCTTCAAATGGATTGGCCCTACTACCAATTTTTCAAATTCCGTCGTTGCTGAACCTCCACCCGTCAAATAGTGGAAAAGTTTAATCGTATCGCGCGTGATCACCGGATCGGCAGTAAACAAACCCAAATCCGTATAAATCTGAGCTGTATTCGCATTATAGTTTCCGGTCCCAAGATGTACATAGCTTCGAACAATGCCATCCTCTTGCCGAACAACCAAGGTGACCTTGCAATGAGTCTTTAGTCCCACTATACCGTAGAGAACATGGACTCCTGCACGCTCTAGCATCCTCGCAACTTGGATATTACTTTCTTCATCAAATCGCGCTTTCAGTTCGACAAGGCACACGACTTGTTTGCCTAGTTCTGCCGCTCGTATCAAATGAGGAATAAATGGGCTATCGACTCCTGTACGATAAAGAACCATTTTTATTGCTAATACTTGAGGGTCATGAACCGCGCTCGCTACAAAGCGCTCTACTGTGTGGGGGAAGCTTTCATAGGGATGATGCACCAACAAGTCCTGCTCTTGAATTATCGAAAAGATCGACTTCTTCTCGTCTTTCAAAGGTTCAGGAATAACTGGCCTCCACTTTTTGTATTTAAGCTTGTTCAAACCCAAATCCCAGATAGGTTTAAGAACTGAAAAATCAAGACCTAATGACTGCTCGTAGACATCTTCATCATAGAGTGCCAACTCGCCCTTTAAGAGTCCTATAAAAGAGGAATTCAAAGTACTGCTGTGCTCTAACCGAACAACACTAGCGAATCGCCTGGCTCTTAGTTGTTCAGTAACAGTCTCGAGCAAGTCCTCCATCTCTCCCTCTTCATCTTGCCCAAGCTCTACGTCTGCATTTCGGGTCAGCCGAAAGGAGAATGAACCCGAGATCTCCATCCCCGGAAAGAGTCGATCTAAGAACTGATTTATGACGTCGCTCAGGCTAATAAACTTGACCCCATTTTCAAGCGAGGCTTCCGGGTCCAATCTAATCCAAGCAGGATAATTCGTGGGGATTTTAACTCGCGCGATCAGATCTTTCGGCTGCTCATTGAACCTCTTCGGAATATTCGTCGGAATTTTCTTCGGTTGCCTTGCCCCAGTATTGCGTAAACTCACGCCTAAAGAAGTTGAAAGATTAGAAATAAAGGGAAAAGGGTGCCCAGGATCTACAGTCAGTGGAGTAAGAGCTCCAAACAAGTTTTGATCAAAGTAAGCCTCCAATCTTTCTTGTTCCGAAAGATCGAGATCCGACCACCCGAGAAGGAGAATTCCCTCCTTCTCGAGGGCAGGCGAAATCTCTTGAGTCCAGCATTCCGCTCTGAGGTTTAAAATGGGCAAAAGTGTCTTTCTGATTTCGCCCATGATTTCGCGTGAAGCTGAATGATCTTTGACTGCTATCCCACCTTTTTCGTTAGATCCACTGGACGCAGCTTTTCGAAAAACTTCCTGGTTTTTAATCCCTCCGACTCGCTTCATGAAAAATTCATCCAGATTCATTGTAAAAATCTGGAGAAAGCGCACTCTCTCGAGCAGTGGGTTACGAGAATCCATCGCCTCGTGCAGGACTCTTGCGTTAAACTGAAGCCAGCTTAATTCTCGATCGAAAAACTGGTCTGATGTCATACCTTACATATTCCGAATGATTTCCTGTCCAAATTCGGAACACTTAACTTCTACCACGCCAGAAGCGCCTTCTTGCTTCATCAAACGTGCAAAATCATAGGTGACTTTTTTGGCGTTGATTGCCTTTTCCATTCCGTGAATAATCAACTCCGCTGCTTCGGTCCAACCCATATAGCGCAGCATCATCTCACCAGACAGAATTACTGAGCCTGGATTGACTTTATCCAAATTCGCATACTTTGGAGCGGTACCGTGTGTGGCTTCAAATACTGCATGACCGGTGAGATAGTTGATATTTCCACCAGGAGCAATGCCGATTCCGCCAACCTGAGCCGCCAAAGCATCTGATAAATAGTCACCGTTTAGATTGAGCGTTGCTATCACGTCAAACTCTTCGGGCCGCGTCAGAACTTGTTGCAATGAGATATCTGCAATTGCGTCCTTCATGAGAATCTTGCCCTTTGCCAACTCTGCTTTTTGCTCAGCATTGGCGGCATCCTCGCCTTTTTCCTTCTTAGTTTTTTCCCATTTCTCCCAAGAGTAAACCTTGTCGGAGAATTCTCTTTCCGCAAGCGCGTAAGCCCACCCTCTGAAGCCACCTTCGGTGTACTTCATGATATTGCCTTTGTGAACAATAGTCACAGACTTGCGCTTTTGGGCCAAAGTGTACTGAATCGCTGATCTCACAAGACGTTCAGTGCCTTCAACAGAAACAGGCTTGATCCCAATCCCAGTGGTATCAGGGAAACGAATTTTTGAATAATCCTTAGGGAAATTATCCTTAATGAATTTTAGAATCTTCTTTGCGTCTTCACTGCCTCTTTCAAATTCGATCCCAGCATAAATGTCTTCGGTATTCTCACGAAAGATCACCATATCCACTTTTTCAGGATGCTTCACGGGCGACGGGACGCCTTTGAACCACCGTACGGGCCGAAGACAAACGTAAAGGTCCAACATCTGACGCAGCGCAACATTCAATGAACGCATTCCACCACCAACGGGCGTAGTCAGAGGTCCTTTAATAGACACTAAGTAGTGTCTCAAAGCCGTCAAAGTGTCTTCAGGGAGCCAATCATTGAATTGCTTGAACGATTTCTCACCTGCAAAGACTTCAAACCATTCAATTTTGCGACGACCTCCGTAGGCCTTTTGAACCGCGGCATCAAAAACGGCCTGAGAAGAGTTCCAAATATCTCGACCTGTGCCGTCGCCCTCAATAAAGGGAATGATCGGGTTATCGGGCACCACTAGCTTACCAGCTTGAATTTGAATAGTTCCACCCTTTTGAGGTGCCTTAATTTTCTGAAATTGAGGTGCACTCGACATCTTTATCATTCCTCTCTGTTTTTTCTATTGTAGCGTACTGTCGAACTTTTCGTCAGACTTTTCATTAGACTTCTCGTCGGATTTTTGTGGGACTTTATTCAAAAAATCGAGCTTCGGTCAACTCAGAAAGGCCTGAATCATCTGTTTCCTTCACAACTACCGGGCATACTTATCAGGACCACTCACCTTTCGAACGTTATTTCTAGGGTCCCAGTCCAATTTGAGAGTGCTAGTCGCCACGGATTGAATATCCAGTTCGTCATGGGTCACAAGAAGCATGGGGGCCGGCCAAAGTCGATGCAAGTCTACCAATTCATTTCTCAACACAGTTCTCAGTTCCGGATCCAACGCAGAAAAGGGTTCATCCAAAAGTAGAAGTCGCGGCTTCCAAATCAATGCCCGAATAAAAGCCACTCTCTGCCGTTCTCCTCCTGAGAGATGAGTCACGGGAGATTGCGCGCGAGCACTCAAGCCAACACGCTCCAACCAAAGCATCGCTTCCTTCTCCCGCTCTATTCGGGAAACCTTTCGAATCCGTAATCCAAACGTCACATTATCCATAACACTCATCCCGGTAAAAAGTGCCTGGTCTTGAAAAATATAACCGATGTCGCGCTCTTGAGGAGTCAGCGATGTAATGTCGCGCCCTCCCATCAGAACTTTGCCGCTTCCATCGGGAGGTGTGATGGAATCCAACCCAGCGATAATCCGAAGAAGGGTCGTTTTACCACTTCCGCTTTTACCGAGAAGAACGACTCTTTGACCTACTTCCACTGAGAAATGCGCTTGAAGTTCGAAATCTACTATATTTTTTCGAATATTTTGAACATGAAGGGGTTGTATCTCCAAATTTATCAGCACAGACGCCTCCCGAGCTCAAGTGATCCCACAATGAGCATGAAGGAAAGCAAAAAGAGAATTCCACAAACAGTTTGTGCGTCCTCGAATCGGTATTGCTGCATCCAACGCGCAATCAATAAAGGCAGCGGGATGAGTTTTTCACTATAAAAGAGGCTCACCGCTCCAACTTCTCCTAGTGATGCCCCACCCACTCCGGCAAGAGCTGCAAGCAAAGGCCCCCGCCACCTCGGCCATTCTACGAATCTGAAGACCTGAAATGGAGTCGCACCCAAAAGAGCCGCGCTTTCGATTTGTGGCAGCTGCCTAACTCGAGCCACTGGCCATAAGAGTCGAAAGGCAAGGGGGAAAAATAGGGTCATTTGAAGTACGACCATTGCGAATAGACTGCCTTCAAATGGATCGATCCACCTCCCGTAAGCAGTCCAAACTCCTAGACTCAAAACCAGAACCGATACTCCGCTCGGAATGCCCAGAAGAACCTCAAATACTTTGCCAATTCCGTAAAGATTGGAGCTAGGCTTTGTTTGAAGATGTTGCAAACTGATAGCAGCAGCAAATGCGGTAAAGACAGCAGCAAGACTACTCAAGCCCGCAAGAGACATGGAAACCCGCAAGGACTCCAAAACTTGAGTCCTCCAGCTTAAATTGGTTGCTATTCGTAATACCCCGGCCCATGTCTGGCGATTAATCACAGCGAAATAGGGCAAAACCCAAACCAGTCCTAGAAACGTCATCCAACGACGGCTTTGAAATCGATATTGAGTCCAGTCATCCCGTTTTTTGACAGTCTGTACGGAATCCTGTTTTTTGAACGCCATCAATAGCACCCAGGGAATGATCGTAAGGACCATTTCCCAAATGGCACAGGCCAATGCTCCACCCATATCTAAATAGCCGTAGCGTAGTTTCTCAAAAAGTTCCGTCTCAAGTGTTTGAACCGGAGGGCCACCTCCCAAAATCAAAACAAGAGCGAAACTCATAGCACAAAGGGCCATCACTTGGGCGCAAGCTGCAAAAAATGCCCACCGGATTTGAGGCCAGATGACCCAGAGAAATTCGCCGAGCCCGGTAGCACCCAAAGTCCGGGCCGCTTCCAATTGTTCGTCTGGTACAGCCTTTCTCGCTTGCGCCACCAAATAGGCCACAAGGGGGACATTCAGAAATACATGGGCTAAAATCACTGCCTTCAAACTATAGGCCCATTCGATATGAAATCCTAAATGAGCTAAAATCCCAGAGCGACCTAGCCAAAGCACCCAAGCTGTCGCGATAACCACGGTTGGAACGCCGTTGGGTACCATCAGGAGTGACTCCACTCTGCTTATTGAATAAAGTGAAAAACGCTTTCCTAGCCATAGACCGAAGAATAATCCAATGCCCCCTGATAAGAACATACTACATAGTGCTTGCTTAAATGTTGCACCCGCAACTGCTAGTACGACTGGGTCAAAGAGCGATCGCCAGGCCGATCCCCAAGTCGAATCGGAAGTCGAACCAATAGTAGCGCCTGACAAAACGGCTCCCAGCGGGATTGCAATACAGAGGCACCAAAATGCCACAGTCCAAACGAAAGCAATGCGATTGAATAAATGATTAAAACGGAAAGAAGGTTTCATTTTGCCTTGCCGCTCACGGCTTCATTCCACTTCTTTAATGTCGCTTCGATTTCTTTGCCTTTCAAGTGGGAAGAAATCCATTTCTGAGGCTTTGGTAGCCGTTTAAAGCTATCGGGAACCTGAACGTCGCTTAAGGCGGGGTACATCCAAACCTTTCTTGGAATCAAGACTTGAACTTCCGGAGATATCAAAAACTCCAAGAATTGGTGCGCCAATTTGATCTGACTATCGGAACGGAGAGCACCCTTGACGATCGCCGCACCCTCTATTTGAAAAGGCTGCCCTTCGTCAAAGAGGACAGCTTGGTAATTCAAACTATTTCCGTGCTCCTCGTGATAGGCCTGGCTTGTGATATAGCTCCACACCATGGGCGCCTCCTTTTTGAGAAAGAGTCCATACGCTCCATCCCAACCTGGCGTCAAGGTCAGCCACTGATTTCGCAATATCTTCCAAAAATTCCACACTCCTTCGCTGAGCACCGCGTGAGTGTACAGAAAAAAA
>Ga0206829_10033_pt2 | contig 30044 bp, 25 predicted proteins | sample Alteio_BWOrgCont_75_FD_152862 | JGI IMG/M metagenome (GOLD analysis project Ga0206829, IMG submission 152862) | Enriched cells from forest soil in Barre Woods Harvard Forest LTER site, Petersham, Massachusetts, United States -... | ecosystem: Environmental > Terrestrial > Soil > Temperate forest >... | reverse complement strand
AGCAAAGAGGCAAAGGCAAAATGTTCAAACTCGTCGTCGCCGCAGCTGCTTTTCTGATGATTCTGGCTCAACCCGCCATGGCGTCCCAGAAATCCGTCAAAAGTGTCGAGCTATCAGCCGGAGCTGAAGCGCTCAAACTGTATCAAGTGAAGGTAATTCACGGTGAACGGAAAGCGGCTTCCGGGCTGAACCGAACCTATGCCCTGTATGTCCCTCAGGAAGTTGAAGGGCTGCCTAAGCATCCGTTTCCGCTCGTGGTATTGATTCACGGCTTCCTCATGACCGGCGCTCAGCAGGCTAATAACGCTGAGAATCTCGCCCAACGAGGGTTCGTCGTACTGACTCCGGACATCACCAAGGTGCTTTTAGGCGATGAAACTCGCATGAACGACGTGCACGACGTTATCGACCATATCAGCTGGCTTACCGGCAAAGACAGTCCGGTGCCGGGAGTGATCGACCCGAACAAAGTATCGGTAGGCGGCAACAGCTCAGGTGGAGCGGTCATCCTCGAAGTAGCGCTGGAAGCTCAAAAGGCGCACATACCGATCGCAGCCATTGTCTCCCTCGACGGAGTAATCTGGGATCGCTCGTTCGACCGGGTACATCTGCTCGAGCCGCTCAAGATCTTGTCGCTGCGTTGCGAACCGTCCATCTGCAACGAACACGCCAGGCTCATGGACCATCTGCAACAGATCAAATTCCCCATCGACGACGTCAAAGTTATCGGCGCTCATCACTGCGATGTGGAAAACCCGACAACAATCCGTTGCTCCTGCGTTTGCGGAACATCCCACAACAAGTACCGAAGGATATTCGCTCAACTGCTGTATGCGTGGCTGAGAGACAACTTCAACGCCCCCAAGTTCTCTGAGAGCGCTCCCAGCTTTAGCAAACTGGTAGCTTCGTTCCAAACCAATCACCAAGTGGTCGCCCGCCTCGATCAACCGGTCACGGTTGAACTGTCGAGCAAGTAAGTATCCGGCATCGATGGTAGGGCCTGCTATCAGGCCATCATTGTGCTTCGCGGCCTTCGGTTCGCGTTCTCCGAGCGCTTTTTCTTTTTTTCCGCGACTCCGGAGATCAGTGTCTCTGAACCTTACCTACGTCAGTGCTACATATTTGGAGCAGCCAGTAACTGGTTAAACGGCTCTAGATGATGGACGAAGCAGGCTGGGTCCTGCGGTTACCGGGCGTAGTGTCAAGAGCATTTTTTTTGTCTGTCAACAAATATGGTTCTCTCTCGTAAGACAAACTTCGGGAGTCCTTGTTTCCCCGCCCGCCGCTTGACAAGCAACAGGGAATCTCCTCGCTAGGCGCTTTCCGACTACTGCTTCATTACCGCACGCCAGCGCTTGCGGGCTCTCCAACTGCTAATTTCGGTAGGGCGGCGCACGGCACCGGCCCCTACAAGCCGCTGCGCTTGGTTCTCGAAATGTACAAGGGGCGACGCCATGCGTCGCCCTCTCAATGTTTATGTAAATGGTGCCGTCCGGTTAGGCGCCTCGGCTTTCGCCCGATTCAAGGTCATCTCATCAGGAGCCTAACCGGCGGTCTAATTTCCATTATATAGAAAAGGCTGGAAAGATCAAAAACGAGGCGCAGCCGAATCCGGTCGAATCCCGGAAAGACGAACGTTGCCTACGCAAAGGAGGAAGCTTGCGCTTCCTCCTTAAAAACGGTGGCGAACCACTACAATCTGAGCAGGTCAGAAGTTACTTGATGGAAACTTCTTTGCCACTGCGGATGGTTTCTTGCTTTTGGACGCGGGTCTTCATGCCCGAGAGATGTCCGTCAACGTTGCCAGCCGAGACCGGGATGCGCAGAGCTGATTCAACTTTCGGAATGCTCACGAACAAAATGCCGCGATCCATACGGGCTTCAATGTGCTCGGGAAGGATTTCGGCGTCGAATTCGAATTCGCGTACGAGGTAGCCTGACGGCAGTTCTTTGCGAAGGATGGCGGCCTTTTCTTCGAACATTACTGGTGTGCGCTTCGCCACTACGGACAGGGTGTTGAATTCGACTTTGATTTCGACATCGTCCAGAACTACGCCGGGAAGAGCGATTTCGAGAACGAACTGATCGTCCAGTTCCAAAATGTCTGTTTCAGGGGTGGCATACTGCCAGCTGTTGCAGGTCTGAGAAGGCGAGGTTTCGTAATCTCTGCCGTATTCTCTGCTGGAGAGCTGTTGGTTCTGGAAATAACGGTTGGTCATTTGACGACGATAGCCAAACTGGTTGAGGTTTCTGGTATACAACATGCGGATTTCTCCTCCTATGGAATCATCCTTTGTAAGCCTGGGTTGTCCTCGCATGCAGAAGCCGTGCCCCGAAAAGTCAAGTTCCGGTGCGGGTTTCAGTTGAGTTGAGGACATCCGTGCCGAAGATCGTACCAAGTTAGATTCGCTTGTGGTGCGACTTTTCACCTTTCGTACCCGTTTCTACTTGAGAACCTGAAGCGCTGCTAATAGTCTTGGTCTTGGGAATTTAATAAACCTGCACAGCTGATAGATCTCTTATCCAAAGCGCTTCTTGGCATTAACGTCCGCACATTAAACCAGGGAATTCGGCTTGAATGCAGGGAACTTGGCAAGGCGAAAATAACCGGCGTTAAGCTCTGTTGCGAATATAGAAACGATATCCAAACCCCGAATATTGCCACGAGGCTGAGGTTTGAATCTAACGGATCAAGACGTACTTAGCCGTGTAATTTTATCTGCGAAATTGAAAGTTATAAGCCTAGTAGCCGAGGCTTGCTGTCCGTGGCGGCGGAAGGCTGTACCGGCGTCTGTGGCGGCGTTTGCGAATCGGTCGGCGTGGTGGTGGGCGGCTGCTGCGGCGCCACCGCCGGCTGAGTCTGATTCGAGAGCTTGGATTGCGAGTCAGCCTTGGCGTTTGAGTCTGCACCGGCCGAGTTGGTTACCGACATACTATTAATAGATGCTTGTTTCTGATTACCTATAGAAGTAGGTTTGACGGAAGCAACATCTTTCACAGCCACTGCCCGTTTCGGTTTCTCTTTAGCCTGGTGCCGCGACGGCTTGAGACCCAGCTTGCCGATATATTTCAACTTCTCATCCACTCGATCAAGGCTGAGCTTGAAGTCTTCCACCTTCTCCTTGGCTGAATCAAGGTCTGACTGGACTCTTCTCAAATCTTCGTCAGAGTACTCCAGCTCCCGACGGCTGATGACCCCTTCGTTGTACAGCTGGGAGAACTGCTTGGCTCGATCGGTCCGCTCTTCGAGAGCCTGTTGTTGATCCTTGAGCGCACGCTTCGCCGTGTCTAGCTGGGTCGTGAGCAGCTTCTGCCTCTGCCGCAAACTCTCCGGACTCATAAGCTCAAGCGGTGCAAACTGCTGCGAGTACATGCCGTTGCCGTACTGAGGAGTAAGAACCACAGGAGTCTCTGGGGGCGGGGGAGGAACTAGATTGGCGCGCATTCGCGGTTCGCGGCGTTCCGCTTTGGCAGAGACCTTGCTCTCGTCTTCTTTATTAGCAGAAGCTTTCTTGTAGTTGGATCCATTATTGGCAGATGCTTTTTTCTCGTTGGCGCCATTACCAACAGATGCTTTCTTATCGCCGGATCCAATTTTGGCAGGGCTGTGTGAATCGGCAGCTGCAGCCTTGGTTGGTGCGGAGATATTCTTCGGTCCGAAGATCGCCACCTCAGTCTTGGCGGGCACCGACGGTTTGGCTACGACTGCCGCTGCGCTCTTCGATACTTTGGCCGGGGATTGATCAGTTTTTGGGTTCGGAGAAACCTTTGCAGCGGATCCATTTATAGGATGTGCCTGAGTCGCCGCCGCAGGCTCTGCCGCTTCCACTGGACTGGGTATCGCCAAAGACACCGCATACAATGCTGCAGCGCCGCCCAGGAGAGCAAAGAAGAAGCGCCTGATTGTCGGTCTGGTCATAATTAAGAAACCTTTTCGCACGGTCAAGGACGAACTGCCAAACTGGTCCTTCTCAAGATTGTAAGATATTCTCCAGCAATGAGCACTCCGCCCACTATCACAATACTGTTTTTCGGTGACATCGTTGGCAAGCCAGGACGCCGAGTAATAAGACGGTATTTGGGCACTCTCGAGCATAAACCGGACCTGATCGTTGCAAATGTTGAGAATATCTCACACGGATTCGGCATAGCCGAAGCCAACCTGGACGAGCTCAAAGAGTTAGGGGTGCAGGTTTTCACCGGCGGCAATCACACCTTCGATCGCAAAGAGATATTCGGATTTATCGATCGCCAGCCGCATCTTCTCAGACCGGCGAACTATCCAGAAGGAACTCCCGGACATGGACATTGCGTCATCGAGCTGCCCTCCGGCATCAAAGTCGGGCTGCTCAACGTGATGGGACGGATTTTCATGGAAGCGCTGTCCTCACCGTATCTGGTGGCAGACGAACTTCTCGCCAAGCTGGCGGAGGAGACCAAGATTATCTTCGTCGACTTTCACGCCGAGGCGACGGCAGAGAAGGTCTGTATGGGCTGGTATATCGATGGGCGCGCCTCTGTGCTCGTGGGAACTCACACTCATGTGCAAACAGCCGATGAAAAAATTCTGCCGAATGGGACCGCTTACATCACCGATGTCGGATGCTGCGGGCCCAACGAAGGTGTGATCGGCATGTCGAAAGAAGACGTCTTCCGGAGAATGATTCAGCAGCTGCCTACGCGTCTCGAGATCGCCGCCGGAAAAGCGAGCGTACATGGGGTTTCCGTCAAAATAGACACGGCCACAGGCAAGGCGCTCTCAATTGAGCGTGTCCAGTTTCATGAAACGGCTGAGCAAGCAGAGGAGCGGTCTTGACGGTAGATTTGCATCTTCACACCCATCACTCCGACGGAACCTGGTCACCCAGCGATCTCGTCGATTACGCGCAGAAGATGAGACTTCGCCATATCGCCATCACCGATCACGATACGGTTGCGGGCGTAGAAGAGGCTCAGCGAAGGGCCGGCGACGAGTTGGAAGTGATTCCGGGAGTTGAGATCAACACCCTCTGGCGGGACGAATCAGGACAGATCAAAGATATCCACATACTCGGATACTTTATCAATATCACCAATCGAACCTTGTTGGAGTTGCTTGAGAGACAGCGGGCTGCCCGCAAAGCCCACGCCGTTGAATACATTCGCCGCATCGCAGATAGTGGCGTCAAAATTACCCTGGAGATGGTGGAGAAGTATGCCGGCATCGGGGCGATCGGCAAAGCTCATCTGGCCCAGGCTGTCATTGACGCCGGCGCCGCCGCCGATGCCACTGAAGCGTTCGAAAAATTTCTCACCCGTGGTTCCGAATACTACATAGAGCGTCAGAGCACGACCCCCCAGGAAGCGATCGACGCAATCAACCGCGCCGGAGGCGTGGCCTCGATTGCCCATCCCGGAAAGGGCGACGAAATATACTCTTTCATTCTTAAACTGAAACGCAGCGGTTTGCGTGCTGTTGAAGCTTATCATCGTATTCACTCAGGAAACAGAGTCAGGCAGTACGTCCGGTTTGCCAATCGCAACGGACTCCTGCTCACGGGCGGATCAGACTGTCACGGACCGTTCCGCGAGCACAAACCTACATTAGGAACTATATCGGTTCCAGCAGAGGTGCTCGACCGTCTCCGCGAAGCAGCCCAAAGTTAAGACGTTGAGCGGATATTGATCAGTCGACGTACTTTTCTACCTGGTTTTTGACAGCGGCAAAGTCAGCCTCTCCGTCGTGGCTCCAAGCTTGCTTACCGCTCTTGTCCAGAAGCACTTCGGATGGAATGTAGCCGTGATAGTAGCTCTTTATCAGACTTTTCGCATCGTCGTTCGGTGGATGATCGACATCGATAACAATGTATTTGATGCTGCGCGTCGAGATCTTCTTGTATAGATCGACCAGACGTTTAGCCTGTCGATTGGTGTTCAGATCCCCTGAAGCACCGAAGAAAATGAACGTCGGCGTTGTGGTGGAAACTTTGCAATCGTCCATCTCGGTGCCGGTGATCGGAAAACCGTTATCGAGATCTTGAGTAAAAGAGACGTTGGCACGCAGCTTCAAATCGTCCGCCCCAAGCGCGTGTTGCCCTATCGCAATGGAAGCGAGAACGGCGCTCAGCCAAACGAGCAACATCTTCCTCACAATCGCGCTTGCGCCTGCGCCCCGGCTAAGGGCGACAGTGTGTTTCCCAACCAGTGGTCCACAAACTTTAGTATCCGCCAGGCGGCCCACCATTAAAGTCACTCGCTTTCAAACGATGCACCCATCGAGCCCACTTCTGCTGCTCGTAGCTGCAACAATACTCGTATAGGCTTTTCAGTAAACGTTTGCCGGAATCCGAGGTTCCTTTGAAACCGTAAGCTTGGTCATCAGACGATTTGGAGTAAAGCAGAGGAGATTCGTCCGAGGTGACCGCCCGTAGGCGTTTGCCGGCGCAGATACTCATTTCGCAATGCAACACTCGGTCGACGTTCGAAGCTGGTTTGGCGTTGAGCCTTTCCCAAAGCCACTGGCTCAGCACGTCTGTGGCGCGGGCTTTTGGATCCGCGGCATGAAGGTATTCGGCAAATGCTTCCAGAATCACAAGCGCAACCTCTTTCAGTTCTCCTAGAGACCCATGACGTGCGCCGTACGCCAAACGCTCCCTCTTGGTCCGCTATCTCGCAACACAATGTTGCTGTAGCCTCTCTGCGACTATAACACACACGGGCGCAACGATATAGCCCTTGCGCCGGGGGCAGAACGTGCTAGTCCTACCACGTCTAGTGCGTGGAGTCAGGAGCCTTCAGGGAAGGCGCCTTGGGGCAATGCGGAAATCAGGCAGCGTTATTTACATTCACCTTTTCCCAATGTCCACCGTGTTCGTCCTGCCTGAAAACGTTTTGCTCACCATTCACAGTCGGATATTCGACGGCGATTCCATCGGGACCATCAAACCCCTTCATGCCATCAGGATAGTTCGTTATCGTTCCATTCCCGATGTGTGTTACCCAACGTTCGCCCTTTTGGTCTTTGATATACGTCGTTTGTTCGCCATTTTCGCCGGCTGGATACTCGACCTTGGTGCCGTCCGGACCTTCCGTCACTTTCGTTTGATCGGGATACTGAGTGATCGTTTGGTCGCCGTTCTTGGTCACCCAACGTTCGCCGTCTTTGTCTTTGATGTACGTCGTTTGATCGCCCTTTTCGGTGGATGGATACTCGACCTTGGTGCCGTCCGGACCTTCCGTCATTTTCGTTTGATCGGGATACTGAGTGATCGTTTGGTCGCCGTTCTTGGTCACCCAGCGTTCGCCGTCTTTGTCTTTGATGTACGTCGTTTGATCGCCCTTGTCGGTCTGCGGATATTCAATCGTGGTGCTGTCCGGAGTCTCCGTCATTTTGGTTTGATCGGGATACTGAGTGGCTGTTTGATCACCGTTTTTGGTCACCCACCGTTCGCCGTCTTTGTCTTTGACGTAAGTCGTCTGATCGCCGGTGCTATCGTCCGGCGGATACTCTACCGCCTTGGTACCATCGGAGGCTTCGGTAACTTTGGTTACTTTGTGAGTCGTGGCGTCTGTGATTTCGTGCTTGACTGAACCGTCGTCGGCGCGCGTAATGTGATCCTGCGCCACCACCAGACTCTTCTCGTCGCCAGTTTGATGAATTTCGCGGTACGTCTGGCCGTCTGCGCGCTGCACGTGCTGATAAACTGCCTGTCCTTCTCCGTTGACATAATGAACGGCGGCATGCTTGTCTACCTGCAGATTGGCTATGCCTGCTTCGACCGGCTGTCCCTGTGCGTTGTATCTCGTATACGTGCCATCGTCGTTGCGACGGAACGATCCAACAAGATGTCCCTGAGCGTCCTGATCGACAATAGCTGACACGCCTTTGTCGTCTCTATAGGTCTCACGCTTCGTCCCGTCGTAGAGGGTGCGCACACGATCGGGCTTGCTGCCTTCAGGTGGGGCAGCCGCTGCGGTTACCGCATCGCTCGGCGCACTTGGTGGTGCCTCAGGGGGAGCGTTCGGCGCTGGCACTGTCGGTCTGTCACCAGGGTCAGCGTTATATTGATAGAGAGACTTCGCCACCTTCGATACATCAATGCCGTCATTGGGACCAAAAGATAGGATGATGTCTCCATTAGCTGCTTTGAGCACGCTACCGCTGGGAAGATTCTTATAGTCTTGTGAGTTATGCAATATGGCGCCGAACTCTAGGATCGCAGCCCGTCGGGCACTCGGGTCAGCGCTCTTGAACTGCCCTGCAAGATACAGCTCTTCTTGCAACCCTTCAGTAGTGTTCGCCGGATGCACATGTTGCTCAGGTTTGACTGGCGGTGCTGCTTCTGGTGATGCTGACATATTCAATCTCCGTAGAATCTGGGAGTGGTGGCACCACTTGTAGTACCGGTGACGCTGTGGGAATGGCTGGACGCGAGCAAGACACTGAGCCAGTACGACCTAATTTATTTCCTCATCCGTAACCGTTTCTCTGTCACCAAAAATCGTGGCACGAAATCGCGGCTACTGCTGAGCCGCCCGTCTGAACATGTTCCTAGGGTGCACTATGAATATACGCACGCCGTGTGAGCGCGGTGTGACTTACGATTAACTGTCGCCGCCCGCCGTAGTGCTCCCATTGCTCAGGGTGCGGCAAGAATTTTGCTGAGGAGAAGGCGCCGCTGGCCGACCGATTATGTAAACACTTATGAGCTTTCAAATTAAAGTTTTGACAGTGACCGGGTCTACCGGTCTGAAGCGTTATAATGGACATACTTGAGGGCCTTAGCTCAAGATCCTTTTCAAAAAGCGCGAATCTTGTACCGCTGATCTCCAGAACCTGGCGCCGATCCGGTTCCCAAGGAGAGAAAGCCCTCAGAGCGGTTGACAACCGGCAAAACCCTTCGGCTCGTGCCTCCCCTATGCGGAGCATGAATGAACGCCTCTTACGGCAAGCCTTCAAGTTTTTCAGTCATATGAGTTTTGGAGCAAGACCATAGTTAAGTCATTTGCGGGTTCATCGAAATCCACAATTACGCCATCCAAAGACGAATCAGCCGGCACGAATGAATTTTCCCGAGTGCTGACCGATGAGCTTTTGGAGCAGGTGGTCAGACCGGGGCAGTATCTCGGCAACGAGTGGGGCGCCCGTCACAAGCCGTTTGACTCGGCTGAGGTTCGCCTGGCCCTGACCTTCCCGGACCTCTATGAACTGGGAATGTCCAATTTCGGTCTCAAGATCCTTTATCAGATCGTAAACAACCACGATAATTTCCTCGCCGACAGAGCCTATGCGCCGGACTCCGATCTGGAGAAGCTGCTGCGGGAGCGTAACCTGCCTTTATGGGGTTGGGAGTGCCGCCGCCCGCTCAACCAGTTCGAGCTGGTCGGTTTCTCACTTCAGTACGAGCTTACCTATACCAATGTCCTGAATATGCTGGAGCTGTCGCACATACCGGTACGCGCTCACGATCGCGTCGACATCTTCCCGCTCGTCTTCGGAGGGGGACCGTCAGCGGTCAATCCGGAGCCGATGGCTCCTTTCATGGACTTCTTCATCATCGGTGACGGTGAGAAAGCGTTGCCTGCGGTAATGCAAGTCGTGGCTGACTGGAAGAGTACCTTTAAGGGGAACCAGGAGCCGCAAGAGGCGCGACGCCAACTTCTCGCCCGCGTAGCCACCGAGGTGCCGGGCGTTTATGTGCCGATCTTCTATCAGGCGCAGCCGAATTGTGGGTTCGTGAAACCTATCCCGAACTTCTCCGACGATCCGGAGAAGCAACTGCCGGAGCGAGTGCTCAGGCAGGTAGTGCCGCTCTCCGATGCGAATCAACCGACAGATAGCCTGGTTCCATACTTGTCACTCGTTCACGATCGCGAAGTGTTGGAGGTGCGACGCGGATGCGATCGTGGCTGCCGCTTCTGCCAACCCGGCTATACGTTCTTGCCGGTGCGCGAGCGCTCAACTGAAGATCTGTTGCGTCTTTCGACAGAAGCAATGGCAAACAGCGGCCATCAAGAGTATTCGATGTTGTCGTTATGCGTAAGCGATTACACCAGTCTGCATGAATCAGTGCGCGCCCTAAACAGGGAGCACGCCGCCAAGCGTTCGTCACTGTCTTTCCCCAGTCAGAGAGCCGATCGGATGAACCTGGAGCTGGCTGAAGAACTGAAAGCGGTGCGCAAGAGTGGTATCACATTGGCACCGGAAGCCGGCACGGAACGACTGCGTGCCGTAATCAATAAAGGACTGTCGCACCAGCAAATTATCTCCGCCATCGAAGCCGCATATCAATCCGGATGGTGCTCGATCAAACTGTACTTCATGTGCTGTCTGCCTACCGAGCGCGACGAAGATCTGGTCGGCATCATCGACATCCTCAAGGAAGCAACTATCCACTGCCGCGCCATCAAGAAGACAGATCCGGCGAAGTATCGGCGTGACATCGAGTTTACTTGCACGATCTCGAACTTCGTTCCTAAACCGTTCACACCGTTTCAGTGGTTCGCTCAGGTAACGCCGGAAGAGACACGTCGTAAGCATCGCGTTCTCAGAGACGCCTTGAGAGAGTCGCCCCTCAAACATGTGACCCTCAACGTCACCGACCCCCAGATCAGTCTACTCGAAGCGGCAATCTCCAGAGGCGGACGGGAAACAGGCGAACTGATTTTCGATGCCTGGCGCTTGGGCTGTACCTTCGACGCTTGGGACGACCGGCTCCAGCCCAAGAAGTGGCACGAAGCCGCCGCCCAGAGAGGACTTACTTTAGAAGGGCTTGCTTGCGGAGAGCGAGAAGTTGGATCGGATCAGCCGTGGGACGTCGTCCACATCGGACTGAACAACTGGTGGATGGTCAAAGAGTGGGAAAAAGCCATGGCTCAGCTTGAAACCGCTCCGTGCACGGAAAACCTTTGTCACGCCTGCGGCGTCTGCACCGAGCTGGATGCGACACACCTTTTGGCACAGCCGAAAGTGGAAGTGATGAAACGCAACCCGTTCGTGAAAGAACTCTGCGCCAATCAGGCCGATGAAGATCATCATCCCTCTTTGTTCTTCGTCAAACCTCAGGCGCCACCACCAGATGAGACAGCCACCCGGATCCGCTTTAAGATCCGCAAGCTTGGTGATCTCAGGTTCATTTCCCACCTCGATCTGCAATCACTGCTTGCCCGAGCTTGCCGGCGCGCTTTGATCAACATCGCCTACAGCAAAGGTTTCAACCCTCAGCCGAAACTGGCCCTGGCAGCAGCTCTGCCTCTCTTCCACGAATCGCACGATGAGGTGGCAGAGGTCGAGATCGCCGAAAACATGGCTGCCGATCAGTTTCGCACCAAGCTGAACGAAAAGCTGCCCTTTGAAATACAGGTACTGGACGCTCGCTCATTGACAGAAAAAGCGGGCTCATCGCTATCTGCCCTTCTGGTCAGTGCTCGCTATCGCGTCACCGTCACCCGGATGGACGATGGCAGTCAGCCGCCGGAAAACCTGCGCGCATTGTTGAAGGATCGTGCCGCCGAGCTGCTCGCCTCCGCGAGCGTCGTCACTATCCCGGCGGACCAAACCGCCAAGCCCGGTGCCGCTCCTAAAAAGCCGCGCGACATCCGTCCCGGCATCGTTGATTTGAAACTGACATCAGATTCACCCCTTTCATTCGAGTTCGAGCTTTTGCACAGTTCCCAACTGTTCGTAAAGCCTTCCGAACTGCTTCCTTTATTTCAGCCACCACATCTGGTACCGAAGATCGTATGGCGAGTGACACGCCTCGAGCTTAAGGGATCAGACGACAAACCCCTTTTCGATGTGTAAACAGGACCTAATGACCAATCGACAAAGTTTAAACAACCCTTCCTCCTCTCGCTTCAACAACGATCGTCGCCAGTCGCCGATCGAGGCGAGCCAATCAGGAAGCCTTCTCATGCCACGTGCTCACCGCCTGTGCGGTGGTTTCAGCACTATACCTTTCATTTATCTATAACTCAGAGGAGCTTATGAAAAAGTCTATTCTAATTTCAGAACACGACAGCATCGCAGCCTTGCTCGAAAACGAGCGGGTTGTCGAGTTTTTCGTCAACAGAGGTGAGCTTCTGCTCGGCGACATCTACTCTGCTACCGTGGAAAACATTTTGCCCGGTATCGACGCAGCCTTCGTCAACCTCGGCAAAGACAAAATGGGCTTCCTGCACGCCAACGACGTTCCCGGACAGGGACCGCTAAAAGAGCGTCTGGTTCCCAAACAAAAACTGCTGGTTCAAATAACCAAAGAACCTACAGGACACAAAGGACCGCGAGTCTCCACAGCCATCAGCCTGCCCGGCAGATTTCTGGTGCTTGTGCCGGAAGAGCGCGGCGTATCCATATCGCGACGTATCAGCGAAGCCCGTGAGAGATCGCGGCTCAAGTCTGTGGTCAACCTGATGAAGCCTCCAGGCGTCGGTCTAATAATCCGTACGGAAGCGAAAGGTCAGGGCGAAAACGAGCTGTTCGAAGACTTCGAAGGTCTGTGGGACCGCTGGCAGACAGTCGTTTCAGAAGGGGAAGCCTCGATCGGACCGACTCTGATTTACAGAGATCAGGATCTGCTTTATAGAGTCATTCGTGACGCCTACTCACACGATGTCGCGGAAATCATCTGCGATTCATCCGATGGACAACGACGAGCCCAGGAGTATTTGGAAGGCTGGGCAGGAAAACAAACAAAGGTTCTCCATCATCTCGGCGAAGAAAGCCTGCTGGTTGCGCGCGGCGTCGACAAAGAGATCGAGGCGGCCCTCTCAGACCGAGTCGAACTGCCATCAGGCGGTCATCTCAATATTCAACCGACAGAAGCGCTGACAGTAATAGACGTCAACTCCGGCCGATTCACGAGCTCACGCACCCAGGCAGAAACGGTGCGCAGAACCAATGTGGAAGCTGCTCAGGAGATACCGAGGCAACTGCGCTTGCGCAACATTGGCGGCATGGTTATCGTCGACTTCATCGACATGGACAGTCGCAAAGACCAACAGCAGGTGTTGGAGGTGTTCCAACGCGTTCTCGAAGAAGATAGAGCCAAGCCGCAGGTCGGACAACTGTCGGATCTGGGATTGGTCGAGCTCACTCGAAGAAGACAGGGACAAAGCCTGCGCGAGCTGTTCACCGTACATTGCAACAGCTGCTCCGGCATGGGTGTAGTGCCTACACTCGAACTCGGACCGGCCGACCACAGACGGGTTATCTCTTTCAAATCGAAAGAGGAAGAGCAACGCGGACGCATGAGACGTCCGTCAGGACGGCAAAGCGGTGGGGTTCTTCGGGCTGCCAGCGCCGCTGGCGGCAGAATAGTTCCGACAGTAGAAGAAGAACACCCGGAGTTTGACGAAGTGCCGGAAGAAATTCTGGCGCAGATGCCGGACGAACTACTTAGCGATCCAAGAGAGAACAAGCTCGCCACCAAACGCGGTGCTTTCAACCAGGCCGCTGAAGATGAGGGTGAAGGTGAAGAGCTTGAAAAGGAGCTGACCTTCGAAGTACAGAACACCCAGAACTTCGCACCGTCGAGCGGAATTTTCGAAGAAGGGTTCGTCGAAGATGAAGAGTCTTCACTGCACGAAGGTCTGGCGGAAAGCATCTCGGCTGTAGAGCGCGTCTATCAGGATATGGACCTTCGGGCTCGCACTGCCGCAGTGCAGCCGGAAGTGGAAGAGGTTGTGGTAATTGCCGAAGCCCCTGCCGCTCCCGAAGTCCACGAGATTCACGAGATCCGCGAGGAAGCAAGAGAAGAAGAGCGGGAACAGGAAGACCTGGTCTCATACGCCTCTGCCAGCCCGTTTGAGACAGAGATCGATCCGGTGACCGGAATCTACCGTCTGAAAGCCAAACCGAATGCTGATGAAGGCTCAAACGATCACTCCGGCAACCATGGCGAGGATGACTCGGTAGAGGGTGCCGCCCAAGGTCAGGAGCTCCATCAAGCTCGCGAGCAATGGCAAGCGCCGGCCTCCGACTACGCCCAAGAGACCACCTGGAACGCCGAGCAAAAGCAGCCGTCGCCGGATGAAGAGAATGCAGAAACACTCTCCGACGAATTCGAGCAGAGATGGCAAGCTAACTCGGACGAGTCAGAGAACTCCGACGAGAACAACGAGAACAGCGAAGCGAAAGAAGCCCAGCCTCCAAAACCGCAAGAGGTTTAAGACTGGTTGTACGCGCTTAAAAGCCGTCGCTGCCTGAGGGCAGCGGCGGCTTTCTCTATATATGCGCTCCGCCGCCTTCGCTGCGCTCGGCTCCTCCGCGCGTTCACAACTTCGCTCGGGCTACGACGGCTCCTCGCCGCCTTGCCCTCGCTGCTCGTTGACTAACCGGGTTGGTTGGTTTTGGCGCGCTGTCTGGCCATGCTCAGACTGAAACCGAACCGCACCGCCGATGATGTCATTTCCGGCGGCAGTATGCTGGCTTCGATTTTGGCGCCCGGATCGTTTTTCAAAAGATCGTGGACGAAACTCAGTTCGGTGGTAAATTTCTGGTCTTCGACGTAGAAGGCGCCGACAAACTGTCCTCTGAAGACGAAAGCCAGACAAGTAGCGGCAATCTTGACCAAGCTGATAGCCAGACAAGCAGTTTGCTGCTTCGATTCAAACCAACTGGCTATATAGTTCAAATACGTCAACGAGTCGAAATCATCGTTGCGTTGAACCGGATATCCGAGGAACAGAGCTGACATCGCCAGAGTGACGCTATCCGGGAGGTCGTACATTTTCACCAGAGTATCGGACACTTCCAGATCGGCGAGCATGTGTTGGAGCGACTGTTCCGTAGGCAGATTGGCCTCCGGCATCGACTTGCGCCCGTAGATGCAGCCGACGGCGCGGCCTTTGTAGAGCAGCATGGCGGAACGAGATTTGCGCGACTCGCAAGATGCTTTGACGCATCCTGTACGCATGCCTCCTTCGAGATCGGTGATCAGCCATTCGAGATCGTAGTCGGCGATCTTGAACTTGTTCTCCGACTCCGGTTGCATCGGCGGCAGTACCAGATCTGTGGCGCGCTTGAGATGGAAAGTTCTGGGAGCCGCGTGAGCCCAGACGTCAAAAGCTTGTTCTGCTTCACTGATCGGAAACGGCGTTTGTACGTGGGTGGTTAGTGGGCGCGTGCCGTTGTCTTGTGGAGCGGGCGCCGGCATCTGAGTGGGCGCCTGCTGAGGCATCTGACCGTCCATCTGCATATCAGCCGGCTCCTGAGCCACACCGCCCTCTCCCGGTTGCTGCTGATTCATATCGTCGAGGTGGTCTTCCCAGTTCACCGCCTGGTGACTGGACGACTTTATCGCCACTGAAGTATTCGAGAATCGGGCTGATAACAAAATGCGACTGTTGTGCACGCAAACAAACTGGGCGAGGATCTCCTCATTAGGACGCAACGATGCTGTAGTGGGCAGAAATCCCGGCAGGTTGTCTTTCGGAATAATGACTGCATAGCCGCCCGGCTCAGAGTTAGTCACCCGGCAGATGACGTTTTGACCAGGTTTGTATCCCGACATTTTCCAGGGATTAAGCGGCCTGCTCATTCGAGAATCTACACTGCCTCATCTGTGGTCGACTACGACTGGGCAACGGTCTGCGAGAGTTCGAAGGTTTGGATGCCCAGCCAGTCGGTGTTTCTGGTCCTATCTTACCGGAAAAGGCTGCCGATCACAGCTTTCCATGTCTCAGCCAACGATTTGCGCACGCCGGAACCGCCAGCCCACACATCTCTCTGTACCCCGTTTAGATCACATTTCTCACTATGACTATCTGATTTTGGAGATAGTTCTTCTACACAAGCGCTCGTCTTGATCTGATGAAGCTTATGACAACCCAGGCAACTGCCGGAGCACAATGGATCGATGTCAAGCCAGGTATTGCAACGAGGACAGGCGATAGTGCTCACCTGTCCTGACGGCGGAACCAGGGGATACTGGCATTTGGAGCATATGAGGTTGTTGACGGCCATGGTGCAGCCTACTTTCCGGCGCTGGGGGAGACCTGAATGCAGTCGGCAAGCTGCCTTCCTATCGCTATCTCCAGCTGGTTCTTAGAGATTATGACCGGTCCGCCGCGAATATTCTTCTGGACCTGAATTCGGGTTCCTTCACCAATTCCGAAACGCAGGGCCTGGACAGTAATCTCTTCCCCGACTGTGTTGGTAACGATCAGCCATTGTCCGTCTCTACAGTCTGCCAGTGTCACTTTCCGCTCCCTCACTCGTTAGAACTATTTCACTCACTCGCCAACTTTACCGGACGCTTTGCTCAAGCTGCGCTGCATTTCATCGCCGGTGTTCCGGCCCGAATGACCAGGTCTTTGCCTCTGGCGGCACTTGGGGCAGAGTCCGAATATTTTGAACTGGGCATCGATAACTTCGAAATTGTGTCGGGCACCGATCTTCTGCCCGGCCTCTTCGAGAAAGTGGTCTTCAAACTCCAGAGTGGAGTTACAGCCGATGCAGATAATGTGCTGATGAGGAACAGTGTCGTGTTTGAGCTCATAGTGTTTGTGGCCTTCGGAGAAGTCCAGCTCTCGCAGTAGCCCGAGCGAAGAGAGCAGTTTCAAGGTGCGGTAGGCGGTGGCGAGACTGACGTTGGAGCCTCTTTTCACAAGCTCCGCATGGAGCTCCTCGGCTGAGAGGTGGTTGCCGTGCGGAAGATCGCGGAAAATTTGCAGTATCTCTTCGCGCTGCGCCGTGATCCGGTGCCCGCGTTTTCTCAGGCTGTCAAAAACGGGATCGGAGCCGGAGTGGGCGCCTTCTGAATCAGCTGCTTGCTCGATGGGGTTTTTGTCAGTGGGCGTCATGGGACCAACAGTTTAGATCATGACAAGTTGGCGGACAACGAAAAGATAGATAACCGTGAACTATCTTCGTCATGCCAGAGCCGCGTTTGTCGTCAGACAGTGCTTCAAAAATTTGCCGGTGTGCGACTCGCGTTTTGCCGCCACCTGTTCAGGAGTGCCTACGGCTACGATCTCGCCGCCCCTGTCGCCTCCCTCCGGTCCTAAATCGATGATCCAATCAGCCTGCTTGATCACATCCAGGTTGTGCTCGATCACCAGCACGCTGTTGCCGGTGTCGACCAGCTTGTTGAGCACCTTGAGCAACTTGTCCACATCGGCGAAGGACAGTCCGGTTGTCGGCTCGTCCAATATGTAGAATGTCCGACCGGTGGATCGGCGTGACAACTGCTCGGCCAATTTGACTCGCTGCGCCTCGCCACCGGATAAGGTGGTGGCCGACTGCCCCAGCTTGATGTAATCGAGCCCGACCTCGTGCATCGTTTCCAGCTTACCCTGCGCCTTGGGAATGTTCTCGAAAAATACCAGCGCCTCTTCCACCGTCATTCCCAGAACGTCGGAGATCGACTTGCCTTTGAACTTGACCTCGAGAGTTTCTCGGTTGTATCGCGCCCCTTTGCAGACCTCACAAGTAACGAACACCGAGGGAAGGAAGTTCATCTCGATCTCGTTCATTCCCTCTCCCCGACAGGCTTCGCAACGACCGCCTTTGACGTTGAATGAGAACCTTCCCGGCAAATAACCGCGGGCTTTCGCTTCGTTGGTCATCGAGAACACTTCTCGAATGACGTCAAAAAGACCGGTGTAAGTAGCCGGGTTGGAACGGGGCGTACGACCGATCGGTGACTGGTCGATATCGATCACTTTATCAATCTCTTCCGCACCAGATACGGTGCTGAGTCCTTTAGGCGCCGGCACGGTTCCGTACACTTCATGGCGCAGATACTCAAAGAGAAGATCGTTGACCAGTGTAGATTTTCCTGAGCCGCTCACGCCGGTGACGGCGACGAACTTACCCAGAGGAATATCTACAGTGAGGTTCTTCAAATTGTTTCTTTGAGCGCCTACAACCTTGAGAGAGAGCGAGTTTCCTTTTCGCCTGCGGTCAGGCACCGGAATCACCTTGCGTCCACTCAAGTATGCGCCGGTTGATGAATCGATGGCGCTGCAGATACTGTCCATGGTGCCCTGGGCGACAACATGTCCTCCGTGCACACCGGCACCGGGCCCGATATCGATAATCCAATCCGCCTGTCTGATCGTGTCTTCATCATGCTCGACCACCAACAAAGTGTTGCCGAGCTCCCGCAATCTTTGCAAGGTGGCGATCAATCTATTGTTGTCGCGTTGATGGAGACCGACAGAAGGTTCGTCCAGCACATACAGAACCCCGGAAAGTCCCGAGCCTATCTGAGTGGCAAGCCTGATTCGCTGTGCCTCGCCGCCAGACAAAGAGGCCGCCTGGCGATCCGGAGTGAGATACTCCAATCCGACATCGAGAAGGAACTTCAACCGCGATCCGATTTCAATGAGAACCTGATGAGCGATTGCTCGCTGTCTCTCAGTCAGATGTGAATTCAGAGTTTGAAAGAACTGCTCTGCTTTGATGACGGACAGACCGCTCACCTGGGCAATCGATAGATCGCCGACCCGCACAGCCAGGCTCTCCGGCTTGAGGCGCGCTCCTCGACAGTGCTCGCACGGCATCTGGGTCATATAGTTTTCGATATCCGCCCGCACGCGATCGGACTGAGACTCCTCATGCCGGCGTTTGAGATTGGTTATGACCCCCTCGAAACTCTTGCGATACTCCCAGAACTCGCTGCCGTCGAATGAGTTGTGAGCGAGCTTGACCTTCTCATCGCCGGAACCGAACAGAAGCATCCCCTGCTGGGCCTTGGTCAACTTTCCGAACGGCGTATCCATCTTGAATTTGTAGTGCTTGGCCAGAGAGGCAAGCAGTTGTTCATAATATGGATTGCCGGTTTTGGCCCAGGGATATATCGCCCCCTCTTCCAGAGACTTTTTCGGATCGGGAACGACCAAGGCGGGGTCGACTTCAAAGGTGCATCCAAGCCCGTGGCATTCGGCACAGGCTCCATAAGGGCTGTTGAAACTGAAGATTCTCGGAGAGATCTCGGCGAAACTGACGTTGCACGACGCGCAGGCAAAGTTCTCCGAAAAGAGCAGTTGTTTCTCCGACCCTTTTTCGCTGCCCGATTGACTTTCTTTGTCCACCAGATCAACCAGAGCGTTCGACTTGCCCCATTTGAGCGCCAGAGCGATACTGTCTGCCAACCGGCTCTGAATGCTGGCTTTGACGATCAATCTATCGATAACAAGCTCAATGTTGTGTTTCTTGTTCTTGTCCATGGGAATATCGTCTTCCAGGGCGAGAACGTTGCCATCGACGCGAACGCGCACAAATCCCTCTTTGCGCAACTCCTGGAAAAGCGACTGGTACTCACCTTTTCGTCCGGAGATCAAAGGAGCGAGAATCTGAATTTTGGTTCCTTCAGGAAGGCTGAGCACCTGATCGACGATTTGATCTATCGTCTGGGGATTGATCAAGCGGTCACACTGCGGACAATGTGGCGTGCCGCACCGGGCGTAGAGCAGACGCAGATAGTCGTAGATCTCAGTGACCGTGCCCACGGTCGAACGCGGATTGTGACTGGTTGATTTTTGATCGATAGAGATAGCCGGGCTCAAGCCCTCGATGGCATCGACATCGGGCTTGTCCAACTGGCCCAGGAACTGGCGCGCATAGGCAGACAACGACTCGACATACCGCCTCTGCCCTTCGGCAAAGATGGTATCAAACGCCAGAGAAGATTTGCCCGAGCCGCTAACGCCGGTGATTACCACCAGCTTATTGCGAGGTATGGTCAGATCGATGTTCTTCAGATTGTGCTGGCGTGCGCCTCTAACCACAATCGCATCGTGGGAGATGTCCCGATGAGCACTATTACTTACCATAGTTTCCCTTACTGCACAGTTTCCTTGAGGCGGCGTCTTAGCGCCCGCGAGTTGGACTTTCACGGCCGTCTCTTCGCCAAAATGTTGGCCGGACGCCTCTATAATAGCCGGTTGCAGAGTTTACTTGCCTGACCTTAGGCGGAACCGTTTACTTTAAGCAAAAGGTCATCGTTAAGCGACTGACTATTGCGGGTAGATGTCTATTAAGGTTTGAGCCCAAAGGGCGGTTGGATTTCGAGTGGATAGGATAGGCTCAGGGCTCGCTCACTGGCGATAAGCCAGGATCGGGCTCAGCGATGGGAAGCGATGGCACAAAAAGACGGCCCGCCACAACAACCGCAAAGAGGCCCGGCGCCTGCTCGCAAGCGCACCGGCGACGACCTCTACTCGGCCTTTGACAATGAAGTGGGCGAGCTCAGAGTAAAACAAGACACTGACCTAGAGGGGGAGGTGCCCGGTCCATCGGCAGATGAAGAGGCGCCGACTGCGAGCGCCTGGAAAAGCAAGGTGCTGGTAACGTACAAAGGCAAAAGCCCCAGAGACACGAGCACGCTGCTCGCCAGAATTCCCGAGGGCAAGGCCACATTCAGAGTCGGCGACAGGCATAAAGCGGTCAGCATTCAAGAAGCGATGGTTCAGGTGGTCGAGCGAATGTTCGACGCATTCCAGAACTACGGCTACGACTTCAATCAAGAGGCTTCCGGCACAGAGTTGGAGTTGAACTGGATTCGTCCGGTCTTCACCAAAGAACCAAACGGCGGCAACGTCTTCGCCGGTCGACTCTCCACCAGGCTCTGGACCATGGTGATCAAAGGCACACCGCAGGACGTGCAAGCCTACATACTGCCCGCCGACAAGATGATCGGCTTTTCTTTGAGCAGCACGGCGTTCAAACCGTACTTCGCCATGTGGCCTCTAAGCGATGGACTGGACGTCAAATGGCGAGTTGAGAAGACGGTTTTGACCCCGGAGCTGTTTGCCAAGGTTGTCCAAGATCTGTTTGTGGCGCTGATCAAACACGCCAAGCACGACATTCAAGGCAACCAGTCCTTCGATCTGCGGCGCATCGGCGTCAACCAGCAGTCGCGCACCAGCGAATTCGGCGCCCAGGAAGACGTGCATAAAAAGTACAGAGACGCCTTCTTCGAAGACATGCGGGCCCAGGCTGAGACATCATCCCGAGACTACACCGTCCGAACCGGATCATCGCAAAACGGCAGACCGGTCGACAAAAGCTCGTTGGCAACATCCCAGGATATCTCCGGGCAGTTTCCCCGGCAGCAACCCGATCCACACAATCAGCCCAACGGCTCTTCGCCATCGGCACAGCCTCAACCGTCGCCCAACTCACAATCATCAGGTTCCTGGCACAGCATCCAACCGGGCGATATCGATTGGCCCTCCGGCCAGCCGGACGGCTGGCCCGCGCAGCCTGAACCCACCTTCGCAGACGATCCCGTCATGCCACCGCCGGTGATGCCGCAGGCGGCGGCGCCATCGACGGATCAGCAAGAGAAGCAACAACAAGGCTTCCAAAATCTTCAGATGCAGATGCAGCACATGAATCAGCTGAGGCAGGAGCCTCAGAACAAGAGCGATGCTCAGATGAGCTTCTCCAACGCCCTGGTGCAGATCGTAGGCGCCCTCGATCGCGAGCTGGAGATCGTCGCCAAAGCCGGCGCCGACGCCTTCGCTCAAAAGGATCTGTCGCGAGCGGACGCCGCCCTCAAGTTCTCCGGCCGGTTGACGGAGTTCCGCCGCATGGCTCAAGAGTTTCTCGAATACTACAAACGAAAATGACCGTCAGGGCGAGCTCACTTTATCTTATCTTTGGGAGAGAGCTTCTCCGGTTTGATCTCTCCTGGTGCAGGCACTTCCTCCAGGGCACGCTTGAGCAAAGATCTGTCTCCGGGCGGCGGGTTGGCACCAGATTCAGTATCAAGCTGCCCGTTTTCTGAGCCGGACAGGGCCGGTTCATCATGATGGCCCAGGTAATGCATGGCGACCAGATAGCCGGCCACAAGCAGAAGAACAAGCAAGACCAGAATGGCAGCGGAGCGAACTTTGCTGGCCAGATCGCGACTCTTTTGGGCGGCGGTCCGCTTGGAGGCGCTGCGTTGCGCCGCTTCCACCCTCTGGCGAGTGATGCGCTGATTGGTGGTGCGCAAGTATGATCTGTTCGTAAACGCTTCTTCGATCTCGCCGCGCAACTCAGCCACTGTTTGATGACGCTCGATCGGGTCTTTGCTCAGGGCACGGAAAACCACAGCTTCAAGACTCTCCGGAATCGTCACAGTGGGGCAAACCTCAGCAAACGACTTGGGCGGCTCATTGATCTGCTGAGACATCGTCTCGACGTAGCTCTTCCCCAGAAACGGCACCTCGCCGGTGAGGGCCTCGTACATGGCGATGCCGAGCGAGTACACGTCGGATCTGATGTCGAGCGGCTTGCCCATGCACTGCTCCGGGCTCATATAAACCGGGCTTCCCCAAACCTCTCCCAACCTGGTCAAACGATTGGTCTCGTGCTGAAAGCGAGCGATCCCGAAATCGACGACTTTGACGAAATCCTTCTCGCCATCGAGGTCGAGAAGCATGATATTGCCCGGCTTCAAATCTCTGTGTATCACCCCGCAGCGGTGAGCGTGATCGACAGCGCCACACACCTGGTTGAAGATGTTCCGCACCCGATCGGCTGAAACAGGACCTTCCTGGGTTATTACCTGTCCGAGATTCTTGCCGACAAGATAGTCCATCACGAAAAAAGGTTGACCTCTTTTCGTATAACCGTAATCGAAAACCTGCACAATGCGCGGATGGTTGAGATGGCTCAACAGCTCAGCTTCCCGCTGAAACCGTTTGATCACTGTCTCGTCGCCCAGTCCCTGGGTTCGCAAAGTCTTCACCGCCAGCACCTTGGGGCGGTTGCGCCTGAGGCTGCGCACTTTATAGACAACGCTCATGCCGCCGGTGCCGACCTGGGACAGAACATAATATCTACCCAGAATTATGGTTCCAACCAGAGAGTCCATGTTCTTTTGCGATCGTTGAACCCGGTAACGGGGCAGGCGATCGGTGCCCGGCAATTTAACAATCTGGGGCGCCAGCGAGCGTGAAAAGCCTCTGGGGATGTATGAGGCGGTTTCGCGAATCAGCATTGTCTCGGTTCCATAACCATTTTATCTTGACGGTGGCATTCAATTGATCACATTACTTTGTTCCACAAAGGCAGTATTAACTGCTCTCCGGCCCGGTCGCTCCGGCCTGTTTTGAAACTCCGGCTGCCGAGGAAGAGAAAGAGAACCAGCTCAACCGCTATCCTTCCGGCAACGGCGATTAGTGTTTGATCATCATTTCCAGCTGCGACTGAGCGATATTGACGAAAATCTGGGTGAAACCCATAACCACACCGATGCCCGCCCCGAACCATTCTAGAGCCTGAAGCTCCTTCTTGCAGATACGCTTAATCAGCGTCTCCAGCTGCTCGGCTGAAAAGTGCTCGATTTTGGTGGCGATGAGGGTGTACATACCCAGAGCGGGAATGGCGCGCTCCAGCATGTTTCCCAACTCCCGCTGCAGATAAGAGTAGGCAAAAACGGACATATCTTGCTTCGCCTTGGTCAGGCGATCTTTGGGAATACTCTCCGGATTGAATCTTAAGATCGCCGAGCGAACCGTTCCCATCGCCTCATCTTGCAGCCGTCGCATCAGCTCGATCAAATCTGCTTTGTGCTCTATGAGGAACCCTTCCACGAAACTGGTGACGTTCTCTCTCAGCTTCTCCACAGTGTGCAAAGGCATCTCGCGCATATCGAAGTTGGCGATCTTCAAGGCGATCTGGTCTCTCACCCCGAATTTTAAAGTCAGATCGGCGATGATCTTTTTCGACTCTTCCGGTTCCTTATCCAGATAGTTCCGCCACTCATAGCAAATGCGCTTGACTCCAATGATTCGGGCGAGCAGTTTATAAGGGCCGCTGGCCATCGATTGAATCGATTCATCCATGGCGTTGATGTTTTGCGGTGTGAGAATACCGAGAAGAAAATTGCGCACATTATCGGGCGTGATTATCGCCTCCATAACCCGGTTGGCGATCTCGTTGGCCTGATCGTAGTTGACTCGCAAAGTCTGCACGCACTGATCGAAAATCTTTTGCGACATCACCGCCACCCGATGATCTCGGCGCTGCTCGACGCTGTCTATCAATGACTCGACATAGTGAATCAAAAATGCGGGACTGAGATCGGCTATATCCTGAGCCAATCGATGCAGCTTCGTCGTGTCACGAAATTCGTGCATGACGGCGTCGACAAAAATGTCGACGGCGGCGTACAGATTCTTCTCTGTCACCAACAGCTCGGCCTGAGTTCTGATATCGGCCGGTGTCAAAAGAGTGTCGGTAATGGTCGAAGCTACCGCCTGAGCCAGTTTGGAACGGCGCTTGGGAAAGATGCCCGGCGTCAGAGGCAGTTGCCAGCCGAGCAGATACCACGGCTTGTACGGATGAAACAGAAGAGTGATGGCGAGCCATGTCGCTACCCATCCATGAAACCCGTAGAAGACCGGCGGAAAAAAATACTTGAGGAAGTGGAGGAGGTCCAACTCGAAGAACATCCTTGCCCTCTTAGAAACCGTTTGCCGTGCACAAATTAGAGTTTACTAGGTCAAAGGGTTATATGACTTTTATTGCTGAATCGGGCATCAGCGGTGAAAGTCAGAATCCGTTCAGCTTGCTCATACACATCCGTACTCTTTATATAATGACCGGGTGCGTTCAATCATATGTTTTTTGGCAAAACGCGTGTCCGGCCGGAAGTTATGGCAACCGGCAGGGCTGAGCGCTGCCGTCTTCGCCACCGCCCTGCAGGCGTGGGGGATTGGTAACTTCGCCGACTATATGAAGTCCGCCAAGCAGTTCGAGGGACACAAGCAGTACCAGCTTGCCGCCACCAGCTATCAGGAAGCGGTCAAACTGAAGCCGGAAAATTACGAGGCTGAGCTCGGGCTGGGCCGGTCGCTGTCGCGGCTCGACGACCAGGACAGAGCGCTGCTCGCCCTTTTCAACGCTTTGCAGGCCAACCCAAAAGAGGTCGAGCCTCGGGCTGAGATCGCAGCCATTTTGATGAAACGTGGATCATATGACGAAGCGGGCGGCCAGTTGAAACAGGTTCTCGACGTCATGCCCAACGCTCTCGATGTGCGCGGCAACTACGCCCTGTGCCTGACCTCTCTGGGATACGTGGATCAAGCGATTGAACAGTACCGATTTATTCTCACCAAGAACTCTAAGAGCCTGGAAGGCTACTACAATCTCGCCATCGCTCTGCAACGCCGAGGCTCGTGGGATGACGCCGCCTCCTCCTACCGCAAGGTGATCTCGATGGCGCCTAAAAACTCGCTGGCGTACACCGGTCTGGGCCAGTGTCTTCTCGCCAAGCACGAAGTGCAAGCAGCCGTAGCGGCTGAGCGAAAGGCGATCGAACTTTATCCAAACAACTATTGGGCCTATCTTTATTTAGGGCAGATGTCGGAAGTGCTGGGAGACTCTCGAGCAGCCAACGATTCGTATCGCAGGGCGATTCAGATCAACCCGAAAGATCCGGCGTGCAAAGTCGCCCTGGCTCACTTGCTAAAAGAAAAGCTGGGAGTCGCCTCGCTCGGACAAGGAAACTACTAGGAGTATTTATGTCGTTCAAGATTGCTGATGCCGGCTGGACTCTGGCAGTGATTGCCTTCATCTGGTCGACAGGCGCCTGGTGCGACAGTCAGGACCAAACCGATATTCAAGACTCGGTAGTTAGATATAAATCGGCTATCCAAGCCAACCCCAAGAATCCGCTCAACCATGTGCGTTTAGGGCGTGTCTATTTGATGTCCGGCAACATCGACGGTGCCATCGACCAGTTTCGCGCCACCATCAAGTTAGATGCAAACAATGCAGAAGCATATACCGGACTCGGTCGAGCGTATATACACAAGCGTGAATACAACGACGCCATCGCATCGCTGAAAACCGCAATCAAGCTCGATTCCAGCAACGCCGACAACCACCATCGCCTCGGTCAAGTTCTGACCAAACAGCAGAAAAACGATCAAGCGATCGCTGAGTTCCAAAAATGCATTCAGCTCGATCCGGCCAACGAGGCGGCCCATCGAGACCTGGGCGCCGCCCTGGGACTGGCAGGCAATCTCAATAAACAGGTGGAAGAGGAGAAGCGGGCGATCGAGTTGTCACCCAAAGATGCCGACGCTCAGTTCTACCTCGGCACTGCTTACGCTGAGCTGGGCAACACCAAAGATGCCATCACCGCTCTGAAAACGTGTACTGCTCTGGATGGCAAAAACGGCGACGCCTACCGCTTTCTCGCCAGCGTATACGCCGCCTCAGGAAACTTTCCCGACGCCGTCCAGTGCGCTCAGACAGCCGTCCAGCTCGAACCTAGCAATCCCGCATTCCAGCTCACTCTCCAGAAGATCAAAGCGGCCGCCGCCAAGAACAAGTAGGTTTCGACTTTGATACCAAAGGCGATGAAACGCTCGTACATGTAATACATATAATTACGAAACGCAAAGTTGCAGAGTGGTTTCGTATAATCGGCACTGGAACGGGTTCTTTCCCATGTTGCGGCACATTCGGGCGCTTAGAGCTGATGACTGCGTAGTGATCGGCGGGTTATATAGTTGTTTTACAAAATCTAAGATCTATAGTTGATCTTCGATTTTGGGGGAGACAAAAGGATCGGCAGTCAAGGTACTGGCAACCCTTCCAAGTGTTTCTGGGTGGGCGTTCGTAGTTTGAAAAGGTTAAAGACATACGTGTTTTTCCGGCTTGCAAATAGCAAACGGACCCTCTACGATAACCCGAACGAATGACCAAACTAGTAACTGGTGCCTGTACAGCGTTGCTGTTCAGAACTACGACATGAGTCTTTGGGGCAATGAGCGAATTTTAGAAACGAGGGACGTGAGCCGTGGAGCGATCGGAAAAGAAAGAGACCCCCCGGGTCGAACAAAAAGCCAATATAAAGGTCATTGGCGTCGGCGGCGCCGGCTCCAACGCTGTTAACCGCATGATTGCGGCCGGTCTAAATGGCGTCGAATTCTGGGCTTGTAATACAGATATACAAGCGCTCGAACTCTCAGCCGCGAAGAACCGGTTACAGGTTGGCGGAAAACTTACGCGCGGATTGGGCGCAGGCGGCAATCCTACCGTCGGCACCAAAGCTGCCGAAGAGAGCCGTGAAGAGATAGCAGCCGCCCTCCAAGGTGCGGATATGGTCTTCATCGCCGCAGGTATGGGTGGTGGCACCGGCACCGGTGCAGCGCCAATCGTAGCTGAAGTGGCGAAGGAGCAAGGTGCGCTCACGGTCGGAGTTGTATCCAGACCGTTCGTCTTCGAAGGGAAGCGACGCGGCATCCAAGCCGAGTCCGGCATCGCAGAGATCAAGAGCAGAGTGGACACGCTGATTGTCATTCCCAACCAGCGCCTCCTCGAAGTTGTTGATCACCGAGCCAGCATGCAAGAAGCGTTCGTCGAAGCCGACAAAGTTTTGATGCAAGGTGTCCAAGGCATCTCCGACATCATTACAGTGCCGGGTCTAATCAACGTGGACTTTGCCGACGTGAAAGCAGTAATGCAGACCGCCGGTTCCGCCTTGATGGGCGTCGGTCGGGCTACAGGCGAAGGCAGAGCCGTGGAAGCGGCACGCAACGCCATCAACAGCCCGTTGCTCGAAGCCACTATAGACGGTGCCTCGGGCGTAATCTTCAGCGTTACCGGCGGGCCGGACCTCACATTGCATGAAGTCCAGGAAGCAGCCAACGTCATCTACTCCGCCGTTTCCGACGATGCCAACATCATCTTCGGCGCCGTGCTGGACGATCGCCTGCACGGAGAAGTTCTCATCACCGTGATCGCAACAGGCTTCGATATGGCCACTCAAGCACAATCACAGGGCGCCGCCTTCGCTCGGCAAAACGCAGTGCCGATAGCCATGGCCGCTCGCCCGGAAGTCCGAGTACAAGCCACCTCAGGCGACATCAAGAAGCTTGCCGGCGACATGCTCGACATTCCCGAATTCCTCCGCGCCAGAAACGGCCGATAGGAAACGAACGACAATCTCAATGAGCCGGAGCCGTCTCCGGCTCGTTTTGTTTCCCCCGCCTCGGGGGGAAAGAGGTTCGGTGATGACCATCAAACTCGATCGCGGCGTCATGCCGATCAAATACCAGCAAGGCAAAGTGATGCTGCTCGATCAGCGGGCTCTGCCTAAGGCGGTGCTCTGGGTCGATGCCACCGGTCTCACTGAGATGTGCGACGCCATCTCGAACATGACCGTGCGAGGTGCCCCTTCTATAGGAGTGGCTGCTGCTTTCGGTCTTGCTTGCCAGGCTTCACGGATCGCTTGTGACTACGACGGTTCCGAGCCGTTTTTGGCGGAGTTGGATAAAGCCCGGCGCCGGTTGCAAGCCACCCGCCCGACCGCTGTGAATCTGCGGTGGGGGCTGGAGGAAGTCTACTCATTTATCGAAGAGAATCTGTGTGGAACCTGCGGTGAGACGCCGGCTCTTATCGCTGCCTCCGACTCGGCCGTTAACTTCGCTCAGGAAATGTTGGAGCGGCACGTCGCCGACAATATGAAGTTGAGCGAATTTGGAGCGGCCCTGGTTCCGGACAACGCCAACATCATCACCCACTGCAACGCCGGCCCTCTTGCCACTAGCGGATGGGGAACGGCTCTGGGCGTAATCCGCACCGCCGCCATGCACGGCAAAAAGATCCACGTATATGCCGACGAAACTCGCCCCCGCAATCAGGGAGCGAAACTGACCATGTGGGAGTTGCACGAGGACAAAATCGACGCCACTCTCATATGCGACTCAATGTCCGGGCATGTGATGTCGTCGCGAAAAATCGACCTGGTCGTGGTCGGCGCCGACCGCATCGCCGCCAACGGAGACACCGCCAACAAGATAGGTACCTACAACCTGGCTGTAGTAGCAAACTTCCATAACGTTCCTTTTTATGTGGCAGCGCCGCTATCGACTATCGACCCTCATATCTCCTCCGGGGCTCAGATCCCCATCGAAGAGCGCGATAGTAAGGAAGTGACAACCCTGGAGGGTTTGCCGACAACCGTGGAGGGAGCGCGCGCTTACAACCCGGCCTTCGACGTAACCCCGCATGAACTCATCACTGGAATCATCACGGAGACAGGCGTTCTGGCTCCACCTTATACGGAATCAATCAAGTCTGCCCGGGGAAAAGCAGATGGTAACTGATTCCGAGCCAAAAAATGAAGAGTTGACCGCGATTTGCGGCTCTGGTCTCATGGTTCGAGACAATAGCTATACCCCGGTTTTTACCCCCAATCAGGCATTTGACGGATTGATTTCACCCCTCAAAAAGCGAACAATAGGGCACCACTTGGAATCGGGTTATGTTTGCTCAATTCGGAATTCAAACCAATTCAGTAAAGACCGGCAACAGCCGGACAATCCAGTTCACGGTGTCTTTGATCTCCGCCTTACCAACTGTCCACGCCCTCTAATCACTGAGTCGGCTTCGGCTGCCTCGTGACCCACGCCCGGTTCGAAATATCGGACCAGCATCTCACTCATGGTCGAAACAGGTAGCTTCGCGTTCCGCAGCCGGCTCTCCAATAACTCAAAGAAGGCAATCATGCGTAATTCAAGAGAAAAAGGTGCCACCCTTTCCCTGGTGGCAGTGGTAGTTCTAGTGATAATCGTGATCGGGCTCTTTGTATACTTCATGGCGAAGTTAGTGGGGGGAGCACGCGAACTGCAGAACGCCTGCGATGCAGGCAACCTCAACGTCGCCAAAGCCAACCTGCGCAACCCTAACGTAAAGATATTCGCCTCGTCCGGCAACCTCGATCTGAGCGGACAGCAGCTTCTCGAAGCTCGCCAGAACTTTGCTCCCCAAGTCGACCCGGCTACCGGTGAGATAGATCTGCTCACGTTCAACAACTGCGTCGGCCAATCAATGCTCGTCGCCATGAACGCCGCCGCCGATCCGACACCGCAAGATCAGGCTAACGCAAAAGCGCTTATCGACTTGGTTTACAACCCAGGCACCGGTATCGGCACCATTCTCGCCAACAAATTGAAAGTTGATCCGGCCGTCGACAACAACTTCCTCTCAGTGGCCACCAACTTCCCCATGCGGATGCTCGACACCGGCACCCATTCACAGACAATCGGAGCCGACAAAGACGTCTCGTACATGGTGCGCCAGGCTCCCTCCAACGCCACCAACCTGATCG